>ORJL010078280.1_pt1 | contig 12482 bp, 14 predicted proteins | sample 1779941 | NCBI WGS metagenome assembly ORJL01 (sample SAMEA104232317, study PRJEB22302) | groundwater metagenome | biome: forest; feature: aquifer; material: groundwater | place: USA | collected 2011-08-07 | depth 5.8 m
CCGCGGCGTGCTCGCCGATGAAGGTGTGGCTGCGTTACTGATCCGCAAGTCCGCCGAGCAGGGCCATGAGCGCGCGCAGCAACTTCTCGAACATGTCAGCCGGCGGACTGACAGCGTGATGCCCGCATGCCTGAACGAACCCGTGGCCGAACCGGTGGTGGTGCAGGCTGAATTGCCGGCGGGTCCGGTGGTGAGAAAAGACATCGAGTTGCTGGTGCAGCGCTGGGCGCCGGAATATTCGGTCGACCCGAATCTCGTGATGGCGCTGATCGCGGTCGAATCGAAATTCGACATCAAGGCCGTGTCGCCGAAAAACGCGCAGGGCCTGATGCAACTGATTCCTGCCACAGCCCAGCGCTTCGGGGTGAAGAACGCATACAACCCGCTCGAAAACCTGAAAGGCGGGCTTGCTTATCTGCAATGGCTGATGGCCTATTTCAAAGGCGATGTCGCGCTGGTGCTGGCCGCCTACAACGCCGGCGAGGAGGCGGTCGAGAGGTACCGCGGCATTCCGCCGTACCAGGAGACACGCAACTACGTAAGGCTGATTACCAGCGTCTACAAAAAGACGAGCCACCCGTACCTCGCCGGGATTGTCGCACCCTCGGCGGTGCTAGGCCGGATGAGGAGCGTGGACTAGCCTGCAGGCTTACTTCACCTTTTCCAGTTTCTGCAGCGAACGCAGGCCTTTCGGTATTGGAATGTCCGGATGGGTCTGCGGCCAGTCCGTGTAGCTCACTTCACCGACGTAGAGGTCGCCGCGTGAATCGAGCGCGACGCCGTGCGGCGCGATGAATTTCCCGGCCTCGGTTCCCGGGCCGGCTTCGCCGCCCAACCGCGCAATCAGCGCGCCGTGCCTGTCGACGATGCTCACGCGCGGCCCGATGTTCGGATGCACGCGATTGACCCTCATGCCCGAGCCGAGTTCGCCGATGATGAACTCGGGCCGCGCGCCGCGGTGGCAGTACAAACCGCAGGGCCGGTGCATGTTGTTCCACTGCGCTTCGTATTTGCCGTTGCCGTCGAACACCTGCACGCGATGGTTCTCGCGGTCGGCAACATAAACCCAGCCCTCCGCGTCGGTCACGATGTTGTGCACGATGTTGAACTGGCCGGGATCGGTTCCCGGCTCACCCCATGACATCAGCAGTTTGCCGTCCGGAGAATACTTATGCACCTTCGCGTTGCCATAGCCATCGGACACATAGATCTCGCCTTTCGGCGACAACGCGGTGTGCGTGCAGCGGTGGAACGGCTTGCCGCTCATGTACGGCGTCGGCTTGCCGGGCGTGCCGAGCTCGAGCAGCACTTTGCCCATGGTCGTGCACTTGCGCACCACGTGGCCGCCGTCATCGGTCAGATACAGCGTGTCGTCCACGTCGATATGCAGGCCGTGCGCGCGCGGATACTGCCCCTCGCCCCACGAGCGCAGGAAATTGCCGTCGCGGTCGAACACCATCATGGGGTGCTCGCCGCGGTTGAAGACGTAGACCTGGTCCTTGCTGTCAACCGCGACCGCGCCCACGTCCCTGAACTCCCAACCGTCAGGGAGCTTCGCCCAGTTTTCGATGACCTTGTAACGATGCTCGCCGCTGCCCAGTATGACTGACATTTGCTGACCTCCCGTAGTTGAGATTCCTGCTTTATTTGGTCCAATGCTCGACTGGCCGCGCGAGAAACTCCGCCACCGGAATTCCGTCGCCGCCGATCAGCAGCTTGCGCTTTGGCTTGAACGCGTCGGCAAATGCCGCAAGACCGGTCTGCGCGGTGCGGGAGCGGCCGCTCTTCACTTCGATCGCGGTCAACTTGCGGCCCGCACGCACGATAAAGTCGACTTCTTTATCCCGGTCGCGCCAATAGAACAGTTCACAGGCGCCCGCTGCCGCAGCGTTCGCGAGGTGCGCGCCCACCGCCGATTCGGTGAGGCGCCCCCAGAATTCATGGTCGGCACGCGCATCCTTGAGGGTCAGGCCCGACTGCGCGGTCATCAACGCCGTGTTCAGCACTTGCAGCTTGGGACTGGAGCCGCGCTGGAGAAACGCGACTGCAGCCCCGATTTCTCGACAACGCGCTGGACCAGCGTGGTCTTGCCGACCTGCCGCGGGCCGGCGACGGCCTGGATGAAGCGGCGCGGCTCCGCGAGCCGGCGGGCGAGCCTGGTAGCATGAGGACGGACGTAAGCCATTTACAATTTACTCAACGTATTGAGTATTTTTACTCAACTCACGGAGCAAATACAACCCCCGATGAAACCGGAGATGGGCAGCGGGTAACATCAGCGAGACGACCGCGCAAGCTTCCGCTTCGCCCGCACTGCGGTCAAGCAACAGTTTGCCGAGAAACCGGGAGGGTGGGGGAGGGCGGACGGCAAGCGTTACTCGGTGCGGATGCCGGCTTCCTTGATCACCTTGCCCATCCTCGCCATTTCGGATTTCACTGTCGCCGCAAACTGCTCGGGGGAACTGCCGACAGCCTCCATGCCGGCGATGAAAAATTTCTCCTTCACCTCGGTCCGGTTGAGAAACCGCACGATTTCCTGGTTCAGTTTGTCGATGATGGTGCGCGGCGTTTTCGCCGGCGCGAAGATGCCGTAGATCGAGATCGATTCATAACCGGGCAGGACTGCCGCCACGGTCGGCACACCGGGAAACAGCGCGGTCGGTTCGGCGCTGGTAACCGCCAGCGCCCTGACTCGACCGGCCTTGAAATGCGGCGTCACCGCACCCGCCGTGGGGAACATCAGCTGCAGTTCACCCGCGAGCAGCGCGGTGAGTGCCGGGCCGGCGCCTTTGTAATTGATGCGCACGATATTGACGCCCGCCATGAACCTGAACAATTCCGCCGCGAGATGATTTGAACCGCCGGTTCCGCTCGAACCATAATTAAGCTCCCCCGGTTTCGCTTTGGCCAAAGCCACCAGCTCCGCGACGGATTTTACCGGCAATGTTGAATTCACGACGAGAACATTGGGCGCTCTTGTAACCGACGTGATCGGTGCAAAGTCGCGCGCCATGTCGTACGGTGTATTTTGCAGCAAGGGGCCGATCCACAGAGTGTTGTTGTAGAGCAGCAGCGTGTAGCCATTGGGCGCAGCTTTGGACACGACTTCTCCCGGGATGACCCCGCTCGGCCGGTTTTCCACGATCACCTGTTCGCCCAAAGCGCTGGCAAGTCCCTGGGCGACGAGGCGCGCCTGGACATCGTTGCCACCTCCCGCCTCGGAAGTGACGATGCGGATCGGCTTGTTAGGATAATCCTGCGCGAAAACCGCGCTTGCGCCCGACAGCAACATCCAAACTAAACAACGCTTCAGCACTAATGCTCCTTCCAGTTCAAAAAAACTTTAACCCCGGCTTAGCAGCCGTACCACTTCGGCAGCGACCTTGCGCGCCTTGTCATCGATTTCGTCAACGGACTCGAGGGCAGGGGCATCCTGCTTGTACACGAGCATCGTCGGGTCCTTCGCGCCGAGCGCCTGAAACTGCGCCTTCGCGAGGTTCACGAACGGCTCGTGTACCAGCACCACGGCCGGCATGCCTTCCTTCCACGCTGCAAACGCGTCGCGCACGGCGGCGCCGGTGCAGGATCCTCAGGCGCCGACGCCGACGACGAGACAGTCAACCGCGCCGGCGATCAGTTTGAATTTTGCCGGCTCCAGCGGCGCCCACGTATTGCTCTTGTATGCGCGTTCGATGTGCGCTGGCGTGCACAACACCTCGAGCGCGTGTTCGAAGCGTGCCCAGAAGCCGCGCGTGGCCGGATACTGGTTGTAGATGAAGCCCACGCGCCGGCCGACCGGCGTGTCGAGTGTGCGGCGCGCCGCCTGCGCTTCGGTGCGCGGTATACCGACGGGATCGATCAGTTCGAGCATGTGAATCTCTCCTGTTTATGCGGGAAACTTGATTCTCTTCGTCAGCAGCGGCTCGCCGACGGAGCTGCGGCTGGAAATCGATACGCATTGGCCCATCTGCGGCGCCTCCCCCCCGCCCACCACCACAACGATCTCATCGGGAGTCACCGGGGCCACGAACATCGGACGTTCACTCGGTGTCTGCGTGTACGGATCCGGAAACGGCACCGCATCACCCTGTTGTTTGTCGTTCTGCCAGTCGTACGAATATTTGCGTGCGCGCTCCGCGATGGCGGTCCGCAGCCTCTGCCGCGAGTAGCCGGCCTGCGCGAACGCTTGCGCGAGGCTCGGATTGATCACGTAGATATAACCGCGCTTGCCGCCGCTGGTGGAAAGTCCGACGCGGCCGATGCCGCGGGCGAGCAGCGTGATGCATTCGTTGAGGCCGACGGTGTTGATCGGCACCGCGAGTTGCGAATGTTCGCCTGCCTTCATCACGGTGACGGCGCTGTCCGTGGGCGCGAAACCGAAATCGACATGCACCGGCTCCCACGGTGTGAGCTCACGCTCCTCTCCTATGCAGTAGCTCCATGCCGCCGGGTGACCCATGGTGCCTTTGATGAGTTTTCCGGGGTGCGCGCGACCGATGTTCCAAAGGATCAACCGGACGGCCCTGCCGATGGCGGCATTCGCGCGACCGCCGTTGGGTCCGAAGATCCATTCGCGGGTATGAAACCTGAGCGTGCTCACGACCGGACCGCTGACCAGCGTGAAAATCGCCGCCGAGCCGGTGGACTGGGTCGTATTGATCGGCAACGCCGGATCGACGAGGCACTCAACTGCGGCGAGCACGACCGGCACGTACTCGGGCAGACAACCTGCCATGGCACAGTTGGCGACGATTTTTTCAACCGTCGCCTCGCCGTCTCCGGGAAAGATCGTCCCCAGCACTTCGCCGGGATCGCGTCCAAGATAGTCCAGCATGGCCTCGACCACATTGCGGGTCGGTGGGAATACGGGCAGACCATCGGTCCAGCCTTGCGCGTAGACGAATTCGGTGAATTGCTCGATCGAATCGAGCCGGTGAATTTCAGCCTTCTGTGCCATTGCCCGGGATTTTCCCAACCGATGCCGTTCGCCCGGCAATACTGTGCCGCGCCAGTTTCAGTGTCAAGCAATAGCCCCGAATCTCCGGCATTTTCGAAGGGCGCGCAATGTGGAAATGAAAGACGTATGATTGCGGATCGATACATTCGGAGAACGGCGGCCCGGTGCAGGTGGCCAACCAAAGGAGGATGCGATGAACTATGCCACTATTGCGGCAGCAGGTTTGTTTCTGACCGGCCGCCCGGCATTGCATGCGGTTTTCACCGCAGCAGCCTGTCTTGTGCTCGGCAGTCCCGCCACGTTGTATGCTCAGAAAGCCGGCGCGACCGCAAGCTTCCCGAGCCGGCCGGTGCGCATAGTCGTGCCGTTTACGCCGGGCGGCCAGCCCGACATTTTCTCCCGCATGATCGCGCAGAAGGCAAGCGAGGGTCTGGGGCAGAACGTCATCGTGGACAATCGTCCCGGCGCCGGCGGCATGCTCGGCTCCAGGATCGTCGCCGAGGCCGAACCGGACGGGCACACGCTGCTTTCGGTGTCAGCCGCGCACGCCGCTGGGCCCTCCGTCCGCAACCTTCCGTACGACACTCGCAAGGATTTTGCCGGCGTCACCATGATATACAACACCGCCTATCTGCTGGTGGCGCCGCCTGCGCTCGGCGTGAAGACCGCGCAGGAACTCATCGCGCTTGCCAAGTCCAGGCCCGGGCAGCTCAACCTCGCTTCCGCAGGCGCGGGCAGCGGCACGCATTTCGCCGGACTGATGTTCAAGCACGCCGCCGGCATCGACATCGTGCACGTGCCCTTCCGGGGCATCCCCGAAGCGATGAACGACATCATCGCGAACCGCGTGCAGGTTTTCATGGCCCCGCTCGCGAGTTCGGTGCCGCTGGTGAGGGAAGGCAGACTGCGCGCGCTCGGAGTCTCCTCCCCGAAGCGTGTCGGCGTACTTGCCGACGTTCCCACCCTCGCGGAAGCCGGGCTGCGGGACTTCCGCTTCGATTCGTGGGGAGGAATGTTCGCGCCGGCGAAAACGCCGCGGGCGATCATCAACAAGCTGCACCGCGAGTTCACGCGGGCCCTCACCCTGCCTGACATAGGGAACAGAATGCGTGACCTCGGAGCGGAACCGGCGCCCACCACACCCGCCGAACTCGACAAGTTCATCGTCAGGGAACTGGCCACCATCGCCAAGCTCGCGCAGCTGGCGGGCATCAAGCCGCAATAGAGGACACTACCGGAAGACGCTCCACTTGCGATATTGCGCTATAGTAGCCTCATCCAAGAGGGGGCTGGCAATTACAAATTGTTTTCAGACTTCGCGGTTGCGGTGGCGCCTGGCCTGGGTCGTGGCCGGGCTCGCTTCGTCCTGCGGCGGCGCGGCCGCCCAGGCGTGGAAGCCGCAGCAGCCGGTGGAGGTGATCGTGGGCTCGGCCGCGGGCAGCAGCCCCGACACCATGGCGCGCGCCATTCAGCGCATCTGGCAGGAAAAGCGCCTGGTGGAGGTCCCGGCCAATGTCCTGAACCGGGTCGGCGGCGGCAATACGATTGCGTGGAATTATCTGAGCCAGCGCCCCGGCGACGGGCATTTCCTGATGGTCTCCAACATCAACCTCTCCGCCGGCCATCTCACGGGCACCACGACATGGAGCTTCCGTGATTTCACATCGCTCGGCATCCTGTTCCACGAGTACATCGCGCTGTCGGTCGTGACGGACTCCCCCATCAAGGACGGCAAAGACCTCCTCGCGCGACTCAAGAAGGACCCCGGCGCGGCGAGCCTCGCGGTGTCGTCGGTGGCGGGCGGAGCGAATCACATCGCCGCGGGGCTGGTATTCAGGATGGCCGGCATCGACGTGAAAAAGATCCGGACAGTGGTGTTCGACTCGGCGGGCAAGGTGATGACCGCGACACTCGGCGGCCACGTGGACATTGCGGCCACGAGCATTACGGCGGCGTTGGCGCAAGTCCGGGCCGGCAAGGTACGGGTCCTCGGCATCTCGGGGCCGCGCCGCCTCGGCGGGGAAATGGCGCAGTTCCCGACGTGGCGCGAGCAGGGAGCGGACGTCGAGTTCTCGAACTACCGCGGCTACATCGGTCCGCCGGGCTTGAGCGCGGCGCAGGTTGCCTACTGGGAAGGCGTACTGGCCGGGCTCGACCGGGACGAGAGCTGGCAGGCGTATCTGGAGAAGAACCAGCTCGACCGGCGGCTCATGAACGGCCGCGACGCCCGCAAGTACATGGACGAACTCGCCGTTCCGCTCAAGGCCGTCCTCGGCGATCTCGGGCTGTTGAAAATGAAGTGACCTCACCGCGTTGCGCGTGGGACCCGATTGGCCGGAAGGGGAGACCGGAATGTCCTTACCAGTGAAGTTTGCAGTGTTCGGCGTCGCTGCGTGTCTTGCCGCCACGGGCACGATCTGCAATGCGCAAGCCTGGCCGACCAAGCCGATCCGCATGCTGGTCGGGTTCCCGCCGGGCGGCCCTACCGACGTGGTCGCCCGGCTCGTGAGTGAAAAGGTCTCAGGGCAGGTTCGCGAACGGTTCGTGATCGACAACCGCCCGGGCGCCTCGGGCAATATCGCGGTCGAAATTCTGACAAAGGCCAATCCCGACGGCCACACACTGCTGTATTCATCAAACGCGATCGCGCTCTCGCCGGGCCTCTATGCGAAGCTCGGCTACGATCCGCTCAAGGACCTGGCCCCGGTCACCCAGATCGGCAGCGGCTGCCTTATTTTCGTGGTGCATCCCTCGCTACCTGCGAAGAGCGTGAAGGAGTTTATCGACTACGCGAAAGCGCGGCCGGGCCAGCTCAACTTCGCGTCCTCCGGGACCGGGACGAGCACGCACCTCGCATCGGTGCTGTTCTCGCAACAGACCGGCTTACAGACGCAGCATATTCCGTACAAGGGGACCGCGCCGTCGCTGGTCGATATGATCGCAGGGCGCACCCAGTTCCTGATGGGCGCCGTCAACACCGCCGTGCCGCATGTCAGGGACGGCAGGCTGCGTGCGCTCGCCGTCACCGGATCGAAGCGCATCCAGTCGCTGCCGGATTTGCGCACGCTGGACGAAGGGGGACTGCCCGGATTCGTGGTGACGACGTGGCAGGGACTGTTTGCGCCCGCGGGCACTCCCGCCGCGGTACTCGCGCGAGTGAACGCGGAGTTCGCCAAAGCGGTTCACAGTGCCGAATTGAAACCCCGGATCGAGCAGCAGGACATGGAGCCGACAGGATCCGGCGTCGCCGCGTTCAATGCGATGTACCGCGCCGAACTCAAGACGTGGACCAAGGTTGCCAAAGACGCGGGTCTCAAGGCCGAATGACAGCGATCGCCAGTATGCGCCGCATCGCGATCTGCATGTGCGTTGTTCTGACGTCAATTGGCGCGACACTCGCATCGAGCGCAGAGTACCCGAACAAACCGATCCGCCTGATCTCGCCATTTGCTCCTGGCGGCGGTGCTTCGCTGGTTGCCCGCGTCATCGCACAGGAATTGACCGAAGCGTGGGGGCAATCCGTGGTGGTCGACAACCGCAGCGGCGCGGCTGGAGTGATCGGCACCGAGATCGCGGCACGCGCGCCGCCCGACGGTTACACGTTGCTGATGGTGACCGCGAGCAACATGGTGATCCGGCCGCTGGTGGACAAGGTGCCGTTCGATCCGGTCAGGGATTTCACGCCGATCATCTACACGACGACGGTGCCGCTGGTGCTGGCAGTGCATCCCACTGTGGCGGCCAAATCAGTTACCGAACTCATTGCGCTCGCCCGCACGCGCGAGGCGCGCCTGAATATTGCGTCCTCGGGCGAAGGCACGATCAGCCATCTCGCGGGCGAACTGTTCAAGGCGAGCACCGGCGCCAACCTGACGCACGTTCCGTATCGCGGCGGCGGGCCTGCGCTGATCGAACTCGTCGGAGGGCAGGTGTTGACCGGGTTCATCAATATTCTCGAGGCGTTGCCGCAGGTCAAGGCCGGCCGGTTGCGCGCGCTTGCGGTTACCAGTCCGCAGCGCTCCCCGGTCGCGCCGGACGTACCGACGGTGGCGGAGGCCGGCGTTCCCGGTTTCGAAGTCACGCAGTGGAGCGGCATGATGGGCCCGGCGGGACTGCCCAAGGCGATCGTCGCCAAAGTGAACGGCGAGATCGAGCGCATACTCGCGCGCCCGCAGATACGCGACCGCCTCACGGGCGACGGCGCGCAACCGGGCGGCGGCCCGCCGGAGCGTCTGGGCGCCTTCATCAAGGCGGAAATTCAGAAGTGGGATAAGGTCATCAAAAACATGAAGCTCACCGCGAGCGGCGGCGCCAGTTCGCGGTGAGTTGGCGCGCACCGTCAATCAGAATACAGGAGGAAATTCCATGGCTCGCATTGCCTGCTATCACTGGATCGTACTTGGCCTGACGGCCGTTGCAACCGCTGTCGCGCCCGCAATTGCGCAGACCCGCGCGGAAAGCAGCAACATGGCGCTGGTCGGCCATAGCGATCTGCAGGGTCGCACGGCCTATCATCCGGTCATCAAGCAGCAGGGCAAGCGCTGGCTCGCCTACGTCGGCCACCATGGCGACCAAAAGCTCAATCCACTCACCAACCAGGTGGAGAACAACGGCACCTCGATCGTCGATGTGACCGACCCGAAAAATCCGCAGTATCTCTCCCACATTCCGGGCGAACCCGGCAAGGCCGAACAGGGCGGCGCGCAGATGGTGCGGGTGTGCGCCGGCGACGATCTGCCGAAGGGCGTCAAAGGCAAGTTCTACATGCTGCGCGTGTTCGGCAACCAGGCGCACGAAATCTGGGATACGACCGACCCGGCGAAGCCGCAACTGCTGACGACCGTCGTGCGGGGCCTCAAAGGCACTCACAAGAACTGGTGGGAATGCGATACCGGTATCGCCTACCTGGTGTCGGGCGTGCCGCAGTGGCGCAGCAACCGCATGACGCAGATTTACGATCTGTCCGATCCCGCCAAACCGGTATTCATCCGCAACTTCGGCCTGGTCGGTCACGAACCCGGCGCCACCGGCGAGGTCCCCATCACGTTGCACGGCGCGATCTCCACCGGACCCACAGGCAACCGCGTGTATTTCGGCTACGGCACCAACCTGAAAGGCGTGCTGCAGATCATCGACCGTGAAAAGCTGCTCAACGGCCCCAAAGAACCGACGCGCGAGAACCTGCTCTATCCGCAGGTTGCGCGGCTCGACCTGATGCCGGGCAACGGCGCGCATACCGTGTTCCCGATGCTCGGCGTGGAAATGGCGGAATTCAGGAAATCCAAAGGCGGCAGCCCGCGCGACTTCGTCGTCATCACGAACGAGTCGATCCTGAAAGAGTGTCTCGAGTTCCAGCAAATGGTGTTTATCGTGGACGTCACTGATGAAACCAGACCGTTCGGGGTCGCAACTCACAATGTGCCCGAGGCGAGCGGCGACTTCTGCACGCGCGGCGGCCGCTTCGGTTCGCACGCCTCCAACGAGGCCATGACCTCCGTCTATCACAAGCGCATCATGTTTTTCACCTGGTTCAACGCCGGCGTGCGCGCGGTCGACGTGCGCAACCCTTACCGGCCCAGGGAGATCGGCTATTACATTCCCGCGATGACGGAGAATACGATAGTGCTCGAGACGCCCGCGAGCCGACGGGGCAAGATCGGCGATACCGAGGTTTCGAACAAGAAGGCGATCCAGACCAATAACGTGGAAGTCGACGAGCGCGGCTATATTTACATCGTCGATCGTGCCAACACCGGGATGCACATCCTGGAATTGACCGGCCCCGCCCGCGCCATTGGGAACTGGCCGAAGTAACAGGCAGGCGCGCGGAGCGGGCTAGGCAGCCCGACTGAACCACCAGCAAGTCACTCGTCGAGCACGAAATCGAAGTGCCTGCCGGCGGGCGCGTAGATCTCGAAGATTTCGAACACGCTGTCGCCGAGATTGCTCAGCGAGTGCCGCATGCCCGCCGGAATGAAGATCACGTCGTCTTCACGTACGGTATAGGTCTGATCGCCGGCCGTGAACGTGCCCACGCCACGCTTCACGATATAGACGTTGTCGGCCTTGGTATGGTGATGCACCTTGCCGCGAGGGCCGCCCGGGTTCAGGCGGTTCAGGTGCACATCCACGTTGTGCGTGCCGAGCGTCGTATTGACGAGCTTCAGCTTTTCGCCGCGGTTCGGCTCCAGCCGCTCGGCCGGGGTGTCTCGCAGATTCATGATCTTGAACACAGCTGTCTCCTGAATCAGGCCAAATGCTTCGCGATCATGAAGGCATAGACCCGCGCCGAGTCTATCGTCCGCTCGATGGACGCCATGTCGTTGTCGGTATGCGCGTATTTTTCCTCGCCGGCGCCGAAATTGGCGGTCGGTATCCCGATGTGATTCAGGTAACCCTGATCGAATGCTGCCGCCGCAAAGTAGGTCTCGGCAGGGCGTCCCAGCATGACTTCGTTCGCGCGCTGCAGCGCCTGGACCACCGGGGACTCGGGCGTCACCAGCGAGGGATACATGAAGGGGCCCAGCCGAACGTCGACGCTGAAACTCTTGCCGCTCGCCGGATCCTTGAAGTTTTCTACTTGCTTCGCAAACCGTTGAATCTCCTCGAACGCGGCATTCGGGTCGTCACCTGGCAGCAACCGGCGGTCCACCGTGAACTCGCAACGCTCCTGCACGGTATGGGTTGAGTCCGGAAAGCTCCGGATGTGGTTGACTGTGAGCGTCTGCCTGCCCAACTGCGGGTGCGTGCGGTCGAGCTTCACCTCCGCGATCAGCCGGCGTATGGCTTCCATTGCACCAGTGATCGCATTGGCGCCATCGTGCGGCCGGCTCGAATGACACGGCGCGCCTTGCACCGTCACGAACACGTCGATGCGGCCGCGGTTGCCGAGCGTGATCTTGAGGCTGTTGCCGTACAGCACTGCCATATCGGCCCGCACGCCTTTGCTTTCGATCACGCTGCGGAGCGCGTCGTGCTTGCCGGTCTCGCCCGACAGGCAGCACGCGAATATCAGCTTCCCCGCGAGCGGCGTCCCGGAAGCGATCACTGTTTCCATCGCATGCAGCATGGCCGCGATATTGGATTTCTGCTCGCTTGCGCCCTTGCCCAGAACGCACTCGCCCGGCAGGCCGTACTGCGCGCCGTCGACGATCTCGCCGGCATAAGGATTCTTCATGGTCGAAGGCGGTTGATTCATCGCGTGGCCGACGAACAGCAGCGACTTACCGCTGGTGCCCGCGCCGTAACTCGCGACCAGGTTGCCCATCGCGTCGTACTCAATATCGGAAAACCCCATGGCGCGCAGGCGTGGCTCGATCGCCGTTCTGATAAACGCTTTCAGCAGCGGCTCGGCCTCGAGCAGCGCGGTCTGCGGGCTGGGCACCCGCACCAGCTCGATCAGCAACGACTTCGCGCGCTCGCGTGAAAGCCGTGCATCGAGCGGCCTTTTGATTTCGATATCGTTCATGTCACGCTGTGCCCGTCAATGCGCAGCCGGCAGCCAGATGCCGAGGCCCTTCGCGAG
>ORJL011196184.1_pt1 | contig 12482 bp, 8 predicted proteins | sample 1779941 | NCBI WGS metagenome assembly ORJL01 (sample SAMEA104232317, study PRJEB22302) | groundwater metagenome | biome: forest; feature: aquifer; material: groundwater | place: USA | collected 2011-08-07 | depth 5.8 m
CATATGAAAACCGCAAGATGGGCAAGGATATTTCTGATATTATCTTTTGTTTAAGGCATTACAAAGATGACCCGGCTTTAGAGGAGAGGTATCAGGCAATGAACGATAATAAGGGTTTGAAGTGGGAACACGCCGGGGCTACTGTTCTGGGGTGTGACGCAAAAGTCTATTTGAATAATAGTAACAAGGACATCGTTAAGATTTTTTTTGGACGTTTTTCAACTTTTGAGGCCCCTTTAATTGATGTCATTTTGCGCGAAGAGGGGAAGATCGATATTACAGATGACATGAGAAAGGATATGTTTGGGTTGATTCGTTGGTTCGCATTGGGTTTGGACTTTGAGCTTGCTATTTTTGCCCATAAACCCTATTAATCCCATGTATAATCAGTAGGTTAGGTGAAAAACTTATGTTCAATTATATACTGAAGAAGATCGTTGGGACGAAGAACGAACGCGAACTCAAACGCATCGGGCCGATGGTCACGCGCATCAATGAATTTGAACCGCAGATCACCCCGTTATCGGATTCAGAACTTCGCGGCAAGACGGCCGAGTTCAAACAGCGCATTGCAAACGGTGAGCCCCTTGATTCGGTCCTGCCCGAGGCCTTCGCGGTCGTCCGCGAAGGGGGCAAGCGCGCTCTCTCCATGCGCCACTTCGATGTCCAGTTGATCGGCGGCATAAACCTTCACGAAGGCAAGATATCAGAAAAGAAGGCCGGCGAAGGAAAGACCATTGTCGCCACATTAGCGTTGTATCTTAACGCCCTCACCGGGAAGGGCGTTCATCTTGTAACGGTGAACGACTACCTCGCCAAGCGCGATGCGGCGTGGATGGGACAGCTTTATCAATTCCTGGGCTTAAGCTTTGGCACGATCCTGCACGGGCTTTCGGACGAAGAACGAAAGGCGGCCTATGGCAGCGACATCGCCTATGGCACGAACAACGAGTTTGGTTTTGATTACCTGCGCGACAACATGAAATATTCGTCCGAGCAGTATGTCCAGCGCGAGCTGAACTATGCCATCGTTGACGAGGTCGACTCTATCCTGATCGACGAGGCCAGGACGCCACTCATCATATCCGGCCCGGCCGAGGAATCGACACAGCTATATTACAACGTCAATCAAATAATCCCGTTCTTTAAGCAGGAGGTTGACTATACGATCGACGAAAAGGCGAAGACGGTGACCTTGACCGACAAGGGCGTTGCGAACGCCGAAAAGAGGCTCCACTGCGACAACCTTTTCGACCCAAGGAACATCAGCCTGTTGCATCACGTCAATCAGGGCCTGCGCGCGCACGTCCTTTTCAAGCGCGATGTTGACTATATCGTGAACGAAAATCAGGTGGTGATCGTCGATGAGTTCACGGGCAGGCTCATGCCAGGCCGCAGGTGGAGCGACGGCCTGCATCAGGCGGTCGAGGCAAAGGAGGGCGTGCGGATCGAGAACGAGAACCAGACGCTTGCCACCATCACGTTCCAGAACTTTTTCCGCATGTATAAGAAGCTCGCCGGCATGACCGGCACCGCCGATACCGAGGCGGCCGAGTTCGCGAAGATATATAACCTTGATGTGCTGGCCATTCCAACGAATCAGGAGATGATCAGGGAGGACAATGCCGATGTCATCTATAAGACCGAAAAGGCAAAGTTCAAGGCGGTTGTTGACGAGATAATCGATTGCCACAAACGCAACCAGCCGGTCCTTGTCGGCACGATCTCGATCGAAAAATCGGAGCGGATAGCCCAGAACCTGTCGCGTTTCGGAGTGAAGCATAACGTCCTGAACGCCAAACATCACGAACGAGAGGCCGAGATCATCGCGCAGGCGGGCCGCAAGGGCGCAGTCACCATTGCCACGAACATGGCCGGCAGGGGGGTTGATATCGTCCTTGGCGGTAATCCGGAGGGCCTGGCCCGAATTAAGGTCGGGCCCGACATCCACGCCGACGATCCGATCTTCAAAGAGACGCACGCGGAGTTCAAAAAACAATGCGCCGTTGAGCACAACGAGGTGGTCGGCGTAGGCGGCCTTCACATCATAGGGACAGAGAGGCACGAGAGCCGGCGCATCGATAACCAGCTCAGGGGTCGCGCAGGCAGGCAGGGCGATCCGGGCTCTTCAAGGTTCTATCTATCGCTGGAAGACGACCTGCTGCGCGTCTTTGGCGGCGAGCGGATCAAGAATCTTATGGAACGCTTTGGCATGGGTGAGGACGAGGTAATAGAACATCCGTGGTTATCAAAGACTATCGCCAATGCGCAGAAAAAAGTCGAGGACCACAATTTTTCAATTCGTAAACATATCCTGGAATACGACGATGTCATGAACCAGCAGCGGCACACCGTCTATGGGCTTCGCCGCGAGTTGCTTGGCTCCGAGGACTGCAAGGAACACCTCGTTAATATGGTCGATCAGATAGTGAGCGGTATTGTGGACGGGTTTGTTCCGGAGAGTGTTGATATCACGGTGTTTGAGAGCAAGTCGTTCGAGGAGAAGGTGAAGAACCAGTTCGGGTTCGAATTTTTGGCGGAGAATATCGGCAGCGAAAAGCTGACGCGCGATGAGGTGGGAGACGCCTTGTATGGCGTGGCGACGAAGGTCTATGACACCAAAGAGGCGACCTATGGCGTGCCTATCATGCGGCATATCGAGAAATATATCATACTTTCGACGCTCGACGCGCTTTGGAAGGATCATCTTTTACAGATGGACCATTTGAAAGAGGGGATTGGGCTCAGGGGTTATGGACAGAAGGACCCGCTGCTTGAATATAAAAAAGAGGGCTACGCGATGTTTGCGGGCATGATGGAACGGTTTTCCGCCGATGTCGTGGAAAAGGCGTTCCATGTGCAGGTTCGCCAAGAGCAGGTGGCGCAGGTCTCGAATCTGGAGATAGCGCAGAGTCGCCAGAAGGTCATGGAGAGCCACGCAGAGGGGGGCGGGGCATTTGCCGCCGCGGCCACGGCCGGGGCGTCGAACGCCTTGCAGGCGCACGCTGTTATGGCGGCGTCGAACAGGCCTGACCTGGCGCGTCAGGGGACCGTGAAGCATGATGGCTCGCGCGTTGGCAGGAACAACCCGTGTCCTTGTGGGTCTGGGAAGAAATATAAGAAGTACTGTGGGGCGTAAATTCCCCCCTTTGAAAAAGGGGGGTGAGGGGGGATTTGAAGTGCTGTGGGGCCTAATTTCCCCCCTTTGAAAAAGGGGGGTGAGGGGGGATTTGAAGTGTATGTTGCAATATAACGGAAACTTAAAAATATATTCCCGCAAACTTCGTAAAAGCATGACCGAAGCGGAGATGTTTATTTGGTCTCATCTTCGCAGAAAACAGCTTAAAGGATATCAATTTTATAGGCAGAAAATTATTGGAAATTATATAGTGGACTTCTATTGTCCTGCGGCAAAGTTGATTATTGAGCTTGAAAATCTTGGCCTGGAGGTCCTAAGATTCTCTGATAGTGATGTTTTTAAGAATAAAAGTGGGGTCATGGAAAGGATTTATGAGAGTTTGAAATCCCCCTCTAATCCCCCTTTTTCAAAGGGGGAAGTTCAGAACATCGTCAAGAGACTAGACCTTAAGCCCCATCCCGAGGGAGGGTTCTATCGCGAAACATACCGCTCAGCCGGCAAATTCGGCGACAAGAACCACTCCACGGCGATCTATTTTCTGCTGACGCCGGGCAATTTTTCCGCACTGCATAGAATAAGGTCCGATGAGGCATGGCATTTTTATTCGGGTGGTTCGATAACGATAGTTGAGATAACCCCCAAGGGAGATGTTAAAAGGACGGTCATTGGCAACGATTTCGAGAAGGGCGAGGTTCCTCAATATGTCGTCCCTGCCGGGAACTGGTTCGGTTCGTATTTGAACGAGGGCGGTGAATATGCCTTGGTTGGCTGCACGGTGAGTCCCGGATTTGAATTCACCGATTTTGAGATGGGCAAAAGGGCGGAACTGCTCGAAAAATATCCCAGGGCAAGCGAGGAAATAGTTCAATTAACGAGGGTTGGTTAAATCCCCCTCTAATCCCCCTTTTTCAAAGGGGGAAGGTTAAATCCCCCTCTAATCCCCCTTTTTCAAAGGGGGAGGGGCAGGGAATAGAATTTCGTGGAGGTGGGGTGTGAATTGTGTTATAAAGTAAAGGAGTAGCGAACTTTAGTTCGCGATATATTGCAATTAATCGCGGGCTAAAGCCCGCTACTCCAAAAACACTACGATGCTAGAAAAATCATCATTAGATCAGCACAATAATAATGTGATTGGTAAAAAATCACATATGCTCTTTGCCTCGTTGGTCGCCACTTTGTTGGCAATGATCATAGTCCCGATGCCGGCGTGGCTTTTAGATATCTTTTTAACCGCGAACGTCATGATCGCCATTGCTATATTGCCGGCCTCTTTTTTTATATCGAAGAGATTAAAGCCCGCATCATTTCCCACAATTCTTGTCATATTCACACTTTTCAGGCTGGCGCTCAACATATCAACAACGCGTCTTATCCTCACGCAAGGTTATGCCGGAGAGGTTGTCAGTGCCTTTGGTTCATTTGCGGTGGGAGAGAAATATGTCGGAAGTGGTGTTGGTTTCTTGTTCTTTACAATACTCGTTTTTATCATCATTATATGGCTGGCCAAACATGTCTCAAAGATCGTCGCACATTCCACATTGGACAGCAAGGCCGGCAAGTTCTATGACTCCATGAACAATGCAATGAAGTTTATAAAAGGCGATGCCATCGCCTGCATGATCATTATTCTCATTAACATCGTCGCCGGCTTCATGATCGGCATTGTCCAGCGTGGCCTAGATTTTGAATCCGCCCTTCGGCTCTATTCGCTTTTAACGATCGGAGCTGGGGTCGCCCAACAGATACCGGCGCTTATTGTCGCAGTTTCTGCCAGTATCGTTGTTACTCGTAGTGCGAGGCAGAAAATTTCGTAGAGGTAGATTTTGATTTGTGGTATATAACGAAGTGAAGGAGTAGCACCCTTTAGGGTGCGCCAATTGAATTCACTGTAGCGCAGGCTAAAGCCTGCTACTCCAAAAATGGCGCAGGCTAAAGCCTGCTACTCCAAAAACAACAATGCTCGAAAAACTACCACTAGGCAAGATAAACGAGTTCGTTGGCAAGTATTCGGATATCCTGCTTGCCTCGCTGATCGTCATTCCTCTGGGAATGATCATCGTCCCGATACCGACGTGGCTTCTGGACGTCTTTTTGACATTCAGCATAACGCTCGCGGTCGTGATCCTGCTGGTCTCTTTTTATATTACCGAGGCCCTGCGTATATCCGCGTTCCCTACGATCCTCCTTATCTGCACGCTTTTCAGACTCTCGCTCAATATTTCAACGACGCGTCTGATCCTCGCCGATGGCTACGCCGGCGAGGTCATCAACGCGTTCGGTGAGTTCGTGGTCGGAGGGAACTATGTCGTCGGCGGCGTCCTCTTTTTGATCATCACCATCGTCAACTTCATCGTTATCGCAAAGGGCGCCGAGCGGGTCTCTGAGGTCGCCGCCCGTTTCACATTGGACGCCATGCCAGGCAAACAGATGTCTATCGACGCGGACCTGCGCGCCGGCATCATCAATGTTGAACAGGCTTTGCTGCGCAGGTCAACCCTGCAGCGCGAATCGCAGATGTATGGCGCCATGGACGGAGCCATGAAGTTCGTCAAGGGCGACGCCATCGCCGGCATGGTCATAATCCTCATCAATATCGTCGCCGGTTTTATCATCGGTGTTGCCCAGCGCGACATGGATTTCCAGCACGCGCTTAAGGTCTATTCGCTGCTCACCATCGGCGACGGCCTCGTCCAGCAGATCCCGGCCCTCATCGTCTCGGTCTCGGCCGGTATCGTCGTCACGCGTGTTACCTCAGAGGGGGAGGGCTCGAACCTTGGGAAAGAGATAGTCACACAGTTGACGGCGTACCCAAAGGCACTGGTCATTGCCGCTGTCCTGCTTTTTATCCTGGGTATTGTCCCCGGCCTCCCCGGGCCGCCGTTCTTTGCCCTGGCGGGGATTACCGGCGGCGCCGCATTTTTCCTGATCAAGTCGCGCCAGAAGGCGATTCAAGAGGTCGTGCAGACGCCCAAACAGGATATCGTTAAAAAAGCGGTTCAACGGCACGGCGATGTGCTGCCGTTCATCATGCCGTCGCCTGTTTCGATCGAGGTCGGCGCGGCCATCATTCCGTTCGTTGACGACAAGCAGGACGGAGGCCGGTTCATTAATGAGTTGATCCCTCTCTTGCGCCATGGACTGTATTACGAAGTGGGAGTTAATTTTCCCGGCATTCAGGTGAGGGGGCAGACCGTTGATATGGAGCCGGAGGCCTATGTTATCAATATCAACGAGGTTCCCGTTGCCTACGGCAAAGTGATGAAGGATTCCATCCTCGTCGGCGAATCGCTGGAACAACTTTCGCTTTTCAATATCAGCGGCACAGAGACGATCCATCCGATCGATGGCAGCGTGGTGACGTGGATATCCAAGGAATTTAAAGATGTCGCAACGCAGGCCGGTTTCAGGATGTGGGATACTGCGGAATTTCTGATCCTGCATCTTTCGTACGTCCTCCGGCGCCACGCGCACGAATTCCTTGGCTTGCAGGAGATCCAGAACATGCTGAACGAGCTGGAAAAGACGCATCCGGCGCTGGTGAAAGAGCTTGTGCCTAAGGTCGTAACGCTCTTACAACTGACAGAAATTTTTCAGCGGCTCGTTCAGGAGGATGTCGCCATCCGCGACCTGAAGTCGGTATTCTCCACGCTGGCGCAGTGGGGCGAGATCGAGCGCGATACGCTTCTTTTAACCGAGCACGTTCGCGCGGGCCTTAAGCGTTACATCACGCACAAATACGCGGGGACGACGAACACGCTGGCCGTCTATCTGCTCGATCCTGATATCGAGGATATGATCAGGAACGCCATTCGCCGGACGGAGAAGGGGAATTACCTGGCCATTGAGCCGGACGTGACGCAGGAGATAATCGAGGCGGTGGGAAAAGAGATTGCCTCGCATCCGTTCCCGCCAGGCGCGAAGCCTCCGGTGATCCTTACGACCGCAGAGGTGCGCAGATATTTCAGAAAGATAATCGAACTTGAGTTCCCGCAGCTATCGGTCCTTTCATATCAGGAACTGGCAGAGAACCTGCGCATCCAGCCGATTGCGCGGGTCGGTCTGCCCAAGGGCGTTATCAGCGAGGCAAGCCCTGCGATGGCTTGAAATATGTGGAGTAGCAGCCTTCAGGCTGCGCCAGTTGCTCCCTGAACTTAACATAGTTAAACTTATCGGACTCCATGCTTAATCCTTGCCAAGTGCCATGCCTTGAATAACGAGGCTATGGGAGAATGTTGGCCAAGGGTCAGACCTTGCATAACGAAACTATGGGAGAAGGCGTGCCAAGTGCCACGCCTCTCTGAAAGATGCGGGAGTTGAGAATATGGGCGCATGGAAGATAGCGGAAACGAGGCATGGCACTATCTGAGTAGATCGCTCGCTTGGCAAGCGAGCGATGACGAGCAAACGCGATATGAACTTCTGGCAATTCTCATGTCCAACGAAGGTGATGTTCGGCGATGGTCTCTCACAGGACTTTTCATCTGAACTTGCCGCACTTGGCGTTTCAAACGCGCTGGTCATCAGCGACGCAACGCTTACCAAGAAGGGTCTTCTGGGCCCGGTTGTAGACGGGATAAGGAACGGCGGCGTTCAGGTGATCGGCCCGTTCACAGATGTCCCCGCGAATTCTTCTTTAAAGGTTGTTCAGCAAGTGGCCGAGCTTGCAATAAAAAAGGGGGCCGACGGAATAATTGCCTTTGGCGGAGGGAGTGTTTTGGACACTGCCAAGGCGGCGAACATTCTCATCACGCACGGTGGCGATCTGGTGAACGATTACTCTGGCGCACAGACGATCCCCGGGCCGCTGAAACCGCTCATCGCAATTCCAACAACGGCGGGGACCGGAAGCGAGGTGACGCAGGCGGCGGTCATCCTTGACACCGACAAGGGGACGAAGATCTCATTCTATGACCAATATCTTCACCCGAACATTGCAATACTTGATCCAGAGCTTTTGAAGTTCCTTCCGGCCGAGCTTATTGCCGCGACCGGTTGGGACGCATTCACCCACGCAGTTGAGGCTTATACAAGTCTGCAATCGAATCCGTTCTCCGACGAACTGGCGCTACCGGCGGTTCGTCTGATAAAAGAGGCGTTCATCCCCGCAGTGACCGAGCCACAGAATCTAAAGGCAAAGGGACAGATGCTTCTCGCCGCGACTCTCGCCGGCATCGCCTTCGATCAGGCGATGGTCGGAGTGGTTCACTCGATGGCGCACGCCGTTGGCGGGGTCTCGCGCGCACATCACGGAACGCTTAATTTCATTCTATTGCCTTACGGTATGGAATATAACATGCCCGTTTGTTATGAGAAGTACGCCGTCCTGGCGCGGGTCCTTCATGTCAGCCCGAAATTTAAAACGACTAAAAAACTGGCGGGACAGGCGGTGAAGGTCATTAGAAAGTGGCAGAAGAAATTGCACAAGGTCTGTGGCCTGCCGCTACGATTACGCGACGTGGGAGTTGCGAAGACTGACTTGGAAAAGATCGCGAAGAAGGCGTGTGAAGATGGAACGAGCTTTTATAACCCGCGAGAGCTTGAAGAGAAGGAGATATTGAAGACATTGCAAAGGGCTTGGTGACAATGTGTAGCGCAGGACTTTAGTCCTGCCAATATTGGCAGACCTAAAGGTCTGCGCTACACAGTATTTAAAGAATAACATTATACATAGGGGGTTATCATGCCGATATTTAAAGATTCAGGCGAGTTCAAAAAGATACTAGGCGGATTTTTTGAGATACTTGTGAAAGACAATGAGATAGGGGCGAAACTTAAAGAATCAAAGCTCATCATCAGGTTCAATTATAAAAATCCGGCGCTAACGATCACCGCCGATTGCACAAGGCCGGAGACAGTGTTGTCATATAACGACGCGGTCACCAAGCCGGAGGTCGAGATGTTTATGGACGCAGACATCGCGCACAAATTCTGGTTAGGAGATGTGAACCTTGTCATGGCCCTCGCCCGTCGGCAGATGATCGTGAAAGGACCGATACCCCGGATTTTAAAGCTCCTGCCGGTTATCAAGCCCGCCTATAAGATGTATAAGGAATACCTGACAAAGATCGGGCGATAAGAATGTCATCCCCGCGAAAGCGGGGATCCAGTGAACGCAGGGGATTCCCGCTTTCGCGGGAATGACAGTTCCGCCGCACCGCATTGGCGCACTGCGTATTGTCTTAGTAAAATCAATGGGTTAACCTGCCGCAAGAAAAATAAAAAAAGACGCAACTATTTTGAAGAGTTGCCGATATATAGGTGTGTAGCGCAGACCTTTAGGTCTGCCAATGGTGTGTAGCGCAGACCTTTAGGTCTGCTAATATTGGCAGGACTAAAGTCCTGCGCTACATATTATTTATTTTATGCAAAAGAGACTAACACAAATTTTCATCGCTATTTTGCCGTTGATCTTTTCGCTCTCTTGTTCCGGCCTCAGCGATGACGATCAGTTCGCGGAGTATCAGCGCGAATTGATAGGCAGCGCGCCGATCGGCAGCTCCGTGACCAAGCAGGTCACATTTCAGAACCCGAGCCAGGACGAGGTGCAGCACATCACGGGCCTGAACTTCGACGCCGGACAGAACACCGCCGGCAACTTCAGGATAGACAAGGTCGAGGTGGGCGGCGTGGCGCAAAACCCTAAGAATAAGGATATCACTGTTCCCGCCGGCAGCATCTTGCAGATATATGTAACATATCAGCCGTTGAATCTCGACACGACCAAGGCCGATCTTGGCGGCTGGGTGACGGGCGAAGGAGAGGTCTATATCCCGCAGAAGCCGAAGGACGAAGAGTCGGCGAAAGAAGGGGACGCGCTGAAGGCAATGTCATCGTTGATCGGAAAGGCCGAAGAGAAGCCAACGGAAGAAGATGAAGGTGAGGGCGACGGCGTCGATAACGAGGTCGTGATCGACGAAAGCAAGCTCGGCGAAAAAGACGCGATCCACAGGGCCATTGTGGCGGTCGTTTATGACCGGCCGGGGCAGGGGCTCATTCAAATCGAGGTCGTTGGAGTGGCCGAGCCCGGGCCCGACGGACAGACCTCTGCTGCAGGCGGGACGAGCACGGAATGTCCGACAGACGGCGGGATACTCTGCTATCGTGGAGGTTTTGCGATCGAGCTTCCGGAGCTCATGACGACGGGGCCAAAGCAGCTTAACATGCCGGCCCCTGTTGTGTTCAAGGCGTCCGCGAGCTCGGTGGAACTGGATATGGGAAAATTCCCGGCCGTTCTTTTGCTGCTGAAGGGGAACGGCCCGGGCGAGCCGCTGGAAGGCAAACCCATAAACGCCATATCCATCGTCGTCAGCGGAGAAGAGGGCGTCAAGGCGACCGGGACGTTCGACGGTTCAAAGATCGAGTTGAACGGCGTTTCGTTCAGGATCAGGGTCATTCTGGGCGAGATAAAAGAGGCCGACATCAATCCCGGCCTGCAGGCGGCGGTCGATTTCAACGTGAAGGACCTGACGATGACGACGATCAAGCCCCTGACCAACGGTTCAATAGCACTTTCTGTCAAGGCAACGCTTTCAAAGACGCCTTCGGGCAACGCGATGTTCGACCAGTTCCTTGGCGGCGCGAACGTGAACGTCACAATGGACGGCAGTCTTGCGGTACAATAAATATGTAGCGGAACCCTTTAGGGTTCCACCAGTTGATGGAAGGCTAAAGCCTTCCGCTACACATCTACTTCAATGTATAGGAATTTCAAAGTCCCCCTTTGAAAAAGGGGGATACAGGGGGATTTCTACAATAAATCCCCCCTGACCCCCCTTTTTCAAAGGGGGGATAGAAAGTTGCCGCCGAAGGCGGCCTAATTTAAAATAGTATCTTTAGCGAGAGATGTATCCTTCTTCGGGTGATCCATGTTGAAATGCAGGCCGCGGCTCTCTTTGCGGGAGAGGGCGCTCTTGATGGCAAGTTCGGCGACAAGCGCCAGGTTCCTTAGTTCCACCAGGTCGCTCGTCACGGTGAAATTCCAATAATACTGATTGATCTCGTCCTGCAGAAGTTCAATGCGTGCAAGGGCGCGTTCAAGGCGTTTGTTCGTCCGGACAATGCCGACATAGTTCCACATCATTCGCCTTATCTCGTCCCAGTTCTGCGTTATAACGACCTGCTCGTCGCTGTTCACCGCTCCGCCCGGATTCCATGAGGGTATCTTTAGCTCCTCTTTGGACAGGGTCTTAAGGAGCTCCTTTGCCTTGACGGCCGCGCGCGCGGCAAAGACGATCGCCTCGAGAAGCGAGTTAGAGGCGAGCCTGTTCGCCCCGTGAAGGCCGGTGCACGCGACCTCGCCGGCGGCCAGCAATCGGCCGACGCCGGTCTCGGCGTCCTTGTTCGTCAGAACGCCGCCGCAAAAATAGTGTGCGGCGGGGACGACCGGAATGGGCTCTTTTGCCATGTCATAGCCGAACGAAAGGCATTTTTTGTAGATATTTGGAAAGCGTTCCTTGATGAATGACTTGGGGCTGTGCGTCATATCCAGCAGCACAAATTCATCGCCGCTTTTTTTAAGTTCGTTGTCAATGGCGCGGGCAACGATGTCGCGTGTAGCAAGACAGCCGCGGGGATCATATTTCTTCATGAACTCCTGCCCGTTCTGAAGGCGCAAGATCGCTCCTTCGCCCCTCACGGCTTCGGAGATGAGGAACGACTTGGCCTTTGGGTGATAAAGGCATGTCGGGTGGAACTGGATGAACTCAAGGTTTGCCACCGGCGCCCCGGCACGATAGGCCATCGCTATGCCGTCACCTGATGCGATGTCGGGGTTGGATGTGTAGAGATAGACCTTGCCGGCGCCGCCGGTGGCAAGAAGTGTGACGCCCGCCCTGAAGGTGTGGACCTTGCCCGTTGTTTCGTTCAGGACATAGGCGCCGTAGCAGATGTTCTTCTTCTCGACTGCGCTCGAAGAATAAAGTTTCTTGCTGGTGACGAGGTCGATCGCAATGTGGTTATCGTAGAATTTTATGTTCTTGTGGCCCGCCGCCGCAGAGAGCAGCGCGTTCTCGATCTCCTGTCCGGTCATATCTCCCGCGTGCAGGACGCGCTTGTGAGAATGGCCGCCCTCTTGCGTCAGATCGAATGCAACTTTCTCGCCCTTTGTGAATTTAACGCCCCATTCAATGAGCTGTTCTACCTGCCTTGGGCCGTCTTCAACTACCATGCGGACGATATCGTTCTTGCAGAGCCAGTCGCCGGACGAAATGGTGTCGTTGATGTGGCTCTCAAGGGAATCGTCCGGGGCAAAGACCGCCGCGATGCCGCCCTGGGCGTAGTTCGTTGCGGAGTCGCTCTTCCCTTTTTTGGTGATGATACAGACCTTGCCCGTATCCGCGACAGA
>ORJL010016860.1_pt1 | contig 12479 bp, 10 predicted proteins | sample 1779941 | NCBI WGS metagenome assembly ORJL01 (sample SAMEA104232317, study PRJEB22302) | groundwater metagenome | biome: forest; feature: aquifer; material: groundwater | place: USA | collected 2011-08-07 | depth 5.8 m
ACCCCAGAAGTGGGCCAGCTCATCCCGATTCTGGAATACCGGGTCATATGTTTCTGCCGCGAAGGTATACACACCAACCTTTAAGTCACCATAATGTTCGGTGGGGGTAGGTGCCGGTGTTGGCGTCGGTTTTGGGGTTGGAGTTGGAGTTGGGGTTGGGGTTGGCGTTGGTGTTGGTGTCGGTGTCGGTGTCGGCGTTGGTGCCGGCGCCGCGCAGCCAACCAGAAGTAGCACTGTAACTAATCCTAGTGCTACCAGCAGTTTGCTTCGCTTGAATCCTTTCATAGTAATCCTTGTTTCTCCTTTTCTTTTGACTTAACCTGTTTGTTCCGATTCTTGTTCATGTTCTCAACTTCCCACCTTTGTCCTCCTGCCTGGATTCATGTAATTCTTATAAAACCACAAGAGGGCACCGAAAACGCCGCCCAGTCAGCAGTCCCCGTGCCCTCTTTTGTCCTTCCTTAATCTAGCCGAATTTAGATTACCCCCGGTATTTCTTAATATAAAGACATTTTATTTTAGCACATTTTGGTCAGTCCTGTCAAACCAAATGCTCTCGCTCATGCTCAGGAGGAGATGAAAGTGACCAGAATAGCCATTCCAGAAACCCGTGGTGCGGACTGCCGCATTACTTGACACTCAACTCAGCTATTCGTATTATTTAAGCACTAGGATATTGACTCTAGCTTTACCAAAGACTTGATGGAGGTTTGTTATGGCCGAAGGCTCGGTAATTACCGATGACATGAGAAGCCGGATAGGTATTGAGTTGCCGCCTGTTATTTATGAGATTGAGAAAGAACCGATAAGGCGGTGGGCAGAGGCCATTGATGACCCCAATCCGCTATACCACGATGAGGAGTATGCCCGTAAAAGCAAGCATGGGGGAATGATTGCTCCTCCCGGCTTCATCGGGAACTACGCGTTTCCCAATAAAACTGGCGGCGACCCTCGCGTGAAAAGCCCCTTTACCCGGCAGCTCAATGGCGGCAGCGCGTTCGAGTTTCTCAAGCCGGTACGGCCTGGCGATGTTCTGACCGCGACCAGCAAACTCGCCGACCTCTACGAGCGCGAGGGCAGGCTGGGCATAGGCAGGATGCTCTTTCAGGTGTTCGATGTCATTTTCCGGAATCAGCAAGGCGAAACGGTCGTCATTGTCCACCGCACTTCCATCAGCTATGAGGGCAATACGAAATAGAGGGGGGAACTGATTTGTCACAGCAACTGTTTTGGGAAGACATAGAAGTAGGCTCTGAGCTACCCCCGCTCGTAAAGAAACCCACCACGCGCCAGCTGGTAAAATGGGCCGGAGCTTCCGGGGATTTCTACGAGCAACATTACGATAAGGACTTTGCCCTCAAACAAGGCCATAGCAGCGTTATCGTCCACGGCGGCTTGAAAAGCGGTTGGCTGGGGCAGTTACTGGGCGACTGGGTGGGGGAAAGCGGCACCATCAAGAAATATGGATGCAGCTACCGCGGCACCGATGTGCCCGGGGACACTATTACCGGCAAGGGGAAGGTGGTCAAGAAATACCTTGAGGGCAACGAGGGTTACGTGGAGTGTGAAATCTGGCTGGAAAACGCCAAGGGGCAAGTAACCACACCCGGTACCGCGCTTGTCGTCTTTCCGCGAAGAGCCGCTGGGTGAGTTGAGAGTCCTCTTTTAGACTACGTCACCTTTCCTCAAAACTAATAACGGTGAGACTAGTGACTCATCGTGCATGCGTATCTCGAGGTCTTATATATATGGCAGAAGGGCCTCTACTGCTCTTCTTCTCTTTTATTTCGAAATCGCTTGAAAGTGCTTTGACTAACTGCGAAAGTTGCTTATATCCGTATGTCCTTGCATCGAAGCTCGGGTCGAGTTGACGCAGGCGATTGCCGACAGCCCCTAAAAATGCCCACCCGTCTTCTTGTTCACACATTTCGAAGGCATGTTTGATAAGCGGCAGCACTTCCGGCATGCCTTCCTCATGAGTCTCTCCTTGTGTTGACGGAACACTAAGCCGTGAAGAAGCATCTTCAGGATGGAGATTTTCGGTGTAGACAAATACTTCGCAGGCGTTTACAAATGCCCTGGGAGTGCTACGCTTTCCGATTCCCATAGCAAAGAACCCTTTCTCCCTGATGCGCGTTGCCAGCCGTGTATAATCGCTGTCGCTCGATACCAGACAAAAACCGTGCACTATACCCTCATACAGGATATCCATTGCGTCTATAATCATGGCGCTATCAGTGGCGTTCTTGCCGGTGGTATAACGGAATTGCTGAATAGGCTGGATAGCATGGACGTTCAGGATTTCCTTCCAGCTTCCCATATTGGTGGTAGTCCAGTCCCCATAAATACGACGAATCGTGACGAATCCATATTTACCAGCTTCAGCTATCATCTCCCCAAACAGAGACGATTGCGCATTGTCACCATCAATCAACATGGCAATTCGTTTATTCTCGGTTTCCAAAGATGCTTCTGGCATTGTGCCACCTCCTCACTTGTGATTCCGCTCCAGTGTACCATAGAATACCATGGTTATGTAGAGTGTGAAATATGGCTGGAAAACTCCAAAAGGCAAATAACCACACCAGGCGCCGCGCTTGTCATCTTTCCGCGAAGAGCTATTGGGTAAGGAAAGGTTATTATCGACCTATTGCTGATAAAGGAAGTAGTCGAATGAGTATTTTACCCATCAATTCCAAGCTTTAATCATATCAATCAGGTGGCAAAAGTCATCGGGAACACGCGCAACTCTTAAATGCTTGAGCAAAAGTGAATCAGGCAAAATGATGGATTTTTCCTGTATTTTTTGCCTTACGAATTTAAGTGCTCCTCGACCATCCATTAGCTTCCATGGAATCTCTTCAGATTGTAATCTGTTATGCCAATTCTCACGAATAAATGTCTCAAGTCTTGTTTCTGCATTTCTATATTCAGAATCGTCTGTAAATTTGGAACGAAGCCATTGTAGATTATACTCCCTGATTTTTACTGGCAGTTCATCTCGTTGTGTATTACAGTATTCAAGGCACCAATCATTTACGAGTTTGGCAACAACTCCATTTCCTGACCACTCGGCAGGTATTTTAGCATTTTGGGATAATACTGCTGCCTCAATGATTTTTGGCTCAACTAAATAAGACTCACGATTCCTACGATTAGTTATCACAAGATTAAGACCTTGTTCTTTGGATTCTTTTTCTGCTTCTTCCTTTCTCTCATCACACATGAGATCTCGATCTCTCAAGTAGGCTACACGCACATTTCCATTTAAGAGAGTGTTCAGTATTCCAACAACAGACTGCATGCGTGCCACAATGTTGTCATTTGCTCCTTGTGTAGGAATGACTTGATATTGCTTCTCCACCTTGCTCCAATCCGAGGTGTAATTTGCTCCCATACAAGAAAGAAGCTGAGAATCTGGTTCAGATTCACATAACAGAACTCGTTTTATACGTAATGCCTCAGTTAGTACTGGCTCATCTGGCCATACACCATGACTGTTAAGTTCGGCCCTCATAGTTATTGGGTCATAAAATTGCTCAGAACGATTAGTTTTTCTGTCTATGAGTCTAATCTCAGATAGATCCATTGTTCTAGAGAATGTTTCGGAGTGAGAAGCCATTATAATTTGCATTTTATGGTCACTTGCAAATGCTCGAAGCAGATTTATGAAGTGTTCTTGGAGTTGCGTGTGCATGTGTGCGTCTGGCTCATCAAGGAGGAGTATTGGAGAAGGAGATTGCAGAGCATGCGTGAGTATTTGGAGAACTTGTAGAAATCCAGAACCGGCACTGACAATATCCAAAGGAATTCTCAATGATTCCTCTCGGTATGCTGCTTTAAGAAATTGAACTTTATTGGGGTCTTCCTGGATACCCTGGAAGGTGACAGAGAACTCACTCCCTAGACGGGAAGCTAGAGAACTTAGATTATTAGAATCAAGCCGCAGAATAAGATTGCGTAGGACTTCATTATGGTGCCCACTTCCCAGCAATTCCTCAACACGTTGATTTGTAGACAATAATTCTTTTGTAACTACTCCAAAAAAGCCTGGAACGTAAAGAGGTTGTCTTGATGCAAAATCGAAATCCTTTTTACTCATAGTTTTCGGCGATAAATCTCCGGGTAGAATGACCAAGAGTGTTGAATAGGCAGAATAAATAGTAAAATCAAATTTTTGTCCCGAATAAAGCTTCCCCAGCATATAAATTCCACGTTTCCTATCACTCGGAGTAATGCCATTAATGATGAGATCTTTGATATCATGAGCCGGAATTAGACCAAAACTAGAGAAAGGCATGACTTGTTTCTTAAGAAGAATTTTACCAGCGCTAGTAGGAACACCACATTTTTCTATACAATAGAAAAACAGTCTAATAGCTTGAAGTACAGTACTCTTCCCAGAATTGTTAGCGCCCACAAGCAAAGTGATTGGATCGAATTTTGTGAGTAAGGTACGAATGCCCTTGAAGTTTCTGATTTGGAGTTCAGCCAATCCCCCAACGCTTCTATCAATTTTATCTTTGCCAGAATCTCTTTGATTTAGATCAAATAGTTTTAATGGCAGTTGTCTTTCCTTGCCCATAACACCTCCCCCATGGTATATTTAATCCTACAGTCTCCCCACTTATGCACGTGATTTATTTAAGCATCTTGCATAAGTTTGTCAACAAGGGTCTCTACCTGAATTGCATCAACCCACATTTATATTTGGGAGACGTGAGTCTTCACGGATAAACTGCCGGAGCTTGCAGTCCCATTGTTTCCGGCAGGCCGAGCATGAGGTTCATATTCTGGATAGCCTGGCCGGCGGCGCCTTTGACCAGATTATCCAGGCAGCTAATGACGATGAGCTTATCACCGTTGTAGTTAAGGTCTGGGTGAATGAGGCAGTCGTTGTTGCCCCAGGTGTACTTGGTATGGGGCAGATAGCCGACCACTTTAGTAAAGTGTGTTCCTTTATAGAAATCGAGGTAGAGACTCATTAGCTCCTCTTTACCCTTCTTACCTGCCGCCAGCTTGCCCGGAATGAGATTAGCGTAGGCGGTCGTCAATATTCCCCTGGTCATCGGTATAAGGTGAGGCGTAAAAGTCACCTGCACCAGAGGTTTCCGGCTGAGCAGACTAAGCTCCTGCATAATCTCCGGCAGATGGCGGTGCCCTTCCAGAGCATAGGCAGAGACATCATCGTTGACCTCGGCGAAATGTGTCCCCAAGCTCAGCGTCCGTCCGGCGCCGGAGACACCGGATTTGCTGTCCACAATAACATCCGGCTCGATGATGCCTGCTTTGAGCGCCGGGGCCAGCGCCAGAATGGCGCTGGTGGGGTAACAGCCCGGGTTAGCCACCAGCTTCGCCGAGGCAATCTGAGCATGATAAAGCTCGGTAAGGCCGAAAACTGCCTCTTGCAGCAGCTCCGGGGCAGGGTGAGTAAAGCCGTACCATGTGGGATAGGCGGCCGGGTCTTTCAAACGGAAGTCGGCGCTGATATCCACCACTTTAATACCCCGCTCGATGAGCGGTATAATCTCTTTGACGCTCTCTTTATGCGGCAGGGCCGAAAAGGCAAAATCAACCTCGCCCAGCTCGGCCTGTATAGTAAGGTCAAGGCTGGTAAGGTGAGGGAAAACGGTGCCCAGCTTCTGCCCGGCGGCGCTGCGTCCGGTAACGGAGGTCAACTGCACTTCCGGATGCCGGCAAAGCAGCCGCGCCAGCTCCACACCGGCATAGCCGGTAACATTGATGATACCTACTCTGGTTTTACTCATTAGACTTTACTCCTTGGCAAACGAGCTCCAGAGAGCCCAGTTGTTCCTTCGTGCCCATGATAATGATGCTGTCTCCGGCGGCAATTGTTTCATCTTCGGCAGGGTTAGCCAGCAGTTTGCCGCTCTTCCGGTTAATGGCCAGTACGTTCGCTTTAGAGCACTGGCGAGCTTCGTGCACGGTTCGGCCCGCCAGAGATGAGTTGTCGTTTATGACCAAATTTTCCATCCGCAACTCCGGGTTGTGGTGGATTATGGTGTCAATGAAGTCAACTATTGCCGGGCGCAGGGCTAGCATCGCCATACGCCGCGCACCGATGCTGTATGGTGAAATTATGCGGTCAGCACCCGCTCTCTGCAGCTTAATCTCAACTTCCTCACTGTTGGCACGAGCCTCGATAAATATGTCCGGACGTAACCCACGGGCTGACAGTGTAATATAGGTATTAGCGACATCGCTGCCTATCGCAGCCACCAGACCGCGCGCATGTTTGATGCCAGCTTCCTTCAATACTGCATCGCTGGTGGCATCACCCTGCAAATAGAGATAACCTGCCTCTTCGGCTCTAGCGATACAGTCCGGTCTGTTGTCAATCACCACAAATGGTACCCCTTCTTCGGTAAAGGTGTGGGCAATTTCCCCGCCGACACGGCCCAAACCACAAAGAATAAAATGCCGTTTCAGCATGGCAATCCTATTTTTCATAAATCGCCTCCGTAGCACGTTTCCCAGGCTTCCTTCAATCAGATAGGCCGCGATTACGGTGAAGGAATACAATGCGGCCCCCGTGCCACCGATAATCAGGAAGATGGTGAAAATCTCTCCCCCGCGGCTCAAAGGATGTACCAGGTTGTAGCCGACGGTAGCAATAGTAGTGACGGTCATGAAGAGTGCATCAAGGAACGGCCACTTTTCGATAGCCATATAGCCGATAACGCCGATGGCGATAATGGCAACCAGGGTATATATTCCCCACAGTACCTTTCGATCTGAACTCATCTGGCCACGTGCCTGCATATTTGCCAACATAATAGCACAGCCATCAAGTTACCACCAAATCTTGCCCAAACAAGTCCCAAACGTCTTTGAGTTGTGGGTAGTTGAGGGCGATGGTATACTTACCCAATGGTTAGTCAGGAGACAGGCGTTGATGGATAGTCGCTACCAGCAGGCGTTAGATTATATTTACAGCTTCGTTGACTATGAGAGGGAGGCCAGGCCGCGTGATGCCGCCCACTATGACTTGCGGCGCATGGATGAGCTGCTGGCGCGACTGGGAAATCCGCATTTGCAGGCACGAACAGTTCACATCGCGGGCACCAAAGGCAAGGGAAGTGTGGCCGCCATGATAGCCTCGGTGCTTACGACCGCCGGTTACAAGACCGGACTTTACACCTCGCCCCACCTGAATAGCTTCAACGAACGCATCCGTGTCGATGACAGGCTAATCTCCGATGACGAACTGGTGGCTCTGGTAGACCGGCTGCGTCCCGAGGTCGAGTCCGTTAACGAGAGAGCAACCTATGGCCTATTAACTACTTTCGAGATAGCGACGGCTCTCGGCTTCGCTTATTTTGCCTTAAAGAAAGTGGATTTCCATGTCATCGAGGTTGGGTTAGGGGGACGGCTGGATGCTACTAACGTCGTCCGGCCCGAGGTGAGTATTATTACCTCACTCAGCTTCGACCATACCGAGGTGTTAGGTAATACCTTGACAGAAATCGCTACAGAGAAGGCGGGTATCATCAAGCGCGATGGCACGGTAGTAACCGCGCCCCAAGCGGAAGAAGCAGACCGGGTAATCGAGCAAACCTGTGCCCGTTGCCGGGCTGAGCTGGTAAGGGTCGGCGGGGATGTCACCTGGCAAAGTCTTGGTTTTGACGCCGGCCATCAATCGTTCTGTGTTAAAGGGAGGCGGGGCAATTACAAATTATCTATTCCACTGCTGGGGCAGTATCAACTAGAGAATGCCACCACTGCAGTAGCCGCGCTAGAGGTCCTCCAGGAAAAGGGAATTCTTATTACGGAAGACAACATCGTCCAGGGCCTGGCGAAGGTAAACTGGCCGGGTCGGCTTCAGGTGTTAAGCCGCCAGCCTCTGCTGGTAATTGACGGCGCGCATAACCCTTATTCGGCAAGCAAATTAAAAGAGGCCATTAAGCAGTATTTCACTTACGACCGGGCTATCCTGGTTTTCGGGGCCTCATTCGATAAAGACATTGCGGGTATAGTGGCAGAACTGGCACCGCTTTTCGCCAAGGTAATCATCACACGCTCCATCCACCCCAGAGCTGTATCTCCTGAGCCGCTCGTGGCAGAGTTCAAACGGCATGGCATCGAAGCACGGGTAACGGAAAACGTCGCCGCCGCTCTACCTCTGGCGCTGAGTCTTGCCGGGAAGAAAGACCTTATCTGTGTTACCGGTTCATTGTTTGTGGTCGGGGAGACGATGGAGCAAGTGACGACGCTTCATCTGGGTGGGTGACCAAAAAGAGGAATAGCCTGAGGGGGAAAGTAGGATTTTTCGGGCAAGTGCTTTGGTGGTGACATAAACAAGCCACCACAGCTTTGCTCTCGCCAGGAATAGCAGCGCTGTTTACAAAAGGCTAGGCTCGCCTACAGACCGGCGTCAAAATCGGTGGTAAGAGCCTCTTTGGGTAGCATGCTGCTCAACATCCGTTCAAGTGCCATGGTATGGCTACACATGTCCCAACTAGCGAAAAAAGAGCAGGTGCAATGCCACTTTCCGTCTTTGTAACTGGTGATATAGTTGTCATTCTCCCCACGAAATTCGACGGAAAGCTCGTGAAAAGTAACCCGGTCTTTCTCCTGAGCGTAGCGTTTCGCCTTTTCGATTTTTCCAATCAGGCTCGACTGCATAGCGATACCTCCTTTAAACTAAAGAAGCACTGGCTTATTAAGCTCAGTGCTTCTTTTTACTAGCGCTGTGAATAAAGGTAACTTTATGAAAGGCATCTCAAACGCTTCCCATCAAAAAATCCTTTATATTGTTATTCTAATCCTTTTCCATGAAAATGTCCAGCCTTTTTTCTCAAGTAGATAGCCAGATGGGAAACAGCCATACCTACCTGGGCCAACCATGCGGATTAATAATCTACGATGGCTATCACATCGCCTGTCTTTACCACCTGCCCGACGGTAACCTTTACCTCAGTGACGGTGCCTGACACCGGGGAAAGAATCGGGTTTTCCATCTTCATGGATTCTAGCAGGCAGAGCGTATCTCCCTCGCTAACCTTACCACCTACCTTGACCTCGACGCTGATAATCTTACCGGTTATTGGGGCTTCCACAATTTCTTGTGCCAAATCTGAGCTCCTTTCTTCCTGATTTCAGTTAAAAAAAGGGGGAATACTTTATTGTTTCCCCCTTTTTATTTCAACAAGTCGCGATTTTACTGATATTGAACCTACGGCTTAGCATCCCCAAGCAGTGCGGGAACGGCGGCCGGACACAGGACGATTTCTTCGCCAGACAGGTCAACGACGACCGTATCTCCGGAGCGGAATTGACCACGAAGCAGATTATCCGAGAGCTTATCCTCGACCATGGTTTGAATCACGCGCCGTAGCGGTCGAGCGCCAAAGACCTCATCATAACCTTTCGCCCCCAGGAAATCCTTCGCTGCATCGGTTACCTCAAGCTTAATCCCCTTCTCCGATAGCTGTTTCGCTACCTGGGACAGCATCAAGTCAACTATCTTGCGGATATGCTCCTTGCTCAGGGAATGGAAAACCATTACCCCGTCAATACGGTTAAGAAACTCGGGGCGGAAGGTCTTTTTCAGCTCACCGAGGAGTTTTTCCTTCATCCGGTCATAATCCATCTGCTGAATCTTGTCCTGGTCTGTCCGCTGCATAAAGCCGAACGCACCACCTTTGCGGATAAGCTCAGCACCGATATTGCTGGTCATGACGATAATGGCATTGCGGAAATCAACTCGCCGTCCTTTCGCATCGGTCAGGTGACCGTCATCGAATATCTGAAGCAGGATGTTGAAGACATCCGGATGAGCTTTTTCAATCTCGTCGAAGAGGATGCAGCAATAGGACTTACGCCGTACCGCCTCAGTCAGTTGCCCACCTTCGTCATAGCCAACGTAGCCGGGGGGTGCCCCCACCAGCCGGGATACGGCGAATTTTTCCATGAACTCTGACATATCAAGCCTGATGAGTGCATCCTCGCTGCCGAACATAAATTCGGCCAGCGCCCGCACCAGTTCCGTCTTGCCCACACCGGTAGGACCGAGAAAGATAAAATTACCGATAGGATGCCGCGGGTCTTTAAGCCCGGCCCGGGCTCGCCTTACTGCTTTCGAGATGATGGTGATTGCTTCATCCTGCCCAACGATGCGCTTGTGCAGCACTTCTTCCATATTGAGGAGTCGGCTGGTCTCATCGCCGCTGAGCTGCACGACAGGGATTCCCGTCCACATACTCACTACCTCGGCAATGTGCTCCTCCGTCACCACCGGCTTCTCTCGCTCGACTTCCGTGAACCACTGCTGCTCCAGTCCCTTAATTTTCTCCTGGACCTGTAGCTCGCGCTCACGGAGTTCGGCGGCCTGGTCATATTGTTGATTAGCTAAAGCCGCTTCCTTGTCCTTGCGCAGATTCTCTTCAATCTGGCGGGCTTCTTTCAAGGTTATCGGTAAAGCACGGTGCTTGATTCTGACCCGTGATGATGCCTCATCAATCAGGTCAATCGCTTTATCCGGCAGAAAACGGTCCGGGATATAACGCGCCGCGAGCGTGGCGGCTACCTTCAACGCTTCGTCACTGATGGTTAGCTTATGGTGCTCTTCATAGCGCACCTTAACCCCGCGCAAAATCTCGGTGGTCTGCTCCACGGAAGGCTCTTCCACCAGTACCGGCTGGAAACGCCGCTCCAGAGCAGGGTCACGCTCGACGTGCTTACGATAGTCATCGAGGGTAGTAGCACCAATGCACTGCAATTCCCCACGGGCTAGAGATGGTTTGAGAATGCTGGCCGCATCAACCGCCCCTTCTGCGGCACCGGCGCCGACAATGGTATGGAACTCATCAATAAAGATGATGCAGTTGCCGGATGACTTAATCTCTTCAATTATCTTCTTTAAACGCTCTTCAAATTCGCCACGGTACTTTGTCCCGGCGACGATGGATGCCATATCCAGAGCGATTAAGCGCTTCTCCTCCAATGTCTCCGGAACGTCACCCTTGGCAATACGATGGGCCAGGCCTTCCACGATGGCTGTTTTGCCTACTCCTGGTTCACCGATGAGAGCCGGGTTGTTCTTGGTACGGCGACTGAGGATTTGGATTACCCGCTCAATCTCCTTTTGCCGCCCGATAACAGGGTCGAGCTTTCCGGAGCGAGCCGCTCCCGTCAGGTCGAATCCCATCTGGTCGAGAACCGGAGTACGGCTGGCACTCCGGGTCGTCTTCGGCCGGGTTGAGCCTCCTTGACTGAGGATACGCACGGTCTCCGCGCGTGCCTGCTCCAGGGTAATCCCGAAGCTCTCCAGGACACCTGCGGCAATACCGCCGCCTTCATGCAACAGGCCGAGCAACAGATGCTCGGTACCAATATAGTTATGGTTAAGATGGCGTGCTTCATCTATCGCCAGCTCAATGACCCTCTTTGCTCTCGGGGTAAGTCCAATTTCACCGGCGCCGGGTTTCTCCCCACGGCCGATGAGATATTCTACCGCTGAGCGCACCTTGGGCAAGGTTACGCCCAACCCATTAAGCACCTTAGCCGCTACTCCTTCTTCTTCCCGAATCAAACCAAGGAGTATATGCTCGGTACCGATATAGTTGTGATTAAGATGCTGCGCTTCTTCTTGCGCTGAGGTGAGGACACGACGAGCCCGCTCCGTAAACTTTTCAAAACGGCTAGTCATCTTTTCTCCTTAAGACCACCGCTTCTTCTGGATTAGTCTCTGAGCATAATTATAAAGCAAATAGTAAAAAAGGTCAAAGGCTAAATCAAATTGCCTTTGACCTTTTGCTTTGTCGCCAAAGCCTCCTGGTAGTGGCCTATTTTCCACAAAGGACTGCTCCCTCAGTATCGTCGGCGCTGAGGCGTTTCACTACCGTGTTCGGGATGGGAACGGGTGGGGCCACCTCGCCCAAACCACCAGGAGACGTTTAGTATCATAGCATATCTTCTTTAATAAAACAAGGGGAAAAAGAAAAACAACAGGACTTTTCTGCCCTCTTCAACGCCTTACTCAAATCCACTGGGTTGTCTAAAGACGTATTATTTCCGCTTTTTGGAGGCCGATTGCCAGACAAGATGCGCGATGAGCAGAATACCGGCGATGAGGTTCAGCCAGGCCAGGGGATAAAAAACGGTGCCGCGCACGATAAAAAGGTGGGTGCTTTGTAGCGTGTCCCCGTAGAGCCGGAGCACCACAAAGTTACCGATAAGAATCAGGCCGCACAGCCAGAGAAACCAATAAAACCTTCTTGACATTTCTCTTCATTCTCATTGTAAGGCAAACGAATGGAAGAACACAATCTGCCTTTCATCCTGTCATTGCGAGGAGACGTAAGCGACGTGGCAATCTCTACTATTTTGCCGTTTACCCATCCCCCTGTATCCCCCTGGGATACGACTTAAATCCCCCTTAATCCCACTTTGCCAAAGGGGGAGACTTACTTCTCCCTTTCGTAAAGAGCCTGCCCTGAGCTTGCCGAAGGGGAGAT
>ORJL010963689.1_pt1 | contig 12477 bp, 8 predicted proteins | sample 1779941 | NCBI WGS metagenome assembly ORJL01 (sample SAMEA104232317, study PRJEB22302) | groundwater metagenome | biome: forest; feature: aquifer; material: groundwater | place: USA | collected 2011-08-07 | depth 5.8 m
ATCAGCTTTACGATATGGATGCTTTTAACAGAGGAATCCTGAAGCACAAAGATTACAGGGTGAATCACTGCAGATGGATGTATTATTCGGTAACGGTTACGTGGGAAGGGGATGTTATCCCGTGTTGCAGGGATGTCGACGCCGGATATGTTATGGGTAATTTACTGCAGGATGAGATATCCCTGATCTGGAATAACCGTAAGTTCAGGGAATTCAGAAAGAAGATCATTAATAATTCCGAGTCTATCCAGATGTGTTTATTATGCGACGGTTTGACTTTTCCGTCGTTAGAACAGGTAGAAAGATGAATATCATACTGGCAGCAGGCCTTTTTATGATTTCGTTTATCTTAAGGATATGGGTAAGGATACCGCGGAAGGATTTCGGGGTGGATACCTGGTATTTCCTCAATTATGCCCAGGCCTTCAGGAAGTCAAGGAGGCTTCCGGCGAGACTGGATAATTATTTGCTGGATATAGAGGAGCAGTGGTATCCTCCGCTCCTGGCTTTTATTTTATCTCTTTTTCCCCGCAAGATAACCGACACCCACCACTGGGTATTTTCGGCAGTAATAGATTCTATCCAGGCTGTTATCCTTTACTACTTTAGTTTTATTCTTACTTCCAGGGTTGATGTGGCGATATTCGCAGCGCTTCTGTATATAGCCAGTACCGTAAATGCCTCCATGTCCACCAATTTAAATGCCCGGCCGTTAGCCGCACTGATATGCACCCTGCTTATGCTTGCGATTTACAATTATTCCCTGAACAGTAATATATATTCTCTCGTCGTTGTTTTAGTATTGGGAGCAATACTTTTGCATACACATAAGATGGCGACACAGCAACTCTTATTCTTCGCCGCAGGGCTCTCCATATTCTATAGAGACTGGAAATATATCTATATCCTCGGGCTTATATTTATAACAGCCATAATCTCTACAAGGGGGTTTTATTTTAAGATCCTGAAGAACAATATTGAGATTGTCAGGTTCTGGGCTAGGAACCTTCCGTATTTGCTGAAACACCAGGTGTACGCCTCTTCTTTATATAAGGACGCAGGTAAGGCAGGAAGCAGGATGGGGATCTCCGGCTTGAAAATGAATAGATTTATGTTCCTCCTGGCGCGCGGCCAGTTGCTCTTCTTTTTCTTCCTGGTCATTATTATCTGGATGAAAAAGGCCGATATCCGCTGCGTTTCCATAAATACGTCGTTCCTGTTTTACTGGGTATTTATCAATTTCTTTACCGTCATAGCCACAACCTATCTTCCTTTCTTTAAATTCATCGGCGAAGGATTCAAATATCTTATTTACGGGACATTCCCCGTCTCCTTCCTGGTAAGCTTAGGAGCTATCGCCCTTATGCCGAGCCTTATGGTTTCTTATTCCGTACTCATTCTTCTGGCAGGAGTTTGTATTTACCTCCAAGCCTTTACGGTAAGCCGGCAGTTATTGAACGTAAATTCTTACGTAGACGATGAGTTAAAAGAAGTAATAAATATCCTTAAGAAAAGCGATAAAGATAACGTTATGTGCATACCGGTATTCAAGGCTGAGCCGGTAGCGTACCTGGGAGGAAAAAAGGTTTTGTGGGGAGCACACGGTTCCGGATGGGACAAGATGGATGAATTCTGGCCTGTTATAAAAGTTCCTTTAGAAAAATTGATAGAAAAATATAAAATTAATTTTATGCTTATTGATAAAAGGTTTGTTGATAAAGAGGACCTGAAAATAGATAGCCTTATTAAAGAGACGGTCCATAACGGCCAAAACTATATCCTGGCGCGCGTAGCTTAAGAGGCAATAAGATAGAGGTTGGATGAGGAATAAGTTCAAAATATTATTCGTTGACGTTATTGACCGCAATATAAATTTGCAGCGGGCTTATCCGCATTTGGGCATAGGATACCTGGTTTCTTCTTTACGCGCGGCCTTTAATGACTTGGATATCTTGGTAGTCAACCGTAATCCGCTTGGGCACATTAAGAGGCTCAGGCCCGATATCCTTGCTTTATCGAGCGTGACACAGAATTTCACGCTGGCAAAGAGCATTGCCCGGGAAACAAAAAGGATAAATCCATCGCTGCCTGTTATCGTAGGAGGGGCCCATGTATCCCAGCTCCCCGAATCAATGGATATGAGTATGGATATAGGGATCATCGGGGAGGGCGAGGAGACATTCGTTGAACTGATAAGGCATATCCGCGATAATAGCGTTTCACCGGATACACTGGGTTCAGTTAAAGGTTTAGCTTTCTGGAGAGAAAATAAGATAGATAGGGCGGAACCGAGGGGAGCTATTTCACAACTGGATAAGCTTCCTCATCCGGAGAGGTCGATATTGCCGGAAAAGGAAAACCAGCTGCTACTCACTTCCCGCGGGTGTCCTTTCAGGTGCGCATTTTGCGCTTCCAGTTTTTTCTGGAGAGGGATAAGGTATTTTTCCCCGGATTATGTATTGGAGGAAGTAAGCAGGATAGTCAAAGATTACCCGGTTTTAAACCTTACCATATACGATGACCTTTTTATCTCGGATAAAAAAAGGCTGGAGGAGATATCCGCAAAGATAACGCAAGCCGGCTATCATAAGAGAATAAGTTTCTGGTGTATGGCCAGGGCTGACCTGATAGACGAAGAGACCATAGGCTATCTTAAAAGGATGAATGTCAAGGGAGTGGGGATGGGCCTGGAGTCGGGTTCAGACAGGGTGCTTGCGGCGATTAAAAGCGATAATATATCCGCAGAAACTAACAGGCGCGCTATAGAGTTGTGCAAGAAAAACGGGGTCCTGGTCCACGGGTCATTTATGCTGGGTTGCCCTTTTGAAAAAGAAGAGGATATGCTGAAGACGAGAGATTTTATCGTGAATTCCCGCATTGATAAAGGAGAGATAAGCGTAGCCACTCCTCTGCCCGGTACATCTTTCTGGGAGTATGCCCTTAAGGAGAAGATGGTCTCTTCTGAAATGGAGTGGTCAAGGCTCGCTATCCGCTATATGGATGAGCTGCCCGAGGGAGAAGATTTTCTTCTCTTGAGCAAAGAGGTACCGCGAAAGAGATTTATAGCTATTTTCAGGCAGATAGCAGAAGCACTCGAATTAAAAAGAAATGAATACGATAAAAAATGGGGAGCGATGCAGGGTAAAGAGATGAAATTGACCAAGTTCTTCTCCCTAATGAGCCTTAAAAAGCTGATCCGTGACCCGAGAAGGGGTTTGCGGTATGCAATGAACTTTTTTTTGAGTGTTCCCCGTCGCTTCTTAACAGATAAGGATAGTGGGCATGCGTAAAGATTTAAATTTATTCCTGGAACCGAATACGAACAGGTCCCTGCATTTGGAAATAAATAAAATGCAGGGAGAGCATATAATCAGCGGGAGGCTTTATAACGGTAGGAAATATTTTCCTATAATCAGAGGTATCCCGCGGTTCGTGGATAAATCTTTCTATAGGGATACCACGCTGCGGACGCCCCTTAAACAGACTTCCCATTCTTTCGGAAAGAAGTGGAATGAGCCGAGATACCGGAAGTTGGGTTATAAGAAAAAGGATGTAGCGGCTCTTGGGGAACAATTTATGGCTGTGCTGGGAGCCGGAACCTTATCTGAACTAAAGGGTATCCTGAAAAAATCCGGTTCGGTTCTGAATGCAGGCTGCGGAGTCGCCTGGTCCGAATATCTGTTTAATTACAATCCTGATGTCCGAAGGCACTGCATAGATATAAGTTTATCCGTCGAGACCGCCTATGAGAGGACCAAAGGTTTTCCTAACGTAATAGTCTCCCAGGCTTCGATCTTTGCGCTGCCGTATCCGGACGCCTATTTTGATATCATATATTCCATAGGGGTTATACACCATACCCCTTATCCCGAAAAGGCATTCAGGGCCCTTGCAAAAAAACTCGCTCCCGGAGGCTTAATGGGGGTATACATCTATAATAAAAAGCCGTTTTTAAGGGAGATGGCCGACAGAGAGATCAGGAAGATTACCAGCAAGATGAGTTATGATAAATGTATGAGTTTCTCAAAGTGCATGACGAACATGGGAAGGGCGCTGAGTAAAATAAAGAAGCCTATAACTATAGATGACGATATGGATATATTAGGGATAAAGAAGGGGAGTTACGGCCTACAGCGCCTGGTTTACGATTATTTCATTAAATGCTGGTACGACCTTGGGCAGGACAGGGGATACGCGGATTTAGTGAATCAAGACTGGTATCATCCTCATTATGCCAGCCACCACACAAAGGAAGAGATAACCGGCTGGTTCAAGAAATGCGGGATGATGGGTATACGAGTTATACAGCCGAAGGGCTGGGAACATAGCGGTTATTTTATATCAGGAAGAAAGAAATAATGAAAGAGATAAAGAATGCCTGGTGGGATTATGTTTCAATCCTGAGTTCCCAAGTGGCTTCTTTTCCGCTGGGAATATTATACATTTCTTTTGTGACCAGGAAGCTTGGCCCTGAGAACTGGGGCATTCTCACTATTTTTATGAGCATAATCCAGCTCGCCTTCTGCCTGGCTATAAACTGGACTTCGGCATCTATTGTAAGGTTCGGGAAGGAAGAGTTCTTGGAGAATGGGCATATGAGGCAGACTGTCTGGGCTAGGTCTGCTATTGTCTTTACAATACTTTTGATATTCTCATTTCTTATTTTTATCTTGAAGGGGCCGCTTGCGAATTATATCGGGCTCCCCGAACAGGCATTTTTGCTGATTTTACCGATGCTACTGGCATATTCCTTGTATGACTTTCTTACGTGGATATTAAAAGCTATGGGGTTGATGAAGCAGTTTGCACTATCATTAGTATTAAGGCAGGCAGCCTTAATACTGCTCCTCATCCCTCTTATATTTATGGCTTTTTCTTTAAACGTGCAAAATGTAATGAGTATTGAGATATTATCTTACTTTTTTATCTGCGTCTTCTGCATATTCTTCCTGAAATTAAGCTATTTTTTTCCTTTAGAGAAGAGAGGGGGCAAGGTAAAAAATATACTGGTTTATTCCTGGCCCATGATCTTTACCTTTATATTTGGTTATACTACTAACTGGATGGATGTATATTTTATCAAATATTTCCTCTCAAACTATCATGTGGGGGTATATCAGGCAGCTTACCGGATGATGTCCTATATAAATACCCCGCTCATGTCCGTGATCACATTGCTTTTTCCTATGCTTATGGCCGTTAAAATACAGGGGCGCAGCGAACTTATTCAGACATACATAAAAAACTTAATCCCGCAGTTTTCCCTCTTCTGGAATATCATTGTGTCGGTTTTGATAGTCTTCAGCGGCCCCATAGTAAAGATAGTATTCGGAAACTCTTTTTCGGGGGCGGCGCTCTCTTTTATGGTGCTGCTTTTAGGGGTCGGGTTTCAAGCGGTAACCGTGATGTATACTTCGGTATTCTTGATATTCGACTGGTTAAAATACGTTACTTTTATAGCGCTTGCTATGTCCGTAGTTAATTTTACCGGGGACATGATCCTTGTTCCCAGAATCGGGATACTGGGAGCTGCGATATCAACGGTTATCTCCTATATATTAAGCTCGGTTCTATACCTTACCTTCGCCAATAGACTGGTTTCCGTCAGGACGCACAAGGCATTATTTTATCCTTTGCTTTCGGTTGTATCCTTCTTGTTTTGCCTTGGGGTGAGCTCGATATCTTTGAGGGTTATGTTTGCGGCGTTCAACATTGCCGCGTTCTTATATATAGCAAAAATTAATAAGCTTTTTAGCCCCGCAGATATTGCGCTGTTTGAGAAGATTGAAATGCCGCGCCTGTTAAGAAGCGGAATCAGGAGGGTTTATTCCGTCCTATGCTGAACCGGGGAGGGTGGGCCATTAAAATGAATAGAACGGAAGGGGTATACGGATTATTGTGGGAGAAGAATAAGGGATTGCCAATCGAGAGATGGCATTTTAACAAGATGCAGGAAGTGATTCCCGAGCCTATCGTGAAGGGCTCTATGGGCATAGAGGTCGGTTCAGGATGCGGTTATGATACGTATATTATGGCGAAGAATAACTCTTTGGTCAGGATAGTCAGCATGGATATCAGCGACGGTGTATATAAGGCTAAAGAAGTTTCCTCGGGGTTAAAGAACGTGTTTGTCATAAAAGGCTCGGCTATGGATATCCCCGCCGGAAATAACCTTTTTGATTTTGCCTATTCATACGGGGTTTTGCACCATACCCCTGACCCCGAGCGCTGCCTGCGGGAGATTGCAAGGGTCGTAAAGAAGAGCGCTTGCGCTTACCTCTATTTATACGAAGACCATTCGGGCGCGCCCCTTAAACATTTTGCGTTGAAGGCGGTGGGAGTCCTAAGAGGCATCACAACCAGGATTCCTCCCAAGGCGTTATACGCGCTCTCTTTTCTGGCAGCGCCTTTCATCTTCCTTTTTTTCTCCTGTCCCGCTATGCTGCTCGGTAAATTCAAGGCCACGCTCCATTTGTCCGAAAGGATCCCCTTTAATTTCGCTAGTCACCCGTTCTTCGCAGCGGGGGACCTTTATGACCGATTTGGCGCTCCTATAGAACACAGGTTCAATAAAGAAGATATACGCAAGATGTTTGCTGAAAGCGGTTTTTGTGATGTGTCTATTGCAAAGATGAAGGATATCTCCGGATGGATAGCCTGGGGGTACAAGAGATGAAGATAAATAATATGAGGCCTTTTATAATAAACGCAATAATAGCTATATCAGTAGTTTTTTTCTGCTTGCTATCGCTGGAAATATATCTCAGGTTGTCTCCTTTTGGCTTGTCTTTTACCCCGGGCGGTTATGTTTCTCACCCTCTGTTGCGTTATACCCTACGCCCGGGATTTACCGGCAAGACATACGGCCACGCCTTTAAAATCAATTCGCTGGGGTTCCGGGATTATGAATTTAAGCCCGTAAAGGAGAAGGGGACATTCAGGATACTCTGTATCGGTGATTCAGTTACCTTCGGGATAGGCCTGGATTTAGAAGATACCTTTCCGAAACAGCTGGAAAGGATACTACGCAGCTCTTATCCGCAGGATAAAATAGAGGTAATAAATTGCGGAGTGCCCAGCTATAATACCCTTTACGAGTACTTATTTTTAAGGGAGATAGGCTTAAAGTACAGTCCCGATCTGGCCATTATCGGCTACGTCTATAATGACAGCGTTTATCATTATCCTATAACGACCGCAAGATATTCTTTGTTCAATAAAGCCAAGGACTCGCTGCGGCGGCTTTACCTGTATGATTTTATCCTCAGCAGGATATATAAAGTCATTTACGCGCTGGAAGGACTCACCTCTAAGGATCCTTCGGCCAGGGCACAGGATTTAAGGTACGCTTATTCGGATAAATATTTCGGATGGCAGAAAAATAAGGAAGCATTTAAGCTATTGTCCGGTTTATCCGGGGATAGCGGCATACCTATAGTCTATGTTATATTTCCCAAATTCGAGAGCATGGAGAAGGGATACCCTTATTTATTTCTTCACCGCACAGTAAGGGATACCTTAAAGGGTGAACCTTACGTATTGGACTTATTACCTTATTTTGAAGGCCGGATAACAAAAGACCTGTGGGTCAGCGAATCAGACAGCCATCCTAACAAGGAAGCGGATGCAATCGCTGCAAAAACTATATCGGATTACCTTTCTTCGAAGAATTTGATAAGAATAAGGAGATAATTGAGAACCGGGAGCCATATGACCGTTGACCAGAAAGATAGCGTAAGGAGAGGCAAAGCGTATGCTTAAAAACGAGAATATAATCTGTATTTCAACTATCGAATGGGATTTTAACTGGCAGGGGCACCAGGAGATAATGTCCACGTTCGCCCGTAACGGCAACAATGTTCTCTTTATAGATAATATGGGTGTGAGGGTTCCCAGTTTCAGGGATATCCCGCGCCTTAAGAAGAGGCTTCATGACTGGCTGAAGAGCACCAGGGGTTTCAGGCAGGAGATGGAGAACCTTTATGTTTATTCGCCGGTTGTCCTGCCTTTCCCATATTCAGCGGTCGCCAGGTGGATAAATACGTGGCTCCTATTAGGCGCAATAAAAAGATGGATGAAGGTAACGGAATTCCATGACCCCATAATATGGACCTTTCTGCCTACGGGGATGGCACTGGATATAATAAATAATATAGACCACAAGGCGCTCGTCTATTATTGCATAGCGAACTTTTATGAAGTGGTAGATAACTATAAAAAACTAAAAAAAACAGAGGATGAATTGGTTAAAAAATGCGATCTAGTATTTGCACAGGGAAGCGTTTTATCAGACAGATTCAAAAAGCTGAATGATAACGTACATATATTTCCTTTTGGTGTAAAGATTGAGAATTTTCTAAATCCGAAATACAGTCGAGATAATATACCAAGCGATATAAGAAATACTAAGAGGCCGATTATCGGCTATGTCGGAGGGATACATAAACATATAGACTTCAAACTTTTAAGATTTATGGCGAAAAGCCATCCTGAATGGTCGATAGTTTTAATTGGACCTGTTCAGACCGATATCGGGGAAATAAGTTATTTGAAAAATATTTTTTTATTGGGTAAAAAAGATTTTTCTATGCTTCCACTTTATATAAAAGAGTTTGATACGTGTATTATCCCTTACCTTAAATCAGAATATACAGCAACGGTTTATCCTACCAAGCTGAATGAATACCACGCATTAGGAAAGCCCGTTGTTTCTACAGACCTTCCGGAAATTCTTAAGTTTAACAGAGAAAACGACAACCTGATTTTTATCGGAAGGAACTACCAGGAATTTACAGATAGCATTGTTAAATCCATAAGCCTTCCAGATTTCCCGGAACTAACAAGCAAACGTATATCCTTAGCGAAAAAAAATAATTGGACTACCAGAATAGAAGAAATGAGTAAGCTTGTAGAGGAATCTCTGGAGAATAAATCAAGAATACCATTAAATTGGAGTACACAGTTTAAGACTTTTTATAGATCATCACGCAGAAAAATCATTAAGTTCGCTTTTATGGCTTTATGGATTTATTTTTTGTTATTTTATACGCCATTGATTTGGTTTCTTGCCAGTCCTTTAAAGATCGTACAGCCCCCCAAAAGTGCGGATGCTATTGTTGTTTTTGCGGGAGGCGCCGGTGAGTCCGGTAGGCCCGGCCAGGGGCATGAAGAGCGCGTGCAGTATGCTGTCCAGCTATATAAGGAAGGATTTGCCCCGAAGATAATCTTTTCTTCCGGATACACACTTATTTATAAAGAACCTATTTTAATGGAGGCGTTGGCAATATCACAGGGGGTTCCTAAAAACGCGATCATCCTGGAGGAAGAATCCATAAGCACTTACGATAACGTAAGGTTAGTAAAGAATATCCTGGATAAAGAGAAGTGGAGCGAAGTATTACTAATAAGTTCGCCATATCATATGCGCCGCGTATCCATGGTAATGAAGAAGGTTGCGCCTGAAATCAGGGCGGTTTATACCCCTATACCCAAGAGTACGTTTTATGGAATTGGCCTGAAAAAAGAGAAGAGGGTATTATTTAAGCGCATCAATGTCATGCAGATAAAAGGTATCGTTCATGAATATCTGGCGATAGTTTATTATTATTTTAGAGGCTATTTATGATTAAAGTATTATTTTTAAGGTTGGCGCCCTGGATGGGGGTGATGTATCCGCACCCTCAGGATGTGCCTTATGCATTTGATATAGCCCAGGCAACGGCGATGCTTGACCCTACCAGGTATGAAGTATTTTTTCTGGACGGGATAGCGCAAAGGTTAAGCGCGGAAGATATTATCAGGAAGGTTATTTCTATCAAGCCCGAGATCGTAGCTTTAACCGCTACTTCCAGCATCCAGGCTCCTGCAGCAGAGATTTTTGGAAGGATTAAGTCGATCCTTCCGCAGGTTTACCTAATAGGTTTCGGGCAGCACGCTCATTATAGCCCGGGTACATTCTTAAATAATTCTTTGCAAATTGACTCCTGTGTATACGGAGAACCAGAGATTACCCTGGCAGAGTTGATAGAGAAGATGCCGCTGAATCCGCAAGAAAAAAGGAATATAAAGGGAATCTATTATTGGGACGGAGAGCTGCAACAAACCTCAGAACGCCCATTAACCGTAGATTTGGATGAATGGCCTATGCCGCGCTACGGGATATTTAAGGGCCGCGATTACCGCATCGTAAGCATTAATTTCAATACCTTCCGTAATATAAGGCCCGGCTGGATCCTGGCCAGCAGGGGTTGCCCTTATGACTGTACTACCTGTTCTCCGGCTATCCGGCGCTCTTATGGGATTACCTTAAGAAAGCATTCGCCAGAACGGGTTGCGGATACTTTTAAGTTTTTAAGCCAGGAGCTTAAGGTAAATACAATATATTTTGGAGACGATACATTTTCGCTGGATACCGGATGGACCGAGGCGATATGCGATGAACTGATTAAACAGAAGAGCACCATTCAATGGGGTATGTCCACCAGGGCTGACAGATTGTCTTCCCGGTTAATCCAAAAGATGAAAGCCGCTGGGTTGCGAGCTGCCGCTATTGGAGTGGAATCAGGTTCGGAAAGAATATTAAAATATATAAATAAAAATATCTCTCTTGAGCAGGTCAGGTGGGCAATAAACGAGTTTGAAAAGAACGGGATCAGTATTAATCTTACGGCAATAGTCGGCCATGTGGATGAGACTACCGATGAGATGAAAGAGACGTTTTCGTTTCTGAAGAAATCAAAGGCTATTTTTATGCAGCTTCATTACCTTTCCCCTTACCCAGGGACAAAAGTCGCTCAGGTTTTTAAAGATAGGCTAGGAATGATAGGGGATATATCCCACTTTAACGTTGCTCCAATGAATGTGAGCAGGATACCGGATAAAATGCTTTCTGGGGCAATTCAAAGATTCTACTTAGATTATTATCTGTCCTGGGGATTTATTAAGAAATACTTTAAATACAGATTACGCTATACAGTCAGCAATCTAATTAAAGAACTGAAGCTTATTAAAGATTCTTTGGCTTATTTCCTTTTGAATGAGAGAAGAGCGCCTTTAATTAAATGAAAATCTGTCTTATAAGCCCAAAACGTTTAAGTGATAGCGATTTGTCGATACCGCATGGGTTACTCCAATTAGTTAGCGAACTTAAACACAGGGGACACGATTGTGATTTAGTTGATTACAATAATACTCTCGTAAATAAACCGTATTATTTATTCAATAGATATGACCTTGTTGGATTTTCAGTTATGACGACACAATTGAAGCATGCTGTGGAAATCGCCGATAGCCTAGATAAAAATGTTATAGTTGTATGGGGTGGCGTACATTGCCTGCTGGATCCTTTATCTATTCTCAAGAAATATCAAAATCATTTTGTTATTTCAGGAGAAGGGGAGGTGCCCCTATTAAAACTTGTAGAGTATCTTCAAAACAATAGAGATTCGGATTTCTTGAGAAACCAGCCAGGGATATCCTATTGTTTAAATGGCGATCCGGTTATCAATACCCCGTTTTTTAACCAGGACCTGGAGAAGCTCAACGATATCAGTTATTATGATTTACCACTTCTGGAAACTTATATAAAAAGGGGCAGTTACTATTTTATAAACAGGAGTAAAATATCGCAGTTATCTATACTCACTTCCAGAGGGTGTTCCTGGGATTGTAGCTTTTGTATAAATTCAATTTATAGGAAATTTAAGGCATTTCATAGAAGCAAAACAATCAGCAAGATCAGGCGGGAAACCGAAAAGATTATAGATGATTTTGATGTCGAAATAGTTATTCCCTCAGACGAAGATTTCTTTGTAAACCAAGGGCTTGTCGAGGAGTGGAAAAAATACGCGGAAGAAAAAAAGTTTTTATGGGCAGGCTCAGGCAGGTTTAATTATTTTGGCCAAAACAAAATCAGTGAGATTAAGCTCAAGGAATTAGTAGACTCGGGGCTTTTTCTTATTAGTATGAGCGTAGAGGCTGGATCGGAAGATCTAAGAAATAAAATATTGAATAAAAAAGTAGATGAAAAGGATATTTATGAGGCCGTAGGAATTATTAAGAATTGCGTTGGCAATAGATTAGCCATTAATTCGAGTTTTATCATTAATTTCCCCGGGGACAACCAGTTAAATAAGATCGAGACAATCGAATGGATGGATTTCTTAAGCAGGAATGCCAATGTTACCTTTTCCGGGCCGCAGATATACAGGCCTTATCCGGGTTCCAGATTATATGATATAGAGAATAAACATAAATGCGGAGATATGGGATATTATTTGACCAATATTAACGATGCGGGAAATTTCATAACCGTTGAGAATACTAATGCGGAATCTTATTTTTATTCACGATTAATGCAGGAATATTTCAATAGCAGGTTCAATTTCTTTAAACTGGGAGATATTAAAAATCAGGCATCGAAATATTCCATAGCAAAAGATAGCATAACGAGAAAAATGATCACAATTATGTTAAACG
>ORJL010212109.1_pt1 | contig 12472 bp, 4 predicted proteins | sample 1779941 | NCBI WGS metagenome assembly ORJL01 (sample SAMEA104232317, study PRJEB22302) | groundwater metagenome | biome: forest; feature: aquifer; material: groundwater | place: USA | collected 2011-08-07 | depth 5.8 m
GGGGGGGGGGGGGGGGGGGGGGGGGGGGGGGGGGTCGCCTGGGAACTACATCGCGTTCACGCGAGCGACCGTCGGGGGCGCGGCCTCGGCCCCGACGACGGTGCAGATGGACGCGGCGGTCCAGGCGGTGGGCGAGCTGGGGAACACGTGGCGCGCGGCGACGCTCCTGGACGTCGCGGCGTACTACCAGTTCAACCTCCTGCCCGCGAACTTGAAGTTCTACGTCGCTGGGAGCGGGAGCGTCTGGTCCTTTGCGACGTCGAGCCCGGCGGGAAACCCGATCGTCCTGACGGCGGACCCCCCTCCCCCTCCGCAGGGGAACTTCCCGATCGCCGTGATCGCGGCGATCCGGAGCGGGGCGCCGATCGCCTTCACGCGAAACACGGTCGGAGGGGGAGCGGCGGCGCCCACGACGGCCCAGAAGGACACGCTCGTCCAGGGGGACGCATGGTTCGGGGTCAACTACCGCGCCGGGACGATCCTGGACGTCGGGGCAGGCTTCCGGTACGTGCTGCCGCCGAACAACTCGAAGTTCTACGTGGCCCAGAACGACAACGTCTGGGGGTTCGGCTCCCCGTCGAACGCAGGGGACCCGTTGGTCATCTCCCCCGACCCGCCGCCGCCGCCGCAGGGGAATTGGCCCACCGCGATCGTCGTGGGGATCCGTAGATGAGGAGGATGGACGCGATGCCGGGATGGCGACTGGCAGAGCCAGCATGCTGGGTTGCATGCTCCGTGGCGCTCCTGATCCTCTCGCGCCCCGCGTGGGTCGCCGCGGAGGGGACCTCGCCGCCCAGCAAGCTGGCTCTGCCAGTCGCGTTCACGGAGGCGGAGGCGGCGAGCAACGCGACCGACGCGGACAAGGACGCAAAGGTGGGAAAGGGCTGGCGCGCGGCGACGGTGCTGGACGTGGCGGTGCACTTCGATCCCGCCAAGCACGCGGCCGGGACGCGGTTCGTCGTGGCGGGGAGCACGTACCTGTGGACCGTGACGAAGGTGGAGCCGGCGGACGGAGGGAAAGAGGTCCGCTACGTGCTGGGCCCGGAGCCTCCGCCTCCGCCAGGCGGGAGGTGGCCGTCGGGCGTGGTCGCGGCGATCCGGTTGGACGCGCCGATCGCCTTCACGCGGGTGCGGGTCAGCCCCGACGCGAAGGATGCGGAGAAGGAGGAGGCGATCCGCGGCGAGCTCGGCGAGGGATACCACGCGGCGCCTCTCCCACGGATGAGGGAGGCGTTCCACTGCGCACTGCCGCCGGACATGGAGAAGTTCGCCGCGGGAGGAGACACCGAGGCGTGGTGTGTGCGCCTAAGGGGCAAGAGACTGGTCCTCGAAGGGACGGGGCTTGCGCCAGACGAGAGCGAGGACGTGCCGCTGGCTGCGGAGCGGTAGGAGGAGCGAGCGGGATGAGCGCGAATGGGAACGGCAAATGGACAGGGACCCTCGTGGCGATGCTCGCCGAGTTGCGCGAGGACCGGAAACGGCAGGATGCCCGGCTGGACGAGCACGACGCGACGATGGCGGAACTGGGCCGGATCGTGCAGCGGATCAACGGGCAGCAGCGGGAGAACGAGAAGCGGACGAGAGAACTTGCGGAGCTCCTCCAGAAGGTGGCCGCGGGTGTGGAGGCGGGCCGCAAGGCGGACCGTATCCTGACCGACTCGTTGCAGGGGCTGGCCGCATTCGTCCAGGCCCTGACGGGCGAGGTCCGGGGCCACGAAGGGCGCATCGCCAAGCTGGAGGGCAAGCGGAAGTGACTCGGTCCGAAGGCGCGTGCCCTCCCGGGCATTCGGGAATGAGCAGGGCCATGATGGCAATCCTGGCCGTCGGAGTGGTGGCGCTCATGGCGCTGGCGGACGACAAGCCGCCGCAGGGAGGCCCTCCCGCCGATCAGGCGCCCGCCCTCACAGAGGCCGTCGGCGAGGAGTTGTCGGCGGCGGAGGCGGAGGGTGCCATTCCGCTGGTGGTCACCGGGAACGTGCAAGCCATGCTCCAGTGGTGCGCGTGCGAGACGGGACGGGGATTCCTGGCCGCGAAGCGGGCCACGGTGATCCGGAAGGAACGCGAGGGGGCCATCCTGATCGATGCCGGCGAAGCGTTCTCCGGCGACACCGACCTCGACCGCCAGCGTGGAGAGACCCACCTCCGGATCATGGAGTCGCTCGGCTACGATGCGGCGCTCCTCGGGCCGGATGCCTTCGCGCTCGGGGCGGGATTTGCAGCCGACAAGCTCTCGAAATCGAAGGTCATCTGGGCGTGTGCGAACCTCGTGCTGGATGGGAAGGGCCGCCCTCCGTGGGGTTGCCTGCGCGAGGTCTCGGGCCGGAGGGTCGCAGTGATTGCGCTCAACTCCGCGGCACTTTGGCCGGAGGGGTCTCGCGTCGCCGCTGGGGTTTCCCTCGAGGACCCGATGGAGGACTACCTGACCGTGGCGAGGCGCGAGCGCCCAGACGTGATCATCGCCTTCGGTCGGATTGCGGAGGAGGACGCGCGCCGGCTGTCGACCTGCGAACGGCCCCCCGAAGCGGTGTTCACCTGCACGAAGGCCCCGCGGGAGCGGCTCGGGGGGATGGGCCGCGTGTATAGCGCCCCGGGTGACCCCAACTCGGGGTACACCGAGTACCCGAATGCGCGCGAGGTCATCGGCGCAACGGCCGTGTACTACACCGAGGTGCTCGGGGCCAGCGGGCTGATCGCGATCCGCGTCGGACGACGCTCCCAGGGCTATAGGCACCTGCAGCCCACGGGCCGGACGCCCGACGACCCGGCCACGAAGACTGCGACGGACGGCTTCTTTGATCGGGTGAGGGGCTCGGCGCGCCAGGACTCCGGGAGGTACGCCAAACACGCGTGGAAGGAAGAGCTCGCGGGCGGACGCAGGTTCGTGGGGGCGAAGGCGTGCCGGGAATGCCACGCGCCCCAGTGGACGCAATGGTCGGGCACGAAGCACGCAGGGGCGTACCTGGCGGTCGTGTCGAACGACCGTTGGTTCTATCCGCTCTGCGTCTCGTGCCACTCGACGGGGCTGGGACAGCCGAGCGGGTTCGAGATCGGCGACGGGCCGTTGACGGCCCTCGCGCTGACGACGGGGCCGCATGCAATACCGCTCGAGAAGATCGAGTTCCCCGTGACCCTCGAGGGCGTGCAGTGCGAGGCGTGCCATGGCCCGGGGAAGGGACACGTCGCGGACCCGAACAAGGCCGGGCTGATACTCCGCGCGCCGGGGACCCATGTGTGCCTCGAATGCCACGACACGAAGAACTCGCCGGACTTCGAGGCGAGGGCGACGGAGTACCTGGCCAAGGTGAGGCATGGAAGAAACTGAGCTGATTCTCGAATCGGTGGGGCTTTCCGCAGTGTGCGAGGGCTCCGGTGTGCCCGTGGCCGCCCGTCATGAGTGACGGTGTGGGTCGGGGCTTCATGGAAAATCCTGGTCGAGAGGAATTCGCGGCACCGTGATGCTGTCTGCTGGAGGAGTGTGACATGGAGACGAGCGAGGTTCGGATCCCCTGCCGGACTGGCATGCTGGTGGCGGCCACCCTGGTTTGCCTCCTGGCGAAGGACGTGGTCGCGCAGGTGACTGTCACCTACCGCCTGCCAGACACAACCTTCGCCGGGTGGGGTAACGACCCGTGCGGCACCATCGACCGGGGGGTCTCGACCGCGGGCACGGTCGATACGGGGGCCTGGACCGACCTGATGCCGGCGGGCACGACGGTCGGTTCCTGCACCATTACCATGATGAGCGTCTATGACGCGACCGGGGCAGGTTCGACCTTCCGCATCAATGGTGTCGTGTTCGGCACCATCTTCCCGTTTGGCGGTGCGGCCTGCGGCAATGACGGTAACATCACCGTGGTGGCGACTCCAGCGACCTACAATCTCAGCGCGAGCAACGCGATCACGCTCACGAACAATGGGGCAAGCTGGAACATATTCGACCGCAACGACGCGACGTTCGGGTACATGCAGCTCGCCATCACCATGACACTCCCGGCAAACACGTCGGTCTGGGTGGGCGACGTGAGTGCCGACTGGAATACCGCGGGCAACTGGTACCCGGTGGGCGTCCCTACGGCGGCCACAAATGTCCTTGTCCCCCTTCCGCAGGTTGGGACCTCGAGCGCGCTGATCGCGGGGCGCGCGTTCAACACCGGAGGCGTGCCGACCCTCTCGGCGGCAGGGACCTGCAACAACCTGACAATCCCTGCCGGGCGCACGGTCAACCTGGGCGCAAACACTCTGACGGTGAACGGCAACTTCACGAACAACGGCACCATCACGGGGGGCACGGGGAACCTGCAGTTCGATGGAGCGACCGCCGCGGCCATCTCCGGAGTCGGCACGTTCACACTCAACAACGTGGTGGTCAACAAGACGGGTGTCGGGGTCACGACCGCGGTCTCGATGACTGTCTCCGGGAACTTCACCGTCCAGGGCACGGCTCAGTTTGTGGCGACCGCTGGCATGATCACGATGTCCGGGGGTACGGTTGCGACCATCGCGAACACGTCGACAGCGGCGGCACCGCAGCTCACCTTCTTCGATCTCACCATGAACAAGACTGCCGGGATCAACGTCACGTCCACCGACAATTGGACCGTGGCGGGGGACTACACGAACACGAACGGGAACCTCGTCTGCACTGCGGGAACTGTTACCCTCACCGGGACGGCCGCCCGGGGGCTTGCGGTGAATGGCGGCTCCGTGCAATTCAACAACCTCACGGTCAACATGTCGGCAGGCATCGGTCGGAACCACACCGCTGGCAACTTCAACGTCATCGGGAACTACCTCTGCAACGGGGGGACCTTTAACTCGACCGCGGGGACAATTACGTTCGACGGCACAGTCGCCGCGTCGATCGAGCACACCTCTGCAGGGTCAACGACGTTCAACAACCTGACAATCAACAAGACAGCAGCGGTGACCGTGACGGTCAACCAGACGGCGGGGACATTGACCGTGGCGGGCAACCTCGTCAATATGGGCAGTAGCCTCTTCATCCCCAACACGGGAACGCTCAACATCAACGGCAGCATTACGAACACGGGGCCAGCGACGTGGTCCTCCACCACGGGCACCGTCTGGATGGCCGGAGGGGGAGTGGCCACGTTTACCACTACCGGGCCGCTCACCTTCGTCAATCTGACGATTGATGCCACCAAGACTGTCGACCTCGGCGCTAACAACGCCAGCGTGGTCGGAAACCTCACCAACAATGGGACACTCACCGCGACGACGGGCATCCTCCAGTTCGACGGGACCGCCGCGGCAACGTATGGGGGAACAGGGGGCAGCACCGTATTCGACCTCGTGATCAACAAGACGGCGGCTACCGTCACCTGTACCACGGGCAACATCACGATCAACCGCTCGTTCATCAACCAACTCTCCTCCACGTTCAACGCCACGGCGGGTACGATCACCTACGCGGGAGGGACCGTGGGGGCGATCGCAAACCCCTCCACGGCGGCGGCGCCGCAGCTCACGTTCTTCAACTTCATCCTCAACAAGTCCGCTGGGATCAACGTTACGTCCACGGACAATTGGACGGTAGCCGGGGACTACACGAACACCCTCGGGAACCTTGTCTGCACGGCAGGGACCGTCACGCTGCGCGGCACGGCCAACCGCGCGATGGCCCTCAACGGCGGGACGGTCCAGTTCAACAACCTGACGATCAACCAGGATGCGGCGACGACGCGAACGTGGACGACGGGGACGGCCCTCCTCAGCTTCCTGGGTATCCTCGACAACGCAGGGGCGGGCAACTTCACGGTGACACCCCTGTGGACGATGACGGGGGCGGACTCGGACCTCCTCCGGAATTCGGGCGCAGGCGCAACCACATTCTCGGCGCTCACCGTCAACAAGACTGCTGCGGCCGCGTCGGTCACGACCGAGGTCACCGCGGGGTCCATGACGGTGACGGGAGACTTCACGAACACGGGAAGCGGGACGTTTGGCACGACGACGGGCACGTTCTCGGTGAACGGCAACCTCGCGCAGACGGGGGCGGCGCTTCTGTCCAGCACGGGGGGCACGTTCCGGTTCGGGGGCGCTGGGGCGTCCACCGTCACGAATACGTCGACGGGCTCGATCACGTTCTTCAGCTTCCAGATCGACAAGTCCGCCGCCGTCAGCGTCACGACGACGAACAGCTTCACCGTCACGGGCGCGTACACAAACTCGGGGTCGGGCAACTTCGCGGCCAACCAGGGAGTCGAGAACCCCTGGCAGACCTTCCAGAACGGCACGATCGTGGTGGGCGACGGTCTCGACTACACCATGGGCTACAGGTTCACGATCCTTGTCAATGGACGGATCACCAAGCTGGGCGGCAGGTTCGCCGGGACCAAACTCATTACGCTGTGGAATGCGGCGACCCAGACCGTCGTCGCCCAGGCGAGCGTCGTCGGCATCGATTCGGCCTTCACCTACTCGTCGATCCCGCCGGTCAACGTCAGTGTCGGCGAGCAGTACATCGTCTCCGTATACCTGGCAGGGACCGGAGGCACGCACAGGGAGGCCATCAACACCCTGCCCCGCACCTATGGCGCAATCACGATCGAGGAGTCGCGCTTCTCGATCGGGAATGTGTATCCGACAACCCTGGACCTCACCGCCATGTGGGGTCAGGTAGACATCGAGATGCAGGCGCTCCCCACGCTCACGATGGCAGGGGCGGGCGCCGGGGTCGTCAATCACACCTCGACCGGAGCAACCACATTCGCGAACCTCACGGTCAACAAGCCCGTGGGGGTGAACGTGACCTCGACGGACAACTGGGCCGTCACGGGGAATGTGCGCTCCATCGGGGCCGGAGGGCTGGTGTGCACGGGCGGGACCGTGACGATGAGCGGGAGCTCCCAGATCATCGACGGCGTCGCCGCGCCCCAGTTCAACAACCTGACGATCGGGGCGGGGTCCACCACGACGCCGACCAGGAACGTCAATGTCGGGGGGACGCTCCTCGTGAACGGCACGTGGCGCATGACGGGGGCGCAGACCCTGACCATAGGGACCGCCGCCGCCGCAGGGGCGGTCACCGTCGGGGGGACGATCAACTGCAGCGGGACGACGCCGACGATCACGGCCGCCGCGGCCGGGTTCCCGATGACCTTCAACGTGAACGGGTCGATCAACGTCTCGCGGCTGAACTTCAGCCGCGGGGACGCGGCGGGGATGAACCTGGTCGCGGGGTCCACCGTCGTCGCCCTCAACAACGCCGCGTTCACGAGCGCAACTGTCGGCGGGCGCCACCTCACGATCAACAACGCCGTGGTCGGGACCTTCACGGCGTGCAGCTTCGACAACACCTACGGGCTCTCCCCCCCCGGGTTCAACGTGCGCGTGAACAACGCGGGCGCGAACGTCACGATGGCGAACTGGAGCGGGAACGGCGGAGGCGAGGCCTTCGACGAGGACTTCCTGGGGATCGTGACCGGGGAGTCGAGCCCGCCGAACGCGCCGACGAACCTGATGGCGGAACAGTCGATCAACCCGATCAACGTCCTCGACTCGAGGCCCGAGTTCCAGGCGACCTTCACCGACCCCGACGTCGTCGACACGGCGCCGAGCTACCAGCTCCAGGTCAGCACCGACAGCACCTTCGCCACGGTGTCCCATTGGGACAGCGGGTGGGTCAACTTCGGGACGCCGCTCGCGAACGGGGCCTCGATCGTCGCACCCGGCGAGAACTACGGCGGGACCTTCATGACCTGGGCGGTCCAGTACTTCTGGCGGATCCGGTTCCGCGACAACAACCTCGTCGTCGGGGCGTGGAGCGCCACGGCGAACTTCACGATGGGGGTCCCCTCCGTGACCCTCCCGAACAACGGCTGGAACATGGTCGGTGTCCCGCGCTTCGACAACGCGAGCGTGGCGAGCGTGTTCGGCGACGACATCCCAGGCGTCGTCGTCTACGAGTGGAACGAGACGGCCCGGAGCTGGCAGCAGACGCTCACCGTCCAGCCCGGCCGCGGGTACATGATCTTCTCCTCGGCGAGCTTCGTGGATACGGACACGGGGACGGCTCGGTGGGGCAACCTCACGATCTCGAACCTCGGGTACACCACCCTCGCCGCCCCGACGCAGTATGAGACCGTGGCGAACCAGTTCAGGGGCTGGCACGTCATCAGTCACCCCTTTACCGGTACCGACTTCGTACCCCCGGGTGTGGACTGGACGAGCATCTGGGCCGGGAGCACGAACCTGGGAGATGTCTACCAGTACTGGAACGGCACGTCGTACGTCTGGTACGACGCGTTCCCGCCGACGGACGGCGGCGCGGGGAACCGGGTCCTGGCCTGGCGCGGGATCTGGGTCAACGTGCTATCGGCGACGAATACGATCGTGATCCCGAACCCGAAGAACCCGGCGTCGCCGGGCGAGCCCGCCTTCGACGCGAACTACTGGCGCCTCCAGATCCAGGTGGATTCGGCGGGCGCGAAGGACATCTCCAACTACGCGGGGGTCCGCGGGAACGCGAGCAACGGGTACGACACGGGCGAGGTCAAGGACCTCGGGTCCCTCGCGAATCCGTACGCCACGGCGTACTTCGATCACAACGCGGACTGGCCCGCGACGCCTGACCGCTACACGCAGCAGATGAACCAGACGCCGTTCACGGCGGGGGCGCAGACGAGGTTCCCGCTGACCGTGGACCAGAACACGGCGTCGCTGGTCACACTGTCGTTCCCCAACTTCGCGCAGATGCCCACCTCGGATTGGGGGTACCAGCTCGAGGACATGGACACCTTCCAGTTCTACACGATCACGAACGGCTTCACGTTGGGCTATACGCCTGCGACCGCCGGGCAGAAGCGCTTCGACATCATCGCGACGCGGCTCACCAGCTTCTCGAGCACGCTCACCTGCACGACGGGCCCGCAGAACCCCTCCGCGGGGACCGTGGGCGCGACGCAGAACGACGTGGTCATGCTGCAGATGCGCATGGCGGCGGCGAACGAGGGGATCACGGTGGACCAGATCCGCGTGAGGACCTCGGGATCCGGGAACGACGCCACGATGATCTCCGGCGCGCGCCTGTACCACGACGTGAACCGGAATGGGGCGCTGGACGCGGGAGACACCCTCATCTCCGGACCCAACGTCTTCGCCGCGGACAACGGAAGCATCCTGTGGTGGAACCTGAACTGGGGCATCCCGGTGAACAACTCCGAGGACTGGCTCGTCGTCTACGACTTCAACGCCCCGTCGACGAATGGAGGCACGTTCCGAGCCTGGTTCGACCCGGCCACCGACGTGCAAGGACACGGGGGCTCTTCGACGCTCCTCGTGTTCGGGTCCGGGACGACGGTGAGCGGCCCGGACAAGACGGTCCCGGATGGGCTGCCGCCCGTGGCCCCCGTCCTGGTCTCTCCCGCCAATGGTGCGTGGCTCCCCAACGGCGCGCCGGCGTTCGATTGGAGCGACGTCGCCGACGCGGTTTCCTACTACTTCCAGATGGACAACAACCCCGACTTCTCCTCGCCCGAGGTGAGCGTGGCCGGGCTGGCCTCCTCCTCGTATTCCCAGCCCACATCCCTGCCGATGGGGACGTGGTACTGGCGCGTGTATGCCGTCGACAGCGGATCGAATGTGGGACCGTGGTCGGGCACGTGGTCCTTCCTGGTCGCCCCCGCCCCGCGGAGCGAGGTTTCGCTGGGGCTCGGGGCGGGCGGCGGAGGCCAGTTCGCCGACTTCGACGACGGGGTCGCCTCGTACGCCTTCCTGGCGATGAGGAGCGTCCCGTGGTCCTCGTACGCCGCGCAGCCGACGGGCGGGCAGACGCACGTGTCGCAAGGGGACCTCGACGGCGACGGCCTGGAGGAGATCGTCGTGGGGTTCTCGAATTACGGAGGCGGCTGGCTCTGCGTCGAGCAGAGTCTCACGGGCGGGCGGGCGGTCGTGCGCTGGATCCGCGTCCCGTGGGCGGCCTACAATACGGCGGCGGGCATGACGTGGCCTGCGTGCGGAAACGTCGACGCCGACCCGCGGAGCGAGATCGTCGTCGGCCTGGGCCCCTACCCCGCGGCGGGCGGGTGGTTCTGCGTCTTCGACGACGGGCAGGCGGCGAACGCCCTCCTCGGTTGGAAGAGGCTGCCTCTTCCGGCCTACAACGCGGCGAACGGCGAGGTCCGCCCGGCGACGGGAGACGTCGACGGGGACGGTCGCGACGAGGTGGTCCTCGGCCTCGGCGCCTCCGGAGCGGGCCGGATCGCGGTGATGGAGGACTGGCAGGCGGGAATGGGTCTGCGGTCCTGGATCCAGATCCCCTGGGCCGCCTACAACACTGCGAACGGCTCGACCTGGGTCGCCGCGGGAGATGCGGACGCGGACGGGCGTGCGGAGGTCGTCGCAGGCCTCGGAACCGGCGGCGGAGGCAAGCTGGCCGTCTTCGATGACGGCGCGGCGGGGCACGCCTTCCAGAGCTGGGTGCAGGTCCCGTGGAGCGTCTACAACGCCGGGCGCGGCGAGACGAGACCGGCGATGGGGAATGTCGACAGCGACCCCCGCGAGGAGCTCATGGTCGGCCTCGGCCCCACGGCACAGGGGTGGTGGGTGGCCATGGGGAACGCGCAGGACGGATTCGCCGTCCGGCGTTGGAATCGCGTCCCGTGGGCCGCGTACGACACGGCGAACGGGGAGACGTGGCCGAGCGTGGGTGACGGAGGGGGGAACTAACGGGTCGCGGGCCATCGGAGAGAGCCGATGCGCAGCGCGACCCCTCGCGAACGAGCAGGAGACGCACGCCCCGCCGGGCGGAGGCCTGGGGCGGCATGGGCCGCGGCGTGGATCGTGGTCCTCTTCGCCGCGCTCCCCGCGCAGGCGCAGGAGCTGAGCTCGGCCTCCTTCCGCATCACCGCGCAGACCGCCAACGACGGCGGATCGCCGGTCGACTCGACGAACGCGACGAGCGACTCCGCGACCTTCCGCCTGCTCCAATCGACCGGCCTCGCCTCCTCCTCGGATCGGGCGGTCACCTCGGCCAGCTTCCGGACGACGTACGGACTCGTGCCGACCTTCTGGGGGCTCGGGAGCGTCTGGAACGAGTGGATGGGGACGACGGACGCCGGCGTGGAGACGACCAACCTCTGGTCCGACCCGTTCAACTGGGGATACGGCACGCCGACCAGCGCGCAGCAGGTCCGCGTGGGCAGGGCGCGCGCCGCGTCCGCGCAGCTCGCGGCCGCGGGGGACAGCCTCTCGACGACCGTCCTCGCCGGAGGGAACCTGGCGCTGGGAGGCGGGGCGAGCCTGAACGTGCAGAGCGGAGGCTCCGTCGCGGTAAACGCAGGCGGGACCCTCCGCACCCAGGGGACCACGGCGGCGAGCCGCGCGACGGTGACGCGCATCGGGGCGGGACGGTACGACGCGGTGGTGGACGGGACGCTCGACATCCAGTTCCTTAATTGGCAGTTCCTGACCGGCACGGGACTGCAGGTGCGCGCGGGCGCGAGCGTGCCGAACTTCAACGCGATCCGCTTCACGGACGGGGCCGCGGGAGGCGCCTACCTGAACCTCTCGGCGGCGGACGCGACGACCGTCCTGCCGGCGTCGGCGAGCTTCGCGGAGTTCCACGCCGGGCCGGCGAACAACGTGACCGGCGACGCGACGGCCCCCTTCCACAACACCATCACGTTCAACAACTGGGCGGGGGCGCTGGGAGGGGCCGCGTTCGAGATCAACGACCCGTCGAATGCCGTCCAGTGGGGCGCGGAGGCCGTTCCGAGCCTGGTCACCCCCGCGGACGGGGCGATCGTCGCCCCGGCCGCCGTGCCGCTCGACTGGACCGACGCGGCCGCGGAGTTCGGGGTCATCGACTACGAGGTGCAGGTGGACAACGAGGCCACCTTCACACCCCCTCTCGCGTGGACAGGGACGTTCGCGCCCTCGAATGCGACGACCGCGGCCCTGGCCGACGGGCTGTACTGGTGGCGCGTGCGGTGGAGGAACGCGGCGGGTACATCGGGCTGGAGCGCCGTGCGGACGTTCACGGTCGACACGATTCCGCCGACGGTGCCTGCGCTCCTGACCCCTGCGGACGCTACGCTCGTGGCCACGACGACGCCGACGCTCGACTGGACCGATTCGGCCGATGCGAACGGCATCCAGAACTACGACGTCGAGGTCGATGCCGACAACCTCTTCACGCCGCCGCTCGAGTGGAACTCGACCGTGGCGCCGTCCACGGCGCCGACCGCCGCGCTCGCGCAGGGGCAGCACTTCTGGCACGTGAGGGCGCGGGACAACGCGGGGAATGTCTCCGCGTGGAGCGCGGTGCGGAGCTTCACCGTCGACACCGTCGCGCCGACGGTGCCGGCGCTCCTCACCCCCGCAGACACCGCGCTGGTCAACACGACGACCCCGACGCTCGACTGGGGCGACTCGTTCGACGCGAACGGCGTCCAGAGCTACGACGTCGAGGTCGACGCCGACAACCTCTTCACGCCGCCGCTTGAATGGA
>ORJL011021516.1_pt1 | contig 12471 bp, 11 predicted proteins | sample 1779941 | NCBI WGS metagenome assembly ORJL01 (sample SAMEA104232317, study PRJEB22302) | groundwater metagenome | biome: forest; feature: aquifer; material: groundwater | place: USA | collected 2011-08-07 | depth 5.8 m
AACTGGCTCAGCATCGCCCGCCGGCCGCGGCCAAAGCCCGGGCGAGCGACGCCCCCGGCTGGCTGACTCCGCTGATCGAACTGGCCCGGGAGGCTGGGCGACTCCTCTCCACTCTGGGCCAACCTCAGGCGGCCGCCCGCCCGTGAAACCATTGCGGCTGCGCCTCGTCGTGGGAGCGCTGGCAGCGATGGCGGCTGCCCTGGCGCTGCGGGTGGCCTATCTTCAGACCGTGGAGCACTCCGACTACCGCGACCAAGCGGCAGCGGAGCACGTCGCGCAAGAAAAAGTCATCGCCCACCGCGGCTCGATCCTGGATCGGAACGGACGCCCCCTCGCCACGACGATGGAGGTCTACGACATCCTGGTACGTCCGGACCAGATACAGCGGCCCGCCGAGAGTGCCGAGATCCTGGCCTCCATCCTGGATCTGCCCTATTCCCAGGTGCTGGCCTCCGTCACCCGCCCGGACCCCGGCCAATGGCCCCGCCTGGCACGCTCCGTGCCCTATGAGGCGGGGCAACGAGTCGCCGCCCTCTATTGGACACCCGTGCGGGCCGAGAAGCGCGTTACCCGACTCTACCCCGAGGGGAACATGGCAGCTTCCGTTCTCGGCTTCGTGGGCCGCGACCACGTAGGCCTGGCCGGACTCGAGGCCGATTTCAACGCCGAGCTCATGGGGAGACACGGCACCCTGCTGTACGAGCGAGACTCGGTGGGTCGGGCCATCCCCCTGGGCGAGCGGCGCCTTACGCCGCCGCACCCGGGGTCGGACGTGGTTCTCACCATCGACCGCTTCATCCAGAGGGCAGCAGAGGTCGAACTGGACCGTGCCATCGCCAAGCACCAGGCATCGGGCGGGGTGGTCATCGTCGCCAACCCCCGGACCGGCGAGCTCCTCGCCGTGGCCAGCCGGCCATCTTTCGACCTTTCTCAGCTCGACCTGGAGAAGCCCATCGACCTGGCCCTGTTCCGCAACCGCGCGGTCACCGACCAGTACGAGCCCGGCTCCATCTTCAAGGTCATCACCATGGCCGCCGCCGTCGACGGAGGCGTGGTACGGCCGACCACGACCTACATGGACACCGGCGTCGTCGTGAAGTACGGCTGGCCCATCTCGAACTGGGATGGCAAGGCCAATGGGCTCACGGACATGGTGGGGCTCTTCCGCTACAGCGCCAATGTCGGGGCGGTGTGGGTGGCCGACCGCGTTGGGCCGCCCCGATTCTACGACTACGTGCGCCGCTTCGGCTTCGGCGTCGCAACCCACTCGGAGCTGAGCGGCGAGGCGCCGGGAGCCGTGCGCGACCAGACCGCCGAGGGCTGGCGACCCATCGACTTGAGCACCAACAGCTTCGGCCAGGGGATCAGTGTCACCCCCTTGCAGATGATCGCTGCCGTCGGGGCGGTCGTGAACGGGGGGGTCCTGATGCGGCCTTACGTCGTCAAAGAGATCCGAGGCCCCAGCGAGACGCGCCGGTGGGAGCCGGTGGCCGTGCGCCGCGTGATCGCGCCCGCCACCTCGACGACCCTGCGAGAGATGCTGCACGCCTCTCTGGAGGAGGGTGAGGGAACGAAGCTGGCCAGCGTTCCGGCCTACAAGGCGGGGGGCAAGACCGGCACCGCCTCGATCCCCATCGCCGGCGGATACTCGGAAAGGACCATCGCCTCCTTCGTGGGGTTTCTGCCCTACGACAATCCGGATCTCGTCATACTGATTCGGGTGGACGAGCCCAGGGACAGCCCGTGGGGCAGCGTTGTGGCGTCTCCCGTCTTTCGGGCCATCGCCCAACAGGCCATGCACCACCGGCGCGTGCCGCCCGCATCCCTCGTTGCGGCGAGGAGCGGCTCATGACCGGCCACGGCCGTCTCGCACCATCCTCCGGGCCGACGGGGGCCGCTGTTCCCGCCCCGAGAGAGTGGCAGGGCTGATGGACTACTCGCTGGCCGTCGGCTCCCTCTCCTTCTTGATCGCCCTCCTGGGTGGCAAGCCCCTGCTCGCCGTCTTGCATCGATGGCGCATCGGCAAGCGCATTCGCGAAGAGGGCCCGTCCAGCCACGCGGTGAAAGAGGGCACACCCACCATGGGGGGGCTGCTCGTCTTCCTGTCGGTATTCGTGGTGACGGCGCCCCTCAACCTGATCGACCGCCGCTCGATCGCTCTTCCGCTGGGGACCATGGTGCTGTCGGGGGTTCTGGGCGCCGTGGACGACCTGCTCAATCTCACGGGGCGCCACCGCGAGGGCCTGCGCGCGCGCTTCAAGTTCCTGTGGATGGGGCTCCTCTCCGTCGTCGTAGCCGTGATCCTTCACATCCCATCCATCCAGTTCCTGGGCCTCCAGCTTCCGGGGTTCGGCCTCTCGGCGGCCAACATCCCCTTCTATGGCCGCGTCGAGCTCGGTCCCCTCTACGTCCTGGTAGCCATCGTGGCCATCCTGGGCACGGCCAACGCTGTCAACATAACCGACGGGCTGGACACCCTCGCCGGTGGCACGGCTGCCATCGCCTTCGCCACCTACGCCGTCATCGCCTTCCTGCAGGAGCAGGCCTTCCTCTCCGCCTTCTGCTTCACCGTCGTGGGAGGCATCCTCGGCTTCCTCTGGTACAACGCCCATCCGGCCCAGCTCTTCATGGGGGACACGGGTTCTCTGGCCCTGGGCAGCACTCTCGCGGTCGTGAGCCTCATGACGGGCCACTGGCTGCTGCTCCCCGTCGTGGGCATCGTCTTCGTGTTGGAAGCGGGTTCTGTTCTCCTGCAGGTCGCCTACTTCAAGGTCTCAGGGGGGCGCCGCCTCCTGCTCATGAGCCCCCTCCATCACCACCTGGAGCTTCTCGGCTGGACCGAAACCCAGGTGACCACCCGCTTCTGGCTCATTGGCCTCTTCGCCTGCATGGTGGGCGTGGCCCTGGCCATCTCGGTGCCGTAGGAGCGCTGGCGAGCAATGGCAACGGAACTGGAGAACAAGAAGATCACTGTGGTGGGCTTCGCCCGAGAAGGGGTTGCCCTCTGCCGCTTTCTGGTCGCAAGAGGCGCCCAGGTGACGGTAAGTGACCTCAAGGAGGCGGAGGCACTGCAGCCCCAGCTCGCCCAGGTCGCGGGCCTTCCCCTGAGGCTCTCCCTCGGCGGCCACCGCCCAGAAGATGTCCTTGACGCCGACCTCGTCTGCTTGAGCCCCGGTGTCCCGCCCGATATCGAGCTGGTCCAAGCGGCGCGAGCCCGCCGCGTGCCCATCTCCTCCGCCACGGCGCTGTTCTTCGAGCGCTGCCGCGCCCGCATCGTCGGGGTCACCGGCAGCAGCGGCAAGACCACCACGACGGCTCTGGTGGGCGCCATGCTGGCGGCGGCAGGACGCTCGGCCACCGTAGGCGGCAACATCGGCCAGCCCCTCATCGAGCGAGTGGACGACTTCTCACCCGAGGAGTGGGTGGTGCTGGAGCTGAGCAGCTTCCAACTCGAGCCCCTGCGCCAGAGCCCCCACATCGCCGTCATCACGAACCTGGCGCCGGATCACTTCGACCGCCACCCGACCTTTGCCGACTACGTCGCTGCCAAGTCACAGATCATCCGCCACCAGACCCCCGTCGACTACGCCGTGCTCAATCGAGACGACAGCGACGTGTGGGCCATGGCGCGCCTCTCCCCAGCCCAGCCCGTGCCCTTCAGCCTGGACTCTGACCCGGGAGAGGATGGGGCCTTCTGCGACGGCGCGAGCCTCTGGGCGCGCTGGAACGGCCGCCCGAACCGGCTCCTGCCAGCGGCGGATGTGCCCCTTCGCGGCTCTCACAATCTGGCCAACGTCTGCGCCGCGGCCGCAGTGGCGGTCGCTGCCCGCGTGCCCGTCGACGCCATGGCGCGGGCCATCCGCTCCTTCCAGCCCCTCCCGCACCGGCTGGAAAGCGTGGACGAGGTGGATGGCGTCCGCTACGTCGACGACAGCATCGGGACCACGCCTTTTCGCGCCATGGCCGGCATCCAGTCCTTCTCCCAGCCGATCCTCCTCCTGGCCGGTGGTCGCGGGAAGCGCCTGCCTCTCGATGCCTGGGCCGACCTGGTGCGACGGCGTTGCCGGGTGGTTGTTCTCTTCGGCGAGGCCAGCGGGGAGATGGCCAGGGCTCTGGCCGGCGAGGGTGACACCCCGCTGGTCATCTTGCGGGCGCCGATCCTTTCCGATGCCGTCCGCCTGGCCCATTCGCTGGCCCGGCGCGGCGACGTCGTTCTCCTCTCGCCCGGAGCGACGAGCTTCGACGAATTCAACGACTATGCCGCGCGCGGCGATGCCTTTCGGGCCATCGTGGCAACCCTGGCCCTGAACCAATCGGCCACGGCCCCACCCGCGGCCGCCGCAGGGAACTGGCAATGAACGGACCGCAAACCCAGCCGATCGACCTCGCGCTCCCTGCTCTGAGCCTGTTAGCCGTGCTCGTCGGCCTCCTCGCCGTCTACAGCTCCAGCCTCGCATACGCCATCCAGCAGTTCGACGACCCGAACTACTACGTCGTCCGTCAGGCACTCTGGGCAGTGCTCGGATTCGGGGCCATGCTGGCCCTCTCTCGGCTCGACTATCGCCGTCTCGCCTCCTGGAGTCCGCTCCTCATGCTGGGGACCCTTGCCATGGTTGCACTCACTCTTGTCCCCGGCGTGGGTCTGGAGACCAGGGGGGCCCGCCGCTGGTTGGCGGTCGGTCCGCTGCCGGCGGTCCAGCCCAGCGAGCTGGCCAAACTCGCTCTCATCATCTACACCGCCGCGTGGTTGGCGACGCGCGGCGACCGCCTGTCCCAATTCCTGCGCGGCGTGGTGCCCTTCGTCACCATCGCGGGGCTCACAGCCGGACTGATCTTGCGGCAGCCTGACTTCGGGACAGCGGTGCTCATCCTCCTGGTTTCGATCACGATGTTCTTCCTGGCCGGTGCGCGCTGGCGGCATCTCCTCCTCCTCCTGCCGACCAGCGCCTTGGCTGGCGTCCTCCTCATGCTGCGTGAAGGGTACCGTTATTCGCGACTGCAGTCCTTCCTGGATCCCTGGCAGGACCCCCAGGGTTTCGGCTTCCACATCATCCAGTCCCTCATCGCCCTGGGAAGCGGAGGACTGACCGGCGTCGGCATCGGCGCCAGCCGCCAGAAGTTCTTCTACGTGCCCAGCTCTCACACCGACGCCATCTTCGCCATCATTGGCGAGGAGGTCGGGCTGCTGGGCAATCTGATGGTGATGGCCGTCCTGGCAGGTCTCATCTATCGCTGCTTTCGGGTCGCCCAGCTCACCAAGGATCCCTTTGGCCAGTTGCTCGCCTGCGGTGTCGCCTCGCTCTTCGCCATCCAGGCGCTGGTGAACATTGGGGGCATCTCACGGAGCATCCCCTTTACCGGCGTGCCCCTGCCCTTCGTCAGCTACGGCGGCTCGTCGCTTGCCGCCAACCTCGCTGCCATCGGCCTTCTCATGAGCATCTCTCGCTTTCGCGAAACCCCAGCGCCCACCGTTCGCCGGCACACTGCGCGCCTGGCAGAGGCGCGCCCCGCGTGACATGCGCCTGTTGCTCACGGGAGGCGGCAGCGGAGGCCACGTCTACCCGGCGTTGGCGGTCGCCGAGGCGCTGGCAGCCGATGCCAGCGGACGGCATGAGCCCCTTGAGTTGCTCTACGTGGGCAGCGAGGGCGGAATGGAGGCGGCAGTGGTAGCACAGGCAGATCTCCCCTACCAGGGCATTCCGGCCGCGCCCCTCAGGGGACGCTCCCTCAAGAAGATGGTGCTGGCCAGCGCCACCTTGGTGCGCGGCGTCCTGAGGGTTCTGGCCCTCCTCGACCGCTGGCGCCCTGACGCCATCCTTGCCACCGGCGGATATGTGTCGGGCCCCGTTCTCCTGGCCGGCTGGCTGCGGCGGGTGCCCTCTCTCGTCTATCTCCCCGACATACGCCCGGGCTGGGCGATTAGCCTGCTGGCCAGGCTCGTTACGCGCGTCGCGGTCACCAGCGAGCTCTCCAGCCGCTACCTCTCGATGCCCCTGGTCGCCACCGGCTATCCCGTGCGGCAGGCCTTCTGGACCGGCAACAAGGCCGACGCCCGGACCCAGCTCGGACTCGATGTGTCGTTGCCCACCCTCGTGGTACTGGGTGGCAGCCAGGGGGCCCGTAGCATCAACCGGGGCCTCGCCCTCCATCTCCCTCGTCTGCTCGGCCTTTGTCAGGTGATCCACATCGCCGGCTCCCACGACCGTGACTGGCTCGAGGGGTTGCGCGAAGAGTTGGCCCCTCAGCTCCGCCGCCGTTACCGCATATCGGCCTATCTGCAAGAGGAGCTCCCCCTGGCCTTCGCCGCGGCCGACCTGGCCGTTTCACGAGCCGGCGCCTCCATCTTCGGTGAGCTGCCTGCCGCCGGCCTTCCCGCGGTGCTGGTGCCCTATCCCCACGCTGGCAGCCACCAGGAGCTGAACGCCAGGGTGATGACCGAGGCCGGCGCGGCCGTGTGCCTGGCCGATGAGGAACTGCACCGTCTCGGTGACCTTGTAGAAGACCTCCTGACCAACCAGTCCAGGCTGCGGGCCATGTCCGACCGGGCCCGAGCCCTGGCCGACCGCGAGAGCGCCCACCGCCTGGCCGGGCTGCTCACCGGCCTCGCCCACTCGCCTCAGCGGGCCGGCCCATGACACTGTTGGGACGCGGGGCAAGGAGGAGGGCAACCTGATGTCCGCCGCTGGTGGTCTCGATCTCGGTCTCCTGAGCTGGGCGATCGTCTTCGGTCTGGCTTTCCTGGGCTGGATGCGGGGCGCCCGCGCCGAAGGCATCACCCTCGCCGGTGTGATGGCCTCGGGCGTCGTCCTGGCCAACGACTCGATGCGAAGCCGCCTCACGTCACTGGCCAACAAGCTGCCTCGCCTCTTCGAACTGATGGTCGCCCCCGAGGGCAGCGCCGTCTCGCTCGCCGCGGACCGCGCCCCCTTGCGCGGCCCCGACGAGAGGCTCCTCTTCTCGGTCGTCGGGTTCCTTCTCGCAGTGGCCGTCTTCTACTACGGCGGCATGGTGCTGGGTGGGGGCGGACTGGGTCGCATCGACCGCGTCGCTGGCCTGATCATGGGGGGCGTCACCGGCCTGGTGATCAACGTAACGCTGCTTCAATTCGCCCAGGCCTTCCTCACCCGCCATCCCCAGCTCCCGGAGATCCGCATGGATCTCCCCACCGTCCTCACCCCATCGCTCCCGCCCACGGCGGCCATCCTCCAGTACAGCCCTCTCGTCTTCGTGGCCGCTCTGGGAGCCATGGCCTGCCTCGTCGTGTTTTCCCTGGTGCGCCGGTGACCGCTGTGGCTTTCGCCTTGGATGCCCTGCACCCTGTGCCGCCCAGTATCCCCGCCAGGGTGCATTTCGTCGGCATCGGCGGGGTGGGCATGGCGGCCCTGGCTCGTTATCTCCTGGACCGCGGGAACTCCGTGAGCGGCTCTGACCTCCATCTCAACAGCCTCACCGCCGCACTCCGCGAGAGGGGCGCCTCCATCACCGAAGGACATGACGCTGTCCACCTACCCCCCAACGCGGAGATGGTCGTCTACTCGTCGGCCGTTCCGGCCGACAACCCTGAGCTCCTGGCGGCGCGCCAGCGCGGCCTCCCGGTCATCAAGCGCGCAGCCCTTCTGGGCCGCATCCTCGCCGAGCAACGAGGCATTGCCGTTGCCGGCACCCACGGCAAGACGACCACGACCGCCATGATTGCCCTCATCCTCAAGCGGGCGGGACTCGACCCCTCCTACCTGGTGGGCGGGAACGTGCCCGATCTGGATGGCGGCGCCCATGCCGGTTCGGGGCTTTACGTGGTCGCCGAGGCAGACGAGTTCGACGGCAGCCTCGCCTACCTGAGGCCCCACATCGCCGTGATCACCAACGTCGAGGCCGAACACCTGGACTACTTCGGCACTGAAGAGGGGGTCGTTGACGCGTTCCGCCGGTTCGCCCTCGAGGTGCAGCCCCATGGCTGCCTCTTCCTCTGCGCCGATGACCCGCATCTGCAACGCATCGCCGGGTCCTGGCCCGCCGGCGCCGCCCAACTGGTCACCTACGCCCTCGACCGGCCGGCGGACTGGACGGCCGCTGACGAGCGCATCGAAGGTGGCCGCTGGTCCTTTGAAGTCCGTCATACCGGCGTCGCGTGGGCCCGCTTCTCGCTCCAGGTCCCCGGCCGTCACAACGTCGCCAATGCCCTCGTGGCCGGCGCGGTGGCCGACCGACTCGGCGTGCCCCCCGACCTGGCCAGCCAGGCGATCGAGTCGTTCCGCGGCGCCGCGCGGCGGTTCGAGCTCCACGGCACCGCGGGCGGGGTCACCATCGTCGACGACTACGCCCACCACCCCACTGAGATCCGGGCCACGCTTCGGGCTGCCCGCGCCCGCTTTCCCGGCCGGCGGCTCGCCGTGCTGTTCCAGCCGCACCTCTACAGCCGCACCCGTCTCCTCCTCGACGACTTCGTGGCGAGCCTGAGCGAAGCCGACCTCGTAGTCGTGGCTGATATCTACGCGGCGCGCGAGCCCCACGACCCCGGCGTCAGCTCGCAGGACCTCGCCTCGGCCCTGGCGCCCGACATAGGCCGCTACGGAGGCGATCTGCAATCGGCCGCGGCTCTCCTCGTTGCTCTCTTACGACCGGGAGATGTCGTCTTCACCATGGGTGCGGGCGACGTGAACACCGCCATTTCGTACCTCCAAGAGACCCTGTCTCGATGAACACCGACGCGTTCGAGGCAGCGCTGCGCCCTCTGGGCCGGCTCCGCTGCGCCGAGCCCTTGAGCCACCACACCACCTTCGCTGTCGGTGGGCCCGCCGACTGGTTCCTGGTCATCCACCAGCGGGCCGCGCTCATCGCCGCCGTACGCGCCGCGCGCCACTTCGCCGTGCCCTACCTGCTCATCAGCGGCGGCAGCAACATACTGGCCAGTGACGCCGGCGTTCGCGGGCTCGTCATCGATAACCGGACCCGCCAGATTGATCTCCTGGAGGATGACCCCGCCCGACGAAAGCGTCGTGTCGAAGCCGACGCCGGTGTGAGCCTGGCCACCCTGGCCCACCGGGCCACGCGCCTGGGCATGGCGGGCCTCGAGTGGGCAGCCGGCATCCCCGGCACCGTCGGCGGAGGGGTCCTCTTCAACGCCGGGGCCCACGGCCACACGCTGTCCGAGGTCCTCGATGCCGCCCAGGTGCTGGACACCGACCTCGAGGTCCGCTGGCTCCGCGCTTGCCAGCTCGAGCTCGGATACCGTGGCAGCAGCCTCAGCCGCGAGGCGCCTCCCGGGGCCCTGCGGCGCCTCGTCTGCGCCGCCCGGTTTCTTCTTGACCCCGACGAGCCGGACGCCGTCCGGGCCCGGGTTCTCGCCTTCAACGCCCAGCGGCGGGCCACCCAGCCATCCCAGGCCAGTGCGGGGTCGGTTTTCAAGAATCCACCGGGCGCCTTCGCCGGGGCCCTGGTGGAGCAAGCCGGCCTGAAGGGCGCGCGCCACGGCGGCGCCCAGGTATCCGAGCGGCACGCTAACTTCATCGTCAACAACGGGGGCGCCACGGCCAGCGATGTGATGGCGCTCGTCCACCTGGCCCAAGAGCGGGTCCACCAGCGGTACGGCATCCAGCTCGAACTCGAGTTCGAGCTCGTAGGAGAGTGGCCATCATGAAAATCGGCAGGCGGTCCGGGCCGACGGGTCAGCCCCGCGCCTCCCAGCGCCTTCCCAGCCGCCCCCACGGGCGAGGGCGCTCCTGGCGGCCGCTGGGCACCAGCGTGGTGATCATCTTGCTGCTCACAGCACCGCTCGCCGGTCTCTACACGCTGATGACCTCACCCTACTTCGAGATCCGCCAGCTCAACGTCAGCGGCACGGCCACCATCGCCCCGAGTGATCTCCTGGACGTGGCCACGCTGCGCGGGCAGAACCTCTTCCGCCTCGACACTGCCGCCCTTGCCGCGGAGATCGAGCGCCACCCGCGGGTGGGCCGCGCCTCGGTGCGACGCCGGCCTCCAGATACTCTGGTGGTAGACATACGCGAGCGGGAACCCTGGGCCGCGTGGCACTCCGGTCCGACCACCTATCTGGTCGACCGAGATGGCTACATCCTCGGGGAGGGGTCACCTACCCCCGAGATGCTCACCGTCGTGCAGCCGTCACCCCCCTATCCGCAGCCCGGCCAGCGCGTGGATCCCCAAACCCTGCGTCTGGCGGTCGATCTCGCTCAGCGAGTCCCGGCTGCGATCGGCGAGGAGGTCCGCCTCTTCGAGTACGCCCCGGGAGCGGGGCTCGCGATCACGACCAAGAAGGGGCACCGGGCCCGGGTCGGCGATGGCTCCGATCTCGACTACAAGCTGGCGGTCTGGAGTGCAGTCCTCAAGGACGGACCGCGCCAGAACGTGCCCGTGGGGCACGTCGACCTGCGCTTCCCCACCCGCCCCTTCGCCCGGTGGCAATGACCATGCCAGCTCTCTGGTTGCCCCTCCTCGGGCTCCTGGCCGGCCTGGCCGCCGGCGTGCTCCTGGGCTTCTCCGTCCCCGCCGAGCTCGGCCGCTACACGGGGATCGCTATCCTCGCGGGATTGGACGCCGTGTTTGGAGCGATCCGGGCCGAGATCGAGGGCCACTACGATAACCGCGTCTTCCTCAGCGGCTTCTTCACCAACACCGCTCTCGCCGCGCTCCTCACCTTCCTGGCTGATCGGCTCGGCGTCGAACTCTATCTGGCCGCGATCGTGGCCTTCGGCGTCCGCCTCTTTGACAATATGGCCATCATTCGCCGCCGGTGGCTACTCCAGGAAGGAAGTGAACAGAGATGAACCGGGAAGCTGCCTTCGCCGCCATCGACATCGGCACGACCAAGACCTGTGCCCTGGTGGCCGGTCTCGGTAAGGAGGGCGATCTGCAGGTCCTGGGGGCCGGCATCGCCCCGTCGCGGGGTCTACGCAAGGGTGTCGTCGTCAACATCGACGAAACGGTCGAGGCCATCCACAGCGCAGTCGAACGAGCCGAGCGCAGCAGCGGCATCAAGGTCGCGTCAGCCCACATCGGCGTGGCGGGCACGCATATCGCGTCGGTGAACAACCGGGGGGTCATCGCCATCTCGCGCCCCGATCGTCTCATCACCGACGAGGACGTCGCCCGCGTCATTGAATCGGCCCGCACCCTCAGCGTGCCCAGTAACCGTGAGGTCATCCACGTCATTCCCCGCAGCTACCTGGTGGACGGACAGGACGGAGTAACCAACCCCATCGGCATGCACGGACTACGCCTCGACGTGGAGGCGCACGTCGTTACCGGCTCCACCACCTCTATCCAGAACCTCACCAAGTGCGTGGAGCGGCTGGGCATCGAGGTGGACGACCTGGTCCTCGATCCCCTGGCCAGCAGCGCTGCCGTCCTGACCGAGGAGGAGAAGGAAACCGGCGTGGTCATGGCGGACATCGGCGGGGGCACGATCCAGATCGCCATCTTCATCGAGGGCGCCGTCTGGCACACCTCGGTGCTGCCCGCGGGAGGCAACAACCTGACCAACGACATCGCCATCGGATTGCGCACGCCCTTCGCCTCGGCGGAGGAGCTGAAGCTGCGCCACGGCCACGCCCTCCCCGAGGCGATCGGAACCGACGAGCGCGTCGAAATGGCCTCCTTCGGCCAGGACGCCGTCCGGGCCGTCTCGCGCCGCGACCTGGCCGAGGTGATCCACGCCCGAGTGACCGAGATGCTGGGCATGGTCCAGGGGGAGATCAAGCGGTCCGGCTACGACGGCCTGCTGCCGGCGGGCCTCGTCCTCACCGGTGGCACCGCCAATCTGCGCGGCATCGAAGCCCTGGGAAGGGAGGTACTTGAACTTCCGGTGCGCGTGGGTGTGCCAAGGGGCATCCACGGCGTTGCCGACGCTGTCGACAATCCTGCCTACGCTACCAGCGTGGGTCTCCTGCTCTGGGGCCTGCGCCATGGGGAGGTGAACTATCGAGCGAAGAAGCGGCAGTTTGGCTGGCACGACGTGGGGCGGCGCTTCACCTTCTGGGTACGTGAGCTGCTGCCCCAGTAGACGGGTCTCTAGTCTCTGGTCTCGGGTCTCGGGTGGAGACGGGGCCGGAGACCCGAGACCCGAGACCAGAGACTAGAGACTAATCAAGGGAGGAGACTATGAGTCAGAACACACCCATCGAGGCGGACACCTTCGCCACGATCAAGGTGGTTGGAGTCGGCGGGGGGGGCTGCAAGGCCATCGACCGCATGCTGCAGGAGAAGCTGCGCGGCATCGGGGTCATCGCCGTCAACACCGACGCGCAGACCCTCGTCCGCTCGGAATGTCCGACGCGTCTGCGCATCGGCGACCGCCTCACGAAGGGCCTGGGGTGCGGCGGCGACCCGAGCCGCGGCCAGATGGCGGCCGAGGAGAGCCGTGAGGAGATCCACAACGCCCTCCAGGGCGCCGACATGGTCTTCGTCACAGCCGGCATGGGCGGCGGCACGGGCACGGGGGCGGCCCCCGTCATC
>ORJL010410441.1_pt1 | contig 12470 bp, 10 predicted proteins | sample 1779941 | NCBI WGS metagenome assembly ORJL01 (sample SAMEA104232317, study PRJEB22302) | groundwater metagenome | biome: forest; feature: aquifer; material: groundwater | place: USA | collected 2011-08-07 | depth 5.8 m
CCAGGTACCGTTCCCTGCCCTGTTCCAGGTAGCCCCACAAGCACCAGACGAGCAGGACGGTCCACAAGACGATGTAGATGTCGTTGCGGGCGAAGCGCCCGAAGTAGAGGAACAGGGGGGAGAAGGTAAGCAGCGCGGCCGCGGCCAGGGCACCGCCGCGCCCCAACCAGGGGTGCAGGAGCCGGCTGGCAGCAACGGCCCCGGTGCCCATCACGGCCGCCAGGAGTCGAGCGCCGAAGTCTGAGACCCCGAAGAGGAAGTAGAGGAGAGCGATGGCGTGGAACTGGAAGGGGCCGTGCATGAGGGGATCGTGCTGATAGCCCCGGCCGACGAACAGGTACCAGCTATAGATGGCGTGGAGGCTCTCGTCGTGGTGGAGGGCTCGGCTACCGAGATCCCACAGGTGCAGGGCAGCAGCGGCCGCCACCAGCGCCCAGTGGACGATGCTCACGCGGTCGGGCCACAGGAAGGGCCGTTCGAGCGTTGCGCTCAGAGGCACGACTTCTCCGCCGCTGACCGGTTCGCGCCCGTCTGGGATCTGCTCCGGGTCAGGCAGCCGGCCCCGGTCACTCGCGGGAGAACGCCGGCTCACCGGGCCCCTTCAGCGCTCCACAAGATAAACGGGCACATCGACGCCGTGGCGCGGGCCCGGCGCGGTCCTCCGCACGAGCCACCGCCAGGCCAGAGCCAGATCGAAACTGTCACTCTGCCACACCTGCCGCTGCGCGATGCCGATCTTAGCATAGGCTGTGGCCCCGCTCGGAGCGCTTCCACCCACGAGCGCTGCCACAGGAAGCGGCGGAGCGGGGGCCGTCGCCCGTCGCAGATACCAGGCGACCGGCGAACCGAGACCCTCTGCCAGACCAGCAGCCCCCTTGGGCGGCCGGCGAAGGTCCTGCACCAGCTCGTCCAGCGTGCGCCGTGCCCCGACGTCCGTTCGCTCTGCGGGCCACAGCTCGGGGGAATCCGGGGCGAAGTTCAGAGCAGAAAGGGTATGCGTCTGAACGGCGAGCAACACGAGCAGGGCGGCGGCGCCGGCCAGAGGTGGCAGCATGGACACCAGGCGCAGCCCTGACAGATCCCGCTCGCGGGAGAGGCGTCGCCAGCGAAGCACGGCCCCCTGACCGGCCTCGACACCCCTGGGCGCGAGGTAGAGCAGTCCCGGCACGACGACCAGGCTGAACAGACCACGCTCCGAGCCAGCCGTGCCCAGCCACAGGAGCGAGCCAGCCAGGGCCCACAAGCCAAGGAAGCGGGGCCACGGCCCCGGCGGGGCCGTGCCTGACCGGGCGACCGGGAGTCCTGCGACAAGGGAGAGGCCGAGGACCAGCGGTTCATGGGCCAGGACCAGAGCCAGAGCGGCCAGGGGACTCTCCCCGCGCTCGGGCCACTCCCAGAGGGCCACCCAGCGCGAAACCCCATCCAGCCGCGGAGTGAACGAACCCGTCAACACCCCCCCCAGGACCCAGTAGACGGCGAGAGCGGTGAGCCAGACCGCGGGCTGCAGGCACGACTCCAACCCCCGCCGCAACCAGTCCGGCCGTGCTCGCAGGGAGAGCACGACGGCCGTCCCCATAAGGAGCAGTGCCGCCCACCCAGGGGTCCCGGCCAGAATCAAGAGACCGGTCAGGGCTCCCAGGAGAACGCGCTGCCCCGGCTCAACGTCGACGCGGGTGGCCGCTCGCGCGGCGAGCAGCGCCAGGACTACAACCATCTGATCCGACGCGGCCAGGCGGCTGCTGTGGACGAGCGTGGGCGACACAGCCAGGAGCGAGCTGGCCAGCAGCATGGCACCCTCTCCCAGCTCTCGGCGCCAGAACCAGGGCAGTGCCACCAGGGCGGTACCGAAGAGGGCGGAGGACAAGCGAGTCGCTGGGTCGCTGTCACCAGCGAGGAAGAAGACCAGCGCCGTGAGTGCCTCAGCCAGCGGGTCCTCGCCACCACCGGCCTCACCTCGAGCCATGCGCAGAGCGGCCAGGGCCAGCCTAGCCTCGTCATCGCCGAGCGGCAGGAGATCGAGCCCACCCAACCGCAGGGCAGCGCCCAGCAAGACCGCGGCGACCCAGAGGGCGGTTCCGATGGTCACCGATGCCGACTCACGCTCGGGTCACCCGGTAGACGGTCACCTCGCCGTTGCGGTAGGCCGGCTCCAGGAAGGCCTCGAACTTGTCGAGGGCGGCGCCGTAGCGGCGTCGCTCGAGCCGTCCGACGAAAACGAAGCTCACCTCCCATTCCCCCAGGAGCTGAGCCGTCTCCTGCCAGTCGGACGACGCGAAGATGCGATCGACGACCTGCTCGCGCCCCTGGAAGAGCCGGTCCGAGCCGCGCCATTGCCGTTCGTGCCCCGGCCACCCCAGGAGTGACGGAACGCCAGTGCGGGCCGAGACGCGCCCGTAGTCGCTGTACTCGCCACCGACCGCCTCCAGGACGCGCTCGCCGGTCCCAGCCTGAGCCCGGAGCCAGCGCAGCGCTTCGTACTCGGCCGGATCGGCGGCCCGGACGAAGGCGAGACCATCCAGCGTCGGCCCACCGGCCGACGGCCCCCTCTTGGCATCGAGGGCCGCGACGCTGTAGTAGAGGCCCACTCCCGCCCCCAGGGCCGCGAGCACGAGGCCGAGCGCCCGCGGCGCACGCGTCCAAGGCGCGGCGGGCGATCCCTGGCCCGGCCAGTGCCAGACCAGCGCCAGACCGAGGCAGGCCCCCACCCCGCTCAGCATCCACGCCTGATAGTAAGTCTTGAAGACCGTGTTCATCCGGTTGCCGAACACATCGCGGACCAGGACGGACTCGGCTCCCCAGACGAGGAGGAGCGCCACAACCGGCAGGAGACAGAGAAAGGCGAAAGCCCCCCACCAGGGGACGTCCTCGCCCTCCGCTGGCAGCGGCCGGCGCAGCACGGCCACGAGGACAACGCCCCATCCGGCCAGCGGCAGGAGAGGCCACAAACGGCTTGACCCTGCCTGGGCCGCAGCGGCGACGTCGGGCGCCGCCCATTGTCGGGCCAACTCGACTCCTACCCAAGCCAGGACAGGAGCCAGAGTCAAGGCTGCCGCGGCGTGCCCTCGCCATCCAGCCACGCGGCGCAACGCCACCCAGAGAAAGAGGGCAGAGGGCACCAGCACCGGTCCCCAGACCAGCGCGTGATGCACGGGACGGGTACCCGGCCCGGCCCAGAGACCGACCCCAGAGGCCTGCGTGCTGAAAGATGAGTAGAAGGGGACATACAGCACCACCGCCCCAATACCTACGGCCAGGCCCACCAGCAGTGGACGCTGCCAGCCCAGGATAGCGGACCATCGGCCGAGACGGACCTTCACGAGCGAAGCCACCACGAACAGTGCGAGGTAGGTCGGCAGATCCCAGCTATTGAGAAACCCCAAGGCACCCAGGACCAGAGCGGCCAACCCCAGCTCCGCCGCGTGTTCGCTGAGGCGGCGCCCTGGTGCATCCACCCGCACTGCCTGGCTCAGCCCCAGGCCCAAGGCCAGTACCGTGAAGGGCAGCGACATCAGGTGAGGATGGAGATCTCCCAGCAGGAAGCTGAAGAAGGGGAACTCGGTAATAGTGTAGTCGGTGCTGCTGCCGTCTCGCACCGTGTCGATGACGCGCGTCGCCCGCCACCACCACCAGGAGTCGGCGGGCCGCCAGCCGACCGAGGCGTCGACACGGACCACGTCCTTCACGCCGACCCAGGCCACGGCAGCATCGGAGAGCAACCCCCGCGCCCGCAAGGCCTCCACTCCCCCCTCCCAGTTGCCTACTCCGGTGACGAGGAGGGCGCACGTGAGAGCCCAGAGGAGAGACCGTCGGGTCGGCAAGGAGAGGAGACGACAGAGGCTATAGCCCAGGCTGAACAGCCCGGTGGCCGTCACGGCCGCTGTCGCTGCGACGCCCAGATTGAAGGCTGCAGCGGGGTCCACGCCCGTGAGCCGGGCCAGCAAGGCAACGATGAGATACCCCATGTAGTAGTAGCTGACCCCCTCGCCGGCGAGCCAGGGGTCCTCCGGTGGCATGGCCGAAGCCCGCCACGCTGCGTTGAGGAAGGCGAAATCCATGGGCTTCTCCGTACCGGCGATGGCCGGGTCCTGGGCGCGGGCCCAGGACCAGAAGGCGAGGAGGAGGGCGAAGAGCGCCTCGCTCAGTAGCACGGCGCGCCAGCTCCTCTTCCACCACAGGCCCAGTGCCTCGGCCCGGAAGACTGCAACCAGTCCGGTCCCGAGGAGCAGCAGCCCAAGAATAAGTATCACCCCCCCCCGACTGGTCGGCAGGACCCCACCGGCGGAGAGTATCCAGAACGGGTAGGTCACCAGCAACAGGCCCAGTGCCTTGCTGAAGCCGTAGCCGCCATCCGGCAAGTGCCGGAAGAGGAACAGCCCCACCGGCACCGCCGGCAGCGCCATCAACTGAAGACCCAGGTACCAGAGAAGGAGTTCAGTCATGCTCAGGAACCGCGAGGACCGGCCCCGAGGCCTGGCAAGGAGGTGTCAAACCATCAGAGCCGCGACCGTCAGGGAGCGGTGCAGTCCGCTCGCTCCTCCGTACGCGTCGAACCCGAGAGCACCGCCCAATCCCGCATCGTCACTCCGGCGCGCAAAGGGCATGGGCGAAGTCGGCCGGGTCGAACTCCACCAGGTCATCGAGCCCTTCACCGATGCCCGCGTAGCAGACCGGCAAGTGGAGCTGATCGGCGATGGCCAGAACGATGCCCCCTCTTGCCGTGCCATCCAGCTTGGCCAGCAGGATCCCTCCGATGGGGATGGCAGCGGCGAAGTGGCGCGCTTGGGCCAGGCCATTCTGACCGACCGTGGCGTCGAGCACGAGGAGCCCCAGGGGCGGTCCGAGATCCGCGAAGCGCAAAGCCACGCGCTGGATCTTGGCCAGCTCCTGCATCAGGTTCTCCTTCGTGTGGAGCCGGCCGGCCGTGTCCACCAGGACGCGCTCGACGCCCCGGCGCCGCGCCGCCTCCAGGCCATCGAAGACCACGGCGCCGGGGTCCGCGCCGGGCTGGTGGGCCACCACATCGACTTCCAGACGCCGGGCCCATTCCCGGAGTTGATCGATGGCAGCAGCGCGAAAGGTGTCGGCCGCCACGATCAGCACGCGATCGCCCTGCCTCTGGAACCGCCGTGCCAGCTTGGCAATCGACGTCGTCTTCCCGACGCCGTTCACCCCCGCCATGAGGATGATCCGTTCCAACGTCGGCGCCGGTCCGCCCTCCCCTGCCAGGACCGCCACCTCGGCCTCCAGCGCGCTACGCATGGCTGCCGCGTCTCGCGCGCCCTCCCTTGCTCCTCGTTCCCGGGCTCGCCGCACCAGCTTTTCGGCCGTGGCCGCTCCTACGTCGGCGCCGATCAGCACCTCCTCCAGTCCGTCCCAGAAGGCGCCGTCAACCGGGGCGCCAGAGACCAGCGACGCAAAGCGCTCCCACAACCGCACCCGCGTCGCGGCCAGAACGCGCTGCAGCGGCCCCGGCCGCCAGCTCACCCCGTACCCCCCTCCGGCCCGTCTGCCAACAGCCCTCTCCCAGCCAGCGCCTGGCGCGCCGCCTCCTGCTCCGCCCCTCGTTTGCTCGAACCGCCGCCGCGCCCCCAGACTTCACCCTCCACCAACACCTCGACCACGAACTCCCGAGCGTGAGCGGGGCCGATCTCGCCGGCGGTCCGATAGACCGGCGCCACGTGGCGCTCGCTCTGGACCCGCATCTGGAGCTGCGACTTGTGGTCGGGCATGATGCCTTCCAGGGACAGGCGCTCCAGGACCGAGTCGACCAGGCGCAACACGAAGGCGCGGGCCGGGACGTACCCCTGATCCAGAAACACGGCGCCGATCAGCGCCTCCAGGGTTCCCGCCAGCACCCGAGGCCGCCGCCGGCCCCCTCGCTGGCCCTCGCCCCGACTCACGGTCAGCAGCTCCCCGAGCCCTAGGTCCCCGGCCAGACGCGCCAGCGTGTCGGTGCAGACGATGGCCGCCCGGCGCAGGGTCAGATCACCCTCCGGGAGGTCGGGACACCGGGCGTGGAGATAGTCCGCCACAATGAAGCTCAGGAAAGCGTCTCCCAGGAACTCGAGTCGTTCGTTCGACGCGAGCTCGTAGTCGGGACTCTCGTTGAGAACCGAGCTGTGTACGAAGGCCTGTCGCAGGAGACGCGGATCCGCGAAGCGCACCCCCAACCGCTCCTGGAGGCCTAGCGGATCCTGCGGCTCGCCATCGTCCACCAGGGAACTGGCGACGCTCTCGTCCTCCCCTTCCGCAGACCCCATCGACGTGTTAGCTACCTCCCGTTCCGGCGGCATTATAGCGCCGCCACTCCGGGGTCCCTCGGCGGGCCACGCAGCAGGTCCCGCCCTATAATCCCATTGTGCCCCTCGCCTTCTCGACCGATCAGCTCCCCTGGCTGCTGAAGGAAGCGCTCCCGCCCTCCCAGGTCACCATACTCGACCGCGTGGCCGCAGCGGCGGCCGCCCTGGACATGCCCGCCTTCGTCGTCGGCGGTACCGTACGAGATCTCCTCCTGGGCCGCCCGGCCGGAGACCTCGACATCGCCGTCGAGGGCGATGCCCTGCTCTTGGCCGGTGACCTGGCGGTCGAAGGTGAACACCTCATCCTGCACCGGGCCTTTGGCACGGCGACAGTCACCCTGGATGGGGAGCAGTTCGATGTCGTCACCGCTCGCCGCGAGACCTACGCTCGTCCTGGCGCCCTCCCGGCGGTGACGCCAGATGGCATCCCGTCCGACCTCTGGCGGCGGGACTTCAGCGTCAATGCCCTCGCCGCTCGCCTCTGGCCCCCACCTGTCGGTGCGCTGATCGACCCTACCGGTGGTTTCGACGACCTGCGGCGGGGCGTCATCCGCGTGCTGCATCACGGGAGCTTTCGGGACGATCCGACGCGCCTGTTCCGTGCCGCTCGCTACGCCCGGCGCCTCGGATTCCGCCTTCAGGGGGGCACTCGGCTCCTGGCCCGGCAAGATGCGCCCTACGTCGGGGCCCTCACCGGCCAGCGGCTGGCGCATGAGCTCGATCTCGTCCTGGCAGAGCCCCACCCCGGGCCGACCCTGCAGCTCCTGCACCACCTTGGGGCCGTCGCGTCCCTCCCCAGTCCCCTTCTGGCGGGCCCCCGCTTCGATAGGGTGCTGCGCCGTGCCCGTGGCCTCACCGAGCAGGGCAGCCCGGCCTCTGCGCACCCCCGAGACCTGGCCTGGAGCACCCTCTGCGCCGACCTGGTGATCGGCGGACGCGACGAGATCGTGACACGCCTTGCCCTGCCCTCATCCCTCGCCCGTGCAATCCACACGCTGAACCGGCTGAACGAGGAGGAGACAACGCTGGGGCAACCGGCTCTCCCTCCCTCGCTGGTCTGCCGCGTGCTCGATGGGCTGGTCCCCGAGGCCCTTGCGGTGGGCGCCATCGTGGCGCCCTCCCCCGTCGTCCGCCGGCGCCTCCGCCGCTACCTGCAAGCCTGGCGCTGGGTCGCTCCGTCCCTACGCGCTGTCGAGCTGATGGGCCTCGGCATCCCCGAAGGCCCTGCCGTCGGCCGCGCTCTCCGCCTTCTCCTGGCCGCCCGCCTCGACCGGCACCTGCGCACCGCCACGGGCGAGCGCCGCCTCATCGCCCGCTGGCTGCATCACGGCATGCCCGAGAAGGGCTAGCCTCGCTCCGCCCTTACGTCACCATCTCACGCACCCACCCCTGTATCGTGCCCTTCACAGTCCGCCAGTCGAACCGCCACAGCAGGCGCGGCATGCGCTCCTTGTCGGCGTCGTCGAAGTAGCTGAGGCCCTGGAGGACATGGAGGACATCCCGGATGGCGTACTTTTGCTGGTAGAGGCTGAGCATCTCCGACAGAGGGCGGTGCCTGGTGCCGAGGGCGTAGATGTCCAGGAAGTCCTTGCGCGCGCCGCGCTGGACGACGGCCGCCAGTTTCATGCAGGCCAGGTCGTCCAGCGACGCCAGCCGGCAACCGCACGTTTCGACAGGCTCCAGGGGCTGCAGAAGAGGGTAGCGGTACTCCAGGAACGTGACGCTGATCCCCGCAGCCGACGCGTGCAGCGTGCCCGGCGCCGTCTGCCGCACCTCCAGGTCCCCGTTCTGGCGGTGGATGCTTCCCGCCAGGGCTAGTGGATCGAGCAGAGGCCGCTCGGTGAACCAATTGAGGTCGAGCGAGCGCCGGTGGCCCAGGTGCAAGGCCACCGCCGTCCCGCCCGCCAGATAGAAGCCTTCCGCCGTCACCACGGGGCCCAGTCGGACCAGCACCGAGCGCTGTCTGGCTGCCAGCGCCTCCCAGTGCAGGATCACCGGCGAACTCGCTCGGTCCACGACAGGCCGGCCTGCTCCCGCAGCCAGGCGTTCACCTCCCGGTGAGGGATGTCCAGCACCAGCTCCCAGAAGCGCAGCGCGCGCGCGTCGAGCCCCTTCCCCCGCCGGCGGCACAGCCAGTCCCGCAGGCCCAGTTTGCCCATGGCACCGAGAAGCCATCGAGCTGCCTGCCAATCGCCTTGGGCCAGAATCCGGCCGGTGATCAGGTCCCGATCCTCCTCCCAGCTCAGCCGCGCGAAGTCGTGCTCCCAGAACAGGGGCGCCAGCTCCCGCGGCAGCCCCCCGGTTTCAACGCCGCCCGATCTACTCACGCCACCCACGCGCTCAAACACCGTGATCGAAAATGTCGTACTTGCGGCCTACCGTTGCTTATACAACGATAGCCGAATCTGCCCATTGCTTCCCGCACGATCTGACACTAGTATTATAAACGACAGATGACGCATGTCCAACCCTGATTGAACCACATCCTTCGCAGAATCTCGATGTGTTAAGGAGGAGACAGAATCATGCGTGCCATCGTTCTTGGGGACTTTGAAGGCGGCCCACGTCTGCGCGAGATCCCAATCCCGCCGATCGCCGCCCCCAACGAGCTGCTCATCCGCGTCCAGGCGACTTCCGTCAACGGCTTTGATGTCGCGGTGGCCGGCGGCCGATTGAAGGGCATGATGGAACACCGTTTCCCCGTTGTGCTCGGCAAGGACTTTGCCGGCACCGTCGAGGCCATCGGGCCGGGCGTCTCCCGCTTCGCCGTCGGCGACGAGGTGTTCGGGGTCATGATGAAGCCGGTCCTCGGCGACGGAACCTTCGGCGAGTTCGTGACCGCCCCGGAGAACTTCGGCATCGCCCGGGTGCCCGTCGGCCTTGACCTGGCCGCCGCGGGCGCGCTGGGCTTGGCCGGCACCACGGCCCTGATGTCGGTCGACGCCGTTGCCCCGGCAGCCGGTGAGACGGTGCTGATCGCCGGGGCCACCGGCGGCGTCGGCGCCTATGCCGTTCAGATCGCCGCTGCCCGGGGTGCCCGGGTCATCGCCACCGCCCGGCCCGGCAACGAAGCGGACTTCGTGCGGAGCCTGGGCGCCACCCACTCCGTCGACTACGATGGCGACCTGGCTGCGGCGGTCCGGGCGATCCGCCCCGAGGGCGTGGACGCGGCCATCCACCTCGCCGGTGATGGCCTGCAACTGGCCGCGCTGCTCGTCCCGGGCGGTCGGATCGCCTCCACCCTCGGACTCGGCCCCGCCCAGCTCGCTGGCCCGCGGGTGCGCGCAACGAGCATCATGGCTGCACCCGACTCCATCCTGCTGGACCGCCTGGCCAGCGACGTCGCTGCCGGCCGGCTCCGCGTCCCGATCCAGCGCACCTACCCGCTCGAGCAGGCACCAAGGGCGCTGGCCGACTTCGCCGTTGGCACGCTGGGCAAGCTCGCCGTAGCCATCGGCTGAGCCGGAACACTTCCAGGCGTGAACTGTATCCAAGGAGACCATCCGGCCCTGCGCTCAGCCCCGCCAGACCACCGCCCCGTCCGCCGCCGTCAGGCGAGGCCGCAGCCGCCGCCATTGCTCTGCATTGGCGCCCGGCCACTCCCCCAGCACCACGAAGTCCGCGCGCTTGCCCGGCGAGAGCGACCCGACGAGAGCAGCGACGCCGCCTACCTCGGCTGCCGCCGTCGTGAAGAGGGAGAGCGCCGCGCGCAGGCCCACAGCCTCCTGGGCACCCACAACTGCCCCCCAACCAGCCCCGCGGTCCACGGCCGCAGCGATCCCCTGGAGGGGATTGGGCCGGCTCACCGGGGCGTCGGAGCTGCCGGCCACTAGGACACCGCGCCGCCGAAGCGCGCGAATCGGATAGAGCCACCGAAGCGCCACCTCGTCCAGCTCGGCGCGGTAGCGCACCCCACTCTCGGCCAGGAACCCGGGCTGGGTGACCACCGCAGCCCCGCTGGCGGCGACGGCGCGCAGCACCGGCGGAGGGCAGCGCGAGCAGTGCTCGATGCGGTGCCGGCTGCCGGCGGGCGGCGGCACGGCGACCATGGCCTGGGCCGCCGCCCGGATGGGCTCGGGCTCGATCGCATGCACCGCCACCGGGAACCCGAGGGACCTCGCCTCGGCCAACATGCCCGAGAGCACCGCCTCCGAAGGGCTCAGGCGCCCGCGGGTCTCCAGCAGCGGGATCTTGGCCGGTCCCACCCGCAGCCGCGCATCGCCGGATCCCCAGGCCAGGCCCCCAGCCGCAAAGTCGGACAGGGCATCCAGCCCCACCATGAGAAGAACGCGCACGGGCAGCCGGCCCGAGGCTGCCCACCGCCCCAGCTCCTCCCAGCGAGCCAGCCCGTTGGTCGGCGTAGCCTCGTGGATCGAGGTGATCCCCTGGCTCAGCAGCTCCTGCCAGGCCAGGGCGAAGCCCCGCTCCTGCTCGTCCTGGGTACGGCGAGGCCCGCTGCGCCGGGATATCCACTGATCCAGGTCGTAGACGACCCCCGTCAACCTGCCCGTCTCTGCCTCGCGCTCCAGCAGCCCGCCCTCGGGGTCGGGAGACTCCTCATCCAGCCCCAGGCGCGCCAGCGCACAACTGTTCAGGACCGACGCGTGGCCCGAGCGATGGCGCACCTGCAGCGGATGCTCCTTCGACGCGACGTCCAGGTCGCCCCGGCCCGGATGGCGCTGTTCGGCCAGCCAGAACTCGTCGTAGCCACTGCCCACCACCCAGTCACCGGGCGGTGTGACACGAGCTCGCTCGGCCAGGGCCCGCTGCATCTGGGCCATCGAATCCACCGCTCCTGGACGGCAGTCCACGCCCACCAGGCTCGCCGCCAGGGCGAAGAGGTGCAGGTGCGCATCGATGAAGCCCGGCAGGACGAGACAGCCTTCGGCGTCCAGCACCTCGTTGCACCGGCCCCGGTAGGTCCGCTCCAACTCGCTCCCACCCACTGCAACGATCACACCGCCCGCCACGGCCAGGCAGCGTGCCCTGGGCCGCGCAGGGTCCATGGTCAGGATGCGCCCATTCACCAGCAGCAGGTCGACGGCGACCGGCTCGCTCCCCTTCATGGCCCCTGTGCTAAGATTCTTTCTGGTCCCCATGGAGCTCAGGCAGTACTGGCGTATCCTTCGGCGCCGCCTCTGGGTGGTGCTCGTCGTAACAGCAGGAGCCCTGGCGGCCAGCCTCCTCCTGGGCTCCACCGGGCGCCCTACCTACGTCGCCACCACCCGCCTCATCATCAGCCTGGCCCCGGAGGAGAAGGCTGGTTCCTACTACGGGTACGATAGCCTCTACGCCTTCCAGAGCGCCGAGTTCCTGGTCGACGACTTCGCCGAGCTGGCCAAGAGCCAGGCCTTTCGGGAGGACATCCACCGAACCATCAACGACCCCGCCGCGGACCTCGGCACTGTCACCGGCGTTCGCAGCACCGAGAAGAGTCACCGCATCCTGAGCCTCAAGGTCGCCCATGGCGACCCCACCATGGCCGAGCGCATTGCGCGAGCCGCGGCCGCCGCCCTGGACGCCAACGCCTCCCGCTATTTCGCCCAGCTCCAGGCCCGCCGGGCGACCCTCACCGTCATCGACCCCGCCACCGTGAGCCTCGAGGCCGGCCCGGCCCGCTCCACGCTGGACGTGGCCCTGCGTACGGGTCTGGGGCTCATGGCCGGCTGCGCCCTGGCCTTCCTGCTCCACTATGTCGATCCAATGGTGCGCGATACGCCAGATGCGGAGGCCCTCCTGGGACTCCCCATCCTGGGAGAGATCCCACCCGGCTAGCGATCGACGCAGAAACAGCACGAGCCCCGTGTCCGGGGCTCGGCGAGGACTGCGAAGCGCAGCCTAGTCGGACGAAGGCAACGGCCGGGGCGTCTGGAGGGTCATCTCCTGACCGTCGCAGGTGACGCCGCCCTCACCGGCCTTCGTGCACAGCACCTCGGTACTGCAGACCTCGCATTGATACCGCTTCCCCAACTGGTTGCTCACCGTATCTCCTCCGCAACAGATAAGTCCCCTCCGCCGCCGGCGGAGGGTTAAAGGTGAGGGCCTACTTGAGCTGCATCGGCTGCCCGCAGCAGGTCAGCGTGCCCGCGCCCGCCTTGGTGACGATCATCTCCGATGCACAGACCGTGCACATATACCGTTTGCCCGCCTGATTGGCCACGCTTTTCGACC
>ORJL010529515.1_pt1 | contig 12468 bp, 16 predicted proteins | sample 1779941 | NCBI WGS metagenome assembly ORJL01 (sample SAMEA104232317, study PRJEB22302) | groundwater metagenome | biome: forest; feature: aquifer; material: groundwater | place: USA | collected 2011-08-07 | depth 5.8 m
ATAATTAAGGCGCGCAGCCGGCTGGTTGCTGATGTTCTTCTTCAACCCCCGCTTCTACGCCGCAACCGCCGCCGGAGGGCTGGCGCGTTTGGGTTAATTGCGAGGCAATCTGTTGGTAAGCCGAAGCGCTGGAAACTCCCATGCCTAAAAGTTTTTCGGGGCTGGTTTTTTTCCAATCAATATTTTTTGATTCCAAAAAGCGCGCGATATCTTTGTACTGATTCGGAAACCAATAACTGTTAACGGCCAGAGCGGCTTGATACATTTCTGCTTCGCTGGCGCCCTGCGAGGCCATCAATTCCAATAAGCCCAGCATAGCCATGCCGTGATTGCAGTCGGGAAAATAAGTAGCGTTATCGCAACAAGGCCGATAAATATTTTTAGAAACTTTTTCCACCAATTCTTGCTGGGCTGGAGTCAAAACCACCAAAGAATGTTTGGAGTAATGATCCATAGCGTTTGATTGCGCTATCGTCCAGCCGCCCGTGGAAGCAAACCTCCCCGCGCCGCCATACTGCGGATCCATCATCGGCCCGTTTTCTAAAATAGGATTTTTATTGGCCAGTCCCAAGGCCCACAACAAGTTGAGTATGACGCCGGAATTTTCAGGCGTGATTTTTATGTTGCCGTTGCCATCCTCGTAAAGCATTTTTTTCATTTCCTTGGAAAGACCACCCCTGTTTTGATACAAAGCTTCAAATTTTTGCGGGTCTATAGCGCCTCCTTCAATCAATTTCTTGCCCAGACCATCCCAGCGCGCCGGCAATTCTACTCCTTTTTGGGGAAAAAGCGTCGCGCTTAAACTAGCTTGCCCTGCTCCCGATTTCTGCCTAATCGGCGAGTCAGAGGTATAAATCCAAGCTCCGGCAATAATCACCGCCGCAATCACAATACTGACTGGCAAAACCATATCTCTTTTTTTATTTTGATTTTCTTCTTCCATATTATTTTTCACTTTTAATTTTTAAATTTTAAATTTTAATTTGCCAATTGGCATCCGCTCTCCGCCGATAATTTTTCTACTCCCTGCTCGCCCACTAATTTTCGACCGTCAGGGAAAATCCAAGTGGGATAGCCCTCTATACCAACCGCCAGACATTTGTTTGGATCTTTCGGGCATTCAATATAGTTTACATATTGGAACGATTTTCCGAAAGCCTTTTTTTCATTCTGACAATGAGCGCACCACTCCGCGCCGTACATCACCACGCCTTTATTAGACAGGCATCGGGCGAAATCATCCAGCCGCCCCGCTTGACTGTCATCATCTCTCAAAATAAAAGATAAAAAAGCAAAAATAAAAACCGCCAGTAAAAAGTAAAAAATGATTTTTAATTTTTTCTTCATCTTTTTCCGCGTCAGTCCGCGTTTATATCCGCGTAAATCCGCGTCCTTTACTCGTCGCAACAATCCACCAACTTGCTCATAATGCCTTGCAACGTCCACGGTTTTTCGTTGGCGGCCATCCATTTTAAATCATCAATGTTCACTAATTTGAGCCTTAAAGACCAAAAGAGCGTAAAGGCTTTGTAAGCGGCGGCAAAAATTTTCTGGGCGTCGTCTTTTTTGCCGTCGGAATTTAGTTTGGAACCCACTTCTATCAACCGCATAGTGGTGGCCAGAAGATGTTTGGAAATGCACCACGTTTCGCCCTCGTGCTTATTGATCATCCGCGCCATCAATTCCTTTCTTAAATCCCGCGCTTGTTTCATAAAATCGTAATATTCCGGTTTTTCGGTTTTGGCTCCGGTAAAATAAAAATGTTCCTCCAAGCTTAAAAGATTCATAACGGCCAGAGCCAAATCCTCCTCGGTGGAAAGATCCACCCCGCCGTTCTTTTTTAATTCTTCAATCTTTTTTACTATTTCGTCGAAATTAATTTTAGAATCAATTGAATTCATAATTTTGTTTTTATAAGGCGAGCATGGCGAGGGCTAAAAGAATCATGGCCAGACTGCCCCATAGTTTAAACTTTTTCGTTTCCTGTTTGCGCCAAAAATCGACTTTAGCTAATAGCGATTGATTACTAGCGGCAACAAGAGCGATCACTAAAGGCAAAATGAATATCAGATTGTAATACAACAAATAGCCCAAACCCCGGCCCCAAGTGCCGGTATCATGCAATAATCCCAGCACCATTAAATACGGCCCGCCGGTACAGGGAAATTCGCATAGTCCCACCAGCATTCCCAAAAACAAAGCGGTGGGCAAAGAAGCTTTATGCATCAGCTCACCCATCTTGGCATGAGCCGAGCTGGGTATGCGAAACTTGATGGGAAAAGACGGAAAAAATTCGTTGATGATGTTGATCAAAGCCCAGACTATCAGAAAACCAGCGCCGATTTTTGCCATGAAATGCGGAGTATTGAATAAATGCAAAGCCTGCAAAATTCCCAAGCCGATCAGAATATAAACCAAAAACAATCCGAACACGTAAAATCCCCCGATTTTTAGAATTTCACTCCTTGATTTATTTAAGCTGAACAAAAAAGCGATGGTTATAAGCAAGATGGAAAAAGCGCAGGGGTTGATGCTGTCTATCAGCGCCGCCACGCTAACCAATGGCAGAATCAATTTGCCGCCGTTGGAAATATTCCAAACAAACTCCGTTCCGCTTCCAGTATTTAGAAAAACTATCGCTCCGGCTATAAAAACAACCAATGATATCAATCCAGCAATTTTATATTTTGATTTCATATTAACGAAAGAGAAATATCATTCCCGAGAATAAAGGCAAGTTTTCATTTTCGCCAGCGAGGATTGTTTGAGTCCCGAGCTCTGGCGAGGGCGAGTTCCGGAGCCAGAAAATGAAAACTTGCCGAAATGTGTTAATGATGTTTCTCTATAATTTAGGGCGTGACTTCGGCTTTAAAACCGAACTCTACGGTGCCAGCCGAGTTTTCCAAATAAACCACTCGTTCAATTTTACCGATGCCCGAAGGCCCGTGGGCGGCCGGATCAAAAACAACTTTTATTTCGGCTTCTTGATTCGGCAATAATTCCTTGTTCACTTTAGGAACAATGCCATGCCCGGGCATGCCAAATGGCCCGCGATCAAACTCGCCTATTTTTAAATAAGCCGTGGTGCACATACAGGAAGTATAAAGTTTAGCCAAATTAACCGGACTAGCCCCGCTATTCTTGACTTTAAAAACACGCTCCACCTCGCCCTGGGCCATAGAAATAATTCCGAAATCAAAAAACTTTTCCGGAATATCCAAGCTGGCAGGTTCAGAAATAACATTGGAAGCTGAACCCGTGGTAGCCTTATCGCCTAAAATACCGCTTCTGGTGGCAAAAATCAGTCCGGCCACCACCAACACTGTGCCTAAAACTGTGATAATTGTATTTTTCATAAAATAAATCTAAATAAATTAAAAATCCCCAGTGATGGGGATGAAGACGCAAATATAATCCTCCAAAAAGAAGATTATATTTACGCCCTAAAATTAGCGGGGCTGTTTTCGTGCAAAGCGCGCCAGCTCATAGCCGGCCGATTGAATGGATAAACAAAAGCCTCGGCAAATCTTCTATGGTTTTGTTCAAAAATAGCAGTGGCCAAAGGAACAAACTGATTAAAGGTCAAAGCAATGCCAATGGTGAAAGCGACTGCCAATAAAGAAGCTATGACATCAATGGCGCCGCTATTAAAAACAGCCGTAAACAAAGAGTTGAAAGCATTCAGATGGAAACCGAAATAAACGGCCGAAGTAAATTCTTTCGGGCAACCACTGGCCTGCATAGCCGAGGCAATGCAAATAATGCGCTCATGCGTCTGGCCATGCCCCATAGCCATAACGCCAAAAGCCGCCAGGGCCATAAAGCTAACTATCAGCAGGATTGAAAGAGTCAGTTTCATAGTCTGTTTATATGATACACCTTATTTAACATCCGCGCAATAATCACGCATTAAAAATTTTATTTTGAAACACAGCCAAAAAACCTGCTGTTTCCCAGCCATAGTTTGATTCCGTTCTTTGACCCAAGCCTGGCTTAGGCCAAAAGTGAAAACTCTTACTTACTGATTTGTTTCCAGAGCCAGATTCCTAAAAGGACCAGATCCACCAGCACCACCAATCCGATAATGGCGCCGGAGGTTCCGCCTCCCATCATCTGGCCGAAGCCGTAGTTCATCATCTAAATATTATATCACAGTTTTTTATTCCACTGTGATGCTGCCAAAATATTTTGGGTTCAAATGGTCGTGGTATTTCCAACTGCCTACAACCTCAAACTTAAATGACCACGCTTGGCCCGGCGGCACACTTTTACAGGCGTCAAAAGTGCTGCCTAAGCAGCCGCCGGTGGTAGGATAATCATTGTGTGTAGGATGATTAGCCGAAGCTGGCCATATATTATTGGAGCTTTCATTCTTAAAGACAACCATCTCACCCGCTTTTACGCTTAAACTGGCCGGGGTATAGCCGAGGTCGGTGTAGGTTATTAATGCCATACTGGGCGTAACTGGAATGGACGTCTTCGGCGATGTTGATTTGTTATTGCTCCACCATAAATAAAAGCCGACAGCCGCGGCTATAACTATAATAAGTAAAATTATTTTTTTCATATTTTTTTATTAGGTAAATAATTAAAAAATAAAAATAAAGTTGCGGCGGCTAAACCGATGTCTCTTACGGTTATGTCGGTGATCCCGCTCACGGCCAAAACTGTTATAAGATGCAACGACCCCAAAAGGCCGCCGAGCCAAACCAGCGGCTGCACTAAAAACAAAAGACCTATAATTATATCCAGCGCCGCCGCGCTTTTCATAGCTTGAGATAATGGTATGGGAATCAAGTCCGCCGCCCAGGGTTTAATATAACCGCCCCAGGCCTCGGGATTTTGCCAGATCATCAACCCGATCCAAATAAAAGTTATGGCGAGGCCGATCCGCAGAATCAAATACGTTTTATCCATACCTTTATATTATAACAGAATCTCAAATATCTTCTGACGGGAGGCAAAACCTGAAACCAAATTAACCCGCGTAACCGAAACATTAAAATATTCCGCCAAAACCCGAGCAATAGCCCGGTTGGCCCGGCCCTGAATCGGCGGTTCTTTGACGCTAACTTTATATTCCGTCTCCGATTTTTTTTCCACTTTATCCTCTTTGGCCATCGTCTGGGCGGTGATAAATATTTTCATTTATTGTAATTACTATACCATTTTTGCATAAAAAAGGGCCCGCCGTGATGTCGGCGGGCCATGAACCCAAACCTCTCTACTCTACTTGTCATCTGCCGTCCGGAAACCGTTCTTGTCGTCAACTTCTTCCAGAAACTGGCCGATGACGCACATGATGCCTGGCTCAACCCCGGAATGATCTGTGCTGGTGTTGAGCCGCTCCAGAAATTCAATCACCTCGAAAGGAGTCATATTGGAAACAGCTTCCTTGGTGGTGCCGTAGGGGAAGGTTTCTGCACTGCATTCCACGATGAGAAGATCAACGATATAATCGAGATCCCCCATCTGACGCATGTGCTGAAGGTTCTGGTCGCTTGTCCACTCCAGAATCTCCCTACCTTTCATACTATCGTACTCCTGGAAAACACTGAAGATGTGGTGCCAGGAATACGGGAATGTATTCGACGAGTGTGTGGTGGTACTGTGATCTTCCACCACTTCTATACAAATACTCCCTTCAGAATAGTACGTTCCTATGAAAGTAGTTAAACCATCATCGGTGATGTACCGGCACTCATTCGTGCCGACACTGAATTCCACTCTGTCCGCATCCGGAAACATTCCGGAACAAAACTGGCTGATTGCCACAGCGAAAGCTTTTTGAGCCATTTCTTTCAGCGTTACTGCCACGATCATTGTCATGGCGGCGATCCTTTCCCGATTTGAAGTTGAGGTTTTGGTTCTTTAGGTACTTCTTTAAGTGTAGCATACTGTTTTAGTGATTGTCAATAGTAAGTGGATAAATACGCTGATTTCCTGGTATTTTTTGGAGTCATTACTTCTTAATAAAGCTTGGCGTAGGCGGCGGCGGTTTTTTGCCAGCTCATTTTTGTGAGCCAATTCCCGTAACGATGCAAGACTGAATGGATGCTGGAGGATGTCATTTGCTTTTTTTGTGACATTGGTGTATAAAGCATATAATCTAGTTCCTTAACATTAACCACATACAACAAGGAGGCAGTATGCCCGAGAAAACTCGGTATATCTTTGCTCGAAGCGAGAAGAGTATTTTTTCTGAAATCTACTTTCCCAAACGAGCGGCTTACTACGGCACTATCTTTGACGCATTACGAGAGGGTTATAATGAAAAGGTAGTAAAAGACTACTTGACCCCTCTCGTAGATGAATTGCTCGATGAGTTCAAGGATTATCCCGCGCTGTTTGACCCGGACGACTACACGAAAGTGCGGAGGGTAAAAGCCCCGGTTTCTGTCGCAGAAGCCAAGAAACGCATTGCTATGTATAAATCGCCATTTAAGGGCTGGTCAATCTACAGCGTGGACGGAGTTTTCTTTGATGATGAGAAGGGGGTGATGTACGAGGAAGCGGTCCAGGTGGTCCGCATTATGTTTCGTTTTGAGAGTTCTTTTGCCGATACTGCGGCGCAAGCCGGCTGTAGTGATGTGTTGCGCTGCATCCTTTTCACATGTATTGCACGGCAAGGACGGCTCTATGAACATAAGCTCTGGGGAAAGGCAGAGGAGGCGCAATTTATGAAAAATCATGCGCCCTGGCCCGCCCACAAACGCGCGTTTGCCCAGCGACACTTTGCCGACATTGCCAGGGAAGTTAACAAGTGGATTGATGATAGAGCACTATTCATCTTCGCCTATTTAGTCAGAAAGTTTGCGGATAAAGTACTCATCGAACAACTCTACGAAAAGGAGATCTGGGTAACCAATCTCTTTGACCAAAACCTCAACGTCATTCGCCGTATTGAAAGCGGTGCAACCTCAACCTGAAAGGAAAAAGCCATGCTTAATCCTGAAACCGCAAAACTTATAGAAGAAGTGTTTGAGTTTTTTGATACTCATGGTTTCTCTAGAGTATCCAAGAAAGCAGATTTGGCAAAGAATGACCCAGAGGCCTGTATCGTTTCTCTACTTCGGAGAATTAAGGAGAGATTGCCGGTGGTCTCGGCCACCCTGTATGATACAATTGAAAGAGCTGCTTATACAGCAAGTGTGGAAGAGGCCAGGGAACTCTTAGTGCCTCTGGCTAAAACACCACTGGAAAAAGCCCCGCGGAAAAAAATCCGCAGGGAACATACCAAAGGTGAACTGGTAAACCGTTAGCGCTTTTTAGCGCGGTGGTTTTTCAAGCCCCGTTCAATAAATCGAACGGGGCTTTTTATTTTTAAATTTAAATATAAAGTTCAGCGTACGCGGTAGCGGTTTTTTGCCAGCTCATTTTTTGGGCGAAAGCCAGAGATTCTTTGGCAAATGATTCTTTGAGATTTTGATCGGACAATATTTTAATAACGGCTTCGGCGGCCGCGGCCGTATCTTGAGCCGGCGCCAAAATTCCATTTTTTCCATCTAAAACGGCGTCTTCGGCGCTGGTGTCTTTAGCCGAAACCACCGGCAAGCCGCAAGCGGCGGCTTCCAAAAAAACCAAACCAAAGCCCTCCATATCTTTATTGACCTCTTGGGGCAATAAAATAAAAAGTTCGGCGTTGTGATATAACTCAATCAATTCTTCCTCTGAAAGATTACTCAAAAAGATTACTCTCTTTTCCAATTTTAAATTTTTAATTTTAAATTTTAAATTTCCTAATTCTGGTCCCTTACCGACAATAATATATTTTAATTCCGAAAATTTTTCCGATATTTTGGCAAAAGCTCTTATGGAATGTTCATATCCTTTTCTTTTTTTCAAAGTCCCTACACTCAAAATATAGGGCCGATAGTTTATGGTTTGTAGTTTATGGTTTGTAGTTTTTTGAAATGCCAAAAAATCCACGCCGTGATTGATCACGGTTATTTTTAAATCGGGAATAATTTTTAGGATTTCTTTTTTGGTGTGGCGGCTGATGGCCGTTAGACAATCGGCCCGCCGGTAGGTCCATTTGACCAGCGGCCGACGCCAAAAACTGTAAAGCGGCGCCACCGCGCCGCTGCCGATAGCGGTTATAATAACTTTCTTTTTTAATCCTACAGTGGCGAGAACAGCCATAAACCCATAAGGCCAGCCGTCTAAAGCGTGAATAATATCGCACTCCTTAAAAACGCGCCTTATTTTGGCCAACGAAAAAAGAGCGTGTCCAATCCCCTGTCCGACGGCTTCGGAGGTTAAAACCGTGATCTCGGCTTCCAGTAAAATATTTTTTATTTCTTTTATCAAAAACAAACAAAATCGGCCGGCGCCGGTGGTGTCTTTAAGATCGTGGTTTAAGTAGCAGATTTTCATGCTCTACCGTATATAACCCCTGAAAAACGTTTGAGGTTAAACTATATTGCTATTGTAGTTCCTGCAAGTAAAAATGGCAAAGAAAACTAAAAAGAAACCGCCCCTGACACGGAAACCGTCGGAGGGAATTTTATATGCATTTTTAACCCAAGCCAGGCTTAGGTTACCTAAGCCTGGCTTGGGTAGACAGTTAGAATCGGGATTTTGTTCACGATCGGATTTAAGAGTTAGTTGATAAAACTTCTGTTTCTGCTAATATAAAATAGTTCTTAAAAAACTTAAATAGAATCCTAAGCTCCGCGGTAGCTTAATGGCCCCGCACCACCTTTTCCCTCCGGGATAGTTCAGTGGTAGAACGCCTCCCTGTTAAGGAGGATGTCGCAGGTTCGAATCCTGCTCCCGGAGCAAAGGGGTGGTGCGGGGTAAATGCCGCGGCTCCCTGTTGTGGTTGCAGGCCGAAGGTCTTGAGATAATTAGATAAATCGAAAGATTCGAATCCTGGCGCCCGACGGCAAAAACCAAAATATTACCTGCCAAGCTAAAAACATAGCGGGCTATCCCACCTGGGAATTTGCCGACGGCTCGCGCTTAACCGGTGAAATAGCGCTGGAAACATTGGCTGAAAAAACCGCCTGTCCTTTGCCTTAAAAATGATCACTATTGCCAACAACATATTTTCAACCTTGGTCGTTCTGGGACAGATCGGGATTCTGGCCCTGCTCGTTTCCATCTTGACCAAAAAAAATCTCCCGGGGATCGGGTTTATAAAATCCCGAGCTTTAACTTTTTCTTTTATAGTCGCTCTCGCGGCCGCGCTGGGCAGTTTATTTTATTCCCAAATCGCCGGCTACGAACCTTGCGCGCTGTGCTGGTACCAGAGGATTTTTATGTTCCCGCAGGTTTTTATTTTAGGCTTGGCCTTGATCAAAAAAGATTTTTCGGTCGCGCCTTATATTAGGATACTCTCTGCTATCGGCGCCGTCATTGCCGGCTATCAACACTTGCTACAGCTGGGCTGGATGCCGTCAGTGGTTTGCAACGCCGTGGGTAGTATAAGCTGCGCCCAAAGATTCGTAATGGGCTTCGGCTACATCACTCTGCCTTTAATGTCTTTTACGGCTTTTATATTTTTAATAGTTATTTCTTATTTTATTCAATATAAAAAGTAGACTATTGATCTTCACCAAGTTCAGCGATGAAGGCAAGGCGGTCAAAGCTCTGCGAAAGTGGTATAATAAAGTCAGTTCAATTCTCTAAAGGTCGTAGTAAAAAATAAAATTAAACTTATGAAATTAAGCGTTTCTAAAACAGCTCTGACACTTGGGTTATTGTCAGCTCTTTGGCATGTTGGCTGGTCGTTATTGGTGTCTATGGGTTTCGCCCAAAAATTACTGGATGCTATTTATCGAGTTCATTTTATGAATAATCCGATTACGGTTTCTGGTTTTTCCATAATCCGAGCCGGCAAGCTGGTGGCTCTCGCTTTTGTGATGGCCTATGCCATGGGTTGGATTTTTGCCATATTATGGAATATAGCTCACGGTAAAAAATAATAGGAAATATAAATCCCCTCCGACTTCGGTCGGAGGGGATTTTTTAGCACGAGCTTACGATCGTAAGCTCGTGCTGTTTATCAAACCATTCCCTCTTTCCTTTTCAATCCCGCCCTATATCTGGGAATAGCTTCTACGTTTTGTGAAAAGAACCGCGAAAAAGTATTACCATCGATAATTCCTACAACCAATCTTCTTTCGCCGCGGTATATTTTTTCGTAAAGCTGATTGCCTAAAGGAACAAGTTTGCGATCCTTCGGCCCCAGCCACAACCCGCCGGACTTGGAAGCAATCAACAACAAGTACGGAGAATTAGCATCGCCGGAATCTTTGCTAGAAATAACCACGGCCAAACCGCCGTCCAGTTTTAGCATTTCTTTGGCCGATCGGCCCTGAACATGTTCGTCTTTAAACTCCACCAGAGCTCCCACCGGCAGAATGTTGAAAGCGTTGGCCAGCGCGGCCAGCGCGTAGGCCATCATCGGCAAATTGCACTTTTTGTGGAGTATCAAATTGTAACCGGAGCTTGCCATCAAGCCCGAAACCAGTTCCGACAAGACAACAACTTCAGTTTGGCCGGCTTCAACCTCCAACCTAAACTTCTCGGTTAAAGCCAGTATCAGCGCTTCGGCTACAAACTTGTTCTCCAACCGTCTTACAAAAACCTGTGTGTTGGCAGATGGAAGATCTTTAAGAACGGCCAGTTGGACCATCATTCCGGCAAACGGCTCTAATTCCTTTTGAATGGAAACCTCTTCGTCCGGCCGATCCCGCTGTAAAAAAGAAACCTTGCTTACCTCTCCTTCCCGGCTGTCGGCTAAACCCATATCTAAAACCAGTTCCGTCCGATATACATACTGGCCTTTCCAATCAAAACAGTCGTGGTGTAGCACCAGCTCTTTCAAACCTTCGGGCAAATTACAACCGTGTTCGCGCAACAGCCGTATCACCTGGACACTTCTTATTTCGTGTTTGTCTTGGCCTTGCCCAGCCCAAGCGCCGATGTTGGCCAAAAGCCCGGCCAAGAAAAACACCTCCAGATCGGAAGCGTTGAAAGGCGCCAGATCCTCGTAACTTGAAACCAACCCGCCGCGCTCTACGATTTTCTTGAACCAGTAAGCCGCGCGAACGCTGGAAATCGCCAAGTCTAAGGCTTCTCTAGCTTCAGCTTCGCTGGGCGGCTGGATGCCTTTCAGCGTCGCCAGCACCCGGCCTTCGCCGTTCAAAAGATCTTTGACCGCCTGTAAAACCGCTGGTTCCAGCTCGCGCATAGCTTCGCCCAAAGAAGCTACCGCTTTCACTATCTCTGGATCGGCATTCTGCCTGATCAAAGAAATTTCTGATATATCCCGACCTTTCAAACTCCAAAACAAAACCAGACACCGCTCGCAGATTTTTACGGCGCATTGATGGATGGTCATAGCCATAGCTTCGGCGGTTTGCAGATCCAGTTCCCGCTGGCGATCCAGTTGCTGAACCGCCACTTCGGCCAAAATGGGATCAAATTTTTCCCACGGCAGAAAAAGCACGTCCAGTCCGCCAATGCCGCGTTCGGTGAGTTGTTCAATTTTACTTGCGTCTAAAACAATATGTTTTTGAATCCAAACCGCGCCGCTTTGGCCGCCGGGCAAAGACACTGGGCGGGCGGTTCTGATTTCACCTTGGCCGGCCCTCAACCCGTCCGCTATCTGCCTTAAAGTGGCCAGACCGGCCATAATGTTGAACCCGCCTTCAGCTACTGTCGTGCTGACACTCTCCTTAAACTCCATATCTAGCTCCTTTGTGAAAGATCTAGCCGTGTTTATCTGGACCAAGCTTAACAATCCACTTTGTTTATAGTCAAACACAACCCAAGCCAGGCTTAGGCAACCTAAGCCTGGCTTGGGTAAAAAAAACCCGCCCTCGACACAAAGTCGGGACGGGGTACTATTTTACGGCCGATCTCCTAATCCCCAAAACTCGCTTTCTAAAAGCTGGGTTACGAAGCTTGCGCATAGCGTGCTCTTTTAACTGGCGGATGCGCTCGCGGGTAAGATGCATCTTGGCGCCGAGCTCTTCTAGATTCATGAAATTTCCGGCGTCGTCAAGCCCAAAGTAGGCTCTGATTATTTTCCGTTCGCGTTCATCCAGCGCGTCAACCAAACGTTCCAAAGCGTCATTATTTTCCTCGCGCGAAATTTGGTCATCCAGCAACGGAGTGGATTCATCTATCAACACCTCAAGAAATGTTTCACTATCTTTTTCGTCGTAAACAGATTTGTCCAGAAAACTAATAGGATGTCTGTTTAGTATAGTCTCCCAAACTTCCTCAATAGTAAGTCCAAGTTCAATTGCGACTGCTTCCAGGCTTGGAGCTTCGTCACCTGCCTTCTGGAGTTTCTTGAAAGCGCCTACTATCTCCCCGAACAAATTCAGCTGGCTTGTCGGCAATCGCACTGTGTGGCCATCATCGGTCAGCGCCTGCCGTATAGCTTGCCGAATCCACCAGACCGCGTAGGTGATGAACTTATACCCGCGCTGGCCGTCAAACCGGTCCACC
>ORJL011439157.1_pt1 | contig 12468 bp, 6 predicted proteins | sample 1779941 | NCBI WGS metagenome assembly ORJL01 (sample SAMEA104232317, study PRJEB22302) | groundwater metagenome | biome: forest; feature: aquifer; material: groundwater | place: USA | collected 2011-08-07 | depth 5.8 m
CTTTTAATCCTAACGGAAACATCACCGTAGAAAAGAAAACTAATATCAAACCGGTTTTCTCAAAAGGATTCCTTAAAACTCCCAAAGCAAATATATTGGTAAAGGCGAAGATAAACAATTTTCCGAAAGGGGGAGCAGCGCCTTTAGCTAAAAAAAGCGCCAATAAATAAAAAATACCGTACAAAGCAAAGGATTTTTGTTTGATTGAATTTATAACACCCAGGAAAATAACGAAAATAAATACCCATGGTATTAACTGAAAAAATGGATTCTTGTAAAGATTGCCAAAATCAGCCTGGCTGACAAGATAAAAAGGATTTACAAGTTGCAAACTGTAAGGCAGAATTTCCTGAGCGCTAATATTAATTAAGGTCATCAACGACTCTTCTGTTTTATGTTGCTCGGATAAAACTGCCGGGCTGATTTGGCTTACCGGAATCATCCACCAGGTATTAATCAGGATCCAAACAATAAAAGCAAACAGAAACCGCAAACCCACTTTTGCCGCCCGGCCTCTTCCCTGCCAGGGAATCATGGCAATGACAGTCAGAAGGAATAAGAAAATCCAAACTGCCAGGATAAAAGCATACGTGCCAAAAGCATAAACGGACAAAAAGGTGGTTAAAAGGAAAAACAAAAGGTGCTTTGACTTGCCTTCCTGAATCCACTTATTCCAGAATATAGCTAAAAATGGCAAGGCAGCAGCAAGAATAATAGTGGTATGGATGAATCTATGCCATACCTGGATCATCATGTAAGGGTTAAACATATAAAAAAGCCCGGCAATCAGCGGATATTTCCTGGAATCCGGAAAAAAAGAAGATGTAAAAAGATACATGCCAAAACCCATTAAAGTCAGCAGTACAAAAAACAAAATTGCCTGCATGGCCACCGGTGAAAATCCTACCATTTGTAAAAGATAAAGGCTGAATTGGAAAGGGATTGCAGATAAACCCTGGGGTAGGGATGCGCCCGGGCCTGCACTTTCCCACCAAACAAACTTTGCATTTTCTAAAATCCTTTGAGGGTTATATGTTTGCAGACCGACATCTCCGCCTCCATATAAGTGTCCATACCTAAACCAGGAAAAAATTAATATTCCGCTTATAAGAACAAAAAGGGATAAATATCGTACATGGCTTTTCATACTACAACTTTTCTATATAGCCCCGTTTCATAAAATCAGGCAGATAAGTTAATAATAACAATAAAACAAATCCTATTCCTGTACTACCCAGGATATTAGCCCAATCCATTATATTAAATAAGTAAAATGGGACCATGCCCGCAATTAAAATAGCCGAGAGCATAAAAATATATTTTTTTATGACCGGCCATACTACTGTCGAAGCAAATACCGCTGAAAAAATGGCTGCCTGAAAACTGGGGATGAAACTCACCAGAAATCCTGTATGAAGGAAAAAAATAATAGGTAAAATCAGTAATAAAATAATGAAAAATTTCAAAACTTTCTTCATAATTATGATTATCAGACCTTCCTGAATCTCTGCCAAAACAATAGCCCAAAAACTACCAACCAACCTGTAACGCTGATTATGATTCCTGTCCGAACCAGTCTCTGCGGGACAAATTCGAGACTAAAAGTATAATCTCCGCCTTTTTCAATATACCATGCATTGCTGTAAAGATTAGCCATGTATTTTGGTAAAAGCGAAGTCTCTCTTGTCCCGTCATTAAGCTTTAATTCCCACCCGGGATGAAAAGATTGTGCAAATATTAAAAACTTCGGATTCGTTATACGAACCCTTCCGGTATAAAGAATAGGACTGATCTGCTTAAATTCCAAAATTCCTTCTTTCGTTTTTTCCCTCCGGGGAAGGCTTGCTCTTAGAAAAAGCGGGTTTCTTAAAACTCTTTTTATTTCAATATTCCGAAAAGCCGATGCGCTGGGACTGGCAGATAATGGTTCAACCAGAAAGCGCACTTTTGCTTTTTTTGTTGAAGGCCTGATGTTTAGATTCTCCGTATAGCGGTTCCGATAAGTTTTGGATTGGTTTTTCGTGAATTTTTTATTAAATGCCATATACCTGCCGTCTCCGCTTTTATCAAGAGAATCTGAATCCTGAATCAGCTGGACCTTAAACATATCTCCGGCTTTAATCCAGGATTCAAAAGTCAGCTGATACCATCCCCCGCCTGTAACAGGTTCTATCTCAAAATCTAAAAAAGCAGGTTCATCTTCTTCAGATTCAACTTCAAACTCCTTTTCCAAACCAGCTTTAGAAAACATATTTTCAGAAAGGGCGGAATAAAAACCAAGTTCATGCAAGCCGGATGTAAAATTAAGATACCCGTAAGATATAAAAGAGTCTTTAAGTAGGCCTGACATTTTTACAATTGAATCATCAATCTGAAGACTCATTTGCATTAAATCATCCTTATAAAAATTTCTGCCGTTTTGGGAAGCCATAAGGACTTCGTAACTGCCTGCATACGGAATTTGAAAAACAGAAATCAAACGGTTACTTTTGGGCAGATCCTGATTTTCTTTAATCTCAAACTCGGGTAAAAGATTGGTAAGCTTCATCATATCCGTCAATATTCTTTTGCTCTCACGAGCCGTTTCTTTCTCCTTACCTTCAAGAATTGAAATCAAATAATCCAAAACGGAAATATGACGGGCAAATATGGTATCAAGAGGCAGATTACCCTCTTCAAATCCTGAGGCGTTACGCGCTAAAATTTCATTTTTAAGCTGAAGTATAGACTCCTGATAGGTGCTTAAAAGCGGCACAATATTTACATCTAATTTTTTCTCTTTAATTTGGTAGCTCTCAGCCAGCCGTTTGCCGGCTAGAGTCAGTCTGTAAAGAAACTTCTCAGTTTGATTAAGGCTGAAAAGCATAATCCTTTCTTTAACCGGGACAAGAAAATAGAGCGGTGAACCGGGTAAAATTCTTGTTGCCGCCAGTGAAGCAACTGCATCTTTAATTTGAGCAGAACGGTCAAAATAGGAATACGCAGCGTGAGGTACAACAAGCAATTCCGAACTTTCATTGACCAGGTTGCTATCAGGTATTCTGTCAGCCGGACTAATTAAATCTCCGGGGCTCTCTTTAATCAACCACGGCCAATATGAGTTTTCCTTACCCGGATTAATATATTGAAAATTTTCTGACAGCCGAAGTTTGGGTGCGGAATTGCTTTCCTTCAACTGATAAACCACAAGGTTGCCAAAAGTTTTTTCCTTTATTAAAAAGGTTTTTAAGTTAAGTGTAGTTTCTAAAACAGCAGGATCGCTTAAAATACCGCCACGCCACTCCATATCCTTATGTAAAACTAAAAATCGCACATTAAATGCCTGCAACAAACTAATAATCATGTTATCTTCCGCTTCCGGTACCGAGAAAATCGCGGATAATGCGGATATTGCATCATCCACATGAGTGATATTAAATCCCCGGGAAATAGAAGATAACGACTTAAAGTAAAGCTGGGAGGATTCTACTCCATTATAACCATAGTTCCAGTTATAAGATGCTGCTTCGCCGGTTGCTAAAGGCAGATGTAAAATATTTCCGTCTTTTTTCTTTTCCCTTATAAACTTATCTGCCTCAATATAGCTTTGCGGAACTTCAACATAGGCTGGCTTTTCAATCGTACCGAATAATCTTCCTGCCCAGACAGGCCACTGAAAAGCCCCAAGAAGTAATACCAAACTTAAGGCAATAAGTACATAAACTGCCCGATTCTTAAACTTCCCCATATAATAATTAACGCCTAAGGAAAAAAGAATTGCACTTGAAAACGGAATTAAGATCCCCAGTTTTTCAAACGGGTTTCTCAGAACTCCCAAAGAAAAGATATTGGTAAAACCGAAAAGATAAGCGTTACCAAAAGGTGCTGCAGCACCTTTCGACAAAAATAATCCTAATATAAAAAGCAGACCCCAACCGGCCCACTGTCTGCTGAGAATGGATCTTAGAAAACCCGGGATCAGAAAGATTAAAGTAAAAAAGGGTATTATTCTGAAAAACGGGGAATTATAGATAGCTCCGAAATCAAGGTTAGAATAAACATAGAATGGGTTTATACCAAAGAGGCTATACGGAATGATTGCCTGCTCAGATATTGAAAGCAGCGTCGAGAGACTTCCCCCTACCGAATGCTGAACCGACAAAACAGCAGGCGCAATGCCAAACGAAGGCAACATCCACCAGGCATGAATTAAAAACCAAACAATAATACCTAAGGCAAATCTAAACAAGCCTTTTTTCAGCTTTCCTGAATTTTTCCATGGAAATAAACTCTCAACAATCGCCACCCAACCCAGAAGAAAAATTATTACAACAATAAAAGCAAGTGTTCCAAAAAGATATGAGCTTAAAAAGCTTGTCAGAAGAAACAGTAACAAAAATACAAACTTACCATCTCTTATCCATTTAGTCCAAAAAATAAAAATAAAAGGCAGGGCCGCCGCCAGAAAAAAGGTGGTGTGAATAAATCTATGCCAGACTTCAATCATCGTATAAGGATTAAGCTCATAAAAAAATCCGGCCAGGAGGGCCAATCCTGTCTTTTCCCTACCAAAAACTGTCCGCGCCATCAAAAACATCCCGTATCCCATTAAAAAAATTACCACCCAGAAAAATGAAGCCTGAATTAACACATAAGAAAGACCTAACTTATGTAAGACCATCTGGATAAACTGGAAGGGAACCGAGGTTAAACCCTGCGGAACTGTTGTTCCCGGGGCTGATGCATCCCACCAGACAAATTTGGCAATATTAAAAATCCTCTCCGGATCATAGGAAGGGATACCGACATCACCACCACCATATAAAAGGCCTGCCCGAAACCATGAAGATACCAGCACAGTTGCCAATACTGCAAATAAAACAACCGGGAGGATATGTTTACTGTAACTGTTTATCATCTTCAATATCGCGGTAGGCAACAAAGATATAATCACAGCTCCCCTGAAAATAGTAGTAAATCGGTGTGGCCAATATATTAAAAGTGTAGAGTAATTTTCTGATCAAGTCGTTTTTTATAGTATGCACGATTCCGTGATCACCTAACAACCATTTCCAGCCGTATTTTTTTATCTTGTACCCTCTTTTAATAAAATCCTCAGGGGTAAAAGCACATAAATGAAGCTGCCAGATATTCCCGTCTTCAAGCTGGTGATAATGTTCGCCGATAGGTGTTACTGCAATTACTTGTTTTTTGGCCATTTTCTCCATATTTTCCAAAACTTTCCAGGCATCGTTTACCTTCAAATGCTCCAGAACGTGGGAAGCCATTACTAGATCAAATGATTTAGGGGTAAATCTAACTTTCCTTATATCACTCAGGATATACTCGTTGTGGATCTTTTTTTGTCTCGCCTCTTTAATATAAGGCTCAAATAAATCAACTCCTATGGATTTTTTAATCTGCAATCTTTTATTTATAAACTCCATTGGCTTCCCCTGCCCGCAACCTAAATCCAAAACAGTTTTAATCCTGGGATCCAATATCCAGGTAATGGGATCGGTCCAGGCCAGAAGGAACATCTTAAAGTTTTCCAGTTTCTTATCAAAATCCCGGTAAGCTTTAATTACTTTCTTGTTTAACGGATAAGTTATGGCATAGATTATGCCGGAGATCACGCCGAACCAGTATTTCAAAAAAATATCCAAACGCCTGGCTGAAAGAATAATTAAAGAATGGATAAGCGTATATACCGGCATTAAAAGGAAAAAGAAGATCAGATTGCTGGGAAAGGGTGAGTGTTTTCTTATAAAAATCATCTTATTCCTGGCTACTCTGTATGCCCTCTCAGGAGAAGTAATCCCCAACCATTCTATCCACGGATGTACAAAAGTTGATTTATGTCCCCTGTGCCAGGTTTTAGCTTCAGAGTAACAATAGAGCTTAAACCCGGCCTTTCTGGCTCTGATGGAAAAATCAGAATCCTCATAAGGAATAAAGTAATCATCATCATAGTCGCCGATCTTGTTAAAAACTTCCCTTTTTACCATCCAAACACAACCGCACATTGGTACTTCCCGCAAGCCATTATATTGACCGGTATCTTTAACCTTTACCCCCGCCGCCCAAATCCGGCCGGTGGTTAAATTAATGTCATGTCCGGCCCCCTGCAGCATATCCCTTTTTGCCCTGTCGTATACCAGCGGCTGGACAATGCCTGCATTCGGATTCTCCTTAAATACCGATACTAAATTTTTGACCATATCAGTATCTGCATAAGCATCATCATCACTAAAAAGAATATAATCACCTTTTGCCTCTTTAAGGCCTAAATTCCTGCCGGCAGCAGCACCAATATTGAATTCCGAAATAACAAGTCTTACATTTGGGTATTTCTTTGTAAACCAGGTTGCAAGCGGGGGATTGGAACCGTTATCCACCACAATAATTTCTAGCGGGCGATACGAAGACTCCAGATAAGAATCTACACAATCTATCAGATCTTTTTTTCTATCCTTGGAAACTATCACAACAGAAACAAGCGTATTCATCTTTTAATTTCTTTAAAACAAAGTATTCCGGCAGCCAAAAAGGGGAAATAATAAACAATCGGGGAAAAGGCGTAAGAAATAATGCTGGCCAGGAGTGCCAGCGGTTTTGAATAAGTACGTCCCAATCCTTCCTCAGACCAAACCGGGCCGAATCCGATACCGTAAACTTTATAACCGCGTTTCCTAAAATCATCTTCTGACCAACCGGACTTATGAACCTGGTGCGGATTATTACCGAGGAAAACTTCAGGTTGTTCCATAAAACCGCGGGGAGTTCCCATAATTACTTTTTTTCTGGCCAATTTATCTACAAGGCTTAAAAGATCTTCACCTTTTTTTCTGTCTATATGTTCTATTACCTGCGAACAAAAAACTACGTCAAATTTTTTCTTTTCTTTGATTAATTTTTTTGAAGTTTCCACCACGTCTCCTTTGATAGCCCTTATATATATTTTTTTCTTTGCCGTTTCTTTGACATTTCTTTGAAAAATATCCACACCCGTAACCTTCCAGTTTTTCCCGTCAGATAAAAGGGTCAGCAGCCTCCCATCCTCACAGCCTAAGTCCAAAATAGTCTTTGCCTCGCCAATGCCGTCACGAAGTAATTTCATATAAGAAAATGGCAAAGTTATTTTTAATCTATCTAAAAAGGTCATAGGTTTTTAAACGGGATAAAGTTACCATTTTTTAACGGATAAAAATATCCTACTATACTCCCCCATAAAAGCTTAAAGAATTTATCCATATTACCGAACCGGATTGTTTCAAAAAGATAGTATCCCAGAAAAAGGGGCAAAAATAAAGAGAAAGTCAGCATATTGCCATGCCTTCTCATAAACAAAACCCTGTTTCTTCCCAGAAGATAAGCTCTGCCTAAAACCCGGGGTCTCCAGACAGCCGGATCTTTTGATTGGTCGTGGTAACAAACAGCCTCCGGTTCATACCAGGTGCTAAAGCCTGCTTTTTTTGCCCGCAAACAATAATCCGGGTCAAAATAACATAAAAACCAATTATCAAAACCGCCGATCTTATCTATAACAGCCCTTTTAAACAACATGGCAGTCCCCGAATTTTGTACCTCTTTTGATTCTAAAAAATTCTTTTTAGGTCCCCAACCGACCTGAACTCTGCCTGTTACCAAATCCACATTTGCCCCGGCCTGGTTCACCCAATTCTTGTCCGAAAAGTATAAAATCATTGGCGTGACAATACCGATCTTTTTATCTGACTCCGCCCTCTCAACCAATTTACCAATCATTTTCTTATCTACTATTACATCCGAGTCTACATAAAGAATATGGTTCTTCTTGTTTGCATGGGCAAATCCTAAGTTATAACAACCTGTCTGCCCGATATTTTCCCTCCCGGCATCAACCCACTTAACCCATGCATATTTCTTTTTTCCCTCAGTTAAAGTCTCATCCGGGCCGTTTACTACCACAATAATTTCCATGTTAGGATAAGTTGATTTTTTCAAAGAATCCAAAAGCCTGAACACCTTCATCTTGTCATTAAAACTCGGGATAACCGCTGAAACACCTGGTAAGGATTTTTTCATATTTGGAAGTTATTCTAACACTGCATTGAGGATTTGACGAGCCCGGTATTCCCAGGACCATTTATCACCTATAAGATGTAACGCTTCATTAGCTACCTTTTTGTATAAATTATCATCCTGCAAGAGCTCTTCGACTTTATCTGCAAAAGCTTCTAAATCACCTTCCCTGACTTTCTCCATCCCTTCCGGGTAATAGTATTTATAAGCCATTAAATTAAAACCTACACAAGGCAACCCGAAAGCCATCGCCTCAGCAGAAGCCATGCCGCCTGAATCAAAAAATGCCGGATGTACTACAATTCTGCTTTGGGCAAAAATTTTATATTTTTCTTCCCCGTCAAATAAATATCCTTTGGGGATTATATTGTTGTTTAATTCTAAATTCTTAATTCTTAATTCTACATTCTTCTTTAATGGTCCGTCTCCGATCATCACCAGCTTGGCATCCGGTTTTTTAGCTACGACATGTTTCCAGATATCAATCAGTTCCATTACTCCTTTTTGAGGATGGAACCTGCCCTGGAAAACTGCCTCATAAATTTTTGGCATGTTCCTAAATTTTGATCTCCATTTGTTTATTCCCGCTAAATCAACTGCCCCTAAAACCACTATGACCCTATCCTTCTTATTAAGACCGGGGAACTGTTTTTTCTCCCCGTCGTTGTTAACCAAAACATAATCAGCAAATCCGGAAATCAGGGGTTTAACGGGGAGCTGGATAAGCCAATATATAAACGCTCTCGGTCTATTTCTTCTTCCCGCTTCACCCTCTGAAAATCCCTTCAACGGATTGGGTGCAGTCTGATACCAGGCAGCGGCCCATTTAATTTTCGGAAAACGAAGTTTCAAAAAAAAGGCAGGTAAAGAGTCCATCCAAAATTCCGATGCTGAATAAATAATTATATCTTTGGAATTCTCTAATTTTAATGTTAAACCAATCTTTATTCCCGATAAAATTTGCTCTATGTAATTTATAAAAAATATCTTTTTTTTGATATTTGATATTTGATATTTGATATTTGAGAGATTTAGGTTTTGCCTGCGGCACATTTCCCTACCCTCTTGGGAAAGATAAATTGTTACGGGAATTTCCCTGCTCCATCTTCTGGCAAACTCAATAAAAATCCGATCCCCACCGGAGATTCCTGAACCTGTGGCAGCCAAAGCAAAGATGTTAATTCTGTTGTGCTGATTGTTAATTTTCTTTTTTACCATTGAAGAAATTTTTAATTTTTTTCCAAAATATTTTGATACTGACAAGCCCTCCGATAATTATCCCGATCAGCATCTGGAAGAAATAACTGCCGGTACCCGGATCCAAATAAGCATAAGCAGGCGCAGGTAATATTAAAGTGGTAAATATAAGTAAATTAGAAATTATCAGTAACTTCAAATGTGTCATAAAGGTGAACTTTGTCTACATTAGCATAAACCCTATCCTTGAGCAACGGTAAATTTTCCGCGAAATAAAGATTTAGAATCAATCTGAAAGTATTAACAGGTGTAATCGAGAGGTATCGATTGTCTGTTTCTTTTCTTGGAAAATAGTAAGCGTTTAAAATCCCGGACTTCTCCTTCAACTCCTCAATTGTTGCATTTTTCCATTCAAAGTTCTGCGGATCACTCTTCCATATTCTTTCCGGATAAGGACCTTCATCGGCCTGAATAATAATTACGGGTTGTATCTCTGAATCCTTTTGCAGTTTTTCAATCAGCCCCTTAAGCATTTTATTCGTTACCATAATCTGATTAATATAAGACTGCTTATAACTTAATGTATTGGATTCTTCTAAACTCATATAAGAACCGCCTGGCTGAAAAACATGGGGATCATGGGCAATAAATGTATGGGCAAAAACAAACTTCGGTCCTGTTATTTCTGCCGTATTGCCAAGCTGATTAAACTGATCAAGGGTTAAATTATAATACCGCATTCTTCTCCCTTCAACGGTATCAGGTAACAACTCTCTCCCGGCTATCCTGTTGATCAAAGAAACTAAAGGATCATAAACAGTTTGTGAAATTAAAATGCTAAAAAACTTTGATATGTTTAAAGGCGCTTTTTTATTTGAATTATAATTGAAATCCGCATTCCGGTTTTGGGTAGTCAGCCCACCCTGCTCGTAGCCGAAATGCAGGTATTTATAACCCCGATTCTTTAGATACAAAACTACCCTGTTATCTTCAAGACGCTGCATTAGAGGATATTGGTCAGTTTCGTCTTTCCCTACTCTTTCCTGCATCCTATACAAATAGTTCATATTTAATGAGGAAGTAAGCGAGGTAATCGTAAACGGGTAATTGGTACTGCTTTGGGCAACATAAAATCCTTTGCTCTTTAAATGATTGGTAAATTCTGAATTATCAAAGTTATATATTTTCTTTAAGACTTCTTCGCTTGCATACCTTTCAACAATAATATAATAGACATCCGGAAGGTCAGCCGACTTTATATTTTCATTTTTAAATTCAACTATATCCGCTACTGGAGAATCCTGAAATATTCTTTGGATTTGCTTGTAGCCAATCAGAAATACGGGCATAATAACCAGTGAAAGGGCAATTATATTAAAAATAATGGTGAATTTTTCAACGGTTTCTTTATCCTTTTCCATTATGATCCTAAAGCCAAAAAAGAAAATCTCCAGCAACACCAGTAAATATACGGTTCCGTTCAAAAAAGAGGAAATATGCCCGTAAGAAAATATTAATAACAGGATTATTGAGCCCAAAAGCGCTGAAGACTCCCAGGATTTCAGTAAAAATCTTATCCCCATCCAAAGCACCAAACCGAAAATCACGGAAAGAACAAGTGGTAGAAATAGGGAATCCAAAGTCTGTTCATTAAAATTATGTGCAAATAAACTCAAAGCAGGGAATACGGCAAATAATACCGGATGAAAGGCTTTTTTCATAATATTAACTTTGAAAATTCTACCGGGAAAGTTTTTTTATCCCTGAGATTAAGCTAAATCCAACTGTAATCAGTATAGCAAACATTGATACTTTTAGGCCAATATCGGCAAAGATCTGAGGCAAAAACACAATTGCATATTGAGTATCCTCACTATTTATTTTCCATAAATTTGCATAACCGTTAACTACAAAGTGCTGGTCCTCAGAAACTGCCGCCCTTTTTAAAAGACCAAGGTCGGCAAAAAAACCGCCGGTTATTTTATCACGGCTTACCCCGGGAATAATTTTCCAGAGGGGGTTAAATGTTTTACTTAAAATTATTAAACCTACCCCTTCCCTCCCGCCAACTTCAAACCAGTATCTGGAATCCGAAACCTTCTCTTTATCCGCAATCTGCAGTACGGCAATATCAGGCAACTCCTGAATATTTTTGTCGGCATTTTGAGTTGTCACAATAAATCCCTTCTCGTTAATCATATTTTTTTCTTTATCCGCACTTTGAAATAATTCAGCCATATCCTTCACTTCTGTAAGCTTCAAAAAACTACCGAACTCCGGCGGGGGATTAAAGTTTAGAGATTCATAAACTTCAAGTTTCCCTAATTTTTGAACCGGGCGGAAATTCTCAAGTCTTTCTAGTTTTCCCGGATCCAATGTTAATGCTTTCAGCGAAATTTCCCCGGTGCTGATTTGGGGGGAATCCTTGGGATGGGCCAATACTTCTACTAAATTTACATTCGAAAAATCTATCGCCGGATTATATTCGCTGGGAGCGCTTAAAGGAATCATAATCGCTGTCCAGTCATTAGCCTCTGTCTGATATTCACTGTCAAGCGGCCCGTACCATCGAATTCTTGTCCCATTGCTGTCACTTAAGGCTATTTCCAGAAATGAAGGCACATCGGTTTTAATCTCAAAATGGACATAATTAATGCTGCTCCAATCACCCGCTTCTTCCGGTATCTGACAAGTAATCCAGGCGACACCATCTGCAGCAGCGCTATCGTATCTATCCCGGCAAATTCTTTGGGTACTAATATTTATTCCCACAGGCGGATTCAACTCCGAGGTCAAAAACTTTTTATGCTGCTTTTCCCCTTCGGTTATTCTTACCGCATCCCCTCTGTCCACCAGGAATTTTGATCTAAGAAGCATGGGAGGAGTGCTCAGATTAATTCTACCCATATACTTTCTCATCTCGGGCAAAAACCCCGGAATCTGGCTGCTGTAAGAAACTGCAGGTTGATTGATAAGATAAACCATCGGATCCGTACCCTGATATTTCGATTCGCCCCATTCATAGAAGGTCCCATCACCACTCCAAAGCGGCGTCATGAATACCCTATACCCATCCGCATTTTCATCCAGCCATTTTTGCAAAAGTTTATAATCCTCCGGTACTTCAACCCATGGATTAAGTCTATACCCTCCTGCAAAGATTCCTTTCCACATTGGCCAAACAAAGACACCACTTACAAGAAGTACAATAAGTATTGAACCAAAAAA
>ORJL011064093.1_pt1 | contig 12467 bp, 13 predicted proteins | sample 1779941 | NCBI WGS metagenome assembly ORJL01 (sample SAMEA104232317, study PRJEB22302) | groundwater metagenome | biome: forest; feature: aquifer; material: groundwater | place: USA | collected 2011-08-07 | depth 5.8 m
ACCTCAAGGCCGAAGCGGAGAGGCGGACCGGCGCGGCGCCGAAGGCCGCCAAGCCGAAGCTTGCCGTGGCCAGGCCGGCCCGTCGCGCGGCGCCGAAGGCAGCAGCCAAGGCCGCCTGACGCCGGCTTGTTTTCGCATCGGCCCGACGCGCGCCCGAGTGGAGGCTTGAGATGAGTCCGGCCGAGCGGCCGCCGCGGATGGCCCTGGCACTGGCGGGCGGCGGCCCGCTGGGGGCGATCTATGAAATCGGGGCCCTCATGGCCTTGTCCGAGGCTTTGGACGGCCTTGATTTCGCGCGACTCGATGCCTATGTCGGGGTCAGCGCCGGCGGTTTCATCGCCGCCGGTCTGGCCAACGGCCTCTCTCCGGCCTACCTGTACCGGATGTTCATCGACAGCGAATCGGCCGAGGTTCCGTTCGAGCCGGAGACGCTGCTGAAGCCGGCGCTGGGCGAGTATGCCGCGCGTGCCGGGCGGCTGCCGCGCCTGCTGCTGGAGTCCTGCGGCGAGCTGTTGCGCAATCCGCTCCATGCCGATGTCGTGGCTTCGTTCCAGCGCCTGGCGCAGGCCATTCCCACCGGCATGTTCGACAGCGCGGGCATCGAGGGTTTCCTGACGCGGCTGCTTTCCCTGCCGGGCATGAGCAACGATTTCCGCCGCCTCGAACGCCGCCTCTACCTGGTGGCGACCGACCTCGATTCGGGCAACGCCGTGGCGTTCGGCTCGCCTGGCCACGACCATGTGCCGATCTCGCGCGCGATCCGGGCCAGCGCGGCGCTGCCCGGCCTGTTTCCGCCGGTCGAGATCGACGGTCGCTGGTACGCCGACGGCGCCCTGAAGAAAACCCTGCATGCTTCCGTGGCCCTCAAGGAGGGGGCGCGGCTGGTGTTCTGCATCAATCCGCTGGTGCCTTTCGATGCCCGCCATGCCTCGCATGAACGGCATGTCAGGCAGCGCCACCTGGTCGATGGCGGGCTGCCGGTGGTGCTGGCGCAGACCTTCCGCGCCATCATCCATTCGCGCATGGAGACGGGGCTGGCCAGGTACGACATCGAATACAAGGATGCCGACGTGATCCTGTTCGAGCCCAAGCGCGACGACGCCGACATGTTCTTCAGCAACATGTTCAGCTATGCCGACCGCAAGCGCCTGTCGGAACAGGCCTACCGCAAGACGCGGGAGGAACTGCGGCGCCGCCACGACGAACTGGCGCCGATGCTGGCGCGCCATGGCGTCTCGATCAATCGCGCGGTGCTGGCCGATCCGCAGCCCTCGCTGGCGCGCCGCATGGCCCGCCTCAAGCGCCGCCGCGCCGGCGCCATGGGCCTCACCGCCCTGCGCCTGTCCGATACGCTGGACGATCTGGCGCGGACACTGCGGCGGTTGCGGCCGCCGCCGCGCCGTGCCGCCTGAGTCTGCCGCGCAAGCCGGGATGGCGATGCGTTTCTGCTATCCTCGGTGCATTGCCCGGATTCCGTGACCGATGGAAAAAAAGCCCAAGCGCCGCACCCGCGAGCGCATCCTCGAAACCTCGCTGACGCTGTTCAACGAATTCGGCGAGCCGAACGTCACGACGCAACTGATCTCCGACGAGATGGGCATCAGCCCGGGCAATCTTTACTACCATTTCCACAACAAGGACGAGATCATCGAGTCGCTGTTCGCCGAATTCGAGCGCGGCATCGAGGAAACCCTGGCCGCGCCGGTGCGGCGGCCGCCCAACGTCGAGGACATCTGGCTGTTCCTCCACCTAGTGTTCGAGAACATCTGGAAGTTCCGTTTCCTCTACCGCGACATCAACGAGCTGCTGTCGCGCAACCGGATCATCGAAACGCATTTCAAGCGCATCGTCGCGCACAAGGTGAACACCGCGCGGACCATCTGCAAGGGCCTGGTGGCCACCGGCGACATGAAGGCGACGCCGCCGGAGATCCAGGCGCTGGCGGTGAACATGACGCTGGTGGCAACCTACTGGCTGTCGTTCGAGTTCGTCAGCGATCCGCGCAAGAAGATCGGTGGCGAAAGCCTGGCGCGCGGCGCCTTTCAGGTCATGGCGCTGGCCGCGCCCTACCTGAACGGGCGTTCGCGCGAATTGTTCGAGAAGCTGTCAAGAAACTATCTGACCGACTAGGAGGGAAGGCAACATGGCAAAGGCGAACTGGAAGAAGTTTCCGCATGCGGACAAGGCGTATGTGCATGCCGGCGCGGCACTGAAGAAGAACTGGGACCGGTTGCATCGCGGCGACCGCGAACCCTTCCCCGGCGACGCGGCGGTGCAGGAAGCCTGGCGCCTCTACCACCAGGGCGAGTTCCAGAAGGCCTGCGAGGCCGGGCTGGAGGCCGGCCTCGATGGCTACAACGCGGCCAACAAGGCGGCGATGATTTACGGCAACTACCTGGAAACCGACGAGAAGAAGAAGCTCGCGCTGTTCCAGGAAATCTCGGAACGCTGCGACGAACTGCAAGCCGCGCAGCCGAAGAACGCCAACGCCTATTACGTCCAGGCCTATGCGCTGGGGCGCTACAGCCAGGGCATCTCGGTGATCAAGGCCCTGACCCAGGGCCTCGGCGGCAAGATCAAGAACGCGCTGGAAACCGCGCTCAAACTCGACCCCAAGCACGCCGACGCGCACAGCGCGCTGGGCGCCTATCACGCCGAGGTGGTGGACAAGGTCGGCGCCATGGTCGGCAAGCTGACCTACGGCGCGAGCAAGGACGTCGCGGTCAAGCACTTCGACACGGCATTGAAGCTGGCGCCGGATTCGGCCATCGCCTGCATCGAATACGCCAACGCGCTGGTCATGCTGTTCGGCGACAAGAAGATGGACGAAGCCGTCAAGCTCTACGAAAAGGCCGCCGCCGCGATGCCGGTCGACGCGATGGAGCGCCTTGACGTCGAACTGGCGAAGTCGGAACTGGAAGACTAGGCCGACTTGCGGAAGCGCTTCGGTACCCGCCTGGCGGCGGGCTCGGGAGCCGGCGCCGCCGCCTTCCTGGCGGGGGCCTTGAGCGTCGCGGTCTTGCGTGGCGCCGCCGCGACGGGAGCGGCACTCAGCGGCGGCGGCATCCGCTTGCCGAACAGCATCTGTTCCATCTGCGCCGGATCGATGGGCTGGTCCCATTCGAGCATTAGCAGGGCCAGCATCATCTTCTCGAATTCGGCGGCGAACAGCGGCGTGATGGTTTCCGGGTCGGGGACGAAGTGGCGGTCGCTGATCAGGCTGAACTGGACGTTGTCGTTGTAGCTGAGGATGGACACGCCGATGCCGATGTCGCCGGACTGCGGCACCCAGAACATGCACTGGTCGAGCTTCGAGCCGGCCAGGTAGAGCGGCTGCTTCGGCCCCGGCACATTGGTCATCACCGTGCTGGCCTTGGCGGCGAGGATGTCGAGGAACTGCTGCTGCACGATCTTCGGCGCGACGCCGACGGCGGCGAGGATGGCCAGCGTCAGCGGCGGCTGGTAGGAACCCTTGAGTTCGTTCATGCGTTCGCGCACGATGAACAGGCGGGCGAAGGGGTTGGCCTCATGCACCGGCAGCGACAGGGTGCCGAGGCCGAAGCGGTTGCCCAGCGTGCCTTCGTCCTTGGCCGAGCGCAGGTTGACCGGGATCATGGCGCGCACTTCGACATCGCGCACCGTCTCGCCCTTTTGCACGAAGTAAGCGCGCAGCGCGCCGGCGACCGCCGACAGCAGGATGTCATTGACCGAGCAGCCGAGCGCCTTGCCCAGCGCCTTGACTTCGCCCAGCGGAATGGGATCGGCCCAGGCCACGCGCTTGACGGTGCTGGTCTTGCCCTTGAGGCTGGTCGGCGAATCGGCCGGCATCGCCAGCAGCTTGGCGAGCTCGGTGAGCAGGCCGAGGCCGTAGCGGCCATAAGTGGACAGGCGATCCGGATCCGAAGCGAGGTCCAGTGCCTTGCCGCCGAGGTCGGTGCCCATGCCGACGGCGGAGGTGAGCGCTTCGGTCAGCGTTTCCAGCAGCCCGCCGGGTACTTCGTCGCTGTCGCCATCGTCTTCCGGCGGGGCGACCGGCGCCTGCGGGCGGGCGTCCGCCGCCAGGTCGGTGAGCGAAAGCACCACGCCCACCAGCGCAATGCCGTCGGCGATGCTGTGGTGGATGCGCACCACCATGGCCGAGCCGCCGGCATAGTCCTCGATCAGGTCGAAGCGCCACAGCGGCTTGCCCGGATTCAGCGGTTGCACCGCCAGTTCGCCGGCCAGGGCCTGCAGCTCCTCCTTGCCGGCACCGGCGGTCAGGGCACGGCGGCGCAGGTGCGCATCGAGGTCGAAATCGGGATCGTCCTGCCAGAAGGCGCCGGACACTTCCTGCACCGCGCACTGGCGGAAGCGCCGGTAGCGTCCGACCATGCGCGCCGCGACGGTGTTGCGCAGCCGCGCGAAATCCATCTTCTGACTGAAGACCATGACGCCGACGATCATCATCAGGTTGGTCGGGCGGTCCATCCGCAGCCAGGCCGTGTCCACGGCCGACATTCTTTCGCGTCGCAGCATTGCGTGGTCCCTCAAAGATGAGGACATATCCCGCAAGGGGATACCGTCTCCGGTGCTTTGCCCGGAGACATATAATAGTCGAAGCCAAATCCCGGCGACCAAAATTTATCGCGACGGAAGACGACATGAGCGAACTCAAGACCCGATTCGAAGCGGCCGTGGCAGCTTCCAAGAAGCTGCCGGAGCGACCCTCCAACGACGGGCTGCTGCAACTGTATGCACTTTACAAGCAGGGTACCGACGGCGACGTGGAAGGCAAGCGTCCCGGCTTCACCGACATGGTCGGCCGCGCCAAGTATGACGCCTGGGCGGCGATCAAGGGCACATCCACCGACGACGCGATGAAGCGCTACGTCGAACTGGTGGAGTCGCTAAAAGGCTGACGCGGCTTGTCGCTGTGGGAGCCGGCTTGCTGGCGATACTCGATACTTCCTAGGCCGGCCCGAAGTTCTCGTCGCAGAAGCGGTTGATCTCGCTTTCGATGCGCGGGCCCAGCGCCATCAGCAGGAAGCCGAGCTTGACGTAGATCTCGACTTCCTTCTTGCCGACCTCGATGTGGCCGGCGACGCCCATGCGCTGGAAGCGCAGCGTGTTGCCGTCCCACTCGTGGTCGAGGCCGAACTCCTCGCCGAGTTCTTCGGCGATGTGTTCGGCACCCTTGCGGGCCTTCTTCAGCGTCGTGTGGTGCAGACGGCAGACGCGGATTTCGCTCATGGCGCGGGGTTCCTTGCCGTCAGGCCTTCTCGTCGCGCAACTGGCGGCGCAGGATCTTGCCGACGTTGGTCTTCGGCAGCTCGTTGCGGAAGGCGATGTGGCGCGGCACCTTGTAGCCCGTCAGGTTGGCGCGGCAGTGTTCCAGCAGCGAGGCTTCCGTCAGCTCCGGATCCTTTTTCACCACGTAGATCTTCACCGCCTCGCCGGTCTTCGGATCGGGCACGCCGACCGCCGCCGATTCCAGCACGCCCGGATGCAGGGCGAGTACGTCCTCGATCTCGTTCGGATAGACGTTGAAGCCGGAGACCAGGATCATGTCCTTCTTGCGGTCGACGATCTTGACGTAGCCGCTGTCGTCCATCACCGCGACGTCGCCGGTGCGCAGGAAGCCGTCGGCCATGATCACCTGGGCGGTTTCCTCGGGGCGGTTCCAGTAGCCCTTCATCCCCTGCGGGCCGCGCACGCAGAGTTCGCCGGCTTCGCCGATCTTCAGGTCCTTGCCGTCGTCGTCGCGGATGACGACCTCGGTCGAGGAGATCGGCAGGCCGATGCTGCCGTTGTATTGCTCCATGTCCACCGGGTTCATGGTCGCCGCCGGCGAGGTTTCGGTCAGGCCGTAGGCCTCGATCAGGGTCACGCCGGTGATTTCCTTCCAGCGCTCGGCCACCGCGCGCTGCACCGCCATGCCGCCGCCCAGCGTGAGGCGCAGTTGGCTGAGGTCGATTTTCGCGAAGTCCGGATTGTTCACCATGGCGTTGAACAGCGTGTTCACGCCGGTGATGGTGGTGAACGGGTACTTGCCGATTTCCTTGATGAAGCCGGGTATGTCACGCGGGTTGGTGATCAGCACGTTGGTGGCACCGATCTTGAAGAAGGTCAGGCAGTTCGCCGTCAGCGCGAAGATGTGGTACAGCGGCAGCGCGGTGATGATGATCTCTTCGTCGCGGATGAAGGGCTTGATCCAGGCGTGCGCCTGCTGCAGGTTGGCGATGATGTTGCGGTGGGTCAGCATCGCGCCCTTCGACACGCCCGTGGTGCCGCCGGTGTATTGCAGGAAGGCCAGGTCGTCGTGGCCGACCTCGACCGCCTGCAGCGGATGGCGGCCACCCTCGATCAGGGCGTCGCGCAGTTCGACGGCATGGGCGATGTTCCATGCCGGCACCATCTTCTTGACGTGCTTGACCACCAGGTTGACGATCATGCGCTTGGGAAAATCCAGCATGTCGCCCAGTTGCGTCACCAGCACGTGCTTGACCGGGGTGCGGGCGACCACGTTCTCCAGCACCTTGGCGAAGTTCTCGACGATGACGATGGCCTCGGCGCCCGAGTCCTTGAGTTGATGCTCCAGCTCGCGTTCGGTGTACAGCGGGTTGCAGTTCACCACCGTATAGCCGGCGCGCAATGCGCCATAGAGGCACACCGGGTATTGCAGCAGGTTGGGCATCATCAGCGCGATGCGGGCGCCCCTGGGCAACTTGAGCACGGACTGGCAGTAGGCACCGAAGGCCGCCGAGAGCTTGTCCAGCTCGGCGTAGGTGATCGCCTTGTCCATGTTGATGTAGGCCTTGCGCGACCCGTAGAGCTTGACGCTCCTGGCGAACAGGTCGCCGATGGAGCGGAATTCGTCGAGGTCGATTTCCGCGGGGACGCCCGCGGGGTAATGCTTGAGCCAGATCTTTTCCATGCCTGAGCCCTCCGTGAATTTTCCCTATTCTAATCAGTTTGCGAAGGCCGGAAATTCCAGGCGGGAACCCCTGTGCTTCAGCAAAGCCAGCGCCGCAGTTGTTCGTACACCGCCGGATTGGAGAGCAGGTCCAGGTGGTTGATGCCATGGCCGATCCAGCGCCGCGAGGCCGGAATGTCGAGCCGGCCGCGCCTTGCCGCGCCTTCGCCGAGGGCGCTCTTCAGGGGCACCAGTCCATCGCCGAGCAGGGGTTCGGCGATGTTGCCCGACTGCTGCGCCAGCGCCACGCCGACGGCATGGCACGCCACGCCGGCGGGCAGGGGCACCAGCGCGGGCGCCCTGCCGCGGGCGAAGCGATCGCCGTGTTCCCAGTCCTGGTCGAGGATGCTGCCATGGCGCAGGTCGGTGATGCCGGCGCTGCGGATCTTGCCCAGGCGGGCCAGCGCGGTCGTGTAGGGACTGACGCCGAGGATCACGTCGATCCAGTTGCCGCCGCGCTCCAGTGGCGCGCCGAGATGGGGCGTGCCGAGGAAGGCCATCTGCCGCAGATGCCCGAGCCAGGAATGACCGGCCTGCGCACCGTAATGGCAGGCGCTGCGCGCCACCAGCCCGCCCATGCTGTGGCCGACGATGACGAGTTTTTCGACCGGCACCGGCCAGGCCCGCAACAGCGCTTCGAGCATGTCGTCGAGTTCGTGGCCGTTGCTCGATACATGGCGGCCGCTGTTGTAGTGCAGGTAGAGCGGCGTGTAGCCGCCGTCCTGCGCCAGCGCGGCCCCATGGTCGTGTCCCTTGCGCCGCCATTGCAGGTCGTTCATGCACAGGCCGTGGATCAGCAGCAGGATCCTGCCGTTGGCGGCGGGCATGGCCGCCGCCAGCTCCTGCGGCGTAAGCACCAGGGGCCGGCCCTCGCGGCGCAAGCTCATGGCGATCGCCAGCGGATTGCCGCTGGCTTCGAGGTGATCGCCGAGCACGCCGTTGAGCGCCGCCAGCACCGCTTCGCGCGCGGCGGAGGATTCGGCCGGTTGGCGGTCGAGCAGCGGCAGCAATTGCGCCAGCAGCGCGTCGATGCCGCGGCCGACCAGCCGCGTCGTGCCCTGGATGCTGCGATAGACCAGGCCGGCGATGCCGCGCGCCGGCTCGGGGCTGAAGCGACCAAGGGGGCCGGGCGCGCGCGCGATGTTGTGGTGCATCGACTCGACCAGCCGCGTCAGTCCCAGCGTGGCATCGATGGCGAGGCGGCTGGCGCCGCGCAGGTCATGCGGTCGGAGGTGGGTTTTTTCGGTCATGGCGGGCTTCGCGTTTGCGAAATGCCATGGCCATTTCGAAGGCGGCGCGGGTGAAGGTCAGTACCTCGGCGAATTCCTTGTCGCTCAACTGGCGCGCCTCGTCGTCGCCGCGGTAGATGTTGGCGAACTCGCGTTCGCGCGCCGACTGGATCAGCAGTTTGCCGACGCCGAGGTTTTCCAGGCTGCGCCACAAGTCGGGATTGGAGGCGCGGGTGAACTTCATGACGAAGCCGACCGGATCGTTGCGGCCGAGCACTGCCGCCAGGCGCAGGATCAGCTCGAAGGGCACCGCGATGCGGCCGTTCTCCCAGGCCTCGATCAATGACGGGTCCTTGAGGTTGATCGCGCTGCCGACCTCGGTGATGGTCAGGCCGGCGGCCTTGCGCATGCGTTTGAGGGCCGCGCCGGTCCTGGCCCAGACGCCGGGTTCCGACAGTCCCGGCAGCATGGCCTTGAGTACGTCGGCGGCGGCTTCCATGGGTTTGCCCCGGCCCAATGCGCGGGCCACCTCGGCGGCGGCCTTCAGGGTCGATGCCGCGCCGACGGTCGCGGCGCCGGCATCGAGTACCTTGCCGGCCATGTTGCGCATCTGGTCCACCAGGCCGGAATCGGGCGTCGTCGGGGTGGGCTTGCCCTTGGTCGGCGAAGTTGCCGACCGCTTTTTTGCTGCCGGCTTGCGCACCGGCCTGGCGGGAGCGGCCACGGCTTTGGCTTTCACGGCGCGGGCCGACTATTTTCCCTGGATGCGTTGGCGGGATTCGTGGCGCTCCTGCGCCTCGATCGAATACACGGTGGTCGGCCGCGCCAGCAGGCGGCGCAGGCCGATCGGCTCGCCGGTTTCCTCGCAGAAGCCGTAGGCGCCGTTGTCGATGCGCTTCAGGGCCGCCTCGACGCGCGGCAGCATCTTGCGTTCGCGGTCGCGAATGCGCAGTTCGATGGAGTGTTCCTCCTCCAGCGTGGCGCGGTCGTTGGGATCGGGCTCGGCCTCGCCGTCGCGCAGGTGGTCGATGGTCATCGTGGCGTTGTCGAGCAGGTCCTGGCGCTGCCTGAGCAACAGGTCGCGGAAGAAAGCCAGTTGCGCCGAATTCATGTAGGCCTTGGCCGGCATCGCCAGCAGGGCTTTTTCAGTCAAGGTTTTTTCGATGGTGGTCATGGCGCGTTTTCCTGGGTCCTGATTCTGTGCTGCATTCTGCCAGCAATGATTGCCGGGTTGGTGGTCAAGCCATCCGGCACTCCAAACGCTGTTTGCGGGTAGCGGAATCTCCTACTCTATCGAAAGAAAGGGCTGGCGTCAGGGGAATCTTCGAACTCGATGCAGACCACGCTTTCGTAGTCGAAGCCGAGCGACATCCATTGGCGTTCCGGCAGTCCCCGCACCTGGCCGACGATGACCTTCATCACGCCGGCGTGGGTGACCAGCACGGCGCGTTGCAGGCCGGCGCGGTGGGCGTCGGCGACGAAGCCCAGCACGCGCGCGCGCAACTCGGCGACCGATTCGCCCCGCGGCGGCCGATAGCCCAGCGGGTCGGCGGCCCAGCCGTCCAGCGCCTCGCGCTGGATCCGGCTCCAGGGCGTCATTTCCCAGTCGCCGAAGTGCATCTCCTGCAGGCGATCATCGCTTTGCGGCGCCGCGTGCAGCGCATCGGCCAGTTGCCGGCAGCGCTGCAGCGGGCTGGTGAACAGCGGTGCGTGCGGCGGCAGTTGCGGCCGGATGCGCGCCGCGGCGGCGGCGACGTCGGCCGCCAGCGCCAGGTCGGTGCGGCCGTAGCAGACGCCGGCGGCGATTTGCGGCGGCGGATGGCGGATCAGCCAAAGTTGCACAGCAGGCCCAGGTAGAAGGCGATCTCGCTGACTTGCTGCGTCGCGCCGAGGCAGTCGCCGGTATAGCCGCCGATGCGGCGCAGGAAATAGCGCGCGGCAAGCCAGGTCGCGAGCGCCGTCGCGCCCAGCGCGACCAGTACATCGGTGAAGGGCAGCAGCAGGCAGGGCGCGATGCCGAACAGGGCGGCGATGGCCAGCTCGCCAGGCGCCATGCGCTGCGCCAGCGGCTTGGATTTCGAGCTGTCGTCGTCGCGCACGTAGTCGAGGAAGAAGATCAGCGTGGTCGCGGCCAGGCGCGACACGGCGTGGCCGGCGACCAGCGCCAGGGCGAGGAAGGGCGGGCCCAGCGCCGCATCGAGTTCACTCAGCGCATTCCATTTGGTCAGCAGGATCAGGCCGACGCCCAGCGTCGCGTAGCTGCCGACCCGCGAATCCTTCATGATCGCCAGCACCTGGGCCTTGTCCCAGCCGCCGCCGAAGCCATCGCAGGAATCGGCAAAGCCGTCTTCGTGGAAGGCGCCGGTGGCGAGTATCGTCGCCGCCATGCCGAGCAGCACCGCGACGCCGAGTGGCAGCGCCAGCGCCGCCAGCTCGGTGACGCCGGCGCCGATGGCGCCGATGAGGATGCCGATCAGCGGGAAGTAGCGCGCGGCGTGGTCGACCTGGTCCTGGGCATGGCCGACCCAGGCCGGTACCGGCAGCCGCGTGAAGAAGCGCAGCGCGGCGAAGAAGTATTCCAGCTCGCGCTTCATCAGGATTTCTCGCTGACCCCCGCCGACTCGAAACTGGCCATTTCGTTCATGAAGGCGCAGGCGGCATTGAGCAGCGGCAGGGCCAGCGCCGCGCCGGTCCCCTCGCCCAGGCGCAGGCCGATGTCGAGCAGCGGCGCGCCACCCAGCCAGTCCAACTGACGGCGATGGCCGGCTTCGTTGGAGCAATGGGCATAGACGCAGTAGTCGAGGATTTCCGGCGCCACACGCGAGGCTACCAGCAGGGCGGAGGTGACGATGAAGCCGTCGATCAGCAAGGTCATGCGCGCTTCCGCCGCGGCCAGCATGGCGCCGGCCAGCATGGCGATCTCAAACCCCCCGAATCGCGCCAGGATACGCATTGCATCATCGGCACCGACATCGCCGGCCGCCGGCCGTTCCGGCCAGATCGCGAGCGCCTGCGCCAGCAGCGCGCGCTTGCGTTCCAGCCCGGCGTCGTCGAGCCCGGTGCCGCGCCCGACACAATCGGCCAGCGCCAGGCCGGTGATGCAATGCGTGATCAGCGAGGCCGATGCGGTGTTGCCGATGCCCATTTCGCCGAAGGCCAGCACGTTGCAGCCGGCGGCGGTGAATTCGCGCACCAGCCGCGCGCCGTGCTGCATGGCCGTGGCGCACTCGGCCTCGCTCATGGCGGCGCCTTCGAGGTAGTTCGCCGTGCCGCCGGCGCCCACCTTGGCATCGACCAGGCCGTCGCGCGGGCCGAAGTCGTGCGCCACGCCGGCATCGGCCACCACCAGCGTCATGCCGGCCTGGCGCGCGAAGACGTTGATCGCGGCGCCGCCGGCGAGGAAGTTCTCCACCATCTGCCAGGTCACGTCCTGCGGGAAGGCCGAGACGCCGGCCTTCGCCGCGCCGTGGTCGCCGGCGCAGACCAGCACGTAGGGATTGACCAGTTTTGGCGACAGGCTGCGCTGGATCAGGCCGAGTTGCAGGGCCAGGCTTTCGAGGCGGCCGAGCGCGCCCATGGGTTTGGTCTTCTGGTCGATCTTGTGCTGCAAATCGGCGCCCAGGGCGCGATCCAGCGGGGCGATCTTGAAGCGGGGGATCGTACGGGGAACTGCGGCAACGGAATGCATCCGATTCATCCTTTTCACAAGCGGCACGGCCTTGCACCGCGCGTCCAAACGCAGCACAAAGCCCGAGCCACGGGCTTGACGAAAATCATCGGTCGGTCTTCTGGCTCCCGGATCGTCCTTGGGCCGCGCCTTCCCGGGCATTACCCCAGTGGCATCGTGCAGCCTTCGTCCCCGGTCACAGCGGCGGGCCCGCCACGGAATCACACCGTGTTCCCCGGAGGCCCGATACCACACCGCGCCTCCTCCGAATCGCCGCGGATTATGGGGCCAGAAGCGGGCTTCTGCAATAATCCGTCCATGATCGAACTCATTCTTGGCGGCGCCCGTTCGGGCAAGAGCGCACTGGCAGAGCGGCGCGCGGCGGAGTCCGGCCTGGCGGTCGCCTACATCGCCACGGCCACCGTCGGCGACGGCGAAATGGCGCAACGCATCGCGCATCACCGCGAGCGCCGGCCGGCGCACTGGCGCACCGTCGAGGAGCCCCTGCGCCTGGCCGACGTCCTGCGTGGCGAGGCCGCGCCGGGGCGCCTGCTGTTGGTCGATTGCCTGACACTGTGGCTGACCAATCTGCTGCTCGGCCCGGACCTGGAGCCCGAGC
>ORJL010267519.1_pt1 | contig 12464 bp, 17 predicted proteins | sample 1779941 | NCBI WGS metagenome assembly ORJL01 (sample SAMEA104232317, study PRJEB22302) | groundwater metagenome | biome: forest; feature: aquifer; material: groundwater | place: USA | collected 2011-08-07 | depth 5.8 m
CCCACCGCCAAAACCGATTCTGAATCTGGATTGAGCGCTTTCCCCGCCTAGATACACACCGATTTCGGCAACATCGCCGAATGCCTTGTACCATGCGGCTTTCCGAGGGGCGTGTTACTCGGCGGTGTCAAAGTCGGGTCTCGCGGGGCTGGAGGGGCAGACAACTGGTTGCCCGCCCAGTTGATGCCGGTCTTCCTCCCGAGACCGCTATCGCGTTACCACGGGAAACTGGTTACGAGGCGAGTTCATTGCCCACCTGTTGGGACGCGCTCGTTCAGGCTCCCAAATGATTGCCGAACGATTCAGCGGTCTTCAGCGTCCCGCATGTCTTGTTCCAACAACGCTTCGCGTCCCCGATCTGTAATTGCAAGACCGTCGATATCATTCGGCGTTGCGAAGCCGAATGTGCGAAGCTTGCACGCGATTTCGATTGGAATCGGTGACGGATCTCGTTCCGCATCAGCAGCTGCCTTCAACTTGCGCAGCCAGTCGAAATCCTCGGGCGTCAGGTTCGGATTCGTGGCTCTCATGCTTTTTCGACTTACTCAGGTTCGCAAACTCACCGATGGGGCGATCCATGCCAAAGTGCGGATCCATGACCGAGGGATTTGCATGGTAGAAGAATGACAAAGCCACAGATCGTCAGGCGGCCTCTTTGAAGCCGTGCTCGATCTCGTCCAGCACGCCGCGAATCTTCTGCAACGCCCACTCGAGCTGCGCCCGGCTGATGACTAGGGCGCCGCGCGACCAAACCCTCGAAGTGAACGTTGGACCGGTGCGTGAAAGCAGAGTTCGAATGCGCGCCCGGACCTACGGAACCAACTTCGCTGCCGCCGACCTAAGTCAAGGTAGCGATTCGCGTATCTGAAGGAGGCGACTATGTTGAAATTTCGATGGCAGGACTGGGTTGAACTTGCGCTCGGCGCGTGGTTGGCCGCGTCGCCCTGGGTTCTCAGCTTTGAGGGCGTGGAGTTTGCGATGTGGAACGCGGTAATTCTCGGTGCCGCGATCGTGGTCTATGCGCTGGTCGAGCTGGGAATACCGAAACCGTGGGAAGAATGGATCAGCATGGCGATGGGCGCCTGGCTGGTGGTGTCGCCGTTCGTGCTGAGATTCTCCGGAGACGGCGTGGCGAGCTGGAACACCATCGCGGTCGGAGTGTTGATCGCGGTGTTCGCCGCCTCGGCGATGTCTCTCGGCACGGATATCGGGAAGTGGTGGCACGATCATATGATGGGGCACTGAACCCACGCGCGCTCGGTTGAGCCGCGCGGGTGAACGGTAGCCGTTTGCGTGCCTGCGATGGCAGTTGGGCAGAAGTCCGCTGCGATACGCGGGGACTAATCCGCTACGCTTTTCGGTGAGAGGCTGTCGCAGTCGTGCCGCTACAGCCTCTAGGTCGCGGCTTCCAAATCGGCAATCACCGCAGCAAGAAAACGTCCGGCTTCGCCGCCGGTTACTGCGCGATGGTCGAACGTAAGCGAGAGCGGCATTACGCGGCGTACGGCCGGAATACCCGCGACCGCGCGCACTTGATCGAAAATGCGCCCGGCGCCGAGGATTGCCACGGTCGGCGGCATCACCACCGGCGCCGAGTATTTGCCCGCGATCATGCCGAAATTCGATAGCGTGATGGTGGCACCGCGCAGTTCTTCTGCGGGGATCTTGCGCACGTTGACGTCCGCGCGCATCGCATCCAGGCCGCGGCGCAGGTCCGCGGCATCGCGCTTGGCCACGTCGCGCAGTACCGGAACAAATAGCCCGTCCGGTGTATCCACCGCGATACCGATGTCGATTTTCGTAAGCACGCGCCGCCCAATCGCGTGCCCGTCATACCAGGCATTGAGCGCGGGCTCGGCGCGACAGCCAGCCACCATCGCGCGCACGAGGCGAATGGTGATATCACTATCCAGACCCCAGGCATGAATGTCAGCATCATCCATGATCGTGGCGGGGGCGATCTCGTTCCGAGCGAGGGTCATGTTGTGCGCCATCGCCCGGCGCACGCCGCGCAGGATATCCTGCGGCCCCGCCTCCGCCAGAAGTTTCGCCACGCGCTGCACGTCGGCTGCAGTGATCAAGCCATCCGGGCCCGAGGGCGTGACCATGGCCAGATCGATCTCGAGCCGCCGCGCCAGCGCCCGCACCGCAGGCGTCGCCTTAATTCCGGCCGCGCCATGCGCGAGGGCGGTCGCTTCATCCGCCACAATTTGCTGCCCGACCTGCACCTCACCGACGACTGTGCCGCTGTCGTCGTCGCCGGCGCCTTCGTAGCCGACCAGCGGGGCGCCCAGATGTACGATGTCGCCGCGCTTGCCGAACAGCTTGGCGATGCGTCCGGAATAGGGCGCCGGGATGTCGACGATGGCCTTGGCGGTCTCCACCGACAACAGTGGCTGGGCGGCCTGCACTTCATCGCCGACGGCGACATGCCATTCGATGATCTCGGCTTCCTGCAGCCCTTCCCCCAGGTCCGGCAGTTTGAAAATCTTCATGTGAACTCCAGGGTCTTGCGCGCCGCGTGCAAAATGCGCTCGACGCTCGGCAGAAATTGATGCTCGAGTTTGGCCAGGGGCACCACCACGTCGTAGCCGGTGACGCGCTGCACCGGCGCGAGGAGGGAGAGCAGACCATGTTCGGCGAGGTTCGCCGCGATCTCGGCGCCGAAGCCGCCGCTGCGCGCCGCCTCATGCACGATCACGCAGCGCCCAGTTCTTGCCACCGATTCGAGTATTGTCTCCATGTCGAGCGGCTTCAAGGTGGCGACATCGATTACCTCGGCCATGATTCCTTGCTGCGTTAGGGCGTCCGCCGCAGCCAGGGTTTCATGCAGCATTGCGCCCCAACTCACCAGGGTAATGTCGCTTCCTTGGCGCAGCGTGAAGCATACATCCAGCGGCAGCGCTTCGCCGGCGTCTGCGACTTCCTGACGGAACAGCCGATACATCCGCGTCGGTTCGAAGAACATCACCGGGTCCGGGTCGCGGATCGCCGCGAGCAGCAGCCCGTACGCCCGCGCCGGCGAGGACGGAATCACCACCCGCAGGCCAGGCACGTGCGCGAACAACGCCTCCGGACTCTCCGAGTGGTGCTCCGGCGCGTGTATCCCGGCGCCATAAGGCGAGCGCAGCACCATCGGGCAGGACAGGCGGCCACGCGTGCGATGGCGCAGTCTCGAGGCATGGTTGATAATCTGGTCTAGCGTCGGGTAAATAAAGCCGGTGAACTGGATTTCCGCCACCGGTTTCAGCCCCATCGCAGCCATCCCGATCGCGATCCCGGCGATGGCAGTTTCCGCGAGCGGCGTGTCGCGCACGCGTTCGGCGCCGAAACGCGCTTGCAAGCCGGCGGTGGCGCGAAACACGCCGCCGTTGATGCCGATGTCCTCGCCCAACAACACAACATCCGGGTCGTGCTCCAACGCGTATGCCAAGGCGAGATTGACCGCTTCCACCAGATTGATTTCAGCCATGCGAGTCCCCGGCGGTCGCGTCGAAACGCAAGGCGGCGGCGCGCTGCGTGGACAGCGCGGCCGGCAGCGCCGCATACAGATGATCGAACATCGCCTGCGTTGGCGGCATGGGCGTGGCGAGATAGGCTTCGACCGCCTGGTTGACGAGCCCTGTACATTCCCGGTTGAGTGCCTCTTCCTGGTCTTTGTCCCAGGCGCCACGTAGCAGCAGGTGCTTGCGCAGCCGCAGAATGGGCTCCAGCGCCCATTGCCTTGCCACATCCTCGGCATCGCGGTAACGCGTGGCATCGTCGGCGGTGGTATGGTCGCCGAGGCGATAAGAGATGGCTTCAATCAACGTAGTCCCGCCTCCGCCACGCGCCTTATCCAGTGCCTCCTGTGCGATCTGCCGCACCGCAATGACGTCGTTGCCGTCCACCTGCAGTCCCTCGATCCCGGCGGCGATCGCCTTTTGCGCCAGCGTCTGCGCCCCGCTCTGGATGCTGCGCGGCACCGAGATCGCCCACTGGTTATTGTTGATCACCACCACCAGCGGCAGCATCCAGACGCCTGCGATATTGAGCGCCTCATAGAAATCGCCCTTGGAGCTTGCGCCATCGCCGAGGATGCATACGGCGACGCGCGGCTCGCGCCGCAGCTGCATCGCGTATGCCGCACCCGCGGCATGACACGCCTGGGTGGCGATCGGTACGCAGTTCGGAAAGTCGTGTCGGGGCACCGCAAAACATCAATCGGCGCTAGACTTTGCTGCCGCAATCGATGAAGCGGGTATTCACAGGCCTTTTTAAACCACTTGCCATTGTAGGGTTGTGAGGACGTTGCGGCGGATCCCGCATTCAAACCTTAGCGTACGAGGAGTTTGGCAAAGCTCAACTCATGGCCATCCGGGTCGGTAATGTGGAAATACTGCTCGCCCCATTCCGCGGCGCGCGGGGCAAACTGGGGTTGCAGGCCATGCACCACGGTGTGCCGGTACATGCCCTCCACGTCCGATACGTAAAAGATCACCCGCCCCCACCACGACCAGCGCTGATCCTTGGGCGCGGCGATGAGGTTGAGATAGCCCTTGCCTGCGTGGAAACTGGTGAACGCAGCCGACGCCCCGCCGTAGCGAATGGAAAAACCTAGCGCCGAGTAAAACCGCACCGCCTGCGCCATGTCATGGGTCGCAAGGGTCACTGCGCTAATCGATTCGAGCTGCGGTGCGGCAGGGACACTGGTCTCACTGGTATTCATGTTCGAGGATCCATTCGAGGGTTTGATCATCGACGTCAGGCGCCCGGGGGATACGTGGCGGAGTGCGACAGCGCATGTCGGGTGCCTCATGATGAGGAGAACAATGCTGTGTCCTCGCCCCACACCCGCCGCACGGTCTCCACGACCAGTCTGAGCTTTCGTTCCTGATCTGCCGGGGTGATGGCGTTTTCAATCACCGAGTTGGAAAAGCCGCATTGCGGGCTTACCGCCAAACGCTCCAGGGGCACGAAGCGGCTCGCTTCGCGGATGCGGCTTACGAGCACGTCGATCGGCTCAAGGTTTGGACGCTTGGTGGTGATGAGCCCCAGCACCACCCACTTGTCTTCGGGCACTTCCTTGAGAGGCTCGAACGATCCCGAGCGCGCGTCGTCATATTCGAGCAGGAAACGCTGCGCCCGGACGCGCCGAAAGACGGACCGCGCGATCCGCTCGTAGCCGCCGCTCGCGAGCCAGCGGCCGCCCTGGTTTCCCCGGCACAGGTGAAAGCCGAACGTGACACCAGGAAAATCCCCGATGACTGCATTGTCCATCTCGATGCCGCGTTCCAGGTAGCGCTCCGTATTCCAGCCCTGGGATTCGTAAAAGCTGCACGTCGCTGGATCGCGCAGCAGCGCATAGTGGGGCGCATCGAGCTGGATGTAGGTCGCGCCGAGCCGCGCTAGCTCCACGACTTCCTCGCGCAGGATGTCCACCACGTCGGCGAGGAAGTTTTCCAAGGTGGGATAGGCTGCGCGGGAGCGCTGCGGAGACCAGAAGTTCGCCCAAAGGCTGGGGCTAGGCAACGTGATCTTCCGAATGCGTGTCGTGCGCGCACGCAGAAACACGAACTCTTCCACCGACAAATGCCGCCTGCGTCGGAGCTTTTCCACGCCCCCGAGCCCGGCGGGGCGCTTAATCGTCCGATCGCCGACGTTAGAAGAATCTCCGTGCCATTCGCCCCACAGAAACGCGTTCAGGTCCCAGTCACCCAGACCGCACACGGATTCGGCGAACTGGCTTTGAAAGGAGAGCCGCCGCTGTTCGCCGTCGGTGACCACCGCCAAGCCCACGCTCTCTTGGAGCCTTATGGCGTCTTCCACGGCCCGGTCTTCGATGGCCTTGAACCGGGCACGCGAGATCCGGCCCGAGGCGGCATCTTCCCGCGCCGAAATGAGTTCAGACGGGCGGAGCAGGCTGCCGATGTGATCGGCGTGGCAAGCGATCATGGGGCTCGATATCGGGGATGTGGCGGCCACAGCCGCTCCGGCCACTGCGCGCCTGGCAGAAGCGAGTCGCCGCGTTTAAGTGAAGCGAGTATCCGGGCGCGATAGAAGCCCTGAGCCGCTTTCCGCGTCGTTAAAACCACAATAGCGACAACCGAGCTTACGTAAGTCGGGTTCTAATCGGTACGCCGACAATACACTGCGCGTGTTCTGGCGTCACTCTTGTGGACAGCGAATACCCTGGAAAACGTCAGGGGTTTCGAAGCGTTTAGCTTGCTCGTCGTACCAATAGAGCTTATTGGGGTCTTCGTCGCGGGTAATCTTGTGGGTGCCGTTGCAGAAAGGCTGGGTGTTCGATAGGCCGCAGCCACAAATGTGTTTGGTTTCTCCGCCTATGGTAACCGGGTATGGGCCGGCCCGCGCTCTTTTTACGATTCTTGCCATGAGGTCTCCCTTCAAAACGTTAATGGGAATATCATTCCAAAGGCGCGGTGCGAATTGCTGCCTGTCACCTTACTACCAGCATCTGCGCGTCGGATTCTAAAGTCAAGCGGGTCATATCGCTTCTTTGTAGCTTGTCGGATGTGCCGCCACGCGCGTCTGTAGTCTGGGCAGAAATACGCACTGCCGGCTTAGAAGGAACGTGTACTCGGGAGACTCGGGCTCGGACAGAAATCCGAATCGCAAAGCACGAATTCGTTTCAGCGCTGTCGGGCTCCTCGGCTTTGGCTTGCGCGGCGCCACGCAACGTGCCTCCCTACCAGTAGTTTTCCACGGTGATATGGCCGGGGGCTTTCCGGCGGTTTTTCTTGAAGCCCCGTTCCTCGAGCACGAGGCTCGTGTCGAGAACCATGTCGGGATTTCCGCATATCATGACCTGAGATTCCTCGGCGGCGAGTTGCACGCCGGCTTTGGCTTCCAGACGACCGTCCTTGATCGCCTCCGGAACCCGTCCCTTGATTGCGAAATCGATGTCTTCACGACTCACGAAAGGAATCACCTTCAGACGGCGCGGGTGCTCGTCGAGCAGCTGGCGGATCTGGTCTTGATAGGTGAGCTCCTCGGCTTGGCGCACCGCGTGAACCAGGACGATGCTCGGGAATCGGCGCCATGGCTCTTCCGTTTTCAGGATCGAGAGAAACGGGCCAATTGCGGTGCCGGTGGAAAGCAGCCACAGGGTTTCCGCGTCGGGAACCTCCGCAAGCGTGAGGAAGCCTGCCGCGCGCGGCGATACGTAAATCGGATCGCCGGGTTCGAGCTCGATCAAGCGCCGAGTCAAGGGGCCACTCGGGAGCGCGATGAAATAAAATTCCAGCGGCCGCTCATGCGGGGCATTTACATAGGAGTAGGGCCGAAAAACCATTTCGCCGTTGATTTCCAGGGCTAACTTGCCGAACTGTCCTGCTTTGAACGGCTCTACTGGCGCGTCGACTCGCAGTGAATGAAGCTGTTCGGTCCAGCGCTTCGAATTCACGAGCCGTCCTTTCGAAAACTTGCTCATACTATTTGGTGGATGCAGGCACGTATCCCGCCGCCACATCGGCGCCGCCGAAGAAATGTTTTTCCATCTGCTGCGCAAGGTATTTGCGCGCCTTTGACTCGGCCAGATTGAGGCGGTTTTCGTTCACCAGCATTTTCTGGTGCTCCAGCCACTGCCTCCACGGTTCCCTGGACACGCTATTGAATATTCTCTTTCCGAGTTCACCGAGATACGGCAGAAAATCCAAGCCTTCGGCTTCCCGTCCCAGCTTGATGCACTTCACTATTCTAGGCATGTCGGCGCTCCGCGAATCACTCATCACTGCCTTTCTCGTCCCAACGGTTGTCGCGCACCTGGACCTCGCCGCTTTCGGTGCGAACGGGGAAAGTGGCGATCGGCTCGTATGCTGGTGCGCACAGTGCCTCGCCGGTGCGAATGCAGAAGCGTGCGCCGTGACGCGGGCAAATGATTTGATCGCCTTCGACGGTGCCGCCGGTGAGCTGTCCAGCATCATGGGTGCAGACGTCCTCGATGGCGAAATATTCGCCATCGAGATTGAATACCGCGACCTGCGCGCCGTCCACATCCACGACCCGCCACTCGCCCGGCGCGAGCGCGTCAACTTGTGCTACCGTCATCCACTCACTCATTTAATACCAAGACATGGAACTGCGGATGAATGCAGATAATGCAGTTTCATTGCACTCTAGACGGCAACCACTTCGATGTCCGGTTCAATTGACCGAACCAGATTCTCGATGGCGGTGAGTGTGCCCGAGATCGAGCTCGGACAACTTCCGCGCACTGTAAGCCTATTGCCTTCCATCGGGTGGATGGCCTTGCTCCTGGTCTCTACATGCTGGCCCGCGATCCGGCAAAGGTGGGCTCGCTCAGAGCGGCGATGCACCAACAGTTTGTCTGGGCCTCGCCGCTTGGCTGTCCAGAGGACTTGCCTCTGTTTCTCCTCGAACAGGGCGATGCGCGGCAACTGGCTGCTCAGCTCAGTTGCCATCAGAATATTGCCGGGGAGAGCGCGTTTTCCTTGGGCATGATCGCAGAATTCGAAGCAAGCCTGCGACGGCATGGACCGTGGTTTTACCGGAGGCTATTCTGGGACGCAGGGGTAATCGGCCAAGTGCTTTATTTGGAAGCGGAGGCGGCTGGCGTCCGTGCGACGGGAATCGGCTGTTTTTTTGATGACCCGGTGCACCAAGTGTTTGGATTCAACGACGCGATGTTTCAGTCGCTCTATCACTTCACGATCGGATGGCACGTGGAGGACCCTCGCCTGACTACCTTGCCGCCTTATAACCTAGATCATTGAGAGTTTGACAGGCGATGTGATTAACCGATTAGTACGCAAACGCAAACTCGGCCATGACTACGCGGTGGTCGGAGGCGGGCATCGCGGGCGGCGGAAACAAGCAAGCCTGCGGGCCTTTCCGGGAATTCCAGCTTTCGATCAGTGGCCGAAGAAAATCTGCGTATGGCCGCCCGCCGCCATGAAGTACAGCATCGGCATCGAAAGCATGGTATTGACCCGCGAGGTGAGGAAGGCAATGCGCCGCGCCTTGTTCTTCTCCTCGTCGCTGGCCGGGACAATGCCAAGAATCTTCTTCTGGTTCGGCCAGATCAATCCCCACACGTTGATCAGCATGATGGTTCCAATCCAGGCGCCGACGCCGATCACCATGTGCGACTTCTGAAAAGTAAATGCGGCGCCGAAGTTTGCACCCAGCAGCGATGCACCAGCGAGCCAAGTCACCACCGCAGCCCAGCGGAAGAAGAACAAGGCGCGCGGCTGAACATGCTTGGCGATACCGGCGCCGGTTCCATCGGCCGCGGCGGCCTTGGCCGCCTGAGTGCCAACGAAGTTGAAGTAATAGAGCAGCCCGATCCACATGACCCCGGCCAGGAAGTGGATCCAACGAGAAAGTGCGGGAATCCAGTCCATGTCAGCCTCCCAGTCCGAGTTTGACGACAATATGCAGGATAAGGGTGAGGATCAATCCAAGAATGACCGTCCCCCAGAGTGAGTCGAGCGGATTGTTCATAGCATAGATCCCCGTAGAAACGGCCAGTACTGGCCGGTGGTTGTCAGCCGAAAAACGGGCCGGGCAAGATTGTTTGGTGGCCATTGTGCCAAATACAAAATATGCGCGATTGCCTGTAAACATGCATGTTGGGGTCAGGGGGGCTAAGATAGAAGAGCTGACCCCGCAATGGTGAGCCACAGCGTAATCACCGCATTGTGAATTACTTGTGGTACTGCACCAACGCTTCTATTCATTGCGTTTTCAACTCCGTGAAGAGGAATCGCACCTACGTCAGTCCAAGCCGAATACACTACTGGATGACAAATCGCCCGTTAATACAGTAACAACAGTATTCGAGAAGGTCGAAGTCCTACTTTCGTTGTGCAGGAAAGAAATTCCGAGGCGCTTTCGCAATCCGGTCACTAGTTTCGAGCGGCCAGCGCGAGATGGACCGGAAACCATTACCCGGTTCGAGAATTCGCTCGGCGTTAAGGCGCTACGTATTGACGGCGCGCGGGAACTGGCCGAACCCCGTCATGACATTGGAATTATGTTTGAGCCGCCGCGGAACGTTCACTGCAGCATCTAGTCGAACACTCACCCGGCAAGAGCGCGTCAGAGTTCTCTGTCAAGAATTGGTGATCGGGTTCTTTGTCTATCCACATTCAACAGGAGAATCTCAAATGAGATCGCAAGCCTCTAGTGTCTCAATCGACCCAAAGCAAGCATCCAGGTTTCATCAAATGACGTGGCAGGATATCAACGAACCGGGGGCTTATGTCGAGCTCGGCTCAGGCGACCTTTACCGCATTCTAAATGAGGCCCTGCTTGAAGGCTCCTCGCCGCTGATCCGCAAGGAAAGTTCGGGTTCGTCGACATTCTTACAAGTCAGCAGGAACCCTTACGTCACGACACTTGAAGCGCGCATGGTGTGCGCCGAGCATAACGTTCAGCCGAATTTCTGACTTGGTTCCGGGCGCAACCACTTGAGGCCTGCTTGTAGCCGACGTTGTTTTGGGATGCGCCAGGCATGGCGCGTCGCGTGTAAGCGAAAGTGGCATGGTTGTGCTGGTCGATCGAGTGACTCTGGCGCGTAAGTTCTCTGCTCGTCTGACCAGGTGACAAAGCAGCCAGTTGGGTTTTCGCTTGCAAATGGCGCACGGCTTAGGGGCCCTCGTCAATATCCCCGTCCGGATTCATGGCGCAATTCGAGCGGCTAGCGATCGAAACCATAGGCGGGAGCGCTAGGGTCTTGCACAATCTCATTGATCGGCTGCCGGGAAGACGAGAGCTATAATTACTTCCTAGGCTGGCCGACGACGCCAGGCGCGGCAAAGGTACAAGGGCGACCGCAGCTCGTAACGCAATTCTCGCGGAGGCCATCGTGCGTCATTCAAAATCGTTCGCAACAATCACTCGATACGTGTTGATGGCCGTTGTTGCGCTATGCGCGCTCACCGTGGCGACGTGCACCGCCTCACTGGCCGCCGAGCCACCCAAAGCGGAGGTCGCCAAGAGCGAGCCGATGCACATGGGCATGCAAATGGCGGGCGGCGATGAAGAAAGAACGCATGAAAAAAGCCGACGTGAAACAAACAATAGAAGAATAGGACCGCGAATTGCGCAAGATGCCTCCAAGGAGAACCACAGCCCGCGGGCACCCTGAAGAAGCAAGCTCTGCGGTTCTAGGGGCTGCTAATGCGGCGTAGCCTTTCGCGATCTTCTCGCCCTCGGGCCAGACGCTAGCGTCGGAAGGGTACGAAAGAATCGCTGCTCGGCCGCAGGCTGATCCAGCACTCGGCCAAAGGGCAATTACGAGCACCTCGCCATCTTGGTCTTGTGCAAGCCGAAGCTACTGCACCCGGCCGGCAATCCTGAAAAAGATTTCATGCGGATGCCACGCCTCGCCGGGGACGCGCGCTGCGAGCGCGCGTCCGCTTCGCGTCGACTTCATCGAATTGCGAGCACGACTCACGCACCGTTTCGTCGGTAACCGCAATGCTGCGCTTGGTCATCCTCTCATCGATCTCGCTGAAGCGCAGTGAGAAGTGAAAGTACCGCCACACGTGGTGCCTGATGAACTCTGCGGGGAAACAATGACGACGACACGAAGGGCCAATTGAGTTCAGTCGCCACTAAACTCTCCATTCATTAACTTGACAATACCGTCGATCTTGCCCGAGGCGCCAATCCTGTCCATGTCGTCGATGCTGTTCGACGCGCCGATCCTGCCCGTAGCGCCGATCCTTGACCCACCGAAGTGCCGCCGCCTCGTCTGCGAAACCCCGAACATTCACGCCCTGTTGTTTCGCGAACGGTTCGATGTATTCATCCGCGATGTCAGGGTTCAGCGCAGCGCTGACAATTGCGACCTTATGCGCAGGACTCGTCGCCAGCCGGTTGAGGTGCGCAAGAAAAGTGTACCTCTCGAGCATCGACACGGGGTTCGATGAATGAACCGATATAAGGACACGCCCGCACCCTAGCACTTTGCTTGTGCCAGCAACGGTGCTCAGAAATATTTGCATTTCGGCTGTCGTGCTCCGGTGATGCAATTCCGCTCGGAGATAGCCTGCGTCGAGGGCTATCTGATAGCGCGCTCGATGTTCTGGTGCCGGAGGTGATGCAATGTACGCTTCCATAGGCAATGCGCTGTACGCTTCAATCGGTGATGCCATGTTCGCCGTCATCGGCGGTGTGGCGATACCGTAATTACAGTATCGCGCCTGCATGAGCGGACATTATTTTATCTTATGCCAAAGCCAGGGAATAGCAACATTAGATGCGTACTCAAGGCAAACTGTCTCCATTTAACGACAGTTGTGCCAACCTGCGCCGTGTATTCGCGATCAAACAATCAGTGAACTCTATGCCCCTTAGACCCGACTTTGACACTTCCGAGGCACAATTTTAGCCACCCCCCAGTATTGGCGCGGGTTTGCGGGCATTAAGTCGCCAAACGCCTAGATACATGGATTGTTGCTTTTTGTAACCCAATAGCCCTACGATAGGGCTCA
>ORJL010102911.1_pt1 | contig 12461 bp, 7 predicted proteins | sample 1779941 | NCBI WGS metagenome assembly ORJL01 (sample SAMEA104232317, study PRJEB22302) | groundwater metagenome | biome: forest; feature: aquifer; material: groundwater | place: USA | collected 2011-08-07 | depth 5.8 m
CGAGGCGCCATTGCAATGAGCACCACCGCGTTGACCACCGACGGCCGGTTTCCGGTTCGTCGCAAGCGACCGAACCGGCCGTCCGTGGACAACGCTTTTCCCAGTTCGTGGTGTCCGCACTACGGGGTCCGCTTCAAACTGCTTGAGATTGCGCGTTCATTTTTCGATTCCTTGTCGAAAGTGCGCGGGGCCCATCCCAGCGCTGTGCGTATGATATCGCGCAATGCTAAATGTATCAAGCATCTATTTAGCAATGCTTGACATATGCAGCACAATCGATGTATTTTTTCTAAAATCAGTCACATAGGAGAATAGACAATGGTGGACAAGGATGACGAACGGTCATCGAAGTTGTCAAATGCCCAAACCCCTCGTTCAGATCGCTCAAAGGATTTACCCGAAATCGCTAGGAACCTGCCGCTCGGCACATACCTCATGCTTCTCAGAAAGGCGCTCGGACTTAGCCTGCGTCAAGTTGAGGAGGCAACAGACAAGGATGTATCGAACGCATATCTAAGCCAGCTGGAAAACAACAAGATTAGTAAGCCCTCACCAAATATCCTGCATGTCCTAGCGAATCAGTATGGAGTGGACTACGTAGACTTATTAATGCGCGCCGGCTATTTACCGACGAAGATGGAATCTGCAGGACGACGACAAGGCAGGGTCGCAGCCTTCGCGATCCAAGACCTAACGCCCGACGAAGAGAAGGCGCTGCTGGCTTACTTGGAGTTTATTCGTAAGCAAAATCGAAAATGATCAAACCTAACGACAACTTGCTGACCGAGGAACAGCTGCGCAATGTACGGCGCCACGCGGACCGACTTATGCGTGCCGCGTCAGCGTATGGGCGGTTTCCCACGTCAATCGACGATATCTTGTCGGCGGCAAAGCTGACTGTTGTCGAAGATGAAGTACTCGATGAATCGGCCCTGCGTCGGTTCTTTTCCAAGGCGAAGGCCACCTTCGCCACATTGAAGTCTGCACTCAGCAAAGTGCTTGGGCTACTAGAAGTAAACGAATGCCTCGTCGTTATCGATAAAGACTGCCCAGCGCCGCGTGTGCCGTTCATCAAGCTGCACGAGGTAGGCCATACCATGCCGCATCAGAGAGATCTATTCGCCCTTATCCATGATTGCGAAAAGACTATCGACCCGGATGTAACCGACCTGTTCGAGCGTGAAGCAAATGTGTTCGCGTCCGAAACGCTTTTCCAAGGGGATATCTTTGCCTCGGAAGCGCATGACTTGGCCTTTGGGACGCGTACGCCTATTGCTCTCGCCAAGAAGTATGGTGCGTCCAACTACTCGACGTTCCGACGCTATGTCACAACAAGTCCTCGGTGCTGTTGCCTCATCGTTCTTGAGCAACCGATCTGGAAACCCGCCACCGGCACGCAGGCCGAAGTTCGCCGGGTCATCGCCTCTAGGACGTTCGCTGCGGTCTACGATGCAAATTCCCTAACTGTGACCATTACCAAGGGTCATCCCCTAAAATCGTTGGTACCATATGGGAAGCAGCGGATCGTCAAGCCCACGAACGTCGGTCTGGTGAACCGGAATGGCACGTTGCGGGAATGCGTTGGTGAGTCGTTTAATACGGGCAAGCAGGTTCTCGTATTGATTCGTGATTCCGGACCGATCGCCACGATCATTCTCCCACCACGGAAGCGCGTGTTGGTTGCGCCGCAGTAACTCTCTAGGCATTGAGGCTTGGGCCATGACTAGATCTTTGACAGGTCCGTCTCAGAACCGCATGCCAAGGTCAATTTTGAGTCCGTACCAACAACCACTGTCTTCACGAACCGAACTCCGAATCTTCAAGCAACACCGCTGCGAGTCATACCTGTGGCTGACCAGTCCGGGGCGGGACCACTCTGAACGATCGACTAAAACCTCTCGGTTGAGAATGTGGAAAGTTCAACACGTGAACCACGAAATAGACGCTGAGTCGTCAGTAGCCGGCTCGCGCGAATGGCTGCAACGGCCGAGGTGCCGTCGCAGGATCCATTCAATCTGCCGTCGGCAAATCGGCCAAAAGCGACACTGGTCTGTAGATTGCGTGTGGCCGCTGTGCACGCGAGACAGGACGCCGGGCCGCTCAGCACAAATGAACGGCCGCTAGCTGCGGCATCGAGACTGTCGAGCAGCAAGTGATGTTGACGTACCACTGGACGCATTCCTGATGGTGAGAAGTTAATTTATCTGTACCCAGCCATTTGGGCCGCGCTTTCCGCGCACACTCCGGCCAACTACAGCCTGGTCCTTTAGGTTAAAGACGAATCCCCCATGGTTCACCTTGAATCCCAATAACGTCCGGATTTCCACAGCGACAGCAAGATTCTGCTTGTCAGGGGACAAAATTGCGGCTTCGACCCTACACTTTCCTCCCCCCAAGGCTGAAACTGCTCTCTGCTCGATTGAGTGCCAAAGCTGGGACTGATCGGTATTTCTTCGAAGACCGTCTAACAACTCACCGAGTGGTTGCAGCCGAGGATTATTGTTTGCCCCAGCGTAGGGGAATCCTATCGGCAACCCCGCTAGTCCACACACGCGCAGATCGTCTGGATGAAACTGCTTACCGGACCAAGCACATGCCCTTGTTTCCAACGGTAGGCAGAACTTTCCTGTGGCAGAACGAACCGCAGCCTCCTCAAGCAGCTTAGCCGCGCTGATGCTGCTAGACACAAGTAAGTTCTTCATTACTTGCTTTCCAGTCACTGCGCAGCGCTCCAGTTCCGTTGGCATGACCCGCCTGTGAGTCACCTCGCACTCGCGAAGTTCAGTGGCAAGTACACGCTTCCCGGTTACCGCGCATGCCTCCAAGAGCGAAGGAAGAACGCGCTTCCCTGTTAGTGCGCACGATTCAAGAATATTGGCGAGGGCCCGTTGGCCGGTAACCTCGCAAGGTGCTAGCAGCGATGGGAGTACACGTTTGCCACTGACGCTGCATCTGTCCAACTCGCCGGGCGCAACGTAGTGTCCACTTACCTCACATTTCTCTGCCTCGCCAATGGCAAGAGTCTGCTTAGTGACGTAGCACTGTACGAACTCGGACTTATGCCCACTCTTGCTAGAAAGTGCGGAACGCTGCTGCTCATCGCTTCGGTATCGCTTGCCAGAAATCTCGCTGACAGCGAGTTCGATTCGCAAGACCTCGACGCCCGTGAACTGACAGCGTCCCATCTGATCCGCTTCCGCTCGCTTCCCGCTGATCGCGGAAGGTGAAAGCAGCGCAAGACAGATTAATCGGCCAGTAGCATCCGATATTGCAGCCTCGTCAGAAAGAACCTTCTTGCCAGTCAGGGCGCAGGTCACCACATATTCTGGGCGCGCTTGGCGTGAACTAACTTCCGAGGTAACGAGGCAATGGCGCAGAACCGCTGAATTCGAGATCGCGCAAAACGCCAAGCAGCTAATTGGCACACGCTTTCCTGTGAGCGTGCAGGCACCCATCTCAGGAGGGTCAATCAAACTGCCGGTACTCGGAATCACTGTCAGCCTGTTTCCGTACTCGTGATCACCGTCGAGACGGAACTTCAGATCGACATCGACAACCCTGGACACCTCGCCTTTGGCCGCTACAAGTGTCATGTCAAGCCGGGGTGTAAACTCATCCTCTAGGCGCTTTCTTTTTCTTTCATCATCTCCCGCCGCTCTCGTTTCTTCTTCCCGCCTTTCAAAGTAGAACCTAGAAAACTCTTGGATGCCCTCATCCAACGTGGCCGTCTGGGCAACCGCCTGTAAATCAATTCCCAGATCGTTAGGATCCTGAATAACAGAAGGCAGTGGGGACACTGCAGAGCGTGAGCTCCGCGATTCGTGGCGATTCGAAGGACATTCCACTTCGACCAAGCGCTCATAGCTGTCATGTGTCACAGTCGCCCGCATGCGCAAAACTACTGTGCCCCTAAATCGCCGTCGCGCACTTTGCACTTCCACTGACTTGCCAGCTGCGCCAAAGGAGCGCAGCCACTCCCGTACGACGTCCTCGCAGCTTTTTACAACATCCGAATCCGTATCGCGAATGTCATGTATTGCAGTTGCGGTGATCTGGTCGACAGTCCGCGAGAAAAAAACGCTTCCTGGCGCGCACAGCGCAGCTCGCGGATCGGCGCACGCATCGTCAAACTTGATTCGGAATCGATTGCCGCTCTGCTCAATCAAGTAAGACTGGTCCTCCTGAGGGGTTACTGTTGCCCCCAAAAACCCGAGTGCCGCGATCGCGAACTCCCTCGCCGGCATCGAGCGAACCGCTGGTGGCAATGAAGGAGTACGGGGGCCCACGTATTCGGCACCGTCCATGCGGCCAAGAGTGTCATCAATCGTCGCCGATTCGGCCTCGAGTGTTTTCTTAGCGTTCTCGATACTTTCCACAACTTTGCGCGTAGCTTCCTCTACATCTTTGCCGGCTAGCGCTGCCACCACGAGTTTCCGGAGTTGCTCATCAAAACTACCTTCACCGTTGTCCTCAGCATCCATTCCAGAGGCTTCCAGAAGGGCCTCAATATCGCCGATGGCGTGCGATGCCAACTGGAGCTTCTCCATCAATCGACCGACTATGTACTCCTCAAAGGTTCCGCGAAGCATCACATTAAAGATTGCCACGCTCGCATGCTCTGATGCGAGACGTTGCACCCGCCCAATCCGTTGCTCGACGATCATCGGATTCCAAGGCAAGTCAAAGTTCACAAGAACATTGGCGACCTGAAGGTTTATGCCCTCTGCCCCCGCTTCCGTGGAAACGATTACGCGTATGTCTGGCGGATCTTTGCGGAAGCGCGCAATAGTCTCCTGATTGCGCTGGCCCGAATCGCCGTTGATGAGCCCAACTTTCAGGCCTTGAGACTCCAAGTACACTTCAATTGTCGTTTGGGTCTCGCGGCGAGTTGTAAATACCACTAACCGCCAGCGATTCGGATTTTCTTGCTTAAGCTTCTGGACGAGAGCAGCCAATCCCACGAGTTTGGCGCTATGCGGCATTGTCCCAACGATGCCTCGCACGGTGGCCGCGAGCTCTGGCGGCACCGTTCCTTTGCGCGCCATGTTGTTCAACTGAGCGATCAGTGCGTGCGGACTACTGGTGAGCGCCTGCAGTATCGAGATCTGGGCAAGCCTATTGAGCTTCTGTATTGGTCCTGCAATCGCGCGAATCAATGCGAGTTCACCAGGAGTGGGATCCACTCGGTGCATTTGCACCACGCGTTCTGGAAAAAAGAGTTTGACATCTCCGCGCCGCATACGCGACATATACCCATAGACGATCGACCTAAACTCGTCCTTTGCATCCAACTTGAGGTGGCGCGCCTCCTCGCGGTTGTCTGCGATGAACTTCCGCGCGAACATCCCGGGACTACCGAATGGGTTCTGATGCCCTCGCGCAACAGTTAGAAGATCTACCAAGGAATACAGATCCCAGAGCCGGTTATGGATAGGCGTCGCCGTGAGCATCAATACGAACCGAAAGCGTCGAGCTTCAAGTGCTGCTCGGAACTTCTTTGCGACCTGGGGAGGCGTTTCGACACCGTATAGATTGCGAAGCTTGTGCGCTTCATCCAGAACCAACATCTGAAATCTATCAGCCGGAATTTCCTCCAAATAGAGCCGAGCCGTGTTGTATGTCGTGATTACGGCGCCCATTTCCTTTGGTTCAGCCTCCAGCAGCTCGCGCCCTATGGCAATTTCTGCAGGAATATCGAACTTGCTTTCAAGCTCCTCTTTCCACTGCGGTCCAAGGAGCTTGGGGCAAACCACAAGAACTCTAGAAATGCGCGAACGAGCGACAAGCTCGCTGATTACTAAACCGGCACTTATTGTCTTTCCCAGACCGACATCGTCGGCAATGAGCGTGACGGGAAGCCGTCGACAGAATGTGATGAGATTTGTGACTTGGTGATGATATGGTTCGAGCCGATCCCTCCAGCGGAGTTCGGATTTGAGGTCTTCGCGCTTCTCAATGACGATCGGATCTTCCAAATCCCATTCGAGCGCTGCACGATAGATCTGGTAGTCGCCAGCCCGCTGAATGCGACGCAGGACCTTAGTTTGAAAATTGGCGCTCGGCATCTATTTGAAGTGCTGCATTTGTTGAAGCCCCACGCCGGCCCGTCCAGCGTCGACCAATTGCAGTCATGAAGGCAGCGCCGCGAGCTTGAGCTCGTGCGTGCCGTACTCCCCGAATTGAAGCTCCTGCTGCGCGAGCTCGACGATGTGGGCGTGGTGGGTAAAAAGGATGACCTGATTGTTTTTGGCGAGTTTGGCAAGTGCCTTCAAGGCTGCCGCGGCGCGTCGATCATCGAAGGCGAGCAGCGCGTCATCGAGGATGAGCGGAACCGGGGAGGACGATTTAAGCCGCCCTTCGATCGCGGCGAGCCTGAGCGCGAGATAGAGTTGGTCCGCGGTCCCCTCGCTCAAATCGGTCATTCCAAGCCGCTTGCCGTCGGCGCGTTCGGCAAGCATGACCCGATCATCGCCGTCGTAGTCGACCACCAAGCGTGTGTATCGGTTCGCGGTAATGAACGAGAACCAGGTTGATGCGCGCGTGACCAGAGGTCCCTGGCTGCGGTCCTGGTATGTCCGAATCGCATTTCTCAGCAGCGCGTGCGCGATCCGGGTCCGGACATATTCGCCGACATCACGTTGAATCGCCGCGGCATGGTGTTCCATGGTTTCACGGGCAGTTACGGCGAGCGCCGTCCCATCAATCTTGTCCAAATCGCCCTTCACGTCGGCAGCAGCCGCCTGCGCCGCCTTGACCTGCGGCTCGAGTTCCTCGATTGCTGCACCCATCCGGTTCAATTCTGCCTGCAAGGTGTCGGGGTCCTCAGCGACAGCACCCTGAAGGAGATCTTCGCGCTCCTCCTTTGAGAATTGACGTAGCCCGGTATCGAGGGTCTGCAGGTCACGCTTGGCCTCTCGCAGCCTTTCGGAGGCGTCGATTGCCGCTTCCAAGTCGTTCGCATCGTTGCACTTCGCGAGCGTGACAAAGTCGCTCACGGTCTTCTCGGCTGCCGTCAACTTAGCAGTTTCGCCTTGAATCGTCTGGTTGTCGATGGCGATCGCCGCGTCGAGCGCTTCCCGCCGCAATTCGGCCTTGCGGTTGGCGCCCAGGGTCTCGTAGAACTTCGCTGCAAGCGCAAGGTACTGCTCCGGCTGCCCCGGCACTTCGCTGGCAAGCTGCTTCGCAAGCTCTTGCATACCCTGCTCGAACCTATCCCAGAGGGCTTTCGAAACATTGATACTTGCTTGTGTCTCACGTGCATCGCTTAGCGCACCAGCGAGCTGCGTGAGTTGCTCCAATCGCACTTCAATCTCATCTACGCTCGTCGTTGAAGGGAGCGAAAGCGCCTTTAAATCCGCTGCCGCATCGTGCATGAGCTTATCGCTTTGGGCGTTAAGCTTCAGGATTTCGGCGCGGGCCGCCGCAATGTCCCGTTCTGCATTCTTCTTTTCCTTTTGCAGCGCGTCGATCTTCGCTGTGCAGTCCTGCGCCGCCTTGAGCTGCGCTCGAGCGTGCGCAAGAAGCGCCGCGAGTGTCGGCATGTCGGGTACTGGGATAGAGGCTTGAGCGTAGGCGACCTTGAGTGTTGCTCGTCCGGTAGCGATCGCCGCCTCAATCGCCTCGCGCTCAGCTGTCGCGGCGCCCCGGTCTCCGATCCGCTTCATCGCCTGCTCATGATCGCGCAGCCATTCGAGGAGCGCTTCCGGTCCGCGCGCAGACAGCTTCAGCGACTCGAGCACTTGCGACCAAGCTTCCGCGTCCGCCGCTCTAGCCGAGGCGAGCGCCGCCTTTTCATGGGCAACTCGATCCAGCTCAATCGACATGACCTTTATCCGATCCTGATGTCCGGCGTATTTCGTTGCTCGCGCCGTATCGGCATGGAAGAGATCAGCCTGCTCGTCGGTGGACCGGACTTGCCGTTCGTACTCTTCCGGAAGCTCGCGCTCCAAAGCAAGATCTTTCTTAATGTCTGCGAGAGGTCTTAGGCGCTCTACATAACCGTGTCGGACCCCCATCCAAATCTGGTCTCGACGCTTTCGCGCTGCGCCGAGAGTTTCAGCGGTGGCGACGCTGCCGGTCGCTTCAAGTTGTCTAATATCGCTTTCGCGTTGTGCTATGTCGCTCCGTAACTTCTTCTCCTCCGCTTCGAGAGCGGCACCCGTTGTTTCGAATCCCTGAAGGGTCTTCTTGAACTGCTCCACGGAAGCGTTTTGCGGGAGGGGTAGTGACACGAGCGTTGCTTCGCCCTGTTCGAGTGCAGCGCAACGCCGCCGTACGTCGTCTGCGATCTCCTTGACCTTCGCAGTTGCAGTGTTGAGCGAGCGCTCGGGTTCACCTTCCCGCTGCACGGCCTCGATTGCGGCTTCGAGGCCGGACACGTCACCTGGCGAATCAATTCCCTTCAGCGCGGCATCGGCCGCTTGTAGCCGCTCGGTCGCCTTTTCGCCGTTGCGCTCGGCGGCATCCCGGGCAGGAATGATCTGATTGAGCTGACGCAGTAAGACCTTGAGGCGCGTCGCGACGGCTGAACTCGGAAGAAGCGCTTCCGCAGCTTCGATCTTTGTGCCAGACGCAAGGTCCGCGAGGAGCCTCGCGACTTCCTTTTGCTTCTCGGAGAGCGTCGCCGTCAGGGCGACGAGCTTCTGATGTCCGTCGCGCGCGGCTGCGGCAGCATGATGTTGCGCCTCGATGCTTGCTGCCGCATCGAGATAAGACTTGTTCACGACGATGGTCGCAAGGTTCTTCTGGTTGCTCTCCACTCGCTCTTTGGCTTCCGTGATCTGTTGCCTCGCGATTGTTGCGCGGTCCCGCGAGGTCGCCACGTTCGCGCGCGCATCGTCCGGAAGCTTCACCACATCTTCCAATTCGGCGAGCAATTGGACGAGGTTATGCCTTTGCATCGCCTGTGGCCGCAAATCCCAAAGACGTTGCTTCTTCGCTCGAGAAGATTGCAACTCCTGGTGTCGAGATTCGAGCCTGTCGACTTCCGCGCGGACCAGCTGAAGCTTCGCCTCTAGCTCCTTCCAGATTTGCGGGCGTACAAGTGCGTCGCGGGTCGCCTTGCGGCTGATTTCATGCTCGCGAATTTCGGTGTTGATCTTCGGTGCCTTGCCGCCCGGCAGGAAGAGTTCACGCGCTTTGTCCTCGAGGGACTGCAGGATGCTCTTGACATCATTCAGTCCAGCGCCCGCAGCAAAAAGCGTGGTCCCGACGTCTCCCTGCCCTTTGAGCAGTGCCCTTCCGCCTTCTCGCAGAGCCTCGTGACTTAGGCCAAAGAGCATCCGGAACAGTTCTTCGTCCACGCCAGGGATGAGCCGCACGATTCGGTTCTGGTCTACCGGATGATCGCTTCGCTCCCCGCCGTTCTTCTCGTCGAACTCGAATAGGACTGCCTTGTTTCCCTTGCGACGCATCAGCGCATGGCGCGTTCCATCGTCACCAACGATCACCGCTCCGACGCGCAGCGCCGTATTGTCGTGAACGAAATTGTCGGTCGTACGGGCGGGAATACCGAAGAGAAAGTCGCGCACTCCGCGCAGAGCAGACGATTTGCCGGCCTCATTGACGCCGAAAATGATTTGAAGGCCTGCGCCACCACTCTCCAGATCGAGAACAGTCCCTGAGAACAGTCCGTAGGCGCGAAGGTGAAGCGACGCGAATCTCATTCCGGGCCTCGCAGACGGCTCAGCACCTGCGCTTCCGCGTCCCGAAGTACTCCTCTCAACTTGTCGACGTCGGCCAATTTGAGCTCTTCTCGGACTTCGAGCGGTAATTTCTCGAGGAGCGGCCCAATCGACTCATTTGCGAGTGTCTGAAGCTCGGCCGGTGTGGTCTCGAGGCGCGTCGCAAGACGTACGAGCTCGCCAATGGGATCGTCCCGTGATTCAAGGGCCTTGCGATCGTAGACCGGCCCTGTGTCTTGATTGATCTTCTCCACCCATGCATTGCCGTCGCTGCACTCGATTGCCATGTTGCGAAGCTCAGCGACGACCGTCTCGGGGCCTGAAACGAGTGTGGAATGCACTTTTCCGTTTCCAGTGAGGTGAAACCGCGTGGCTAGCACGCGTCCCCCAGCGGCGTTCACGTAATTAAGGAGCTTTACCCGGGCCACATCAAGAAGCGCGTCAAGATCATTGAGCCCTGCGATGTCGAGGTCAATCTGAACCCACCTGACTGCATCGGTTGCAACAAACTCAGCTGTTATCTGTTCGCTCTCAACCGTTACCAACTCGCAACCCTTAGGGCCTAGCTCACGGGCGTCCCGCCCCTGACTGTTCCCGCAGTACACTATCCGCGGCGACATCTCGGAGATCACTTGTCGCGCGTGGATATGGCCTAACGCCCAGTAGTCGTAGCCCTTCGATTTCAGAATGTCGATCGTGGTCGGCGCATAGGAATCGTGTTGCGCGTACCCACCTAGGCTTGTGTGCAGGAGCGCTAGGTTGAACAGTCCCTTAACTGCCATCGGGTACTGCTGAGCGAGGTCTTCCAGTACGGCCCGATCGGCAAAGCTCTGGCCATGAACCGCGATGCCAAGATCATCGAAGCGTTTTGTCTCTGGCTTTCGATGATTGAGGACGGTGACATTCGGGGGCATACGCAAAGATTTCGAGATCTCGCTCGCGGCATCGTGGTTGCCCTTGATCAACATCACCGGGATGTTCTTTGCGGCGAGTCGCGAGAGTTGTGAGCTGAAGAATAGCCCGGTATTGAAGTCCCGCCAGTCGCCATCGAAGATGTCGCCGGCAATGGCGACAAAGTCGACTTCGTTGTCGATGGCAAGCTCGACAATGTTTTTCATTGCCTCGCGTGGCGCCGTGCGCATAGCTTCCACGGGCGCGCCTTCATAGCGCTCGAGCCCGCGAAGTGGACTATCGATGTGCAGATCCGAGCAGTGAATGAACTTCATTGGTTCACGACCACCTTGTGTGTGGCTGACGGTTGTTCTTGTCCAGACTCTACACGGCGCAAACTACTGGGCCGCCACAGCGAGGCACCAACCCAAAGTTCGAAGCCTGATAGGGTTGACCTGCCCCTCGATTTAGTAACACGGGGGGGCCTACAGTTACATTTCTGGGTAACCCTTCTCCTCTTACGGGTAAGATTACGCCTGGAAGGGGGGGTCGACAACCAAGAGAAGTGTAAGAGTCGCCGGGAAAGCGGTCGAAATTCGAGGGAGCTACGACGCTCTTGCGGGAGCAATTAGGCGATAGGAGCCGATCACGGTAACGAGCTTGCTCGGTCTTGCACTGGATGGCCTGACCAAGGCTCGAACGAAACTGGATTAGTCGTAAATCGGAATGACCGCTTAGGTCGATACTACGCGGTCGTAGCGATGAACAGCGGTCGTTTCAAGGCGCTGAGCGGCCCGGCGTCCGGTCTCGTGTGCACGGCGGCCACACGCAATCTACAGACCAGTGTCGCTTTTGGCCGATGAGCGGACGTTAGCCAAGAGGCTGGGCCTCTGTGGCGAGCCGTAGAACGCGGGTTTCACCATCGGGCGCACCGCTCCTGAGTACGTAGGGCGCAACGCGGCCTCGAAATCGGGATCGATCTTGAGGAGGATGCCTCCGGCATCAGGCCAATGCGCCCGCCGACAAGCAAAAAAAGTTGCAACTTTTTTTGCTTTCATGCAAAAACGGACGCGTTCGGCCCTGCGTCCGTCAGCGCAGCAGCGGCGCCAGTCCCGCCCACACATTCTCCAGGATGATCGGCTGCGCCTGCGCGGTGGGATGGAGATTGTCGTCGAGAAAACTGTCCCGCTTGCCGTCGATGCCTTCCAGCAGGAACGGCACGAACGCGGTTTTGTGCCGTTTCGCCAGCGCTGCGTACGCCTGTTCGAATTCGCGCGTGTACTGCGGGCCGTAGTTGGGGGGCATCTTCATTCCCACCAGCAATACGCGGGCACCGGCCTTCTGCGCCGCGCGGATGATGACGGCGAGGTTGTCGCGCATCTGCGCCACCGGCAGTCCCCGCAAGCCGTCGTTGGACCCGAGGACGAGAATGACGATCCGGGGCCGATGCCGCGCGAGCGTGGCCGCGATGCGCGAGGCGCCGCCGCTGGAGGTCTCGCCGCTGATGCTCGCGTTCACCACGGTATAATCGAAGTGTTTCTGCCGCAGCCGTTGCTCGAGCAGTGTGACCCAGCCCTCTTTCTGGGCGATGCCGGACGCCGCCGAGAGACTGTCCCCGTAGACGAGCATAGTCGGGCCGGCATGGGCGAGTCCGGCACTCATCAATACCAACACAAGGGCGAGCATTCGCAACATGGCGGTAAGTAACCTGGAACCCATCGTCAAGACGGCCGGCCTCTCCAAGATCGTGCCCAACGGTGCGGAGACGCTCGCCATTTTGCAGGATATCCACCTGGAGGTCATGTCCGGGGAGGCGCTCGCCGTGCTGGGCGCCTCCGGTTCGGGCAAGTCGACCCTGCTCGGACTGCTGGCGGGGCTGGACGTGCC
>ORJL011431341.1_pt1 | contig 12461 bp, 11 predicted proteins | sample 1779941 | NCBI WGS metagenome assembly ORJL01 (sample SAMEA104232317, study PRJEB22302) | groundwater metagenome | biome: forest; feature: aquifer; material: groundwater | place: USA | collected 2011-08-07 | depth 5.8 m
CTGTCACTGGACGAGGTCCATCTTGTAGAGGGCGTTGACGACACCTGGTTCATGCCGTTAGAGGACATGTTCACCGTATATGGCGATAGCAAGATAAACGTCTGCCTGGCAGAGGACGACGTTGTCTGGGCGCTCATCCTTTCTTATGCCAATCAGAACCAGAGCATCACCCCCATCGATCCTCGGAACACAGAGGCCAGAAAAAAACTGCTGGACGCCGTGAAACTGAATTGCACCAGCGCGCAGCCTCAAGCGTCGAAGATCGCGGCAGACCTTGACGCCGCGCTCGGAATAACGTCCGGCGAACAGCAGCAGTCCTCAGGCGGATTCGCAAATTTTATCACGACGGAACCTAGGTTTTATTCTCTAAAATTGACGGGACAAGTCGGCGAAACTGTGGTAAATATCAAAACAGTCCTTGACATTAAGGACTCCGACCCTAAAAAGTGGAAGATGTTGTATTATAAAGTATACTGAAGACTTCAGGAGTAGCAGCCTTTAGGCTGCGCTAATTGAATTTAATTGGCGCAACCTAAAGGTTGCTACTCCATATCAATATGCCCCAGACAATACTCGGAATCGACATAGGCAGTTACTCAATAAAGATCGCCCAGATCAAGCGGACGTTCAAGAACTTCGAACTGGTCAAGTTCTATGAACATTTTATTCAGTATAACGAGCTTCTAACATCGGAAGAGGCGACAACGGCGGCGATCACGGCCGTCCTTGAAGATAACGCACTTGTGTGGGATCAGGCGATCGTCGGCCTTCCCGGGCAATATGTCGCTTCGCGGTTAATTACGCTCCCGTTCGGCAGCAAGAAGAAGATAGATCAGACGATCGAGTTCGAGCTTGAGAACTATATCCCGTTCGAACTGGCAGACGTTGTGACCGATTACCACATCGTCAAGGCGACAAAGGAATCATCCAAGGTACTTGCAATATATGCCCCAAAGGGGCAGTTCGTAAAATACCTGACGCTCGTCGAAAACGCCGGCATAGATCCAAAGATCGTCTGCGTCGAGGGGGTGGAACTGGTCAACCTGGTGAACCTTGGCATGGTTCCGCCGGAGGGGGTCTATGCCCTCGTTGACCTGGGGCATAAAAAGACGACCGTGACCATCTGCAAGGGAAAGAGCCTCATCTATACGCGAACGATCATGCTGGGCGGCTGGCACATTACGGATTCCATCGCCAAGAGGTTGAACGTCCCGTTCGAAGAGGCCGAAAAACTGAAGATAGAAATGGGGCAGGCCGCCCTTGAAGACACGATAGCCTATGACGACCTCACAAAAAAGGTCCTAAGCGCAATTAAGATCGTGACAGAGGACCTGATACTTCATCTCAGGCAGACGTTCTTCTCATATCTTGACGAGGAGGGCGAGGCGGTTTCCGGTATCTATCTTTCCGGCGGGACGTCCAGGCTTCCCGGGATAGACCGGTTCCTGTCGGTCAGATTGAAACAGAACGTTGCGTTCCTGGACTGCCTTGAATTCCATTTCAGCCGGCTCTCGGCGAGCGAGGTCCACCTGCAACTCATACCGCAGGCGCTGGCCCTGGCGCTCCGTGCGGTCGCCCCCGCCGGCCTGCCGGACGTGAACTTTCGGCGCGGCGAATTCGCCTATAAGGGCGATGTGAAACAGATCGGCGGCGGCATCAGGCGCGCGGGGCTGGCCATCGGTTTTGCGATATTACTGGCCATCTTTTACTTTGGGGTCCGGTATTACACTCTCAACAAAAGGCTGACCGAGCTTAATAAAGAGGTTGCAACACTCGTCCAGAACGCTATTCCGGATGTGGATAAGAAAAAGATCACCACTGCCCCAGCCGCCCTTTCAACGGTAAAGGCAAGGAGGACAGAGGTGAGCGACAGGCTGGCAAAATTCTCCGCCGCGCTTTCATCTTCCGGCCTCGATATATTGAAGGACGTTTCGGCAGCCTTTCCGCCAAAGGAAGAGGTTCAGGTCGATGTTGATAAGCTGGACTATTCCCCCGGAATGATAAAGATATCCGGCAGGACGGATTCGTCCGAAGCCATTGATAAGATCAAGGCGGCAATGGATAAGAGCGGGAAATTCAAGAACGTTTCAACGGGGAACATTCGCAAGGGGACAAAAGACGATATCAAATTCGACATGACGGTCGAACTGGCCGGAAAATAGGGTTGTCATCCTGAGCGTAGCGAAGGATCCAGCGAATACAATTGAGTGATCGGGACATGTTTAAAATATGCCACTGAAAAGCAAATACGCCATCTTTGAAAGGTTCAACTTCGAGACGCTTTACAATACCTTTTTGGGGTTGCAGTCGCGAGAACAGCTGATATCCGTTGTAGTGGCGGGCATCCTGTTGATCCTCATTGTTATTGTCCCGATATCGCTCGCCAGCGGCAAGCTCTCTCAAATGGAGAAAGCGATATCCTCGGGGCGGGAGCAGATCAATGATGTCGTGAGAGAGATCGGCGAATATAACAAGGCAAGGTCGCAACTGAACGCCATTGAATCACAGTTAAAGGGCGATGTCGATGTTTCGATCTCGACAACGCTCGAAAAACTGGCGGAGCAGATCAACTTAAAGGACAATTTAGGGTTCGGGAAGGGTGAATCAACGACATCATCCGATATCTTTGATGAGAAAAGCGCGGAAGTTAAACTCTCTCGCGTTACTCTCTCACAGCTCGTAGAATTTTTATATAAGATCGAAAGCGAGAAGACGCGCATCCTGCGAATAAAGAAATTGACCGTAGCTCCGCGTTTTGACAATAGAAAACTATTGGATGCTACTGCATTGCAGGTGTCGACGTTCATCCCCTCAAGTCCTGCCCCCCCAAGCGAAGAAGTAAAAAAGAAGAATGTAAAGCCTAAGAGGGAGGAAGAGTAGAACAATGCCCAAGCTATTTAAATATATCGGCTACTTTGCCCTGTTCGTCTTTTCCTTTTTTATATTCCTCTACTGGACGTTTCCATACGGGATATTAAAAGAGAGGCTGGTGGGCGAAGTTGAACAGCAGCTTGGCGGGGAATATGATGTCCGCATCGGCGACCTATCGCCCAGTTTCTTCACAGGGGTGGTTTTAAAACAGGTTAAGATATTAAAACACGAAGGGAGCGAGGTCAAAACGATCTGGGAGGCACAAAAGGTAAAGGTCAGGGCCTCACTGTTTTCACTGATATTCGGAAGGACCAGTGTGACATTCTCGGCCAAGACCAAATCAAGCTCTGTTTCAGGGTCGTTTTCGACGAATGAGGACGGTTTTAATTTCACAGGCGACCTCTCCAATTTCAATCTGGGCGATCTGGGCACCTTTAAGGGGAAAGGAGGGGTGAACCTCTTCAGCGCTATCGATGGTCCCATCAAGCTCAGTATAAACAAGCGTCAGGTCATTCAGAGCTCGGGAAACGCAGATTTTTCACTTGCCGATATCAAGTCCAGCGCCGGCGATCTGGAACTACAGAATTGGAGAACGCTTAAGCTGCCCGACCTCGTATATTCAAAGGGGAGCGGCTCGAACCTGAAGATCGAAATTTCAAAGGGCCAGATACATATAAAAGAGTTCAAATTGGCGGATGGCGATCTGGTCCTCGACCTGAACGGCGATGTCTTCATGTCATCGACTTTCAAGAATTACAGGTTGAATCTGAAGGGCGTTTTTTCGGTGACCCCAAGGCTTGAAGAGGCTATAAAAGATGAATTGTATTTTGTAAGGGGAGAGAAACAGGCAGACGGGACATATCCATTGACGATCACCGGCCGGATAGGGGATCCTGACATCAAAATCGGCGATTTCACGCTGCCACTGTAGTTGCCCCATTTATGGGGCCGTAGTTGCCTGATTTATCAGGCCAAAGATCGCCCGATAAATCGGGCAACTACAAATCTATGCCACTGGATAAAAACATAAAATATACCGCCAGCAAGCGAAAGAGGCCCTTGATCGTTGTAACCAACGACGATGGGGTCGCATCTCCCGGCATCAAGGCCTTGAGCGCCGCTCTCAAAAAAGTTGGCGATGTACTTGTTGTTGCCCCCGTGTCGGAACAGAGCACGACGAGCCATTCTCTCACGCTCCACAGGCCGCTTCGGTGTAAGGCCATAAGAAGGAACGTCTACGCCGTGGACGGAACCCCCACAGATTGCGTCAACCTGGCGGTGAATTTTATATTGAGGGGGACGAAGCCGGACATGATCTTTTCGGGCATAAATAGGGGACCAAACCTGGGCGACGACATCAACTATTCAGGGACGGTCTCGGCGGCAATAGAGGGTGGAATCGTTGGGGTTCCATCCATTGCCATCTCCGTGGCCGGCTCGCTTGCCGATGCCGCACAAACTTTGGGAGGATTCACGTTCAAGGCCGCCGCCGAATTTGCCGTGCGCGCGGCAAGGCAGGTATTGAAGCGCGGCCTGCCAAAGGATGTCATCTTGAACATCAACGTGCCGAACCTTCCCACGAACAAGATCAAGGGATATAAAATGACCTTCCAGGGGAAGAAGAACTACGCCAATCTTACGACGGAAAAGCTCGACCCGCGCGGCGTGAAATATTACTGGATCTGCGGTGAAGAGGCGGGCTTTGACGACATTCCGGGGTCGGACTGTAACGCCATCAACAACGGTTGCATATCAATAACACCTTTAAGGGTGAGCCTGACGGAGTCCGTGTTTCTTAAAAAAATGAATTCATGGAGGTTCTGAAAATGACCTTAAAGAGGGGCAACCATGAATTTCAAAAGGCCTGCCTGACAAGGGAGCAGAACGCGTATTACATAGCCAGAAAGAAGATGCTGGATGAACAGATCCGCCCGGCGGTGAAGGACGAGCGTGTGTTAAGGGCCATGTCGGTCGTGCCACGTGAGAGGTTCGTCCCGTCCGCGCTGATCGGACAGGCATATTCCGATCATCCGCTCAACATCGGCGAGGGTCAGACGATATCACAACCTCTCATCGTCGCCATGATGACCGAGCAGTTGAGGCTCAAAGGGGACGAAAGGATACTGGAGATCGGAACGGGGAGCGGATATCAGGCGGCTATCTTGTGCGAGCTTTGCAAACAGGTCTATTCCATTGAGCGGCTGACCGGTCTGTCGAACAGGGCGCGCATGACCCTTTATGACCTTGGTTATGTCAACTTCACGCTCCGCATCGGGGACGGAACGAAAGGGTGGGCCGAGGCCGCGCCATTCAACGGGATCATAGTCACTGCCGGCGCACCGGTCGTTCCGGAGGCGCTGACGGAGCAACTTGCCGAGGGTGGACGGCTGGTCATCCCTGTCGGCGGAGAAGATGTCCAGACATTGAAGGTCATAACAAGGATCGGCGGCCGGTTCGTTGAAGAATCCATCAGCGGCTGCAGATTCGTGAAATTGATAGGTGAGGACGGATGGAAAGAGAGATAATTGCTTGTCATCCTTCCCCCCTTTAGAAAAGGGGGGTGAGGGGGGATTTGCGCGGGATTGCTTCACTTCGCTCACATGAAATTTTTTCTATTAACAGTTCTTATTTTCACCGCTGCCTGTGCCACATCCTTCGACGCCAAGGGAAAATATCACCGCGTTCAGTCGGGTGAGACTATCTGGAAGATAGCGAGCGCATACCGGGTCCCCGTTCAGGACCTGGCCGAAATGAACAACGTTCAGGACGGCCATAAACTTGAGGCGGGCCAGAAGCTCTACTTTCCGCCGCGCCCTAAGGGCCGCGTCTGGAAAAAACTCCCCAAGGAAGAACAGGAGAGGACATATTCCGCACCGATAGAGACGGATCGGGGGAGGTTCATCTGGCCGGTGGACGGCACTGTTTTTTCTAACTTCGGCATACGCAACGGCCGCAGACACGACGGGATCGACATTGCCGCAAAGGCAGGGACACCCATCAGGGCGGCAGCAGACGGCAAGGTCGTCTTTTCTTCAAGGCTTGGGGGATATGGCAACACGATCATCATCCGTAATTCAGACAACTTCTTCACTACCTATGCCCATAATAGTCGCAACATCGCCAAAAAGGAGCAAAATGTAAAAAGAGGCGACCTCATTGCCAATGTCGGGGCGACCGGCAACGCCAGCGGGGCCCATTGCCATTTTGAAATTCGTCATAGACAAAAGGCAAGAAATCCTCTATTTTTCTTGCCTGTCAAGCGGTAGCTTGAATTGTGTAGTTGCCCGATTTATCGGGCGATGTTGGCCCAATAAATTGGGCAACTACAAATTTATGAAACGCAAAGGAGACGACATGGAGACACTATTAAAGGCGGCCATCAGGGACGTCCCCGACTTTCCAAAGCCGGGCATACTCTTCAAGGACATCACGCCGATCCTGTCCGACAGCAAGCTCTTCAATAAGGTGATAGATTCGCTTGCCGAGCGCTACGCCAAGAAGGGGATAGATGCCATTGTCGGAATAGAATCGCGTGGTTTCCTCTTTGGCGCCCCGCTCGCATATAAGATGGGCAAGGCCTGCGTGCCGGTGCGCAAGAAGGGAAAATTGCCGTATCACACCGTTCAAGAATCCTACGACCTTGAATATGGCTCGGCAACCATTGAGATGCACACCGACGCAGTGAGGCCGGGGCAGAGGGTGATCGTTGTAGATGATCTTTTGGCGACCGGCGGGACCGCAATGGCAACGTGCAACCTTGTTGAAAAACAGGGGGCGCATGTGATCGAGTGCGCGTTCGTGGTAGAGCTTGCATTTTTGAACGGACGCGATAGATTGAAACGCGATGTGTATGCGTTGGTGAAGTATATGTAGTTGCCCGATTTATCGGGCCTTCGTAGCGCAGGTCTTTAGACCTGCCAGTATTGGCAGGACTGAAGTCCTGCGCTACACCGTATATCGGCCCCGTAGCTCAGAGGATAGAGCATCGGTTTCCTAAACCGGTGGTCGCGTGTTCGACTCACGCCGGGGTCACAGTTAAAGAGAACTTAGATGGCGAGCGAGGATCTGGCTTTTCCTGCTATACAACGCATTGATTTTACAGCATAAATTAACTTCAAAAACCTGAAAAAAGTTAGCAACTTTTTTTGGCATGTGCCGATAATAGAAACAAAGGAGTTTTTATGAGTGGTTGTAGTCCAGACTTTTCACAGACAACAATGACTGTCATCGGATCGCCAAATCGTCCAGAAATTGACGAACAACCCGATACGATTACGATAAAACCCCATCAGGATATAAGTTATAATGAACCAGATGTTTACTATCCTGATGCATTTGACAGACAACCTATAAATCCCCTAGATGTCACGGACACATTAATTTCAACCGACATATTTATTCCATACGATATTTATTTGCCTGACATGTGCTTGATAGATGATTCTTTTGAAACGGATGATGTTCTTGGCAAAGATGAGTCAATAGACATGGCAGAAATTTCAGGCACGGATTCAAGCGATGACACTTACATCCCGCCAAGCCAAGCTACAATTACACCGGACGAAATCAATTTTGGCGTTGTAACAGTTGGCTGTTATTCTAAGACACTTGATATTTGTATTAACAATATTGGAAACGCTACACTCATTCTTAAACAAATTTCGTTCGTTGATTGTGATGAATTTGGATTGAACCTCCCCCCCACAAATTTTCCACAGAATATTATTGTTGGCATGTCATTATGTTTTGGAGCAGTTTATGTGCCGAGTAAAGAATCTGTTGAACATTGTATTTTAAAAATTAATACAAATGACCAATTTTTGCCCTATCAAACGATTATGCTAACCGGTTTTGGGACATATGATGCTGAATATGTAGACTATTTTGTTCAAGATTCAAAACAAACAACTCAATTCTTTTTGACACGACCTGCGGATTCATCAGCTATAAAAGTATGGGTGGCAGAAAATTCTTGTCAGAACGGATGGGGTTACAATGGGCTTTCAAATAGTATAATTTTTGATAGTAAGAACAAGCAAGATTCGTGCAGTTTGCCAAAGCCTGATGACGAAATTAAAATTTGGTATAAGCTTTTGTGTTTTACCGAATAGGAAAGCATGAAAAATTTAATATTCGTGTGCTATGTCAAAATTCGTCACATGGGGTCAGGCTACAGTATTCAAGTATTTGACAAATACTTGAATACTGTAGCCTGACCCCAAAACCTATTGTAAACATTCCTTACAAAAGAGCTTGCAAAATATATTAACATGTGTATAATTGAAATCACGGGGGAGGAGGCGAATATGTTTAATTATCAGGTCCTACAAAAGATGAGAGAGGAACATGATCTCTCTCAAGGATACGTTGCGAAAGAGCTTGGGATTTCACGCCCTACCTATGTTCAATTAGAAAAAGGTGAACGGGAAATTACCGTGCCCGAAGCCGAAAAGCTTGCTCTTATGTATGGGGTCTCCTTTGATAATTTCATAAAGGGGGTCGAGGAGCCTAAGATCAAGGTAGTGCTTGAGAAAAAAGCAAAGCAGAAAGGCCGGCCGGGAAAAGGCATCAGGATAAGCGTCCCGCAAAAAGATCTTAAAAAATTTAAAGAGGTTTTGCTTTATATCCTGTCAAAGGTCGGAGGGAAGCCGAATGTCGGCGAAGCCGTGATCTATAAACTGCTTTACTTCATTGATTTTGATTTTTATGAAAAATTTGAGGAACAGCTTGTCGGTGCGACGTACATTAAAAACCATTACGGTCCTACTCCCGTTGAATTTAAAGCTGTTGTTGGCGACATGATTCTGGGAGGCGAGGTAGTAAAAGTTGAAGGGAAATATTTTAATTACCCGCAAAGAAAATATTTAGCGGTCAGGCGGCCAGATCTTGATGTTCTATCCGGCCGCGAAATAGAACACATTGACGATGTCTTGGCGCGGCTTTCCGATAAAAACGCCAAAGAAATGGAAAATTATTCCCACGAGGATATTCCTTGGAAAGCGGCAGAAAACGGGAAACCCCTTTCATACGAGAGCGTTTTTTACCGTGACGAACATTATTCCGTAAGAAATTATGAAGACGAGCTATAATGAACTGCCGGAATTTTCCAGGGAATTTAAGCGGTTTTCAAAAAAATATAGATCATTGCCCGGCGATTTGGAAGAATTTAAGCGCGTTGTTGATGTTGCGCCGATGGGAAATAGTAAACATTTCAATGTTATTACGCGAAACGAACGATGCGCCGTTATCAAAGCGCGTCTGTTTTGTCGCTATTTAAAAGGTTCATCGCTCCGAGTTGTTTACGCTTTTCACTGCCAAAGCTGTAAAGTGGAGTTCATCGAGATATATTTCAAGGGTGATGGGGGGAATGAGGACAAAGATAGGATAAAGGCCTATATGTCACATTTTTCTTTTGACCAATCCTGAAAAGTATGCTAAATTCCTAAATGAATTCGGCGAATTAGCCGAGTTTATCACCCGCAAATCCATGCGGGAAGGGGGGTTTATGAATAAATCAGGCCTTGTCAATGTCATCTGTGAAAAGGCGAATATCCCGAGAAAAAGGGCCAAAGAGACCGTCGATCTGATCTTTGATGCCATGATCGAATCCCTGCTGAAAGGGGATCGCATTGAGATCAGGGGACTTGGCAGTTTTGCCATAAGGAACTACGGCGCATATACGGGCCGCAATCCCAAGACGGGCGAATCCATCCAAGTGGCGCCCAAAAAGCTCCCATTCTTCAAGGTCGGAAAAGAGCTGAAGGAGTTCGTTGACGGAAAGGGTCCCCCGGAAACGACCGACGAAGGCGGAGAATGAAATCTCATGTTTTAAACCTTTCAGATAATACCTATCCGTACCTATTAAGGAATATCTTTGACCCTCCAAAAAAGCTGAACATCTCAGGCAACTTCCCAGATTTCAACCTTCATCCACCGCTAGCCGTCATCGGCTCACGCAAACCTACCGAACAAGGCGAAAGAATGGCGTTTGAACTCGCAGGCTCGCTTGCCATGGCCGGTTTCACCATCGTCAGCGGGCTGGCCTACGGCGTTGACTCCATCGCCCATCGCGGCTGCCTCGATAAGAACGGAATAACGGTTGCCGTTCTGGGCAGCGGACTTGAACATATCTATCCGCCCATCCATAAAAAATTGGCGGATGAGATCGCGGAGAAGGGCGGGGCGGTCATCTCTGAATACGAAGCAAAAGAACTTCCGCTTCAACACCATTTTCCAGAACGGAACAGGATCATCAGCGGGCTCTCGCTCGGGGTCGTCGTGGTCGAGGCGGCCATCGCCTCCGGGACGCTCATCACCGCCCGCAGCGCGCTGGAACAGGGCCGCGAAGTCTTTGCCGTCCCGGGCCTCGCCGGAAATGTGAACACCGCAGGGACCCATAGGCTCATCAGAGAAGGGGCAGCGCTTGTGGAATCAGCGCAAGATATAATAGATATCCTCTCGCCGAGACTCTCAAAAGAATGGAACGCAAAGTTTTCTGGACAATCGTTCGGAATTGGTGATAAGGAACGCAGGCTTTTGGACCTGTTGGGAAATAAACCGAAGCCCGTCGATCTTTTGATCGAAGAGAGCGGCCTTTTACCTCAAGATGTGCTGGCCGCGATCACAGTGCTTGAATGTTCCGGCCTTGCCGCCGACAAAGACGGTAGGGGATACATTAAAAATGACAAAACCACTGATCATAGTTGAATCGCCAACGAAGGCCAAGGCGGTCAAAAAATATATGGGGAGCGCCTTTCAGGTAAAGGCCTCCGTCGGCCACGTCAAGGACCTGCCGGTCTCCAAGCTTGGCGTTGACGTCGAGAACGATTTCGAGCCGACCTATCAGGTCATTAAGGGAAAGACAGCGATCGTTGACGAGATAGTCGCCGCCGCGAAGGGTGCGGGACATGTCTATCTGGCGACCGACCCCGACCGTGAGGGAGAGGCGATCGCATGGCACCTTGCGGAAGAGATAAAGGCAGGGACCCGCCACCAAAGCGTCGGCGGGCAGGCCCGGGGCAAAAAAGGGGCAAAAAAGAAAAAAGGGGAAGAGGGGAAAAAGAAGACGGCAAGCAGCAAGTCCCCGGAGATCCACCGCGTTCTTTTTCACGAGATCACGCCAAAGTCGGTGAAAGACGCCATCGCAAATCCGGTAAAACTCGATCAGAACCTATTTGACGCCCAACAGGCGCGCAGGATATTGGACAGGCTTGTGGGCTATAAGATCAGCCCGATACTTTGGGCAAAGGTGCAGCGAGGCCTTTCTGCGGGCCGGGTCCAATCGGTTGCGGTTCGCATCATCTGTGAACGTGAAGAAGAGATAAAGAAGTTCAAGGCTGTCGAATATTGGTCGGTTCTGGCCCACCTTGAGGGAAGCGTTCCGCCGAAGTTCGAGGCGAAGCTCGCCGAGGTCGGCGGCAAGAAGGCCGATATCAAGAACAAGGCCGAGGCCGACAAGATAGTCAAGGCGTTGCAGTCATCTGAGTTCATCCTGTCAAAGATAACTCGTCAGGAGCGCAGACGTCATCCGGTTCCGCCATTCACGACGAGCAAGTTGCAGCAAGAGGCGGCCAGAAAGCTCGGGTTCTCTGTCAAAAAGACGATGATGCTGGCGCAACAGCTCTATGAAGGCGTTGAGCTGGGGGACGAGGGCATCGTTGGCCTGATCACCTATATGAGGACCGACTCGGTCCGCGTCGGCGAAGGGGCGATACAAGCGGCAAGGGGACATATCGCCGAGAGATACGGCAACGAAACGCTGCCGGACGGCCCGAACTATTACAAGAACAAACGCGGCGCGCAGGACGCCCATGAGGCGATCAGGCCGACCGTGATGGAACATCTGCCTGAGAAAGTTGAAAGTTTTTTAAGCAAGGACCAGCTGAGGCTCTATGAGCTCATCTGGAAGCGTTTCATCGCGTCGCAGATGAACTCCGCCGTTTACGATCAGACTATTTTTGATATTGCGGCTTCCCCCTCTCCCCTCAGGGGAGAGGGCAAGGGTGAGGGGTGGTGTCTCCTCCGCTCTACCGGCCAAGTGATGAAATTCGCTGGTTTCATGGCGGTCTATCTTGAAGGCATTGACGAAGAGGCCGAAAAGGACGAAGAAGAGAACCCGACCCTGCCGCTCCTTTCCGAGGGCGAAAAACTGACCAACCACGGCATTACGCCCAACCAGCATTTCACGCAGCCTCCGCCGCGTTTCACAGAGGCCTCGCTCGTGAAGGAACTTGAGGAACAGGGGATCGGCAGGCCATCGACCTATGCCTCGATCATGAGTACGATACAGGACAAGAACTATGTGAAGAAAGAGCAACTGCGCTTCTTTCCAACGCGCCTCGGCGAAGTCGTGAACGACCTGCTGGTTAAGAATTTCCCGGACATTTTGGAGATAAAATTCACCGCCCAGATGGAAGAGGAGCTCGACGACGTCGAAGAGGGAAAACGCACGTGGACATCGGCCCTAAGCGATTTCTGGACCCCGTTTTCAAAGACGCTCAAGAGCGCCGAAAAAGGCATGGAAAATCTAAAGGCACAGATGGTCGAGACCAGCATCACCTGCGAAAAATGCGGCAAGCCGATGGTCATCA
>ORJL010495179.1_pt1 | contig 12460 bp, 7 predicted proteins | sample 1779941 | NCBI WGS metagenome assembly ORJL01 (sample SAMEA104232317, study PRJEB22302) | groundwater metagenome | biome: forest; feature: aquifer; material: groundwater | place: USA | collected 2011-08-07 | depth 5.8 m
CCCGCCCCCCGACGCCGACGTGACGACGCTCTCCGGCGGCGAGCGCCGCCGCGTGGCGCTCTGCCGGCTGCTGCTGCAGTCGCCGGACATGCTGCTGCTCGACGAGCCGACGAACCATCTCGATGCGGAGTCGGTGGCCTGGCTCGAGCGCTTCCTGAAGGACTACGCCGGCACCGTCGTCGCCGTGACGCACGACCGGTACTTCCTCGACAACGTCGCCGGCTGGATTCTCGAGCTCGATCGCGGGCGCGGGATCCCCTGGGAAGGCAACTACTCGTCCTGGCTCGAGCAGAAGAAGAACCGCCTCCAGCAGGAAGAGAAGGCGGAGACGCGCAAGCAGCGGACGCTCGAGCGCGAGCTGGAATGGATCCGCATGTCGCCGCGGGCGCGCCAGGCGAAAGGCAAAGCGCGGCTGAACGCGTACGAAGAGCTGCTACGTGAAGAGTCCACGCAGCGAATCGAGACGGCGGAGATCTACATCGCCCCGGGGCCGCGTCTCGGCGACATCGTCGTCGAGGCGCGCGGTGTGAAGAAGGGCTACGGCGACAACCTGCTGATCGAGAACCTCGACTTCACGCTGCCGCGCGGCGGCATCGTCGGCGTCATCGGTCCCAACGGCGCCGGCAAGACGACCCTGTTCCGGATGATCACGGGGGTGGAAGATCCCGACGCGGGCACGCTCAGGGTCGGCGAAACCGTGCGGATTGGCTACGTCGATCAGAGCCGCGATGCGCTCGACGCGAACAAGACGGTGTTCGAAGAGATCACGGGCGGCCACGACGAGCTCGAGCTCGGCAAACGCAAGGTCGCGTCGCGCGCGTACGTGTCGTGGTTCAATTTCAAGGGCGGAGCGCAGCAGCGAAAAGTCGGCACACTGTCGGGTGGGGAGCGCAACCGCGTCCACCTCGCGAAGCTGCTGAAGAAGGGCAGCAACCTGCTGCTGCTCGACGAGCCGACCAACGACCTCGACGTCGACACGCTGCGCTCCCTGGAAGAAGCGCTGCTCAATTTTGCCGGTTGCGCCGTGGTGATCAGCCACGACCGCTGGTTTCTGGACCGGATTGCCACCCACATGCTCGCGTTCGAGGGGGACAGCCAGGTGGTGTGGTTCGAGGGCAATTGCCAGGATTACGAGGCCGACCGCAAGCGACGCCTCGGAGCCGCCGCGGACCAGCCGCATCGGATCAAGTATCGCAAACTCACTCGTTAGGGGCTGGGCGCTAGGGGCTAGCTGACGCGTCGGGAGTGTCCGGCTCCGGTTTCGGTAGTGTCCGGCTTTCTTGTCCCGCCGAAGCCGCAAGGCGAAGGGGGAAGCCGGACCGGGATCTCATCATGTGCCGCAACATCAAAACCTTCTTCAACTTCGACCCGCCCGCGACCGACGAGGAGATACGCGCCGCCTCGCTCCAATTCGTTCGAAAGCTGAGCGGCTTCAACAAGCCGTCGAAAGCGAACGAGGCGGCCTTCGAGCGGGCGATCGACAATGTGGCGGATGTCGCGCGGCGGCTGATCGACTCGCTGGTCACGACGGCGGGACCTCTCGACCGCGGGGTCGTCGCGGCGCAGGCGCAGGCGCGGGCGCGCGCCGCCGAGCGCTTCGCGCGCTAGACTTGTCGCGCCGACGTGTCCGCCGACCTGTCCGCCGACCTGTCCGCCGAAGCCGCGTAGCGGCGAAGGTGGAAGCCGCGTAGCGGCGAAGGTGGAAGCCACGAAGTGGCGAAGGTGGGAGCTGCGCAGCGGCGAAGGCTGACCAATCCAATAAAGTCATAGCTAAGATACATCGATTGTATTTTACTTCTGAGTTGGCGTAGGCGATAACAGCGTCGCGCCGCCGACACGGTCCGCCGGCCGCGCGACATTCGTCAATGCCGCCTGCACAAGGCTTATACGATCCCCGACACGAGCACGACGCCTGCGGCGTCGGCTTCGTCGCCGACATCCACGGTCGGAAGTCGCACGCGATCGTCCAACAGGCCCTGCGGGTGCTGATCAACCTCGCGCATCGCGGCGCCTGCGGCTGCGAGGCCAACACCGGCGACGGCGCCGGGATCCTCATTCAGACGCCCGACAGATTTCTGAGAAAGGTCGCGCCGGCTCCGTTGCCGCCGCCGGGCGCCTACGGCGTGGGCCTCGTCTTTCTGCCGCGCGACCCGGCGGCGCGCGCCGCCATCGAACAGCTCTTCGCGCGGCTGGTCGCCGACGAGGGACAGACGCTCATTGGCTGGCGCGACGTTCCTACCGACGACCGCCTGGTCGGCCCCGGCGCGGTGGCTGTCGAACCGGTGTTCAGGCACATCTTCATCGCGCGCGAGGCCTCCCTCACTGGTCCGGACGCCCGAGCCGGCTTCGAACGGAAGCTGTACATCATTCGCAAGCGGGTCGAACAGGCGGTCGACCGCCTCTCGGTCCCCGACGATGCGAAGCGGTCCTTCTACGTCGTCAATCTGTCGTGCAACACGCTGATCTATAAGGGGATGCTGACCGCGGCGCAGATCGAGCCGATGTTTCCCGATCTGGCGGATCCGGATCTCGAGTCGGCGCTCGCCCTCGTGCACCAGCGGTTCTCCACGAATACGTTTCCGGCCTGGCCGCTGGCGCACCCGTACCGGCTGATCGCGCACAACGGCGAGATCAACACGCTGACCGGCAACATCAACTGGATGCGGGCGCGGGAAGGGCTGCTGCGCTCGCCGCTCTTGGGCGACGACCTGACGAAGCTGCTGCCCGTGATTCGCGAGGGCGGGAGCGACACGGCGACCTTCGACAACGTCCTCGAACTCCTCGTCATGGCGGGCCGATCGCTGCCGCACGCGATCCTGATGATGATGCCCGAGCCGTGGCACAACCACCCGACGATGCCCGAGGACGTGAGGGCGTTCTACGAATACCACGCCTCGCTGATGGAGCCGTGGGATGGTCCGGCGTCGATGGCATTTTCCGACGGCACGGTGATCGGCGCGATTCTCGATCGCAACGGCCTGCGCCCGTCGCGGTACTACGTCACGAGCGACGGGCTGGTAATCCTCGCGTCGGAAGTCGGCGTGCTCGACATTCCACCGGAGGACATCGTCCTGAAAGAGCGGCTGCACCCGGGCCGCATTTTTCTGGTCGACACCGCTCGCGGGAAGATCGTGTCTGACGAGGAGGTCAAGCGGGAGCTTGCGGCGGCTCATCCTTACAAGCAGTGGCTGTCGCAGCTCGTGGACATCAACGACCTCCCTCACGCGCTTGCCAGGCCGAAGCTCGGTTGCTCGCTGCCGAGTGAAGGCTGGCCGTATCTGCCGCCGCCGAGCCGCGAGACAGTCCTGCAGCGCCAGCAGCTGTTCGGCTACACGCACGAAGATCTGCGCCTGTTGCTCGAGCCGATGGCGACGACGGGCGAGGAGCCCATCGGATCGATGGGCACCGACACGGCGCTGGCGGCGCTGTCGGATCGGCCGCGCCTGCTCTACGACTACTTCAAGCAGATGTTCGCGCAGGTCACCAACCCGCCGCTGGACGCCATCCGCGAAGAGCTCGTCACGTCGATGGAATCGACGATCGGCCCCGAGGGCAACCTGCTCGATCCCGAGCCGGGCTCGTGCCGCCAGATCAAAGTCACCTACCCCGTGCTCGACAACGACCAGCTGGCGCGGCTGCTGCACGTGAACGATCCCGTCTTCCGCGCGATCCGGCTTCCGATGCTCTTCGATCCCCTCGCCGAAGATCGCGGCCTCGAGCGCGCCATGGGCGATCTGAAGCAGCGCGTCAGCGAGGCGGTGGCCGATGGCTACACGATTGTGATTCTTTCGGATCGCGACGCCGATCGGGTGCTCGCGCCGATCCCGAGCCTGCTCGCTACCGGAGGCGTCCACCATCATCTGGTCCGGGAGGGCACCCGCACGCGCTGCGCGCTCATCGTCGAATCGGGCGACGCGCGCGAGGTCCATCACTGCGCGCTGCTTCTCGGGTACGGCGCGGGCGCGGTGAACCCGTACCTGGCGTTCGAAACACTTGCCGACATGATTTCCCGCGGCACCCTTGTCGGCGTCAGCCATGAAAGAGCGGTAGAGAACTACGTGCACGCGCTCAACAAGGGCATCGTCAAAGTGATGTCCAAAATGGGCATCTCGACACTCCAGAGCTACTGCGGGGCGCAGGTGTTCGAGGCGGTTGGCCTCGACCGGAAGTTCGTGGACGATTACTTCACGCGCACGGTGTCGCGGATTGGCGGCGTCGGCATCGAGGTGATTGCGGAGGAGGTGCAGCGCCGGCACGCGAAGGCGTTTCCGGGACGGCCGCTTGCGGAGGAAGACCTGGAATGGGGCGGGGAGTATCAGTGGCGGCGCGAGGGGGAGCGCCACCTGTTCAACCCCGAGACGGTGTACAAGCTGCAGCACGCCACGCGAAGCGGCCAGTACAGCATCTTCAAGGAATACACGCGGCTGGTTGACGATCAGAATCGCAGGCTAGTCACGCTTCGCGGGCTGCTCGAGCTCAAGACAGGCGGCACCCCGGTGCCGATCGACGAGGTCGAATCGGTCGATTCGATCGTGAAGCGCTTCGCGACCGGCGCGATGTCGTACGGGTCGATCAGCCAGGAAGCGCACGAGACGCTGGCCATTGCGATGAACCGGCTGGGCGGGAAGTCGAACACCGGCGAGGGCGGGGAAGATCCGGTCCGGTTCAAGAAAGATCCGAACGGCGACTGGCGCCGCAGCGCGGTGAAGCAGGTCGCGTCGGCGCGCTTTGGCGTCACGAGCGAGTATCTCGTGAACGCCGAGGACCTGCAGATCAAGATGGCGCAGGGAGCCAAGCCGGGCGAGGGCGGCCAGCTTCCCGGCCACAAGGTGTATCCGTGGATTGCGAAGGTGCGCAATGCAACGCCCGGCGTCGCGCTGATCTCGCCGCCGCCGCATCACGATATCTATTCCATCGAAGATCTCGCGCAGCTGGTCTACGACCTGAAAAACGCAAACCCCGAGGCTCGCATTCACGTGAAGCTGGTCGCGCTGGCCGGCGTCGGCACGGTGGCCGCCGGCGTTGCGAAGGCCCACGCCGACGTGGTGCTGATCTCGGGCCACGACGGCGGCACCGGCGCGTCGCCGCTGACGTCCATTAAGCACGGGGGAGTGCCGTGGGAGCTCGGGCTGGCCGAGACGCAGCAGGTGCTCATGATGAACAACCTGCGCGACCGCATCGTCGTGCAGGTGGACGGGCAGCTGAAGACCGGCCGCGACGTCGTGATTGCCGCGTTGATGGGCGCCGAGGAGTTCGGTTTTGCGACGGCGCCGCTTGTTGTTTCGGGCTGCGTCGTGATGCGCGTCTGGCACCGGAACACCTGCCCGGTGGGCGTGGCGACGCAGGATCCGGTCCTCCGCAGGAACTTCACCGGCAAGGCCGAGCACGTCGTGAACTTCTTCAGGTTCGTCGCGGAGGAAGTGCGCGAATACATGGCGGCGCTCGGGTTCCGGTCGATGGACGAGATGATCGGCCGCGTCGACAGGCTGAATGTCCGGACGGCCGTCGATCACTGGAAGGCGCGCGGCCTCGATTTTTCAGCGATCCTGCACAGTCCCGCGTCGGCTGGCGGGTCGGCCGAGAGCCCGAGGCGGTCGACGACAAAGCAGGATCACGGCCTGTCCGCCGCGCTCGACAACGAGCTGATTGCTCGATGCGCTGACGCCCTCGACCATCAAACGCCGGTTCAGATCGACCTGCCCATCCGCAACGCGCATCGCACGGTGGGGACGATGCTCGGGTATGAGGTGACGAAGCGATACGGCAGCGACGGATTGCCTGACGACACCATTCAGCTTTGGCTCCACGGGTCCGCGGGCCAGAGCTTCGGCGCGTTCGTGCCTCGCGGCATCACGCTCGTGCTCGAAGGCGATTCCAACGACTACGTCGGCAAGGGGCTGTCGGGCGGAAAGATCATCGTCTACCCGCCGAGGACATCGCGGTTTGTGGCGGAAGAGAACGTTCTCATCGGCAATGTGGCGCTCTACGGCGCGACCGGCGGCGAGGCGTATCTCCGCGGCGTGGCCGGCGAGCGTTTCGCGGTGAGAAACAGCGGGGCCCTGGCGGTGGTGGAAGGCGTCGGCGATCACGGCTGCGAATACATGACCGGCGGCCGCGTCGTCGTGCTTGGGAAGACGGGCCGCAATTTCGCCGCGGGAATGAGCGGCGGCATCGCCTACGTGCTGGATGTCGGGAACGCGTTCAGACTTCTCTGCAACAGGGAGATGGTCGATCTCGATCCGCTGGAATCGCTTTACGACGTCGAGCTCGTGCGCCTGCTCGTCACCCGTCACGTGGCGTGCACCGGAAGCGAGCTGGGAGCGCGGGTGCTGCAGAAGTTTGACGCGATGCGGTCGCTGTTTGTGAAGGTCATGCCGCGCGATTACAAGCGGGTGCTCGAGGCTGAAGCGCGAGCGGCAGCGGCGGGGCGCGAGGCGACCTTTCTCGAGCTGGCGGGGGTGGCCGTCAATGGGTAAAGCGACCGGCTTTCTCGAGATTCAGCGGCGTAAGCATCCGACGCGCCCGGTCGCCGAGCGGATCACCGACTGGAGCGAAGTCTATCTGCCGTATCCCGAGGCCGCGCTGAAGGAACAGGCCGCTCGTTGCATGGACTGCGGCGTTCCGTTCTGTCACCAGGGCTGTCCGCTCGGCAATGTGATTCCCGACTGGAACGACCTCGTGTATCGCGACCGCTGGAAGGCCGCGCTCGGCCGGCTGCACGCGACGAACAATTTTCCGGAGTTCACCGGGCGCTTGTGTCCGGCGCCCTGTGAAGGCGCGTGCGTTCTTGGCATCAACAACGATCCGGTCAGCATCAAGGCGGTCGAAGTCTCCATCATCGATCGGGCGTTCGACGAGGGATGGGTGGTCGCGCAGCCGCCAGAAACGCGGACGCTCAAGAACGTCGCGGTAGTCGGCTCCGGGCCCGCCGGTCTGGCCGCCGCCGCCCAGCTGAATCGCGCCGGACACATGGTCACCGTGTTCGAGCGGGCCGATCGGCTCGGTGGCCTGCTCCGGTACGGGATTCCGGAATTCAAGCTGGACAAGCGCGTGCTCGATCGCCGGCTGGCGCTGATGGCAGAGGAGGGGATCGAATTCCGGACCCGCGCCAACATCGGCGTCGACATCCCCATCGAGCAGCTGCGCGCGCGGTTCGACGCGATCGTGCTGGCGGGCGGATCGACGCGCCCGCGCGACCTGCCGGTGCCGGGCCGCGAGCTGCGGAACGTCTGCTTTGCGATGGAGTACCTGACGCTGCAGAACCGCCGGAACCATGGTGACGAGATTCCCGACGACCGGTTCATCAGCGCGAAAGACAAAGACGTGGTCATCCTCGGCGGCGGCGATACCGGCGCCGACTGCCTCGGCACCGCCCATCGTCAGGGCGCGCGCAGCGTCCGTCAAATCGAGCTGCTGCCGCGCCCGCCCGAGACGCGCGCCGCCACGAATCCGTGGCCGCTGTATCCGAACCTGTTCCGCGTTTCGTCGGCGCACGAAGAGGGAGGCGAGCGCCTGTATTCGATTGCCACCCAGCGGTTCACGGGCGATGAGAGCGGGAACGTGCGGATGCTGCATGCGGCGCAGGTGGAAATGACAACGCCTGCCGGCCGCGTCGAGCTCACGCCCGTGCCGGGCAGCGAGCTTCAGATCAAGGCGGATCTCGTGCTGCTGGCGCTCGGCTTTCTCGATCCGGAGACCAACGGGCTGCTCGGCGGCCTCGGGGTGACGCTGACCGACCGCGGCACCGTCTGGCGCGACGAGCGATGGATGACCAGCGTCCCCGGCGTCTTCACCGCCGGCGACATGCAGCGCGGTCAGTCGCTGATTGTCTGGGCGATCGCCGAGGGGCGCTCGTGCGCGCGCGGTGTGGATGAGTACCTGATGGGCCGAAGCGGCTTGTCCGCGCCGCTCTCGTGACGCACGTCGGCATCCTTATCACGAAAACACGAAGAAATCAGGTCCCTCCCTTACCTAGCACCCTGGCGATCGCGGTGATGGTATTCCAGTTGCGCGTGGTGACCGGGACCCCAAAGAGCCGGTCGAACGTGCCGAGGTAGCTGATGACCTTCATGTGGCGGCGGTACAGGCCGAAGACGAACCGGTTGTCCCTCGCGAGGATTTTCAGCAGCCACTTGCCGCTGGACGGAAAGCTCATGGGCGCCGACGGCGCCGAGCGGGGGCGTCGGGACAGGACGCTCACGAAGCGGACGATGTCGGGTCGCTCGGGCTGGTCCGCGAAATGATTGTGAGACATCATCCTGACAATCTCGCGGCCCTGGCAGATCATGATCTCGGCTTCAAAGGGAAGCCTGCGTGCGAGTTCGGCGCGGAGTTGCGCCCGCCCCTCTCAGAAGAACCACGAGTGCCACGAGTTTCCTCCTGCTGGGGCCGCTCGAAAACTGATCGACTCGAGGCCAGCACGCCGCGTAACGCCGTTTGGTCCTGATGGTGGGCGCACGTGGCGGGCGCACCTCGCGTTCACCCGCGTGAACTTTACGCCAACTACCCTCCGCAAAAAGATCGAGGATTTGCGCGAGGCGCACCGTCTACGTCCGTTCCAACTTGTGATCGCGCGGTGGGGAAGTCGATCTGCGGATATCGCCGAGGAAGCCGCGAACATAGCAGCCGTCGCAACCATTGGCGACGCGGTTGGTAAATCCTCCGGCGTTACTCAGGACTAAGCCTCCAGTACAGTCAATCCATCCCCGACCGGATCTGGCCGTGCTGCGGAAGGTTGCCGATGTTGTTCGATCGGAAGGGCATCCTGCAGGTTGTAGCCCGCGGCGGACGCGAGTCCCACAAAGTCGTCAAGCTTCCCGAATCGCTATTCTGCGAGCAGGCGTTTGCGTTCGCCGTGCTTGAGCCGTCTCCCGAGCAACTGACGGTTCGCTTCGCTAGGCTCGGAGACCAGACCGGAAGTATGCGTACTCGTGTACGCTCACGCGCGGTGTGCAGGGCGCGATCACGCATTCATGCCAGACGCAGTGTCCCATGTGATGTATTCCTCCCCCCGGCCGCGGCAGCGGCTACCCTGCGGTCAGGACGGAAGCCGTACGCGCTGGCGGTGCAGGTCCGGAACGAAACGCAGGAAGAAATCCCGATCGTCGCATCGACGGGCCTGCTGGACGACGCCCCGCCACGAACGCACGTCACTCTCGGTCCACCACTCACGCACGCGCTCCGGCACGGGCTCGAAGCAGGCCTGCAGCAGCGCCGTCGTCTGAGCGTCGAAGACGCTCCTGATCAGGGCGAGCTGGTTGAACTCCAAATGCTCGAAGTAAACAGGGTAACGGAACGCCGGCCGCCACAGATGCCCGACGCGGGCCTCCGTGACGCATTTCACGCCGAACCCGGCAAGCCAGGCACGCGCCGAGAGGTCCTGCTCATCCGCGCCCCACACCCTGAAGAGCGGGCTGAAACCGCCCAACGACTCGTAGGTCGAGCGCAGCAACATGTAACACGCACCGATTGCCATCGGAACGTCGCGTGCGCCCTCGCCCGGAAACCGCGTCCTGTGGCGCAGGCCGAAGCCGGGATAACGCTGCGCGGAATAGTTGCGGTCCGCGTTCCATTGAAAGTCCGCGCCGAAGCAATGGCACACCGAACGCTCGTAGTCCCAGAACGCGGAGCACAGCAGCGCGCCGCTTTCGACGTGCGCAAGCATCCGCGTCAGCCAGTTGTGGTCGAAGGTCATGTGCGCGTCGAGGATCACCAGCACATGGCCCGAAGCCCCGGGCACACCCCGGCCCCGGGCCCGGAACCCCCCCGCCGGTTCGTCATTACGGACAACCCACACGTCGAGACCCACCCCGCTTACGGGGAGGGTGCTGCCGTCATCTATGACGAGAATCTCCCGCTCGGCAGGCGGTGTGGTCGCCCGCAATTCCTCGATCGTACGTCGCAGAACATCGGGTGACTCCTCGCGGGCCGTAATAATGAAGGAAATCGGCGTCACGTCGCTGCAGCCAGGGCGAACGCAGCCAGAAAGAGGTTCCGGGCAATTACGCGTGGAGCGGTCGTGTCCGCCGCGCTGGCAACATCGGCGCGTGCGCCGAAGCAGCCGCATCCTCCGGTCTTCAGCGTGTCGCGAACCGCCGCCCTCCCGACGATCACGGCGAACAGCACGAACAAGCCGGCGCTCAGGAGCGCACCTACGCGGCGGCTGCGCGCCGTCGCTTCATCCTTGGCGACCATGCGCGGCGAGGCGGTTACCACATGGGTAAGGACGGTCCGCCGACTCCGCCGAAGTGGCCATTGGCCAGCATCTCGCTGTGCGCCGCGGGGCCACGCCGGAGTGGCGGTACGTTTTCGTCCACCGCACCGATCCAGTAGTAAAAGCCGCCGAAGGCGCTACCGTTCAGCGTGTGGCCGGTCTCGTGGGCGGATACACCTGTGGTGAAGCCCGTGGACGCACCGGGTAGGAAGGTGAAATTACCGATGTTGAACGGCGCGGGGGCGAAGGTTGCAAGCACGAAGCCGCCGGAAGTTTCGACGGTCCAGGTCAGCCAGTCCCAGAGCACACTGCCAATTGGCGCGGCGGCGATTGCGAACGGCGCCGCAACCAGGAACAGCAACACTCCGAGCGGCAGCATTAGGTAGTTGAGCGGCAGCACCCAGCCAAGCGCGCCAAGCATGCGCTGGTAGAACCGATTGGCGGCGATCGGCGGAATCAGCGCGAGCAGCAAGATGATGAATACCGTCGGGCCAAAACCGATCGGCAGCCATGGGATCGCGGACATGATGATCAGGTTGGCGCCGGCCGACACGCCAATCAGCGCGCCGCGCGAGAAGAACTCGCCGAGCGCGACGCCGGCAACGACGCTAAGCGCAGCGGCCGCGTAGATGAAGATCGTCGCGGTCAGCAGGCCGAGACCGGCGCCGAATAACATGCCGATCGGATTCAGCACGTGCGAGCCCACCGCGCCTGGCCCTAGTGCCAGCAGCGCCATGAACACGTTCGTGATCGGGCCGTAGACTGGCAGACCCGCAAGAGCGGCCATGCCGCCCCCGAGCAGCAGGCCGATACCGGTGCCGAGCATTCCGCCAACTAACAACATGATCGTGGGCATGGTGATCGCTCGCTATTTCGGTTTCAGGGACAACGCAGGATGCCGATGCCGATGCTGAGCACACCGACCATGGCTCCAAACAAGGCGGCGACGGCGGCGGCGCCGCCCGCACAGGGCAGCAAGCCCAGCAACGAAAGCGCTGCGGAGATGATCAACATGAGCAGCGTCATCGCGCCGAAGAAGCGCTGCAGGAAGCGCATCACCATGCAATCGCGGCAGATGGCGATCCACAACGCGAGGAAGACGAGCCCGCTGGCGCCGAGTGTAATGCCGGTCGCGGTGAGCCCGACTCCGGCCGGACCGAGGCAGCCACCCACCGCGAGGCTCACGGCGGCGAGCGCCAGTAGGATCATCGAGATCACCAGCAGAATTCCACACAGACTGCTCGACGGGGTCGGAGCTGGAGTCGGCGTCGGGGTCGGAGTCGGCGTCGGGGTCGGTGTTGGAGTCGGCGTCGGGGTCGGTGTTGGAGTCGGCGTCGGGGTCGGTGTTGGAGTCGGCGTCGGAGTTGGCGTGGGGGTCGGCGTGGGGGTCGGCGTGGGCGTAGGCGTCGGGCCGCCATCGACCACGCATTGACCGAGCGTTGCGTCCCAGTGCTGGCCCTGCGGACAGGTGGTGCACGGATCGACGGCGAAGGAGGTTGCCGCCTGGAGTGTGCACTTGCTCGCCGCTCCGCCGAGCTGAACGCTCACGCTGACGGAATACACGCCGGGTGTACTGAACACGACCGCGCCGCCGCCGGTGACGGCATTACCCGACCAGCCGCTGCTCGTGGCGGCGCTGGGCCCGGGCGTTGACCTGCTCACGTGGATCTGGCCCGCGCTGGGCAGGTGCATTGGCCCATCGATCGTCCAGTTGTACGCGGTCGCGGGCGGCATCCCCGGCGGAGGAGTCGCCGTGATCGACACTACGCCCACGCTGCCCGGTGCACATCCCGTTGGCTTGGGAGCGGAGACGGTCAGCCCGGTCGGACAGTTGACGCATTTCTGTTGCGCCGCGTCCCAGAACTGATCCGGTTGCCCCTGCACGGGACAGCAATCGACGACGAACGTCACGCTCCCCTTCCGCGGCGGACAGAAAGAGCCCGGGAGCCACACCGTCACCTCGCCTTTCACGCTGGTCATCGGCTGCGAGTAGGTGTGGGTCGCCGTGTTTGCCGGCGTGAAGCCGGTGGAGGTGCCGTCTCCGAAATCGAAGTCGTATTGGAGGCCGGCGATCCCGGGTGGTGTCACGGATGCGGTAAAGCGAACCTGCCTGCCCGGATGTATGCAGCCCCCTGCGCCAACCGTCTGGTATTGTCCGCTGCCCGGACTCGTTTCGACCTCGACGGTCAGCGTTACGGCAGTCGGGCAGGGCTGGGGAGTGGGCGTGGGCGTCGGGGTTGGCGTCGG
>ORJL011029917.1_pt1 | contig 12453 bp, 9 predicted proteins | sample 1779941 | NCBI WGS metagenome assembly ORJL01 (sample SAMEA104232317, study PRJEB22302) | groundwater metagenome | biome: forest; feature: aquifer; material: groundwater | place: USA | collected 2011-08-07 | depth 5.8 m
ATCCAGTATTCCCAATCCATCACGTAATGCAAGGCCGGGTCGGGCAGGCCCACGCGCTCCAGCACCCGCCGATGCACAAACACGGCGGGCTGGCCCGGCACGCCGCCGCCGGGGGGGAGCATGGCCGGCACGGCGAAGCCGCGCGCGTATTTGTTTCCGATGATGCGCCCGCCCTCGTCGGCGATGAGGCAACTGCCGATGACCACATCGGGTTGGGGATCGGCCGCAAAGGCGGCCGCCACGCGCGCCAGCGCGCCGGGGGGGGGGAAGTCGGCGGGGGTCAGCCAAGCCAGCACGTCGCCGGTGGCGCGCTGCCACCCGGCCACGATGGCCGCCGTCTGCCCGGCATCGGGCCGGCTCTGCCAGTAAGCCAGCCGGGGCGCGTAGCGGCGGATGATGTCGGCGCTGCCGTCGGTGGAGCCGCCATCGTACACAAAATACTCCAGCGCCGGGTACGCTTGCGAGAGCACCGACTCGATGGCCTCCTGCAAAAAGGCGGCGTGGTTGTACGAGGGGGTGACGATGGAGAGACGCACACGGGGCATGAGAGCTACCAGTTCGCGTCGGTTTCGTAACCCAGGGCCACCAGCACGTCTCCGGCTTTGGCTTTGAAGGCGCGCTTGTGGGCCTCGGTGAAAAATTCGCGCCACACGCCCACGGGAAACGTCTCGGCGCGGCTGCGCCGCACCAACCATTCGGTGTCGGCGGGAGTGAAGGGCAGGCGGCAGTGTCCGACCACCTGCGCGAACACGGCCACGGGGTCGGTGGCAAGGGACTCGTAGCGAAGTTCGAGAGTCAGGTTGGGGTGGTGTCGGCTGCGCCACTGGCGCATCCATGCGGCCATCGTGTCCAACTCGGCGGCAATCACGTAGTCGAGGCCGCGCTCGATGTCGAAATCCTTGAAACGCTCGTAATCGGGATGTTGGCTATCGAAGCAGGCCGAGAAGTAACGGCTGACAACCATGTCGCGCAGGTCGCGCCACACGAGACAGTAGCGCACGCTCCGCGCCGCCAGCAGGGCGAGAGTCTCGGCGGTGGCGGGTTCTTCGAGGAGCATCACTGCCCAGCGACCGTCGGTTTGCTCCAGCCGTGCGGCCAGCGGCGCGGCCGGGGGCCGCACAAAATGCGGCAGGTTGGCAAAGGCGTTGAACAGCCACGTTGCGTCGGTTTCGGGCTGGGCCACAAACACCACGCGTCCGCGCGGGCGGCGCGAGAGCTTGAGCCATGCGGCGGCGTAGCGCGCCAGCCGCGCCGGAATTTGTCGGCGTGGAGGATGGAAGGCTACGGTGAACCAGTCGGTCCACACCAGCCAGCGCGAGGCTCGCTCGGCCAACAGAGGGTGGGCGATGAAGAGGCGAGCCAGCGCCGACGGGGTCATCAACCCCAGCCGCCCGAGGGCGCGCAGGTGGAGGTAGTGCGAGCGCCACGCGCCGGTTTCTTTGAACAACTCGCGTTCGGTCTTGTCGGTGTTGAGGTACTTTCTGTAGATGCGCCGCAGTTCCTGCTCGCGCACGGCGATCCAGCGCGAGCCTTTGGAATCGGCGTGGCGGCGGAACACGCCGAGGGCTTCGGGCAGCAGGGCAAAAGTGTAGCCGGCGGCCAGCATCTTCTGCCAGTAGTCGTAATCGAGCGCGTAGCGGAAGGAAGCGTCGAGCGGGCCAATGGCGTCGTACACTGACCGCCGGAAAAATACGGTCTCTTGAGCCACTACGCAGGTGCGCTCCAGCGCGTGGCGGGTGAGTGGCGGATGCACCCACCAGCCGTCCACGTGCCGCCCCTCTTGCCGCACGCGCCGGAAGCCGGACACCACCGACTCGTGCGGATGCCCGACGAAAAAGCGGGCAGCTCTGCCCACCGCCCCGGGCAAAAGCAGGTCGTCGCTATTCACCCAGTTGAGCATCTCGCCGGTTGTCCGCGCGAAGCCTTTGTTGATGGCGTCGGCTTGCCCAGAATCTTTTTCGCTGACCCACCCGGCCAGCCAGCGCTCGTAACGGCGGATTACGCCCACGCTGTCGTCAGCGCTGTTGCCGTCGATGATGAAGTATTCGAGATCGGGATAGCCTTGCAGCAGAATCGAGCGGATAGTTTCTTCGAGGTACTGGCCCTGATTGTACGAGGGCGTGACAACGCTCACCCGAGGCCACGGGCGGCCAGTCGGCAGAGAGGCGGGGAGGGGCGGGGTTTCTTCCGTCCAGGGCCAGCCGGTTTTGCCCGGCGGCGGGGGGGGCAGGTCGTGGAGAGTGGGGCAACGCATACGGGTTCACGGGCAGGAGCAAGCCCTGTCACAACGCGGATTTCACTGTGGGCAGGGGCGGCCCTGACAATGGGCCAGAATTTCATCATACCATGCCAGATAGTCGCTCACTTCGCGCTCGAAATCGAAGCGCTGACGGGCATCGGCGGCGGCGTGGCGCGAGAGCTGCGTTTGCAGCCCACTATCGGAAAGCAGCCGGGCCACAGCCGTTGCCAGCGCCTCCGCGTCGCCGGGGGGCGTGAGCACGCCGGTGGCCTCCGCCGACTCGGGCAGCGAACGAATCTGCTCCGGGATGCCGCCGACGGCAGTGGCCACCACGGGCGTGCCGCAGGCCAACGCTTCCAGCACGGTGTTGGGGAAGGTATCGGCGCGGGCGGCATGCACATACACGTCGGCAGCCTGATAGTAGCGGGCCACGGTGGCCGCCTCGGATTGAAACGGCACGAACCGCACCTCGGCTTCGCCCATACGCTCGGGGGGCGCGTCATCGCCCAGCCCTAAAAACAGCACCGCCCGTCCGGGCATCTGCGCCGCGACCCGCGCCACAGCGGCGCGCAGGGTTTGATAATCCTTCCACTGATTCTGCCGGATGCCATTGGCGGCGATGAGCAGAACAGCGGCCTGCGGCGGAATGTTCAGCGCGACGCGGGCGGCGAGCTTGTCGGCGGGGTGAAAGGTGGCGAGGTCAACGCCGTTGGGAATGATGCGCATTTGCGCCGCCCCCGGGGCCAGCATGGAGCGTTCCACTTTGTCCATGAGCCAGCGCGAGGGCGTAGCGATGAACAGGCGGCTGCGGGCGTAAATGCCGCGCTTGCGCCGCCAGTTGAAAGCGGTAGCATCGCGCTGGAGGGCGGGGTAAATGGTGAGGTCGGGGCAGTGGCCGCACCCGCTTTGCCAACGCTCACAGTCGAACGAGTGGGCGCAGTGGCCGCTGAGCAGCCACGCATCGTGCAGGGTGAGCACCAGCGGCGCCTGTCGGCTGAGCCGGGGTAGTTCGCGCAGATCAAAGTAGCCGCCGTGCAAGTTGTGGCAGTGCAACACATCGGGGCGCTGAGGCGGCAGCGACAGCAGGCGGCGTGTGGCCGGAAAATAAAAGTGTTCGCGCCCCAGCGCGGTATTCAGTTGCCGTTGGGCAAAGGCCGCTTTGCGAAGAAAGTCGCGCACGCGCCACACGCCGGGCGCGCGGCGGGCCAGCGGCTCCAGCAAATCGTTGAGCGCCAAGCAGAAGAGGCCCCAAGCGTCCGGCGGAGCATCGGGGCGGAGCGAAAGCACATCGGCCTCGGCGGAGCGTTTGAAGCCCACCGCCAGCCACGACTGGCGCCCCCGCGCCCGGTATGAGCGGAACAGATCGAAAGCCACCTTCTCCGCGCCACCGGCAACGTCGTAGGCATTCACCTGCAATATGCGGAGGGCGCGATTAGTCACGGAGCCAGCCATCCAGCCGCCGCGCGAATTCGTCGGCGGGCCAATCGCGCATCAGCATGCGCGGCAGTTGAAACAGGTCGGTTCCTCGGCGCGCCGCGCCGGGGAAGTTGGAGCATGCTTGCTCAAAGCCCGCTTGCCGCGCCAGGGCCACCGTGTCGAGCGTGTAATCGGAGCGCGTGCCATAGGGGTAAGCAAAGCTGGTGACGGGTGCGCCCAGCGCGGCTTCGAGTGCGGTTTTGCTCTGCGCCATCTCGGCGCATTGCGCCTCGAGCGATAGCGAGGCCAGCACCGGATGGGTAACGGTGTGCCCGCCAATTTCCACGAGGCCATCGGCGGCGAGTTGCCGCAGGTCGACGGCGGTGAGGGCGCGATGAGTGGCGCGGCCCTCGGCCCCCGCTCCGGCCCAGGCACGCACGGAAGCCAGCACCGCTTCACGGTCGGGTGCGGCGAGGGAGCGAACAACGTCACACAGTTGGCGGTAGAGGGTGTGGCGCGGGGTGGGGTTGGTCGGCGATAGTACGGTCCAGCCGCGATATTGGGCGGCGGCCTCGGGGCTGTAGTGAGCGGCATCCCCCAGCGACCACTGGCGCATGCGCCCACTGGCGACCACGGCGAGGTCGGGCGGCAGCATCCCGGCGCACAGTAGCAACCGTTCAAGCTCGTCCCACCAAAACTCGCGCGCGCTATCCGTTTGCCCACTCGTCACAAAAACTGTGGCGGGGATATTGTGACGAGCGAGGAGCGGTTTGGCGATGTGCAGGTTGTCGGCGTAGCCATCGTCGAAGGTGACGACCACCGCGCGGCGCGGCGCGGCGCCGGCCCGGAGCCGGCGAGCCAATTGCCGCAGGCTGAGGGGGTGGGCGCGGTGACGCAGTGTGCGCAGGTGCGACTCGAAGTTGCGCGGCGACACCGCCAGCCATTGCGGGTCTGTAGGCAGTTCGGCCACGCGATGGTAGAGCAAAATGATCGCGCGGGGAGCGATGGTGGTATAGGCGCGCTGCGCTAGTCGCTTGATTCTGCCAAGGCCGGGAACTCTCATGGGTAATCGTAATGTCCGGTGACTGGGTTCCACTGCGCGGGGGGCAAGTCGGGCAGCCACGGGTCGCGGTAGGCGGGTCGGTCGGCCAGCCAGTGCGCGGGCTTGACCGCGCGAGCACAGATGACGAGCGGGAAGCCGGGGTCGGACTCTTCGAGTTCGCGGCGGGTGAGTTGCTCGGCGGGCAAGTTCATTTGAAATGCCATTTGCGCGAAGAGGTTGCCATAGATGGCGAGGTGATAATCGTCGCCGCTGAGGCCGGCGCGGCGCAGAAGGTTTTCAACTTGAATGGGGGTGAAGGCCCAATGGCAATACATGGGCGCGCCCGTGCCCATATCCAGCCCGCGAGCCAAATAATAGTAGAGGCACGGGAACTGCAGGAGCAGCACGCCGCCGGGTTTGAGCAGCCGTATCGAGTGATAGAGCGCGGCGTCGAGGTCGAAGATGACGTGCAGCGTATAGGGGACAACGAAACAGTCGTACGTGTCGGCGGGGAGGCCATCGGCGCGACTGAGGTCGGCCACCCGGGTGACCTCGGGGCTGTGGGCGGCGAGGTCGAGGGCTTCGGCCTGTGTAAGGGCTGCGCCGCCGTAACGGCGCAGGGTATGGGTGCTGCCGATCTCCAGCCCGCGCCCGCGAAAGTCGGCGCGATGAGCGTCGAGGTAACGCGCCCAATAATATTCCAGCACGGTCGTGCCCTGCCGCCGCCCGTTGCCAAAGGGGCGCAGTCGGCGGAACTGCACGGCGCGCAAGCGCCGGAGGATGGGCAAGCGAAGGAGGGCAGAGAGCCGGCGAGAGGCCATGGTGAATGTTGACGACTTATGCAAACGGTTTGACGGCGCGCACGGTAATGACGATGGAGTAGTCGGGGTCGCAGTAATCCAGTTCGTCGCGGCGCAGTTCGTGGGCGGCCAGCCCGTGCAAATAGCCCACGGCCGCCAGCACATTGCCCCACGTTTGTACCTCCACATTGACCTCGCCAAAGGCCTCGGCAAACAGCCGCCGCGCCGATTGCGCAGTGAAGCGCCAGTAGTCGCCCCAGCGGTCGGCGTCGTAGCGGCTAATTTGCGACAGGCCGGGCAGGCTGACGAGCAGCACCCCGCCGGGGTTGAGGGCCGCCGCCGCGTGGGCCACGGCGGCGCGCACGTCGTACACGCACAGCAGCGTTTGCGTGAGGATGAAGCAGTCGAAAGCCTCGCCGGGGATGCCCTGCCCCGTCTGCAGATCGCCCACCAGCGTGGCCTGCGGGTTGCCGGGCACGGCGTGCAGCACATCGGACTGGGATACCAGGAGGCCACCGAACTTGCGCGTGTATTCCGGTTCGCCCACCTCCAGCACACGCCCGCGAATATCAGCGGCGTGATGCTGAAGAAAAGCTTCAATATAGTAGCGGTCAATAGGCCGGCCCCGGTCGAAACCGAACATGCGGCTGACGGGCGTAAGGCGGCGCAGGCTGCCCCACTGCACCGGGCGGGGGCGCCGCCACCATTCCAGCACGGGCCGCCGCGCGGCAGTGGGGATCAGTTTTTTGAAGGCCTGCCTTAGCATTTGCGAAACCAGTAGTAGCTTTCGTAAGACCACACGGCTGCCCACAGGCCCGCCTGTGTGTTGGCCTCAAGCTGCTCCATGGCCTCGACGATGGCGGCTTGCTCGCCGGGAGGCATGGGCGGCGCAGGCGTGCGGTTGAGCCAACCGCGCAGGCGCTTGGTGCGCGGCAACAACCGCAACAACTCTTTGCCCAAATGGTGGCGCTGCTCGGGCACGTTGACGAAGCCGCCGCACTGGACCAGTTCCAACCCGGCCCGCTTGCCCCACCCGATGAGCGTGCCCGGCCAAATAGCGTCGTCCAACGGTTGAATGGAGCGATACAGCCCCAACTGCTTGAGCCAGCGCCATATGTATGTGTCGGAGGTGATGGAGACGAGGCCGCCGGGGCGGGTGCAATCGGCCAGCCGGGCCAGCCAACGCCCCGGGTTCTCCACGTGCTCAATCACCCCCACCGTGATCACCGCGTCGAAGCTCTGGCCGGCGAAGGGCACGTCGTCGCTGCACACATACCGGGCGGCAGTGGCATCGAGGCGGGCCGCCTCTTTCAAACGCTCGAAGCTGATCTCCAGCCCCTCCAGTTGGGTGTAGCCCAGGGCCGCCAACGTTCGCAATACGCGGCCCGCACCGCATCCGGCATCAAGGATGTGCGCCGACCTGGGCAGGGCAAGGAGCGGCTTGATGCCCACGGCATACCGCACGCGCTCACCGGCCAGCGAAATGCTGTTCAACGGTTCGGCGGCCTCGTTCCACTTTTGCGCCAGCGGTTGAGTCATGCGCCCGCCTCCAGTTGCCGCGCGTACACCAGGCAAAACCACGTCGTTTGCGGGGCGAGGTGGAAGGGCGGTTTGGTAGCCGGGTTGGTTTCGGAGTCGAAGTCGTGAACCATGTAGCGAAATCCATTGCGGTCGAGCAGATCGAGTATCGGCCCCAGTTGCTGTGGCGCGTCGGGGAAGCCGTGATATTCAAGCACCATCTGGCGCACGTTGCCCAGCTTGCCGCTGGCGGCGGCCTCTTGCAGCACGGGCAGTTCCTGCCCTTCGATGTTGAGTTTGAGGAAGTCCACCGGCTCGTCGAGATAGTCGGACAGCCGATCCACGCGAACCCTGAAGCTCCCCTTCGCATCGCCCACCGTTTCAATGCGGCCACCGGCTGTCCCGTCGGGCACAAAGCTCATCTGCCCGGCCTCGCCGCCCAAACCGGCGTTGACCAGTGTGATGCCCTCGCCCAATTCGTTGCGCCGCAGATTGTCTTGCAGCAGCCGCAAAATGGCCGGGTCCGGCTCGAAGCCGATGATGCGGGCGCGGGGGTAGGCGCGTTTGAAGGCGAGGATGGAAAGGCCCATGTTGCTGCCGCCGTCGATGATCAGCGGGTCAGGGCGCGGCGACTCAAAATGGTAGATGCGCTGGATGAACTCATCTTTGTATTGAATATAGAAATTGGGCGCATCGGTGATGCGCACCGTGTAGCCGAACAACGTTTCCTCGCCGGTAGTGCGGGGCGGCACGGCAAACATGCGGCCGCGCAAGCGAGCCAACTGCCAGCGGGCGAGCGACTTTTCCCACCCGCGCCGCAGCCGCCGCCACTGGTGGCGCACGTCGGCGGGCGTGGCGCGGCGAACAACGGAGCGCAGCACAGGAGTCAACGTTTGGGCATTATAACCCAGTCCCCTGCCCTGCCCCCTGCCGGGCAACGAAGCCGCCTGCCCGCGCTGATGGGCGCAGGCAGGCGGCGTTCTGAAACTCGGGCAGAGCATTCTGCCGGCGAGGCTGCCGGGCAGAATGCCGTGCGCTACCTGATGAAGCTCTTCGTCAGGAGGGTGCTGTTAGCCGCATCGAAGGTGAAGGTGGACTTAGTGATATCGGTGACGGTGATCGTGTAGGCGCCGTTTCCGCCGCTCACGCTGAACGCAGCCACACCAGTCGAGTTGGTGAGCTTGTTCATGTTTTTCGTGCCAGCGGGCAAGTCCCAATGGACATACACGCGGGCGCTGGGCACTGCCACGCCGTGCTCGTCCTTCACCGTAACTCGGGCCCTCACGCCGAAGAAGGTCTTCGACATGGTGATGGACACCACGCGCAAGCACTTGTCGGTACAGCCGGCGGGCGTGAGGGCAAAGTCCCGAGTGGTCGTGTTGCCATCGGTGATACCCACATTGGTGGCCGTGCCGCTGTGGTAGCCAGTCTTGGCCGCCGTCACCGTGTAGGAACCTACCGGGACAACGGCAACTGTGTAGAAGCCGCTGCCGTTCGTCTGGGCGGTCTGGCCGGCCACGATCACCGTCACGCCGCTAATGGGCAACGAAGTGGAGGCATCGGTCACTGTGCCGCTGAGGGTGCCGGAATTGCAGCCGGGTAGATTGAACGAGCCGATGCGCGTGAGCCACGGGGCCGAGCCGGTGGTCTCCAGGTATTCGTTGGTATACCAGAAGGTGCAGCCGTTGGGGTCCACAGCCATCATGCTGTAGTCGCCCCAGCGCGCGGCCGTGTGGGTCTGCGCGCCGGTGCCGGTGAAGAGCACGCCTTCGCCCAACGTCATGCTGTTGAGCGGGTCACCGGCCAGCCGCCCGGTGTAGTAGATCGAGGGGTAGGTCGAGGCGCTGGAGATGGAGTAGCCCAGGGCAATGTTGCCTTCGCCATCCATGGCGGCGCTGGCCATCCAGCGGCCTTGGGCATCGGGCGAGAAGGTGCTTTGCTGATAGATGCTCCAGCCGGCGCCGGTGTTGCGCAGTTCGTACCAGCGAGGAGCCGCGACCTTCGCGCCGGTAGCGTCCACCGTATGGTTGAGCACCAGAGTCTGGTGGGCGCCGAAGTTGCGGTATTGCAGGCGGTACATCAGCCGGTCGCCGATAGCGTCCAGTTTTTGAGTGGTGCCTGCTTGCGGCACGCAGTTGCGGGTGCTCGCGCACAGGTTGCCGTTGAAGGCCGCCGTGAGCAGGTCGGTCGCATGGGTAAAGGTGGAATTGGCCGGGGTTGCCCAATCGGTGTGAAAGTTCCACACCTGCAACTGATCGGGGTACACGCCGCTGGAGTTGTCATCCATTTCGATGAAGGCATTGGGCGCGCCCGCCGGGGGCGCCTGCCCGTCGAGGTCGGAGGGCAGCATGCCGCCGAGGTTGGGGTCTGTGGCATACAGGTCAAACTTGATCATGCGGGCGGGCAACCCCCACAGCATGGCATCGCGTTCGAACACGGCCACGCCCTGGCCGCCCCAGGAAACGCCATTGTTGAACTGGTTGACCGACATATAGTAGCCGTCGGGCCACACGCCGAAGTGCGGATAGTCATTCATCTTGGTCGAACTCCACAGGAAGTCGTAGCGGTGCCACGCGCCTGTGGGGTCCGGAGTCACCGAGACGGCAATGCACTGGTGATAGCCGTTCGCGCCGCCGGGCAGAGCAAACTGAGACACCATCCAGCGGTTGGCCAGATGATCGTATTGCACGATGGGGTCGCCGTTGTTGGAGGTCTGACACGGGCCGCCAAGACCCGACCACAGAGTATTGCCCGCTGCGGGGCCGTAGAGTAAAGCGCCATCTTTGTTGTAAATGGCAAACGACAGGTTGACCCATTGCATGTAATGGTTGGGGCCAACGTCGCCGTTGGTATCGGGGGGCAGCACGCTGTTGACGTTGCCGACGCCGGCGAAATTCGCGCTGGTGCCGGGGATGGCGCTGGGCAGTACGCCCTGTTGCAGAGCGCCGTCAAGCTCCGTCAGAGCCAAGGCGCTGGCGCTGCCACGGTTGGGCAATTGATTGAAATCAGACTCCATTATCTCCTGTCGCGGGGGAATGACCGGGATGGACGAGAGGGGCGCGGACACATCGTTCCGGATGGAATAGCTTACTTGGGGGCCGACCGGCGAATCAACATCCTGTGCCGCCGGTTGGGCGCTCAAGCCCGCGCCGGGAGCATTGAGAGTAAACCGGGACACAGCGGCCTTGGGCGTGGCTGAGATCTGAACCGCAACCAGAGCGGCCACCACCAGCACAATGATTCCCCCGACATACAGCCAGGGCTTGATATTCTTCATGGCATTTCTCCTCTATAGAATCAAACGAATTTTGTAAGCAATTATAAAAAGCGGCACGGTCAAGCTCTTGTTGGGTCACCTCCCCCCATGAATTCAGGACCGATGCAAGACCGGCTTCCTTAGCAGAGGCGGAAAAAATCTGTTTCGTACATTGACGTTTGCGGCCATCATTTCCACTGCACAAATACGGGGGCATCGGTCAGAGTCAGGTTGGCCGCGCCATTGCGCACGGCAAGCGCTTGCGTTCTGCCGGCATAGTCGGTGATGACCGCTTGGGTGCTGCCCTGCGGGGCTTTGAGGCCTACGGCCTGGCCGCCGCCCTCCGTCCACAGCGCTTCGAGGGTGGGCCTGCCCGCCGCGTCGGTGAAGAGGTAATGATAGAGCGCGGGGCCATTAGACAACGCGGTTTGGAATTTGTAGCCCGCCATCGTCTGCGCCACTAGCTTGAAGACGCCGGCGGCAGGACGAAGGACGCCGCCGCTGCCGAACAGCCCCACCTTGTCCGGTGAGGGGGCCGCCGTGCCCACCGTGTCGGCGGAGAACCACACCGCGGCCTCGAGGCCCACCACGTTGGCCATCACCATCTTTTTGAACACGGCTTTGGCCTGATCGGCGCCCTCGGCATAGGCCACATCGGGACCGCGCTGGCCGATTTCGTTGGTCACCATCCGGACGGGTATGCCGGTCTTTTGGGCGCGCAGCCGCAGGAAATCGGTGACGATGGACAGCGCATTGTAATCTTCGTAAAAGTGGAAATTCAGCGCGTCCACGGAGCCGCCGACGTTATCCAAAACATAGTTATAACGGCGGCACTGCTCCTTGACCAGCGCCTCTCGCAGATAACGCTCCACCTCGGCGGCGGTGGTGATGGGCCGTTTGCCGGTGCGGCTCTCGGCGGCGTAGAAAGTGACCGCCAGTTGAAGCGCCTGATCGCGGCCCATCACGTTATGGCTGATGTAATAGTCGGCGATGCACACGCCCCACGCAGAAGCGACAAAGCCGCTGTCGGTCACCACCACGTGCGGATCGGCGTCTTTGATCGCTTTGTACGCCGTCTTGAGCAGGCGCACGTATTCTTCAATAGCGCCGCCCCAGAAAAGCTTGGAGTTGGCCTCGTTCTCAATAGCGGCGTAGTCGAAGCGCCCCTTGTAGTGCGAGAAGAACTGGTAGACGAAGTTGTAATAAGTGGGGCTGTAGCCGGTGTTGGCGTCCCACACCGTGCCGAGGTCGTCCGGCGGGAACGAGCGGCTGCCGCCGCTGCGCGCGTCGGGCGGGTTGCCGTTCATCCAGCCGCGCCCCACGTAAATGGTCGGGAACACCCGCAGCCCCGCGCCTTCGATCGCGGCGATCTCGTTGTCGTTCTGAGTATTGAACGACAACTGCCCGGCCTGCGGTTCCGAGAGATCCCACTCGAAGGCCACGCGCATATAGCGCGGCCCCACCGAGGCCGCCGCCGCAATACTGGCCGCATCGGAGTTGCCGCCAAACCCGCCGGGGATGACGGCGAGCACTCCCCAGCCCGTAGAGGCCGAAGACAAGGGAGCGGCTGTGCCGACAAGGGCCGGCACGTCGTTGGTTATAGGCGCTGAGGCCGTGGCGCCTTCTCCGCCGCCGGTTTCGCCCGGAGGGGTGGATATGCCAAGCAACCTCCGCCGAATGACGCCGCAACTGCTGATCAGGCTAACGACGACAAGGATATTGATAAGTTTGACAATCGAGCGAAGCGGCTTACGCATGACTACCAGTTTTCCCGTAAGTTCGGCGGAATGTTGCATCAGCAAAGGCGAGCACCAGCAACCGTGAGCATAACGCAAACTTCTGTTTTTGTAAAAGCCGCCCCTCCGCCCCACCGTTCATCACGGCTCTGCCGTTGAGTGGGCGCGGGAACCGGCTTGAGCGGGACGTGCGGAGAGGCCGGCTGAGGCCGCGCTTGCGGGTTTGCGCGTGCTAACTGATGTAGCCGAGATCGCGCAGGCGATCTTTGATGGTGTCTTCGTCTTCGTCGCTGAACACGGAGCCTTCGGAGGCGCGGGTGTTACGGGCCGGGGCAATTTGCATCGGGTGGGCAGCTAGTTCATCCGGCTCGAAGGCCGGGGCAACGGCTTGGCCGTCCATATCATCCGGCACGGGGACGCCCAGTCGGTAGAGGATGGTGGGGGCG
>ORJL011129468.1_pt1 | contig 12453 bp, 11 predicted proteins | sample 1779941 | NCBI WGS metagenome assembly ORJL01 (sample SAMEA104232317, study PRJEB22302) | groundwater metagenome | biome: forest; feature: aquifer; material: groundwater | place: USA | collected 2011-08-07 | depth 5.8 m
CTTCCTCCTGCGGATGGTTGACCCAGGCGGAGGTAAGCGCGGGACGGGGCGGGAGGCGATTGTCTGGGAGGTAATGAGGCGGATTACACTCGCCCAACCTTAGTAACGCCTGCGATTTGTAAGTTAGTAGCGGCGTTACTTTTAACGAACAGCACGCATTGCTCAGCAAGATCGGCAGACGAGAGTCGACCCTTGCCGCGCATTGCACATTCCCAAACGATCATCACTCTCCATGCGAGAGCACGCAATTTCCTGATTGTTCCACGATCCCTTTGAACATTTCTATCAATCTTCTCTATCCAGAACTCTGTTCGCGTCGTGGGAATTTTGCTCAGCGCGCATCGGTGTCCATGCCAAAAACAACCATGAACAAAAATGATAGCTCTGTGTCTTGGAAAGACCAGATCCGGGTGGCCAGGAAGGCCTTTGCTGTGAAGACGGTAACGAAGTCCTCTGGCATGTAGACTTCGGCGCAATAGCATTTCTGGCTTGGTGTCTTTTCCCCGGATACGACTCATATTGAGTCGCCTTTGCACAGGGGTAAGAACATCAGCCAAAGCAACTAACCTCTTAGTCTGACACTTTTTGGACCAGACGAAGCAGTTGGCTTCTTCCGATTTTTGTTCACGCGGTCAACAGAAGTTCGAATTGCTTCACGGTCAGCCTCTCTGGCACTAGGCTTCCAAATCTCCGCCTGATCAAAGAAGTCTTCATCGCCTATTTCGGAGGCGAGCAAGTCTTTGTCCATACGAATTCGGACAGGTAGCGGAAACCTCACAACCTGCCCGCTGATGATTCCCTGCCCTGGACCAAAGCCGGGGATCATTCGAGCATCTGCTTCCGTAAGATTCTCCATGACTGAGCGCACAAATGTCTGGTCTCTTGGGTTGACCAATCGGAGAATCAGAAATGAGTTACATTGCGAGATAACGGTCTCGTCCAAGCGGCTCGGTCGCTGTGATATCAGCATGAGGCCAGTACCGAACTTTCTTCCTTCTGTAATGATGCGTCGAATCACCGGGAGCGAGACTGCATCCTGTGTAGCCTCACGAGCTGACGGAACGAACGTATGTGCTTCTTCCACTACCGCAAAGAAAGGAGCAATTCGGCCGGATAAGTTGGCCCGATATTCAAACAGCGTTTCAAGAGTGATTGCGGCAATCGAACATTGTGTAATGTGATCGTAGCCACCCAAATACAAGATCGCCACTTGACCCGGCCGAATAATCTTTTCTGGCTCGCTAAAGGGATTGGGGAGCGGTTCCCAATTCAAAGCGCGCAATTTTGGGCTGCTACGCATCTGCTGGCTTGTGCGCTCCATTCTACCCAAACGGTCTTGAACAATTCGCAGCCCCCGCGACACAGCACCAACAGTCCCTTTCCAGTTTCCCTGGCCAAGCCCACTCGGCGGTGTGGTGCTTGCAATATCTCGCCCGGCCTGTTCAAGCAGACGCCCAATGAATTTAAGCGCCTGCTCACCATTATTGGCGCGCTTCCTGTCGTAGAGTCCCCGAAGATACTGAGACTGCGGATCAGTAAGGCCACCGGTCATTTGCATAAGAAGCTTCGTAATAAGCTCTTCACCGTCCTTCTGAATTAAAAGTTCAGGAAAGAAGAGACGGATCTGACAGCCCGGTGCTTCCTTCTGAAGAAGTTCACGGTATTTCGACAACCCAATGTAGTCGCCGTGAGGATCCAAAATTAGCAGTGGATATTTGTGTCCAATCAACTCTCGAATAATGCGGCGCGCCGCAACGGTCTTACCTCCGCCAGTCATCGCCAAAATGGCGAGATGCCGGGCAACAAGACGAGGAGCGGAAAGTTCAACATCAACATCTTCGCGAGCGATCAAGGTCCCGATGGAGACGGACCTTTCACTTTCGCGGTCGCCCATCAGCAGCTGCCGAATAGCCTCTGCCGGAGGATGAAATACGGTCGATGCTGGTTTAACTGGATATGTCAGAGGGAACAGAGCTGAGACATTGAGTCCTGCTGTGGCACCCAATATCAAACCACTGGCTTCAAGTTGGTCCCGAGTTCCGGAAAGCACGGTATCCTCTAGCGAGATACCCTCTCCTGCGATTTCCTGCGCTGCTTCAAACGGGAAGAACGGATTGAAGCGACGTATATCCGTTATTCGTGCCCAGACATAAATCTGAGTCTGCGCCGCATAGGTGCCATCGGGTACATCCATGCTTAACGCTACGATATCACCAACCTTCGCCTGGAACTGTCGCAGTATGAAAGTAAATTCCGACGTCCCCGCATTTCCAACGACAGTACCCACTCTGCGCCAACCGTCTGCCTCCGGTGTCGCATCGTTACCTTCGTCTGCCATGCCATCCCCCCATTTTTCGTCGTTATCGGCCCGCCCCCGGCCGCAAGAGCCATTCCCTTGTCGAGCCACACAGCATCCTTCGCAATGAATCGAATAGCTTGGTGTCTTCTTCTTCCAATGCTCGTTTCATTACTTGAACAGCCGTATGTGTGTTTACTGGTCTGCTCATCCAATTCGGAATGCGCGCGAATTTGTCGACGATATCCAGCCCAACCGGAAACGCATAACGCGGCAGCAACAGAGCGCAGTGCAGGATTAGAGAGGCTGTTTCGGTAAAGCGCTGTTTATCCTTGCTAAAAAGCTCGATGCGGATAGGCGAGCTCCACTCCGTAGCCTGCAGGTACGAGACTATCGGCTTTGGATAATCGACTATAACCGGCTTCCAAGCCTCTGGTGCGCGGCGCATCTCATTGCGATCAATTGGTACAGGAACCAATGCTTCGCCTGGTTCCAGAACGCATCGAAATAAAAGTGAGTCCGTAATTCTCTGGCCTTCATTCTCGTCGTCATCAAAGGGATCAATGGCGTTTCTGAACCATTTTTTCCATTCGGCAGCTGGCGTCGGCAAGAGTTCTTGAATTACATCATCGTCAAGCGAGTCGAGCACTGCTCGACAAACTGAAGTTGTCGTCGCTTCTCGTTCAATCACGCCGCAGACGACCCCACGCGCTGCCGAGAGCAACTGCAACTGCCGAAGGTAGACACTCACAAAGTTAGATGGACGATGAGTCTTGGGACGGTCTCCGACTGGCAGAAGATCTACCAATGACTTCTCAGAGAAATCTGGAAAAGGATGCTGAACACGGCCATCACGCATTACGTCTGTGTAGCGAGATACCGGATTAACTAGTGCTCCATGCACCATAGTCCAGGATAGGCTTGGTTGCTCAGTAACGAGACGAACTGCACCGGCCGCCTCAATAGATATTCTGGCGGCGTCGCGTAATGCGCCAATATCTGGAAACGCTTCTTTGTAAACACCGCCATCCGAGTGAGTGTAGAGTTCGTCTATCAGGTGCTTAAGAACAGTAAACCGCTCTCTGCTGGGTCCGCGCTCTCCTGGTGTGACGACATAGCCACCCACCCGGGCGGCGACTGGTGCGGAGCCGAGCATCGAAAGATTTGCCAACCCGCCGTCCACGAACGCAATGTGCTTCCCAGAAACTTGCTTCCAGAGATTCGCGTGGCTTTTCTCAATCTGAGTGATACCGCCAGTCTCAAGCAGAATCTTTCGCAACTGTGTCGCCAGCTGCTCGACAGTCTCCATAAACCGAAGCTGTGCTGGCGCCGAAAGATCACCAGCTACTTGGAGCATGCGTTCTAAAATATGCGGGGCCCGAACTTTCTCGCGGATCGTACGCTTTTTCGAAGGCGCCTCTTGACGTGGCATAGCCGGGATCGGCTTTGATGGTTTTTCAGGCCGGCGCTGCACGACGGCGATCGGCTCAATTGCTGGCTCGATAGTCCGTTCGGATCTCAACACCGAGCAATATCGTGCGAGGTCATTAAATCCGGGCGTACCCTCATCATACGAGACCATGCTCCGGTCGAGTACTTTTTCGACGATAGCCACCAGACCAGCGTGAACAACTCGGTCGGTTTTTCTGGAGACAAATGTTATCGTTATGGGGTGCGTGCCGTCGTTGGCTGCAACTGATCTAAGCAGCACGAAATCTTTGCTATCCAAGTCGGCGAATGCTTTCCCTTCGATCTTGGGACCGCCGAGGCGCCAATTTTTATGTATCTTGCCGAAGTGGCGTGGCCCTTCGATTCGAGTGGAGCCAAAGATACAGATACAGTCAATTTGGCCACCACCCTGTTCGAACAAGGGCGTGCTCAGAAGCTGGCGCGCAATGGAGGAATTTATGTTGATTGCACGTTGTTTACTTGTGGCAAATGCTCGATGAGCAGCAAAAATACCAAGATCTGACTCGGTCAATGAGCGGACGACAATGAGTTCTGACATCGAATCACTGGTCACTGATGCCGTCCACCCGCGATCTTTCGCGTGGACTGTTGCGCCCGCGCGCTGTTGATTTGCTCAAGCACTGCTGTTGCGACGGCCTTCCCAAGTAGCGGTGGAACGGCATTCCCTATTTGACGAAATGCCGGATTCATTGTTCCAGAGAAAGAGAAGCCATCAGGAAACGACTGCAACCTCGCGGCCTCGCGCACAGAAATAGTGCGCGCCTGTTCGCTATCGTAGTGAATGTGACTGTAGCCATCCTTTCCAAGATGAGCGAGTAACGTCCTGCTCGGCCGGTCCGCTTCCATCTTCCTCCACTTGTTTGGAAACTTACCGGGGTCATAGGGAGGCACAATCTTGGCCCGAAGCTCGTTCCAAGCTTTGGAGCCTTTTCCAATCGGAACGCCTAATTTTTCTTCGGCTTGTTTTAGGGCTTCTTCGAACATTACTTCAGCTTGAGCAAATGCTTCCGGGTATTGATCTCCGGGCTGTAGTTTGGCGAAGAGCTCATAGTCGCGCGGCAGATATCGGATTACGTGATCCACTAGCGTAGGACCTCCCGCAAATCCGGGCCATACGCGCATAAGTCGCCCGTATTCGGTCAGTCGCTCATGCCCATCGTATTGGATCGGGACATCAAACCGCCTCGCTCCGCGTTTTAGTTCTCCACTAGAAAGTTGCTTTCGGGCATCGATTTTCGGTAGGTCGACTATCGCGTCTTGAGTTGTCACCGCAGCCGTCAGTCGCGCCTCGGCTTTAGGCGCCGCGCGATAGTAGCCGTTTGAGTCATTGTCTTCCGTTAGCGTGTGGAGCTTCAGCGCGACCGCACGTGATCCTTCATAGCCTGGCGGCAGTGATATCCAATTGGTGGGCGAAGGAAAGCGCACAGGCGCATCTAGTTCCTCTCGAAGTGCAACGAGAAACATCCGTTCACGCATTTGGGGAACGCCGTAGAACGCAGCGTTTAAGAGCGTGTATGCACAAACATATCCGCGACTAGACAGCACCTCGCAAATCTCCGCCGCGATATTGTGCCCGCCATGATTGAGCATGTCGGGAACATTCTCCATGACAACGGCGAGAGGTGCATATTCCTCTACGTAATCGAGGTAATTGATATAGAGGCGCGATCTAGGATCGTGCCTGAACGCTTCAGGATGCTCGGCGATCTCGCGAAGCTTTGATCGGCCAACTCGTGCAAATGCCTGACACGGCGGACCGCCAACAAGGACATCTACGGCAAGCGATGCTGGCCCAAGCTGCAGATCGGAAGCCAAATTCTCGGGCTTGAGAGTAGTGATGTCCCTGGCTCGACTGTGGAGAGGGTCACCGGGGTGAAAATTCAGGCCATGAGAGGCTGCTGCATCGGGATCGAGCTCAACACCTGCGACGATGTCGAAACCCGCAGCCTTAAAGCCAAGAGATAGCCCTCCGCAGCCGGCAAAAAGGTCCAGAACCCGCGGGCGACCGCCGGCCACAATGCGTGCGATTTTCTGTCGGACCGCTGACTTTTGCATGCTCAGCTCTACTTGCGGTCGATCTTGCTTATGTAACCCACGTCTTGAGGGTGCACTTGCCAGACGATGTCGACCAGAGGACAACCTTACTTATAAGAAAGGACCAGGATTATGTATTTATATATCCTGGAATTGACAGATAATTCTCCTAGGGATATTATAGCCATGTCCAGGCCGTCCGATAGGAGAACAGACTATGTACAGCAAAATTGGCGATCTTCCCACCCCCCTCGCCACTCAGAATGAACTCGAGTCGCTAGACTCGCTTATCGAGGACGGTGACACGAACGAAAAGCCCTACAACGTCTTCATCGGTCACAATCTGGGGCATCGCGTTTTCTCGATGTCTGTGCCCTTCCGACAGTTTTACGAAATCTCAGAAGTAGCCAATGACCGCGAAGCAGGTCCTGTCGCCCAGCGCAAACTCGACGAGGCGCACGGTAAGAAGCTTGCCGCATATATGCTGAAGGGCCTCGTGTCGGCCGCAAAACTGAAGCGGATTGCATCCAGCAAGAATGTTCCTGAAGCATTCGACCAAGTGATCTCCCTGCTCGGCGAACAGCCCTATTTTTCAATCCAACCGATTGTCTGCAATATTCGCGGCATCGCCCTGGGCGGCACCGGTGCGAACGGCATTCGTGGCATTCGCCTGTCCACCGCGACTGGCGAGACGGCGGGCTTCAGAGTTTTCTTGTCCGAGCGCCACGTCCTATGGGTCGTCGATGGACAACATCGCCGATACGCTGCTGATCAGGTTCTGAAATTTCTCGAACAGGTGCGCACGTCAGGCAAATACCCGGGCAAGGGCGCGATTGTCCTCAAGGACAAAGGCAAGGACGTAAGCGAATCGGACATGCTGGTCTGGAACGAGGCCTTTGATGCCGCACGCTCTTACGCGACCGTCACCGTCGAAGTACATCTCGGACTCAATATCGATCAAGAAAAGCAGCTGTTCCACGACCTCAATCGGCTCGGAAAAAAAGTCGATGCGTCGCTAGCCTTCCAATTCGATAGCTCTAATCCCATCACTCATTTCATCAAGAACACGCTTTCTGGCGAACTGGGTATCGAACTCACCGACACGGAAGTGAAGGACTGGGCGGAGGACACAGGCGCACTGGTGCTCAAGGATATGGTGGCGATCAACGCCCTTGCCTTCTTGAACAAGAGCAACATTGCTGGCGCTACTCCAGCGGTCATTGATCCTCGGCAGCCGACTGTCGTTAATCTCTGGGCTAAGATCAGCGAGATTCAGGGGTTCGGTGAGAAACAAGCTAAGGAAAAGACCGTGGCTGCCCAGCCGGTGTTGCTGAAGGCTTTGGCTAAGATTGCTTATGATTTGAATTTCAGCAATCGCAAGCCTGACAACGCCGAAAAGCTCTATGAGCAGTTTCTGGAAGCGGTCCCGAACATCGATTTCTCGCATTCAAACCCAATGTGGCGCTACTACGAGATGTCTCCAGAGCAGCGTACGGAAGCAGGACTTTCCGCTCTCGCCACTTTCTTGCCGGAAGACTCGGGCACTGCGAACCGCGACCTCGGGTCGGTCCAGGGCGAGTTCATGCGGTTCGGCGCCAAGCACAACGACATCTACCCGATCCTGTCGGACATGATCCGCTGGAAGGCTGGGCTGCCCAGCCGACACGCGAATTAGGTACAAACGCAATCGTCATTGTCGGCGTCAATGAGGCCTCTTCGCGGCGCCCCCTGTCAGTGGCACTCAATTCTGAAAGATAACTTGTCTGGGGAGGTAACTATGGCTCACGAAGTGCGCGCCCGAATTGATACGAAGGTTGTTGCACACAAAGACTTGGAGATCACCGTCAAGTCCAACGGCTCCAAGCTCGGCACACTCTTGATCAGCAAGGGCAATATCGAGTGGCGGCCCAGCGGCAACTCGGTCAACAAGAAACGTCTTTCATGGAATCGCTTTGCCGACTTGATTGAGAAACACGGCAAGACCGTGAAGGCAAAGAAGTGAACGGCTGCTAGCTTACCAGCAATGGACACTACTCTTTCTCCTTAGACGAATTCTCTAGCGTCCCTCCAATCGGAAATAGAGAGAACCCCATGGCCGAATTCGAAAAGAGACTGGCGTGCGTCATCAACGCCGACGGCACGATCGCCCGGGGCTACATGATCGAGCGCTGCGAGCTGCAGGGCGAGAACCGCTAGCTCATCCCCTGGAAGGGGACGCTGCAGGGCGAGGCGAAGACCAATTTCGCCGGCACCATCGGCAGCAGCCTGGACGAGGCGGTGGCGCCCGGCCTGATCACCGTCGGGCTCACGAAGGACCCGCACCAGATGCAGGTGCATACGTATGATCCCGCGGGCAAGCCGGCGAAGCGGCCGTTTCATGTGGCGGTGTTCAGGGATTAGGGGGGCGGGGCCTGCGTCGTATTGAAAATCGTTCGGCGAGGCGTACCCTTCTCTCATGGAAAAGGTACCCCTCCCAGACGAGTTGCCGCGGCCCGCACCATTGAGCGACGCGCAACGGCGGGAACTCGACGAGCGGCTGGCCCATCACCGGGCCCATCCGGACGAGCCCAGCTACACGCTGGACGACATCCGCCAGAAGCTCGTCGCCGGCTAAAGGTAGCGGCGGCAGCGTGAAGCCCTTCAGCGATTACGTCGTCTATGTCGACGAGAGCGGCGATCACAGCCTGACCTCCATTGACCGGACGTATCCGGTGTTCGTCCTAGCCTTCTGCGTCTTTCGCAAGGCCGAGTATATTCAGTCGATCGTGCCGGCCGTTCAGGGCTTCAAGTTCCGCCAATTCGGCCACGACATGGTCGTACTGCACGAGCGGGAACTCAGGCGGCAGGAACCTCCCTTCGTATTCCTCAAGAGCGAGAGTAAGCGGGCGGCGTTCCTGGCCGAACTCAACGCGCTCATCGAAGCCGCGCCCTTCACCGTCATTGCATCGGCGATACGGAAGGATCGCTTGGCCCAACGGTACACCGAGCCCCAGAGCCCCTACGACATTGCGATGCTTTTTTGCCTCGAACGTCTCAACCGTCTCCTCACCGAAGCCGGCCAGCAGGGGCGGCGCACGACTGTCGTGTTCGAACGTCGCGGCAAGCAGGAAGACAAGGAACTCGAACTCGCGTTCCGCCGCATCTGCGACCGAGGCGGAATGCAGGGGCCGATGCCCGACCTCGACATCGTCTTCGCCGACAAGCAGGTGAATTCGGCCGGCCTGCAGATCGCCGACCTGATCGCGCGGCCGATCGGACTCAAAACGCTGCGGCCCGATCAGCCCAACCGGGCCTACGAGATCATCGACAAAAAGTTCAGGCGCAGTTCGTCAGGCAAGGTGGGAGGCTGGGGTCTAAAAATCTTCCCCTGAAAAGCAGAAGGGCCCCGATTCTCACCGAAGCCCAGCGCCGACCGGGAACAGCCCCCAATCCACTTGTTGCCAAAATGGCAACTTTTACGGGGGTTTCAAGGAAAGCCGGGTGGGGCCGTCCTAAAACGCAACTTCGAGTCGCGCCGGCGGACCGCTGGCTTCCAAAATTTCAAGGGTTCCGGGCGCATTTTACGCAGTTGCGCCCTTTCCAGCGATTTCCGACTGTTTGCCCAGGCTAAGGCAAGACCTCGACATGGGGCGGGCGGCCCCGCCGCCCTCACAATGAATACCAGGTCGCGCGCGCCCTGCCGTGGCTGCGCATACGTCCCGCCGACACCAGTTCTCGCAACCGGACCTTGGTTTCGGCGTAGCCGGCCACCTCCTGTTCGTCGCGCGTCCTGAAGGATTTGATCGCGATGTTGGAGAGCAGCGCCTCGACCTGGGCGTCGCTGAGCTTCGCCCCTTCGATGCGCGTGCTCGATCCGACGCTCTCGATCGTCGCCACCTTGCGCAGGGCGCCGAGGCGGCCGGGCGAGAGCGTTGTCAGGGCCTCCCAACGTCCCTTGAATTCATCGATTTCGGCGATGAGGTCGGATCGACGAGCGGCTTCTTTTGCCTGGCGCATCCCGGGGGCGGGAAATCAGCATGCCCCCGGCAAAAAAGGGGAAACCTTGCGCTAGATCAATGCGCCGGCCGCCCCCAAGGGGCGTGCTTCGGCACAATGCGGACATTCATTTATCGCTGCCCGACAACGGGCTTGAACGTGCAAGGCGAGCACGTCACGGGCGGCCAGCCGCTGCCGACCTACGTTTCCCAGCATTGCCTGGTGTGCAAGAGCGTGCACCTGGTCAATCCGACCACCGGCAAGCTGATGGCCGAGGAAGTGTCGCGGCTGAAACCCACGGCGAAGTAACCCTCCCCCTCCGCCCCTTCGGGGCACCTCCCCCATTTGATGGGGGAGGAGAAGAAAATCAGACTCCTCCACCGCTTGCGGGGGAGGAGAAGAAAGTCAGACCCCTCCACCGCTTGCGGGGGAGGTGGCCGTAGGCCGGAGGGGGGTTATCGCTCCGCCGCCTTGATGCGTTCCTCCAGCAGGCCGCGGATCGGCGCGTCGGCGGGCAGGAGCGCCAGCAGGGTCTTCCAGCGCCGGAGCGCGGCGGGCTTGTCGCCGGCGGCGAACGACGCCGCGCCGAGATAGAACAGCGCCAGGGCGTTGCGCGGCTCGGCCTTCTCCAGTCGCTCCAGCACGGCCACCGCCTCGGACGGCGGCGGCGCGCCGGGGGCGATCTGGCGGACATGGGCCTCGGCCCAGTCGGTGAGGGCCCGGGTGTCGAGCGGCGCCAGCGCATTGGCGCGGGCGTAGGCGTCGGCCGCGCGGGCGTTCTCGCCCAGCACCTTCCAGGCGTTGGCGAGGCGCAGCCAGCCGGCGCGATCGCCGGGGTTTTCCTTCAGTTTGGCATCGAGGCCCTCGACCATGCCGCGGATCGCCTGCTGGCGCTGCTCGGGCGGGAGGTTCTGCATCGCCTCGACCTGGTCGCGGGAGGGTTGGGGCATGGCCGGCTGGGGCGCGGCGGGCTGGGGCAGGCCGGCGGCCCTGGCGACGCGCGCGATCTCGGCCCGCAGCATGGAAAGCCAGGGCGCGTCGGGCGGGCTCCTGGCCTCGAGCTCGCGCCAGCGCGCCAGCGCCGCGCGGCTGTCGCCGCTCTGGGCCTCGTGCAGGCCGAGATAGTAGGCCGCGCGGGCATCGTCGGGCCGCAGCGCCAGCGCACGCTCGAAGGCGTCGATCGCGGCGGGCGTCACGGTGCCGTCGGCCTCGAGGACGAGCGCCTCGCCCAGCGCCGAGAGGGCGTCGGGGTCGTCGGGGGCCTGGGCCAGGCGCGCGCGGGCCTCGGCCAGCAGGCTCTCGGCGGTCACGGTCTTCTGCCCGTCGGCGCGCGGGTGCGGTGGCTGGGCGACCTGCTTCAGGGTCGGGCCGGGATGGCCGATCTGCAGATAGATGCCGAGCGCCAGTAGCGGGATCAGCAGCGACAGCGCCGGCGGCAGGAAGCGATGCAGGGCCGAGGAGTCCTTGGGCGCGGCGGCATTCGTGGCGGCGGCGGCGGCGAGGATGCGGCGCTCGACCTCGACGCGCGCGGCGGCGGCCTCGGTTTCCGGCACCGCGCCGGCGGCGCGCTCGCGCTCGATCTCGGCGAGCTGGTCGCGATAGATCGCAAGCTCGCTGTCCAGCCGCTCGGTCCGCCGCGCGCCCGCCCGCAGCAGCGGCACCAGCAAGGCGCCGACCGTCACCGTGGCGAGCAGAGCGAGGAGGAATTCGAGCACTACCGGTCGTCCTGAGGCGAAGCCGAAGGACCTCGCGGTTGCAATGGGAGATCCTTCGCTTCGCTCAGGATGACAGAGAGACGCGTGCGCTCTTCGTCCGACAACGGCACGGGCGGGGCGAGCGGCGTGCGGCGGCGGCGGCGCGCGGCGATCAGGAGGGCGCCGCCCGCGACCAGCAGCACCAGCGGGCCGCCCAGCCACAGCACCAGCGTGCCGGCCTTGAACGGCGGCTTCAGCAGCACGTAGTCGCCGTAGCGCGCCACCATGTAGGCGAAGACCGCTCCGTCGTCGTCGCCCGCCGCCAGCCGCTCGCGCACCGCACGGCGCATGTCGCGCGCCACCTCGGCGCTGGAATCGTCAATCGACTGGTTCTGGCAGACGACGCAGCGCAGCGCGCGCCCGATCTCGCGCGCGCGCGCTTCGAGGGCGGGGTCGGGCAGCATCTCCGACGGTTCGACGGCTTGGACAGGGAAGGCGAAGAGCATCAGGAGCAACGCGAGCCATGACCCCCTCCGCGCCGTATGACGGCGCACCTCCCCCGAGGCGGGGGAGGAATCTGATTCTCCTCCCCCTAAGGCGCTGTAAACAGCGCCGACTCGGGGGAGGTGCCCCGAAGGGGCGGAGGGGGTCATCACTTCGCGCCCTTCAGGAACGGCAGGATGGTCTCGTTCACGTCGCGCTCGGTGATGGGGCCGCGGAAGTGGCGGCGGACGATGCCCTGGCCGTCGACGAGATAGGTCTCGGGCACGCCGGAGAGGCCCCAGTCGAGGCCGGCCCGTCCTTCGAGGTCGGCGCCGGCGAACCTGTAGGGATCGCCCAGGCGCTTCAGCCAGGCGCGCGCCTCCTCGGGCTTGTTCTTCCAGGCAATGCCGATGACGACCGCCCCCTCGCGCGCGGCCAGGCGCGCGAACAGCGGATGCTCGGCGAGGCAGGGCGTGCACCAGCTGGCGAAGAAATTCACGA
>ORJL011399991.1_pt1 | contig 12450 bp, 10 predicted proteins | sample 1779941 | NCBI WGS metagenome assembly ORJL01 (sample SAMEA104232317, study PRJEB22302) | groundwater metagenome | biome: forest; feature: aquifer; material: groundwater | place: USA | collected 2011-08-07 | depth 5.8 m
CGCCATGGCCGAACAGCAGCATGGCCTTGCCATCGGCCAGCAGGCCCGCCACGGCCTGACCCTCCTCTTCGGAGTTCACTACTTTGGCACGAGGGTAGACCGGAAGGGGCTTCTGCACCATCGCCACGCCTTCTTGGGCCATGGGTACCAGTGTTTTCTTGAACACGCTCATCAGCACCGTGTAGTCCGGATGCACGTGGGTCACCGAAAGCACGTCGGGCCGGTTCTTGTAGATGCAGGAGTGGATCTTCACCTCGCTACACTGCAGCGATCCCGACGGCCCGTCCAGCCAGTTCCCTTCCAGGTCGCACACCACCATATCCTCCGGCCGCATGCGCGACAGGTTGTCGATGCGGTAACCGCGTCCCTTCACCACGAACGTGTTGGGGTCGCCCGGCACGCGCATGCTCGCGTGGCCCAGCGAGCCGCGCACGCCCGATGCCAGCCCTAGCTCTGCCAGGATACGGTTGCCGACGGCGGCCTCTTCTTTGGCCTGCTCCATAGTGCTGCTCTCAGCCATGTAGCGCCTCCTCGTTCAGTGTTCTAAGCGGGCGTGATCATCCTGCCCGTGCCGGTGGATGTCAACCGAGCCTCGCGTTCGTTGACAAGCGCCGCTCTGCCTGCCTAGGATGCCTCCGCAGATAGGGCGGTGCGCCCGCCCACCCACGGAGGTGACACCATGCAGTATCGAGAGATTGGCAACACAGGGCTCCGGGTCTCCGAGGTCGGTTTCGGCTGCGGCGGCACGGCCGGCCTGATGATCCGGGGCAGCTTCCAGGACCAGGTCCGCACCATCGACCGTGCCCTGGAACTAGGCATCAACTACTTCGATGAGTCGCCCGACTACGGCGACGGTGTGTCGGAGGAGAACCTGGGCAAGGTGTTCCGCGAGCTGGGGGTGCGGCCCATCGTCACCACCAAAGTGGAGATCCGCCCCGGCGACATGGACGACATTGCCGGCCATGTGGAGCGGTCGGTGGACGCCAGCCTGAAGCGCCTGGGCGTCGACTGGGTCGACATCATCCAGATCCACAATGGCCCCACGCCCGACAAGCCCCAGCTTGGGCCCCGCGAGTATCGCGTGCTGTGGGTGGAGGACTACTTTCGGCCGGGCGGCGCCATCGAGGGTCTGGAGCGCATCCAGCGCGCCGGCAAGACGCGCTTCGTCGGGTTCATTTGCCGCGGCGGCGACGGCCGCCAGGTGCGCCACCTGCTGGACACCGGCCGCTTCAGCCTGATCAACCTGGTGTACCACGCCCTCAACCCGTCGGCGGCCGGGACGCTGCCGCCGGGCATGACGGTGGACGCCGACTTCGGTGGCGCCATCGCCAGCGCCCAAGTCACCAATGCAGGCGTCGCTATCTACAGCCCGCTGGCGGGGGGCTTCCTCACCGACGACGCAGTGACCGGTGCGTCGCCGCACCCGCTCTCGGGTAGCCGCCGCGCCAGCGCCGCCGCCGAACTGGCAAAGCACCAGGCAACGCGTCTCAACTTCCTGCGCACGGCGGACCGCAGCCTGGCGCAGGCCGCTTATCGCTTCATCCTCGACCATCCGGGCGTCACCACGGTGCTCGGCGGCTTCTCGGACCAGAAGCAGCTTGAGGAATTGTGCGCAGCCTCTGGTGCGCCAGGGCTCACCGAGGAGGAGCGGGCCCGCATGGAGGTCATCTGGCGCGGCAACTTTGGGCGGCCGGCAGTGGCGGGCGGGTAGGGGCGCCAGCCGGCTGCTCAACATGTGGCCGGCGGGGCGCACCTGCCGCTGGTTAACCAGCCCCCCACCGCGCCTATCGTTGACAGTGACGTATAGAGCGGCGTAGTATCAGCCAAAGCTGTGGGTATCTTTTGTGCCCTCAAGCATCCCCGTTAGTCCTCAAAGGAGGCAGTAGTGCGACTCCTCGTGCGCCTTCTCCCCGCAGTGCTCGCCGTTGCCACTTTGGCTTGTGGCAGTCAAGCCGCCGCCCCAGCCCAAGCGCCCTCCGGTTCCCAGGGCGCTGCCGACCAGCCGGTGACCGGCGGCCGGCTCAGCCGCTGGGTCACCGCCGATCCCACCGGTTGGGACCCCAGCATCCAGAACGTCTCCAGCGTCAGCGACCGCTGGCTCATCAACTCCTACGAGCGCCTGCTCGGCTTCAAGATGGACCCCAGCCTCAAGTTCTCCGACATGCAGTTGCAGGGAGAGCTGGCCGAGAGTTGGACGGTCTCGCCCGACGCCAAGACCTTCACCTTCAACCTCCGCAAAGGCGTGAAGTGGCAGAACCTGCCGCCGGTGAACGGCCGCGAGTTCACCTCGGCCGACGTGAAGTTCAGCTACGAATACGCCACCCGCAGCGGTGAGTTCAAGGACAAGAAGCTCAAGCCCGCCGCGTTCGACTGGTGGTTTGAGGGCATGGAGGGCATCGAAACGCCCGACAAGTACACCGTGGTCGTTAAGTTCTCCAAGCCGTTCGTGCCGTTTATCACCTACACCGGGGTGGACAAGAACGTCATCTATGCCCGGGAGATCTTCGACAAAGAAGGCGATTTCCTGAACACGCTGGTGGGTACCGGCCCGTTCATCTTCGACACTGCGGCGTCCCAGAAGGGTACCCGCTGGGTCATGAAGAAGAATCCCGACTACCGGATTGCCGGTCGCCCATACCTGGACGAGGTGTGGGGCTTGGTGCTGCCCGACGCCTCAACCGCACTCGCCGCGTTCAAGACGAAGCAGATCGACCTGCTGGGCGGCAGCGGCGACAACAGTGGCGCCGCTCTCACGAGTGTTGAGATTCAGACCATCAAACGCGACAACCCCGAAGCAGTGGTGGTGTCGCAGCAGAATATCAACACCGACAACATCTACATGTTCCTGTACGGCCCGCCCTTCGACAACGTGAAGGTGCGCCAGGCCGTTGCCTACGCCATCAACCGTGACGAGTTCATCAAGACCTTCGGTAATGGTGAGGGCGAGTGGTCGTTGGCCGGTGGTCTACCCGACACCTTCACCGACGCCGAGCGGCACCAGATTTTGAAGCACGACCCCGAGAAGGCCAAGCAGTTGCTGGCCGAGGCTGGCCATGCTAGCGGCCTGAAGATCGAGTTCCTCGGCTCCGTGGCCTACGGCGAGGTGTACAAGACCAAGGCTCAGTTGCTGCAGTCGCAACTCAAGAAGGTGGGCATCGACATGTCCATCCAGATGATGGACCATGCCGACTATTTGAAGCGCACCCGCACTGGCGGCAAGTTCGACATCACCTTCCGTGGCAAGGCGCTGTTCGTCGATATCGACTCCTACGCCTATGCCGTGTTCCACCCGAAGGGCTCCACCGAGGGCGGCGGCGGCCCCAATGACCCGTTTATGACCCCGCTGCTGGAGCAGCAGCGGCAGGAGACCGACACCGCCAAGCGCAAGGAAATGATGCGCTCCGTTATCAAGTACGCCAATGAGCAGGCGTACCGGCTGGGGCTCATCTACGTGCCGGAATACAACGTCTACAGCTCGCGGGTGAAGGGGTTCCCCAGCCACCTGCAGGCCAACGCCCAAGCCTTCACGAACGCCTGGATCGCCAAGTAACCATCCCACCGGTGAGGATACTGCCATGCTGTCACGCAATGATAACGAGCTACTGACGAGGGTTGGCCCGGGCACACCCATGGGCAACCTGATGCGGGAGTACTGGACGCCCCTCATGCACTCGGTGGACCTGCCCGAGCGGGACGGCCCGCCGGTGCGGGTGCGCATTCTGTGCGAGAACCTGATCGCCTTCCGCGACTCCAGCGGCAACGTGGGCCTTATGGCCAACGCCTGCCCGCACCGCGGCGCCAGCATGTTCTTTGGCCGCAACGAGGAAGACGGCCTGCGCTGTGTCTACCACGGTTGGAAGTTCGACGTATCTGGCCAGTGCACCGATATGCCGAACGAGCCGGCCGAGTCCAACTTCCGGCACAAGATCCGGCTGCAGTCCTACCCCTGCCGGGAGGTCAACGGCATCATCTGGACCTACATGGGGTCGCGGCCCACGCCGCCGCCGTTCCCCGAGCACGGTTTCGGGATGGTGGACGAGGCGCACCGAGGCCAGCTTAAGTATGTGCGCGAATGCAACTGGATGCAGGCGCTTGAGGGCGACATCGACACCGCCCACCTCGGGTTCCTGCACGTCAGCTTCAGCCCGCGGCAACCCGGCCCTACCCGCACCGGCCCCATCCCCGATTTCACCAGCGATAAGGCGCCCACGCTGCACGTGGTGAACACCGACATTGGGGTCATGTATGGCGCTCGCCGCAACCGTGCGGAGGGTGACTACTACTGGCGGGTGTCGCAGTTCCTGATGCCCATCTACACCAGCATCCCCGGCTTCGGCGGCCGCCAAAGCTGCAAGATCTGGGTACCCATCGACGACGAGAACACGCTGGTATGGGAGCCCAACTGGAGTATGCGCGCTCCGCTCACGCCCGATCAGCTCAAGGGGTGGATCAACCGGGTGCCGCCCAGTGGGTTCCTGCCCGATACCACCGATTGGAACGGGCGGTTCCGCTTCGTGGCCCGCGAAGCGAACGACTTCCACCTGGACCGCGAGCGACAGCGCACGGTGAACTTCACCGGCTTCGAGGAATCGAACCCCATCCAGGACGGTGGTATCCAGGTGACCATGGGCCACATCTTCGACCGCACCAAGGAACACATGGGCACCACCGATGCCACCATCATCCAGGTGCGCAAGCGGTTGCTGGAAGCAGCCAAGGCGCTCCGGGACGAGGGCATCACGCCGCCGGGAGTCGACATGCCGGAGCTGTATCATCTGCACGGGTGCGAGATGAACCTGCCGGAGGGCGCCAATTGGACCGAAGCGTGCAAAGATATGATCGCGGAAATGGCGTAGCACACCGAGGAGACTTTCGATGCTGACACGAGACGATAACGAACTGTTGTGCCGGGTGGGTCCGGGTACGCCCATGGGCCAGATGATGCGGGAGTACTGGGTGCCGGCCATGCTCTCCATTGAACTGCCCGAGGCCGATGGCGCGCCGGTGCGCGTCCGGCTCATGGGCGAGGACCTCATCTGCTTCCGCACCACCAGCGGGCAGCCGGGCTTGGTGGCCAACGCCTGCCCCCACCGCGGCGCCAGCATGTTCTTTGGCCGCAACGAGGAAGACGGTCTGCGCTGCGTCTACCACGGCTGGAAGTTCGACGTGTCGGGTACCTGCACCGACATGCCAAACGAGCCTGCGGAGAGCAATTTCAAGCATAAGATTCAGCTCCGGGCGTACCCCTGTGCCGAGCGCAACGGCATCATCTGGACCTATATGGGCACTCGTCAGGACCCTCCCGGCCTTCCGGCGTTCGAGTGGAACATGGATGCCGAGCACCAGCCGTTCCTGTGGATGAACTACCGCGAGTGCAACTGGCTGCAGGCCATCGAAGGCGGCATCGACACCAGCCACGTCAACTTCCTGCATCGCACCATCGATGAGAAGCTGCGCAGTACGGCGGTGAACTCCGGGCCGTCGCCACGCCAGCAGAACGACCTGTTCCTGTACGGCCGCCGCGACTCGTCGCCGGCGCTGGAGGTGGTGGACACCGACTACGGCGTCATGTACACCGGCCGTCGCTCGGTCGACGAGAAGACCGACTACCATCGCATCCACCCGTTCATCTTCCCGTTCCACAACATGATCGGCGGCGGCACCGTCGATGACGAGGTGAACTACATCGGCATGGTGTGGACCCCGGTGGACGATGACAACACCCTGGTGCTGGAGTACGGCTACCGGCCCGGCAAGGCGTGGGCCCAGGCGGAGTTGGAGGGGCTGATGCGGGTGCGCAACCCCACCGGTTTCCTGCCAGCCACCAGCCAAGCTGGCAGCCGCTGGCGGTTCAAGGCCAACAAGACCAATGACTACCTGGTCAATCGTGACCTGCAGAAGGACAAGCTGTTCTTCGGCGTGCAGGGCAACCCGGCGCAAGACGGCGCGGTGCAGGAGAGCATGGGGCCCATCTACGACCGGGGCAAGGAGCACCTGGGCACCGCCGATGCGATGATCATCCGGGTGCGCCGCCGGCTGCTGGAGGCCGTGAAGGCCTACCGTGACCACGGCACGCTGCCGCCGGGGGTCGATAACCCCGACATGTACGCCATCCGCCCGGTGGGCGCTGTGCTGCCCAAGGGCGCCGACTGGGTGCAGGCGACCGAGGAGCGGCGCAAGGCCTGGTATGGCGCCACCGCCAAGGCCTGATCCGCCGGGGTTCAACGCCGCCATCTTCATGAATCCCTCACGGATCCCTCCGTCTTCAGTGAAGAGGACGGAGGGATCGCTGTGTTACGCTCTAACTACTCTTGAGCGCTCATATGGCGCTCGTCTCAAAGGACGCAACCATGCTGACGCAAGCTGATAACGATGTCCTGACGCAAACCGGCCCCGGCACGCCCATGGGCGACCTGATGCGCTGCTACTGGCAACCCATTCTGCTCACGTCGGAGTTGGGCGAGCCGGACGGCGCCCCCATCCGGGTGCGGCACCTGAGCGAGAACCTGATTGCGTGGCGCAACACCGATGGCAGCGTGGGCCTGATGCAGAACGCCTGCCCGCACCGCGGCGCCTCCATGTTCTTTGGGCGCAACGAGGAGAACGGCCTGCGCTGCGTGTATCACGGCTGGAAGTTAGACACCGAGGGTGTCTGCACCGACATGCCGAACGAGCCGGCCGAGTCGAACTTCAAGCATAAGATCAAGGCCACCGCCTACCCGTGCGTGGAGCGGGGCGACCTCATCTGGGCGTACATGGGTACGGAGGCCACTCCGCCGGCATTGCCCGACCTGATCTGGAACATGACGCCGGAGAACCCGCCCTTCATCTGGAAGCATGTGCGCGAGTGCAACTGGATGCAGGCGCTGGAGGGCGATATCGACACCAGCCACCTCAACTTCCTGCACTCCCGCCTGAACTCGGAGGAGCAGCGCACGCCGCGCGGCCCGCGCAGCGAGCGCCCCGGCGCGGTGGCGATGGCCAAGTACAACCAGGACCCGCATGTGCGGCTGGAGGTGGTGGACACCGAGTACGGCATCATGTACGCCGGGCGGCGGGCGGCCGAGGCCGACACCTACTACTGGCGCATGTCGCAGTTCATGTTCCCGTTCTGGACCATGCCGACCGGCGGCGCCGTGGAGGTGGGCGGCAAGGCGTGGTTGCCCATCGATGACGAAAACTGCATGGTGCTGGAGTTCCGCTGGGACCCGGAGGGCCCCTCGACGCCCGAGCAGTTGGAGCAGATGAAGCAGATCCGCAATCCCTGGGGCTATCTGCCCGATAGCAGCGACTGGATCGGTCGCTGGCGGGTGAAGGCCAACAAGAGCAACGACTTTCTGCTAGACCACGAACTGCAGCGCACGACGCTCTACTGCGGCATCCTCTCCAACCCGCTGCAGGACGGCGGTGTGCAGACCAGCATGGGCGCCATCTACGACCGCACTAAGGAGCACGTCGGTACCACCGACGCCGCCATCATCCGGGTACGCCGCCGCCTGATCGACGCAGCTAGGGCGCTGCGCCAGCAGGGCGCCCAACCCCCGGTGGTCAACAAGCCCGAGGCCTACCGCGTGCGCAACCACTGGGCCATTTTGCCCAAGGACCAGAACTGGATCGAGTCGACCCGCGAGTTGGTGCGCGACTTCTCGAAGTAAGGCCTGTCTGACGGAAAGAGCGAGGCCGGTCCAAACATCTTGGACCGGCCTTCTGGTTTCCATCCCAGGGGGCAACGCCCGCCAACCTTCGTCATTGCGAGCCGGTCCGACGGCGAAGCAATCGTGGTGTGGTAGTACCGTTGGCGCCCGTGCTCTGCCGACTGGCGCGGAAGGCGGCAACGGTTTGCCCTTCGACGCAACGACTGCCACGTCGCCTTCGGCTCCTCGCAGTGACGAGTTGATGGCGGGCTTCCGCTCAGGCAGTCAGCCCTTTCGGAGGTGGCGTCCCCAGCAACCCCTCCATCGTCCTCATTGCGAGTCAGACGAAGCAATCTCTGGTCTAGGCCTACCGGCTATCGAAAGGGTGGCCTCTGCCCGCCGGTGCGCACGAGGAGGGATTGCCACGTTGCCTCCGGCTCCTCGCAGTGCCGATGTGCGGGGGCCTACTCCGGGCCCCGAAACGCTGCCATACGGGCCTCGCGCTCGCGGATGGGGGCGGCGCGGGCCAGGAGCTTGAGGGCGCGGTCGACGACCGGGATATCGATCATCTTGCCGTCGAGAGCGAACGAGCCGCGGCCTTCGCCTTCGGCCTCGGTGTTGGCGGCCACCACGCGTTGGGCGTAGGCCACCTCGGCGGGGCTGGGCCGGTACTCCTCGTTCACAATGGGTACCTGGCCGGGGTGGATGCAGGAGGCGCAGGTGAACCCGTACTGGCGGGAGCGCCGCACCATCGCCCGAAAGGCGTCCCAATCGCCGTAGCCCGCGACGGTGGAGATGAACCCGATGGGCATGATGCCGGCGGCCTTGGCCGCGATGATCATCTGCTGCTTGGGGTAGAGCAGCACCTCATCGCTGGGCTCCACCTCCAGGCTGGTCGCGAAGTCCTCGCCGCCGATGCACAGCGCCACCACCCGCGGCGTGGCGCACGCGATCTCGTGCATGTGGAAGAAGGCCTCCGGCGTCTCGACCATGGCGGTGAAGGTGAAGGATCCGGGCGCCATCCCCTGCGCCGCCTCCAGTTCGGTTACCACCTCGTCCAGCAGGCGCAGGTGGGCGGCGCTCTCCACCTTGGTGATGGCGGCGCCCTGCACCGCGGGGCACACGCTGGCCTCCAGGTCCCGGATGGCCATGGTCAGCGGGCGGTTGATGCGCACGGTAACGTCGGCGCCGGCCCGCCCCACCTGCTCGGCGGCGGCGCGCACCAGGGTGCGGGCGTGCGCCTTCTCCTTCGGCGGCACGCTGTCCTCCAAATCGAGCTGGATGCAGTCGGCCCCCCGCAGGTGCGCCTTCTCCACGAAGCGGTCGACGTTGACCGGCACGTACAGCAGCGAGCGCCAGACCGGGATGGTGCGTTGTGGGGTCATTCGGAGTCTCCTGAAGCGGTGGCGGTGTCGTTGGTGAACACGGCGCCCTCGGCCAGCAGGGCGTCGACTTCGGCCGGCGTGAACCCGGCGGACTCCAGCACGCTGCGGCTGTGCTCGCCCAGATGCGGAGCGCGGGTGCGGATGGCGCCCGGTGTGCCGGATAGGCGGGGCACCACGGTGTGCATAGGCACTGTGCCCATGTCCTCATCCGGGTAGGGTTCGATGATGTGGCGGGCCTTGAGATGCGGGTCGGTGATGATCTGCGAGATGTCGTACACCGGGCCGATGGTCACCTCGGCGGCGTCGAAGAATGCGGTGTTCTCGGCCTGGGTGCGCTGGGCGATGAAGTCGCCGATGATCTGGTCGAGTTCCTCGTTGTTGTGCAGGCGCGCGGCGTTGGTGCGGAAGCGCGGGTCGTCCACCAGGTCGTCGCGGCCGATGGACCGCAACAGCCGCTCCGTCATGCCCTGCGTGGACGCCGAGAGGCACACCCACAGGTCATCGCTGGTGCGGTAGGCGTTACGGGGGGCAGAGTTGGTGGAGCGGTTGCCGGTGCGGGGTTTCACGTTGCCGGTGAGTTGGTAGTTGGCTGCCTGCGGGCCCAGCACCGAAAACAGCGGGTCGAATAGCGGCAGGTCGATCACCTGGCCCTTGCCCAGGTTCACCTCCACCTCTCGCAGCGCCGTCAGCACTGCGGTGGCCCCATACAGACCGGCCACGCTGTCGGCCAGGTACATGGGCGGCAGCAGCGGCTCCCGGTCGGCAAAGCCGTTCATCGATGCGAAGCCCGACATGCCCTCGATGAGGGTGCCGAAGCCGGGACGCCGGTAATAGGGCCCGTCTTGGCCCCAGCCGGAGATGCGCACGATGACCAGCCGGGGGTTGGCGGCCAGCAACACCTCGGGGCCCAGGCCCATCGCCTCAAGCGTACCGGGGCGGAAGCTCTCCACCAGCACGTGCATGTGCTTGGCCAGCCGCTGCAGCACGTCGTGGGTGCGGTCGTGGCGGAACTCGATGGCCAGGCTGCGCTTGTTGCGGGCGTGGATCTTCCAAGTGGTGGCGATGCCCGCCACCTTCCAGGCGCGCAGCGTGTCGCCGGCGGGGGGCTCCACCTTCACCACTTCGGCGCCGAAGTCACCCAGCACCTGGGTCAGCAGGTTGCCGGCCACCAGGCGCGACAGGTCGAGAATGCGGACGCCGGTCAGCGCTCCGCGAGCGTTGGGCGTGAAGTCAGCCATGGGTGTTACCGGTGCCTCAGGCCGCTCTCGCTGGCCACCAGAAAGCCCATCTTGCGCTGCAGGAAGTCGGTGGCCAGGGCAACGAAGGCCTCCGGGCGGTCACCGTCCACCTGGTGCCCGGCGTCGTACACCAGGATGAAGGCGCAGTTGGGCAGCAGCTCGCGGTAGATGCGGCCCATCTCGGGTGGTATCACCTTGTCCAGGGTGCCGAACACCACCAGCACCGGAACCTGCAACCCAGGGAGTAGCGCTTCCAGAGCGGCGTCGCGCGCCGGACCCATGACCCGGCGTCCCAGCGCCTGCTGCTTCTCGATGACCGCCGGGGTGAGCGCCGGTTGCGGCTGGCGCTCCGGGTGCGCCCACAGCCGGGCCAGCCGCTCAGCGTCGGTGGTGGGCGGCGGCAGTGCCGTTCCTCCGCTCTCGGGCCGGATAGCGGCCGGAGCGGCGAGGATGAGCGCCGTGACACGCTCCGGCTGCTGTGCCGCCAGCCAGAGCGCTAGCTTGCCGCCGAAGCTGGTGCCCATCAGGTTGAACTGCTCGATACCCAGCGCAGAGATCGCGGCGCCCATGGTGAGCGCCAGGTTCGCCATCGACTGCGATCGGTCGTTCACCGGCGAGTCGCCGAAGCCGGGGACCTCGAACAGGAGGACCCGGTAGTCTTCGGCCAGCGTCTCGTGCGTGGTGAACTGGCGCAGCCCGCCGCCGCCGTGAAAGACGACCAGCGGATCGCCACTTCCCGCCTCCAGGTAACGGATGTGGAAACCGCCGGCCTCCACGAAGCCCTCCGTGAAGCGGACGGGCGCTTGTGCTGTTGCTACCATCGTATGCTCCTCTGCCCGGCCCTACAGTTCGTGCATGCGCGGCAGCACGTGCTTGCCGAACAGTTCGATGGCCTTCAGGTTCTTGTCGCGGCTGCCGCCGGCGAACACCATGTCCACCACGCCGGCGCCCAATTCGTCCCGCACGCTCTTGAGTTGCTCCAGCACCGTGTCGGGCGACCCGCACAGGATCTGTCCGTTGGCGATGCGCTCCCGCAGCGAGCCGCCCCGCTGCAGCCGGTCGCGCTGCGTGGCGGCGTCGCGGCCGTAGTACCCCAGCCCGGCGGCGGTGTCATCGACCACCCGGTTGCTGAGCGCGAAGCCGGCCGCCCGCGCCGGCTGCGAGTTCGACGGCTCCACGTCCTCGAACGCCTGGGCGTCGGTCTCGGCCACGTGAATGCCGACGCGGTACAGCACGTCGTCGGGGCCGGGCTCCCAGCCGTGCGCGTGCGCCTGCTCGCGGTAGTAGATGGCCGACGGTTTGGCGATGGGCACGGTGGTCACCGCAAACCCCAGCCGCACGTGGTTGCGGGCCGCCATCTCCGCCGACTCGGGGCTGGACCCCGACATGTAGATGGGCGGGTGCGGCGCCTGCACCGGCCGTGGCCAGATGGAGATGCTGCGGTACTCGAAGAAGCGGCCCTGCCAGCCGAAGGGCTGCGGCTCGGTCCAGGCGTGCTTGATGAGCTGGAGCGCCTCCTCGAACCGCTCGCGCGACTCGGCCGGATTGATGTTGTAGGTGACGTACTCGTTGGAGGTGCCGCGCAGCATGCCGGCGATGATCCGGCCGCCGGTCAGCGTGTCGAGCATCGCGAACTCCTCGGCCACCCGCACCGGGTTGAGGATGGGGATGTTCGCGCCGAGCAGGGCGATCTTGGCCCGCTTCACCCGCTGGGTGAGCGCACCGGCCATCACCATCGGGTTCGGTGTCAGTGACATCGGCGCGAAGTGGTGTTCCGCCACCGTCACCCAGTCGAAGCCCAGTTGGTCGGCCAGTTCGAACTGCTCCAGGCTGTCCTGCATCGCCTTCTCTGCCACCTCGGCCGAGTAGGTGTTGCCGGGCACCGGCCACGTGCCGCGGGGCGCCGGCCCCGTGTAGGGGACGGGCGAAAACAGCGCTGCCTTCATCGCACACTCCTTGCCGCCCCCACCTTGGGACGCAGCGGTATCAGGGTCAGTCTAGGCGGGTGTGCTGCGGCGGACAAGGGGGCAGGCGGCGGGTAACAAGCTCAGGCTTCGGGGGCCGAGTTGTCCGATTGCCTCGCGGCAAGGCTGCAGGATGGATCCCGACACGCCCATCCCCCCCCCCCCCCCCCCACCCCTCCCTTTTTTCGGGCGCGCCCCCCCCCCCCCCCCCCCAGCAGCGCGCCCCCCC
>ORJL010291250.1_pt1 | contig 12446 bp, 14 predicted proteins | sample 1779941 | NCBI WGS metagenome assembly ORJL01 (sample SAMEA104232317, study PRJEB22302) | groundwater metagenome | biome: forest; feature: aquifer; material: groundwater | place: USA | collected 2011-08-07 | depth 5.8 m
AGAGCATCCACCACTACATCACCCAGTGCCAAGGAAAGCACTGGGTAAAACAAGTGGAGCCTGTTGCGGTAGTGTCCGGAGTACAGAGCAAACTAGGCGCATTCTAACGAGACGCTCAGGGCTTTAGCCCGAGTAGTTCACTCTAAGCGCCCCGGGCAAGCTTCTAGCTGCTGGCTAGGGGCGGCGTTTTCGTTGCATTAGCGTGCTGAATTTGGCACGAAACGTAAAATCGCCTTGTGCGGAGAGGTGAAGCGTCGCGAATGGCATGCAGGCCTTTGACGACTGCTTGCTCTTGCCATAGGAAATCAAAACACTATTTTTTTGGTGAGGCGTCGCGTCAATGGATTTACGATTCCTTGTTGCTTGAGCCGCTCTATTTTCTTGCGCAAGTTTGCTTCAATTGGCTTGCCGCTTATTTGCACCTCGAATTCCGCTATTACCGCATTCCAGTCGAGGCCGCTTTGTTGGAGCGTGAGCAAGTCTTCGTAATCGCGCTGGAACGGCCTGTCTGTGATTGCCTTGAACAAGTAAATGTCTTCTTTCGCTGCGAGGAAAACCGCGAGTTCGCCGTACTGCGCGTGTTTTTCCGCCCGCTTTTGCATTGCGCGAGTGAGGCTGAGCCCGCGCATTACCTGCTTGGCGAACAGGTCGAATTGCAAACCCTTGTCGTTGACGAGAATGTCTTTCGCCTTTAGCGGCACGTCGTAAGAGCCTGGAAACAATTCCTTGAAACCAGCCGCCTTCAAAGCACTGAAAAACCTTTGCTCTTCAAGCTCGTCCGCGAAAAGCAAGTCGGCGTCTTTAGTCGAGGGCTTGAGGTTGCGGAACGTCATCGCGCAACCGCCAATCAAGTAGGCGCTTACGGGCTTCGTCAACTCTTTGCCCGCGTCTTGCAGCACTGCCTCAATGTCATTCTTGGAATATTGTTTTTCACTCATATTGTTTCACCAATTCCTCGAACTCTCCCCAACCCGGCCATACCGGCCCTCCAGCATGCGGGAAGTCTTTAATTAATGGTTCCGGCCAGCGTTCTCCCATAACAAATTGTTTGACTTTGTTTAAGCCTCCTCTCGCATCGTTTTCCACCGCAAAATCAGCGGCTGCTTGCAAAAACAGTTTTTCGTCAAATTTTTTCAAGTTCTTGCGAATTGCAAGCATTGCATAGGCCGCCTCGCGGCTGCTGGCGTTAATCGTTGCTCTAGCCAAGCAATGCGCGGCAGCCACTTCTAGTTTCGGCTGTTTTGGCTTGTCATCGAAAGCGTTAAGGTAGTAGTCCCGCGCGTCCGTTTCAATCAGTTTCACTCCGTATTTATGGAAAACGCTTATTCCCGTCAAAACCATTTTCGGCGGGTTTTTCGCGGTCGTCCGCAGCAAGGCGTTCGGCCCGCAGGTCAAAAGCGAGCCTTGCACTCCCGCCCGCTTTGCTTCAAGCGCATGATTCACGTAAGCTTCGACGAATTCTTTCAGCCTAGGCAAGATGATGCGATACTCAGCCGGCTTTGTTCTCGCCACAATCCCGTGTTGAAGCAGTCTTCCAACCGTCCGCCTTACCGTTATTTCCGGCAAGCGCGTTGTTCTCGCTATTTCTTCCACCGAGGCAGGTGGATTAAGAATTCCCGACAATACTCTTGCGGCCGAATTCGAAATAATTCGCTCCAGCCGCACGTGAGAATTGGCTGCGGCAAGCTCCTTCAAAGCCAGCGCGGGAGGACTGGTTGAAAAAGCGATTAGCTTTCGCTTGCCTTCGCGTGTCACCTGCAAAAACCCCTTTTGCTCGAGGCTTGAAACGACGCGCGAAACAACCGGAACCGAAACTCCCATTTTCTCCGCGGCGTCACTAACCGAATTGAGTTCCGCGTCATTGGTTACGGGCGAGTAAAGCAGCTGGAGAAGCGCCAACTCGCGCCCTCCGAGGACGAATTTCATGTATCAATTATGCTAAACGATATTTAAATAAGTTGCTATAGTTGATGGATTTGGGGTAAAAAGGCGGGGCGCATCATTTGCCAAAAGCCGCTCCGCGGAGCCAGTGGCCAACTTTTAGGATCGTCGCGCTTTTTCTGGTTGCAGAATAATCTTTTTGCAATGTTGGCGCATGGCGCTCAAGGTAAGGTTTAAGCTCTTCCAAAAAGCGCGGGTTTGTGCGTATTGTTTCCCGGCGTAAAACCGCCTGTGCCGGTGAAGTAGTCGCCCACCGTTCAACGCGCACTCCTGTCAAGAGCGAGTCTAAAACGAGGTACGCCTGATTACGCACTGCAAAATTATTGTTCTTCAAGGCGAGGTCAAGCATTCTGCCAAGTTCTTCCGAAGAAGACTGCAGGTAAACATGCAGCCGAACCGGCAGTTCTACTTTTTTGGCTTCTGCAGATTGATATGCCAAGTGGGCTTTCCGCCACTCGAATGGCGCCAGAGAGGCAGGCAAATTGGAAGGGTGGTAAAACTTGTCTGCGTCAGCCTGGAGAGCAGCCAATTCCTTGCTTTCGTCCGGAAATGCCGTTCTGAAGTCAAGAAGCTGAGCCAAAGCCAGAGTTTTTCCGAAAGCTGTTCTAGCCTGCTTAAAGTCCGTGCTTACTCGCCTTAGAAATAAGTTCCCCAGATAGTGATCTGGAGGACGTTCGGAGATTGCTGCCGGAAGCAAAGCAAGCCCAACCGTAGAGGCAGTCTTAAGAGAAGCAAGTTTTGAACGAAGACGCCGCAAACTGGGCATGAAATGCTAATCAGAGCCGAGTTTATAAGCCTCTTCGCGTTCAGTCAGGGCGCACAAGAAAAACGCGGAAACTCCGCCCGTAACCAGTAGTTAGGCGCCTTGGGCAGGCGCCCAGACGAAATGTCCGGCGCCCTAATTAAAAAAGCCGTTTGATGTAAAGAATATACTGTGAAAATCTCAGCTCAGACGGCTTTTGGTCAGGTAGTGCATATTCTAAGAAAGGCGCGAAATTTGTCCCAGGATCAGCTAAAGGGGATTTCCCGTCCTTTTCTTAGCGACATAGAGCGCGGCGTGTCTACCCCGTCTCTTGACACCATTCTCAAGATTTCCGGTGCACTGAAGATAAACCCGGCTGAACTGACGGCGCTTACTGTAGAGAAAATCAACGGGAGAGAAATCCCCGACGAAACAGCTCCCGTTGAATTTATTGAAAACAAGGATTCAAAAGCTAATTTCAGATACGGGAAGGACGGAAAAACTTTCAATGCAGAAGACGTTATGCTCGCAGCAACCAACACTAATACCGCAATTCGTGCTTTTTCCGTACTTTTTAGGCAATCCAGTGGTACGGATTTGACTTCTGTGATAGACAAGAAACAGACTGGCGCGTTTTTGGGGGCGGTATTCGTATCCAACCTTGCTGAAACTGCCTCAACTTATCTGGCACGAAATCCTAGTCAGACCGGCCATCCGGACCTAATTCCTGCCAACTACCTCAATGATGGAAAGACCTATCATTGGGATCAGTTTCCTAACGGGGGCGTGGAAATCAAAACGTCTTGCGGAAATCTACCGTCTGGAGTGACTCACGAACTAAAACTGGGAGCTCCTCGGGTTAACGACATAACCGGAATTGTATGGAAAGGCCACCACAACCAAATCAATCATCTTCTTGGCTTGTTTTGGGATTACTATGCTGGCATTCCTACAGTGTTGGGCGGTTTTTATTCAAATGAGCTCGTCCCTGACGACTTTACCAACACCGTACCCAAGGTAGGAGGCGGGCATACTACTAACGTATGTATTACAAAAAGCTCTGCTTTGAAGAAAATGGGCCAGAACTGGGTATTCATCGTGAATAACCACGCCTACATAGCTCTTTTCAAGAAGGGCTTAGGGATTAAAATTTGAAATACTTAGCTGAAGAGCTAAATTTTTAGGCTTTATTTCCCCTTCACTTATCTGTCTGACGTACCTGCATTCCTGTTCAGTGAAATATGGCGGAACGCTCTCCCCGATCACATCTCTAATTAGAGTAATCGAAGCCCTCTTTCGGAGGTCTTTTTCGTTTAAAGTCTCCCACGAGTAGTCGTATTTAGAAATGCTTTGGAGAACACAAGCTTCCGCAAGAGAAAGAACCCTATTTTGAGTGGGGTGAATTTTGTTATCTGAGCAGGTATAAGTAAAGTTAGTGGTTAAGGTTGGAGACGGAGCTTGGGGATCCATTCTCTTGTATGCGCTTATGAATCCTTTCATTATGCGATATTTACCGTCTTTGTTTTTTACCCATGGGCGTGGAAGAAGGCTGCCGCATTTAACGCAGTAAACGGGGGTATCTTTCTTTGATTGGTTTATCCCGTTTAAGCGTGCTGCGCCATGTCGCGGATTATTCTGATATCCGCATTCTTTGTTCACACACTGATTATTGAAAGCTGTTTCGTTTATGGGGGTGTTACTTACCCAAAAATACTTTTCTTCGTCCAAAACAGGAACTTGATGAAGATAATCCGATTTAGATTTAGCATTTTCTTTTTTCTTGGCGTCAAGAGGCGGAAAATCACCTATGGCGTCCAACACGGATACTCTTTTTTTCTTCCCGTTTTTTCCCTCCGAATCATGCGTAGGCTCAGGCCTCAAGTCGCCCCCGCCGCGCAAAATATTTTTACCCTTCTCATCTCGTGTGTAAACGGTAATCAGGCGGGTTCTCTTCTGGGGAACCCCATAACCTGACACATCAACATCGTAAGCCTTTCCGGCGTAATTCGTGGTCAAGGTCGTGTCAATAACATCCAATATGCGGGTTAGTTCTCCGTTAAATTCAATGACGGTATTCCTCATTGCAGTTACGTTCTCAAAAATAACCCATCTCGGGTTAAGTTTCTTTACTATATCCAGAGTAGGAAGAATAAGACTATTTCTTGAATCGAGTTTTGGCCTGTTTCCCTTTCTAATTTCGCTGAGCAATTTTCCCAAACCATTAGACGACATTCCCTGGCACGGGGGCGTAGCGAGTATCAAAAACAGTTCCTCGCCGTTAAGCCTTTCTTTTGCTACTGAAATTAAGTCTTCAATGTGGTCGTAAATATTTCCTGCAATCATATCGCAGTCTGAAAAGTTAGCCCGGAAAAGCGACGCTCTCTCGGGTAAAAGCTCATTGGCGCAAATAGTCTTCAGTCCGGCAGCTCGCAGGCCTAAGTCTCCTATTCCGCCACTGGAGAAAAGAGAAACACAAGGTAGTTCCACAGTCATGCTAATCCCCACATGCTATTTGTAATCTGTAGCTTACAATCGGTATGTAAAAGCTCCTTATTAATTTTTCCTTTTGTTGAGGTCAGAGGCTGATTTCTTGGCAAAAATGACTTTAGTTAAACACCGGTCCAAGTTTTCGACTATCTCGCGATCCCATAATCTTACTACTTTGTAACCTTGACTTCTGAGATGAGCGTTTACTAATAGGTCTCTACTTCGATTTTTCGAGATGTGATTTACCCAATATTTGTGATTAACTGCTTTTCTCAATTGTTTTCGTAGCTTGATCCAATTTCTTCCGTGCCAGAAAGAGCTATCGCAAAAAACGGCTACTCTTTCCTCTATCAGGAAGTCGGGGTGACCATCAATTTCGGATGGCTGATATCTGAAGCGAAGCCTCCTTTTTGTCAAAGCCGCCTTGAGAATCAACTCGATTTTTGTATTTTTTGATCTGATGCTAGACATTATCCTGCTTCGAGTTTTCCGATCAAAAACGTCTGGCACAAGTAAATTTCTGCGCTTTCCTTTTAATCACCGCGCGTTGCAGTTTCAGAAAATAAGTGATACTTAGGCCGTTAATAAACGAACATTGGAGTGGCTTGCCGGCCCTGCCGCCTACTTCTTTCTTTCCACATTCCAGTATGGGCTCTTGCACTGTGGGCAAACCCGCGGTTCTTTGTCGGAGTAGGTTCGCGGAACCCACTCGTGCCCGCACCGTTCGCACTTGTAGCCGTCAATCGTGATTTTTACCTTTGCCATGATACTTTCTTACTTTCAAAGTATATAAGCATATAGTATAATCTTTTGTAATGTATTAGTAATAACGAAAGGTATTTATACTTCCTTACTCATATAATAATATACTTGCAAAGTAAGGTGATGAAATGGAAGCTGAACACCAAGACTGGCGCCTGATTCTCAAGCAGGCTCTTGACGATTACTTGCGACAAGGTGACGCGTATGAAGCCAACAATCCAAGTCCACAACTATGAGCGAAAGCTCAAGGCCACGCTAGAGCGCCTGTCGGGGGAAGCCATTCCAGAGCAGGACCGTAAGGCAATCCTTGACTTTCACGAGTATCTAGTGGCCCAAGGAATGAGCATCCCGCGCCGGGAGCGGGTAATCAGTTTCCTAGCGACGACTGCCCGCCAAAACGCGAAGCCGTTTCAGGACTTTGCCAGGGATGACGTGCAGAAGCTAGTCGCAAAACTGGAGTCTTCTCAATACGCCGAGTGGACGAAGTACACCTACAAAGTGATGGTCAAGCAGTTCTTCCGTTGGCTGCGCGGGCTGGAAGGAACCCAAAACCCGCCCGAAACCGCCTGGATAAGCACGCGGCTGAAAAACGCAAAGAAACTCCTGCCGGAAGACCTGCTCACCGAGGAAGAGATAAAGCGCCTGTTTGCTGCGGCAAAGAACCCGCGAGACAAGGCGCTCATCATGGTGCTTTACGACAGCGGCTGCAGAATTGGCGAGATTCTTTCCATGCGCCTCAAGGACGTGGTTGCAGACGAAAAAGGCTTTTACTTAATCGTCAACGGCAAGACGGGCGCAAGAAGAGTTCGCCTGATGCCCTCCGTTGCCTCGCTGGCAAACTGGCTCAACCATCACCCGCAGCGAAACGAGCCCCAAGCGCCAGTGTGGATTGAGATAAAGGGCGACAGCCACGATTCGCTCTCGTACGATTATACGCGACTGCTTCTCAAGCGCCTGTTCGCCCATGCAGGGATACGCAAGCGCAGCAACCCACACTTGTTCAGGCACAGCCGGGCAACCTTCTACGCTGCTAATCTGCCAGAGTCACTCTTGAAAGAACAGATGGGCTGGGCGCAGACAAGCAAAATGGCCGGAACCTACGTCCACCTGAGCGGGAAGAACGTTGACGATGCCCTGACTGAACTCTACGGCGGCAAGAAGGAAAAGCGCCAGCCAGCGTTGACTATCAAAACCTGCCCTCGTTGCGATTTCACCAACGACTTCAACTCGCAGCACTGCGGAAGGTGCGGCACGGCACTAGACCTTAGCGCAGTGATTAGGAGCGATTCTGACGAGGCCGAGTTCCTGGCGAACTTGTTCAAAACTTTACTTGAAGATCAGTCCATGAAAAGAAAAATTGGCGAAATACTGAATAATTCACATCTTGGAGGAAAGTTGTTAGAGCTGATAAAGACCAAAAAAATTAATCAGTAAAATTCAAAGGAGAGTCGTGACCAAGAAGCCTAATCGAAACGCTCCAAACGGATAAGCTGGTAAGAACGGCTACAATCCAGAAAGGCCAATCAAAGTTAAAGCCGATTAAGCTGATTGAAACGAATAATCCCGACAGGGTCTTCATTGAGAAGAAAGCGTATGCCACGGCATTAAACCCTCGTTTCAATACTGGGGGAACGCGCCAACTACCTCTTTTCAAGTACAGGATGGCGCCTATTGCGCCTATGACTAAACCGAGGATTAGGTAATACTGAAGAAAGTTTGGCAGTTTGTCCCATGAGCTCCAAACGATAAAACCAATCACGCTGACATTCTGGATGACATTTGCCCTTCCAACGTAGAGCTTCTCAACGAAAAGAGCTACGAATGCAATAAGCACCAGTTGGCTTAGAAAGTTTCCTGAGATAACGTACTGAGTTGAAAGATACAGAATAAGGAGAGCAAGTATGGTGAGGTCTAGGTTCGTTATGACCAACTCTCTGAAAGAAGTTTGTTTAATTGACATTACGAATTACCCCTTCACAGTGATGATTGTAAAGCTGTTCAAGCGCGATGCTTGAAGTACAAGAACAATGCAATTACCGAAAAAGCAGCAAATCCTACCCAGCCTATCAACGGAAGGGTAACCGTCTGGCCGAAAACGTTTCCAGTGACGGGTAAGGATAACACAATTAATAGCATGATGAAACCTAGGCCCAAGAGTATTGCTACGCCGATTGCGTCATCTTCATGCATAATAAACGCAGGAAAGATAAAAGCTTAAAAGCCTTTTGAAGGGCGCCGAACATTATGTCTAAGCGCCCCGGGCAGGACTCGAACCTGCGACATCCTGGTTAACAGCCAGGCGCTCTACCAGCTGAGCTACCGAGGCACAAAAGTAGGTGCTGTTCACTATTGTTATGGTCGGCAATGCTTTTTTATCCTCTACTACGGGACGTGGCGGCCAGCTGGGGTGTTTTTATTGTCCAGCCGCCTCCTGTTTTCAAGGTGGTTTGCTTGAGGTTTGCCGAGAAAATCGTTTTGCTTGTCGCAATCGCCTGTTTTGCCATCGCCGCGTGGGCATATCCCCTGTTGCCGCCAGTAATCGCCAGCCACTGGAATGCCGAGGGTGCCGTCAACGGCTTTTCGCCAAGCTGGAGCGTCTTTCTAATGCCAGGCGTCCTGCTCCTGGTCCTCGCCATGCTGGTGCTCATCCCCCGCGTTGACCCCCGCCACAAGGCAATAGAGGAATTCCGCAAGGACATTGACGCCTTCTTCATCATCCTCTCGCTCGTAATCGCCATGCTGTTCATCCAGCTCTACATTCTCTGGAACTTCGGAAAGCCGCTCTCCCCGCTCGCGACAATGCCCATTGCGCTCGCCGCCATCTTATACCAGGTAGGCGTGATGATGATTGACGCCAAGCGCAATTACTTCGTCGGCGTAAGGACGCCGTGGACGCTAGCAAGCGACCGCGTGTGGGACAAGACGCACGCCATTGCAGGCAAGCTCTTCAAGGCAGCCGGCGTAATCGCCCTCTTCGGCCTGGCGTTCCCAAAGATGGCGTTCCTCCTCGCAATCGGCCCAGTGCTCGCGGCGGTAATCGCCCTCTTCGCCTACTCTTACTTCGAGTTTGCCAAGGGAGAGGGGAAGACTGGGAAGGCAGCGAGCGGCCGGAGGCCGGCGCGGTCTGCTCCAAGGCCGCGTTCTTCGCGCAGGAAGCGCCGTCGCTAAATTAGTTTGAGCACGTCCGCGACGCTCTCTAGCACGAAATCGGCCTTCTGGTCGCAGCCGTGCGCCGCTCCATAACCATAGCCGGCCAGCGCGGTCTTCATTCCAGCCGCGTGGCCGCCGGTAATGTCCGCGCAGCCGTCGCCGACGACGAGGCACTTCCCGGCCGGCAGTCCGAGCAGCCGCGCGCACTCGAGAAAAGGCTCGGGCGAGGGCTTGTTCTTGGCGAAATTGTCCGGGGCGATGAGTTCCCTTACGAAATCTCCGAGGCCCGTGTGTTCGAGCATCATCTTCGTGCTGCGCGTCTTGCGCGCCGTTACTAGCCCGACCTTGACGCCCCGCTTTTCTAGTTCCGCAAGCACGGCCTTGGATTCGGGGAACGCCTTCACAAGGTGCAGGTTGGCCTTCTGGAATTCGTAGAAGCTCTGCGTGAGAGCCTCGACATCCTCTTCGGAAAAGCCGTTCTTGCGGAAGACCGAGTCAAGAGGGACGCCCGCCCACCTTGAAAGGAACTCCAAGTCGATTGGCTGCTTTCCAATTGAAGCCAGCGCGTGGTTGTACGCGCCGAGGATGTAGTCGTGCGTCTCGACGAGGGTGCCGTCGAAGTCAAAGAGCACGGCGGAGAACTTGTTCATCTGTAAAGCTATTGACGGCAAAACTTATTATTGGCTAGCGACTATCGTTTGGATATGGTGTTAGCAGCCCGCCCGAAAGTCACCGTCATCATCCCCGCCCACAATGAGGAACAGGCCTTTGCAAGGGTAAGGGGATTGGGCTATTTCGACGCCCTTCGCAAGTGGCACGGTGCCGACCGCGAAAATCGGAACGTGGTGTTCGTCAACGACGGCAGCAAGGATAAGACTGCAGAACTAGTCCGAAGCGAAGGGTTCAGCGTAATCAATTCAGGAAAGGCCGGCAAGAACTTGGGCAAGGGTGGTGCTGTAATCACCGGATTAAAGCACGCATACGACGAGCACGGGGCCGATATTGCCGTGCTGCTTGATGCCGACATTCTGAACCTCGTTCCCGAGAAGATTGACGCGATGGTAAAGCCCTTGCTGGCCAAACCGAGGAAATGGCGCAAGCCTCCAAACATGGTAATCGGAAGCTACCATGAGGAGCTTGACCCGCTGGCCGAGTCTGGTTCCATGCCGGCGGCGAAGTCAAGCGGCCAGAGGGCAATAAGGCTTTCGGCGATTTCCGCGGTGTTCAAGTCGAGTAGAAAAGAAGAGGCGTATCGCGAGATAATGGCGGGTTTTGGGCTTGAGCTGGGCCTCAACGAGCTGTTGGGAGCCAATCGCGTTGTAGAGACTCGATTTAAGTGCGCACAGGCTTTCCGTAATTCAAGCGAGCCAGCACAGAAGAGTGATTCGCAAAGCGCGTGGAGCAAGTTAAAAGACCGAGAATACTTGGCGAGGCAATTTAACGAGTTTAGGGTGATGGTTCACTCGTTGCCCGAAGATCAAAGGGCTGCTGCCCGCAAGAAGCTTATGGAAGAATTGAGGGTCCGCAGGGCCCGCAACAAGTACTTGCAATAACTTGCGCCTTGCTTATGGCAGGAAGTCCTTGTTCGCGATTTTCTCAGGCAGGTAGGTGTTGCTCACGTACTGGAGGCTCTTTGAGCTGAGTGCCTGGATTTCGGCCTTGATTTTCTTCTCGAGGAACTTGTTGATTTCAGTCTGCCAGGGCTTGCTCTTGAACCACTCGTATTCCTTCATTTCCTCGGCTCGCTTGATGTCAACGTCCTTTGCCTTGATTGTAACCGAGCGCAGGTCGTAGTGCTCGATGTCGGAGATGCTCATGCCGATGAAGTGCGCATTCGGGCAACCCAGGCGGTCGCTCTCGTGCGCCAGGGCCATTGAGCCGTACTTCATTGTCGAGTAGATGTACCAACCGTAGGGGTCTGCGTCGGTGAGGATGTAGACCGGGAGGCCGAGTTCCTCGTTTAGCCGCTGCAAAAAGCGCCTTGCGCCGCGGGCCGCCTGTCCTGCGGTTGTCATCACCATGCACTTGTTCTTCTTCCAGTACTCGTCCTCGTTAAGCCTATCGAAGAGCGCGTTCTTCTCGGCAACGAGCACGTATTCCGCGCCAACGTCCTTGAATTCGATTTGCTCGACAATGGAGGGCACTGCCCAGCCGCCGGAGCCCATTCTTGAGAGGTCGATGCTGTCGACCTTGTCGCGCACCCTGTCGGTGACTACCATGTCGCCTGCGATGCGTCCCTTGGGTTCTGCCCTAAGGTGGAGTTTCTCTCGGAAAGTGTCGAGGGAAACCTCAAAATCGACGATGGCCAAGTCGGATTCCTTTTGCTCCTCGATTGTCTCTTCCTTGGTGCCGTGGATGGTGCGCTTCTTGGCGTAGTAGAGGTCCCGGAGAGTCGCAGTGAGGTTGTTCTCAAGCAAGTCCTTCTTGACGTATGACGCGACGAGCATGGTCTGCATGAATTTCTTGGCGTGGCCGACGTTGAAGAGGTAGCGGTGGGCAATCTTGTCGCCTAGGACGAGCTTCTTGTTCTTCTCGTCGAACTCGACGTTTCTGCTGCCGCGCACGGGAATCTCCAGTGCCGGGTTTTCGCCCTTCTCGATTTCCTTTACGAGCTTCTCGCCGGTGCGCTTGATTTTCTCAAGAATCTCGTCGCGGCTGGCTTTCAGCTTTTCCTTGTTGTTTTTTTCTGCTATGACCATGGGAACCCCCTACTCCTCTTCGCCTTCGTCCTTCATCGCCTTTGACGCGGCCTTCTCAATCTTGTCGAGCTCTTCCATTTCAGCCTCGTCATCCTGTTGTTCGAGTATGCTCGTCTTTTCCTCGGCAATCTTGCGCAGCTTGCCTTCAAGCTCCGCCCTGGGCTTGCCGGTGATGTCGTGGAGCGCCTCGGAGACTTCGCCGATGTAGCGGAAGAAAATCTGCCTGCGCGCCTCCTGTTCCTCGCCCCGCCTCACGCTGTGAAGGTAAGTCGCCACGTCGCGGGCGCACTCCATGAGCGCGTTTCGGATTTCGAGGACGATTTCCTCTTCCTGCGCGATTGCGAGCTTGCCGGCGCCGGTGTAGGGCACGTAGACGCTCGTGAAGTTGATGAAGATGCTGACCTGCATGTCCTCCCAGTTTTTCAGGTCATAGCGGTTCCAGTCAATGGTCTTGACTGCTTCCATCGTCGCGCAAGCGCCTGCGTCAAACAAGAGCGGCGTGCGGTTGGCGTAGCGCAGGACCTCGCCCTTGCCTGCGCCGCTGCCGTCGGCGCTCCCTATTGTGCCGGACTTGCCGCCGTAGGCGATTGCGGCTTCGACCATGAACGGGATGCCTCCGCGGAAAGTCTTTGGCGGCCTCTCGACTACCTTTAAGCGCTCTGGCG
>ORJL010244960.1_pt1 | contig 12445 bp, 10 predicted proteins | sample 1779941 | NCBI WGS metagenome assembly ORJL01 (sample SAMEA104232317, study PRJEB22302) | groundwater metagenome | biome: forest; feature: aquifer; material: groundwater | place: USA | collected 2011-08-07 | depth 5.8 m
CGGGCACGGCATAGGTGCCACAAGCCGTGCAGGTCAGCGCGCGGTTTTTATAAGAGAACCGCAACGTCCCGTCGGTGAAGCGGTGCACCAAGATCTTCGCCCCGCGCATTGCGGTCCCGGGTCCCGAGGTTTTCACACAATACTTCGTGCCGCCGTAGCTGAAGGTCAGCGCCTTGGTCAGCACCCGCTCATACTGCCCCGCCAGCGCCAGGTCCAGGTCGTCCGCTTCGCCCGTCGAGCCTTTGGCTTCCACAGGCCCAGGGAGATTTGCATCTGACGAGCCGTCTCCACCGAGACCTTGATCCCATCCAGGTCCAACAGCTTCTCCGACGCCAGCGTCGCGCCAAAACCCGTGTATTTGTCCTTCAGAAGGGCCGCGCTCTCCGCTCGCCGGGATGCACTCATGCGCCGGTTCGACGGCCGGCCGTGCTGGCGTGACACAAGGCCCGCGTCGCCTGCCTGTTTCCAGGCGCGAACCAAGCGTTTGAATTGGCGGACACCGATGCCCAAACGTTCGGACGCCTCTCGCTGCCTGAGGCGCGCTTCCACGCACGCCCAGACCAGATGCGAACGCTCGCGTTCATCGGTCTTCATTTCCAGCAACCCTCCGGCCATCTGCCCCCGACCCAGCCTCACGGCCAAAAGGGGGACATTCTAATTTTGCGCGGAGGGGACATTCCTATTTGGGGCTAACAGGGCCTCATTCCACGCTTGTGTGACAGCCATAGGCAGGATGCAGTCATTGATGCAGTCTAACCGGCCTTCTGCTGGGCGTATACGGGGGAATTGCCACACCGTAATGACAACTGCCGCCCGGGGCTGCTTGCTCTGTTCGGGCGACAGGTTTTCGACATAGCGGGGACGAATGCGGCAAATCCGTGCAAATTGGCAGCGAAAGCTGGTTCGAATCTCGAGCGTGTCGTTACGAAATACCCTATTGATGCGTCAAACGGTGCTACGTGCTCCCCAACGTCCGAATACGAGACGGGCTGTACTTCTCAAGTAGCCGCCGTACTTCGGAGAACATAGCTGGTTCGTTGATCCGGAAATTGACGATCGCCCCCGGGTTTACATTCCAGTGCGCTTCGGACAGCGACGACACTTCGGGGGCGTCTTCTATGTGCTCCGCCGCCAAGAACGTCATGGGACCAGGAGCCTCCATGATGCGCACGGAATTGTAGATGTCGAAATTTGGTCCTCTGCCATGATCCTGATTCCATTGGTTGCTCAGGACCAGTCCTGGCTTATTGGTTATCCAGCGGTAAATAGCCATGCTGGCACCCCACGGTGCGACGAAAAAATGCGAGTTCTGACTCCAGAAAATATTGTGCTGCATTCCTCGGCCGACATTGTCAATCAACTCGATATTTTGTCCGGCAAAGCGACGCTGCATCTGCAAGACAATATCCTTCTGCACCTGAACGGGCAATCTCCTGGCCGAACCATCAAGAGAACCTACGTAGGCGCCGGCATGCCCACTGAGTACCACTGCAACACCGTCAGTTTCGTCGAGAAGAAACTCGATTAGGTGAATGCAGTAGCCGGGCAGATCTACCAGTGTACGATTTTCTACTCGCAAGTCGAGAAGGATGATCGGCCAGCCCCGCTTCCCTATCGCTTCGAGCGTCCGGTGTTCGGACTCAAGTTCAGGTCCATTCAGGTTCACCTCGAGCACTCGTTCGGCGAGCCGACGCGGCACATACTCGCGGGTTGCCCGAACCAAGCTAAGTCCTTCTTTGTATGCGAGGGCGATCAGCGTAGCCCAATCGGGGCCAAACCGATGCACCTTGCCCGCGAAACCAGGAAATAAGTCTTCAATTCTGCCGAACACCTCAGCATCACTGGAGCCGTCCTTGGACTCCCGGATCAAGACATCAGGAAGCGCATTTGCCCCAGCGCGATGCACCAGTTCATCGAGCCCGGAGAGGTCGTTCAGCAGCAGATGGCCGTGGTGCAAACCGCGTATAAGGCAGGTCAGCCTTCGGTGTGGCGTGCTTAGAAAATCTCGCAACAGTTCACCGTTCTCACATAAATGCTGGATCAGCGTCTGCCCAAATTGTGCAACAGGAGGGTCCAACCGAAACCTCTGGCCAGCGGCGCCGCTAAAGATCTGGCGCGAAGCAGGAAACAGCAACTCCAGGACCACGCTGTCGTGACCGGAGGCAACCGCGTAAAATACCAGTCCGTGAAGGTCATCGACCAAGCGGTAGGCGGTCTGGAAGTCGTCAATCGCGATAATGGAATCAGTTGCCAGTGGGCGGCCATCCACTGGCGAACACCAAGTCAACGCGGCTTGATCCAGACCATCGACTAAGCGTTCGAGCGGTGCGGCTTGTTCGTCCAGGATCTTAAGCAAAAAAGCCGAACGGACTTCGACGAGTCGCGTGCCATTGAATACCCACTGGCTACGATCTTCGCTCCGCATCGGCTCCAGATCGACAAACGAAAGATCAAATACCGCCGCAAACCGGTTGATTGCGGCTGTCTTAATGGAGCGCGGTAGACGGCAGAAGGCAACCGCTCGGTCAGAGAGCACCAGCTCAGGCGAACAAAGCAAGCCATCCCAGATTTCCATTAATAGCGAAACGGTGCGTTGCTGCCTGACGGCGTCCAGGCCCGGTGGCGGGGCCTTGTCGTCTCCGCCGATCCGCGTCATGCCAGCATCAAGATACCATAACCCGTAGTTCCCATCCTTGTGACTCCAAACGAGCAGATAGAATGGAGCAAGACCCCCGTAGACCACCGACGGCTCCCAGCCATCGGCCAAGGTGCCTGCCTTGCCGAGATATGTGCCGTTCTCCATCTTGATTGGTCGTAGGCGCTGCCCAGAGCCAGTCGGCGGAACCTCTACAAAATAGATGCCACCGACCTCGCGTATGTCATATAAGAAATCAGCAACGGCCATTACACACGCACCTTTCGTCGCTCTAACGCCGGCTCAGCCTTCCGCGATAACCCGATTACCGCTGCCGGCGCCACCGAAGATGCTGGCAACCACCCACGGGTTGAACTCAAAAGGGACGACACTACCATCAAAAACCACCTTGGTACCGTACTTGGTGCAAAAGACGGTGCATTCGAACGGCCGAATGACCAGCCTTTCAGAATGCGTTTGCCACCACTTACCAGTGCCTGACGCTCAATTCTTCCAGAGACTCGACACGCCGTAACGCTATTCTGCAGTCGGCCGTCGCACAAACAGGAATCCACTGAATTTTCACGTCGTACCGCCTGGTTCGCGGATTCGAGCATCCATTCTTACCATGGCCGATCGCAGTCGGTTCTCGATACCCTTGTTGAACAGGGTGGGAACTACGCGAACCAGATGGATAAAATTGTGCAGCACCGCATCCTCAACCGATTCTACAGCGGTCCGTAACGTTGGGACATCAAGCGACAGGCAGCGAAGCATTTCGGCCTCCACCGCATCAAAACGCTCCGCTACCCCTACCACCTCGTCGTAGCTCTCATCAAACAATCCACTAAAGGTCCGAAAACCCAGTTTGCGCAGAATGTCCAACGAACCCGGATTGCCGAAGAGCAGGAACGGCTGCAGGGCAACGATCGGCTTCAGTATTTTCTCGGTGACCCGGCGAACATTGCCCGCTGCCATTTCGGTTTCGGTAAGGATGTGAATAAGGCTATCCGTAAAGACACCAGTCGGAAACACATAATCCGGCACCGGATCAGATTGTGCGTCGACGTCCACCACCAGTGGGCATAGTTGCAGGAACTCTGGCAGGTGAGCGAGATACGCCTCACGGTTCCTGATTGGCGGCATCCTGTATGCCTCCGGACCGTCAGGTTGCAACTTCTGGTTGGCCACCCCCGGGAACGATACGTAGCCCTCCGATAGATGGCCATTATAGGAGAGGCTGAGCACCGTTGCCCATCGCGACCAGCGCGGCGTGAAATTCAGACACACGTATTTCCGTATGTCCGACCGCGCCCTCCGTGCCTTCAGCAGCGACGACACATATCCGGCAAGTATTTCGTCGGAACGGTATGTGTTGGCGAGCAGGTTAAGACCGTGGTGGGCGTTATAGTGGGCATGGGCAATGTTCGCCCGCAGCTTGGTCTCCTTCGCGCCGACAGCGAACGCCAGATTTTGATTGACGAAAAGGACTTGAGCGGCGGGTAGCCCGAGATCCTTCATGGCCGCATTGACCACTTCGGTCCAATGAGGATACGGCGCAGGACCCTCAGCGCTCATATCGAGCAGGACGATGCGGCCTTCATCTACAGCACAGCGCAATTGTTCGAAATCGACAAGATAGATCTGTTCGAAAACCTCGAACTGCCCGTCACCTTTTGTCACCGACCAGCCGGTCCCGCCATAGCCGTTTACCCGAAAGGCGAGCGCTCGGATCGGCGGTTGCTCCGAATCGTGGTCATGACCGAACAAACCGCAGAGTGTCAGATAGCAGGGATCCCTGCCGCCGTCGATGCGCTGGGCGACATCCAATATTATGTGCCGGCCGTCGGTAATGTCGATCAGGTCTTGCGGAGTTGCATAGGTTGGCACCACCCCCGAGAACCCGGACAGATTGAAATCCGGTGCATCTGCCTGAGCAGACGCCGTGTTCATTCCGTCCAGACATGCTTGATAAAACCGAGCGGTATGTGGCGCTTTAGCAGCGTTGGCGAGTTCCACGCCCAGCTCACAAAATCCTGCTCCGCGGGCGTCCTGAGGAAAGTAAACTCGAGCGTAATTCAGCAGCGACAGGCAGTATTGTGAATTATTCCTGTTACGCTCCGGACGGTTGGCCAGCTGTCGGATATAGTACAGGAACTGGGACACATTCACGTTGCCAAAAAAATCTCGGCTTGAACCCAGGGTCTGATAGGGAAGAATATAATCCGAGTGCGGCAATTCAAAGGTTTCAACCGAGCCATCAAGGCCGTTGATAGAACCTTCTGCCTCTACGGTCAGCCTGCCCTCCGTCAAAGCGGACAGCACGTCGTCCAGACGTTCGATTTCCAAGAAGAAGGCACAGTGGCCGTCAGCACGCTCAGCTCGCGCCAAGTCTTCGCGGTACTGATCGGCAGTCCCGGTCCCAATCACGCGACCGCCGACTTTGACGGTGATGCGGACCCTGCTGGTTGGCCGGCGCTCATCGTAGGCCCAGCCGATCACCGATCCGGGCCAAACGCGGTCCAGGTATCCTAGCATGACCTATGCCAAGTCGTCAGAGCATAACAGTTACACGACATACCATATTCTCCACCTAACTCCTCTGGCACCCGATCCTCTGTATCGGGCCATTTCCTATACCTTTTCATTCACATAAACAACGTGACTGCCACTGGGTCCGAAGCGGAACTGCAGGCGGTGCAGATGTCCCACTGCCTCGTCGATCGCTTCCTGGCGATCCGGCGGCGCCACAATCAACAAAAAGCCGCCCCCGCCGGCGCCAATAATTTTGCCTCCATAGGCGCCCGCTTGCTTTGCCCGATCGTAAAGCTTATCGATTGCTGGCATCGATACCAAGTCTGACATCGATCGCTTCAGCGCCCAAGCCTGATCCAACAGATTCCCCCAAAGCTTGACCACCGTAGCCGCATCCTCCGAGGTCCGGAATATCCGCACCGCCTCGATCGCCAGGTCAAGCGTGGCGTCAAGCACCTTCTCTTTGTCGCGGATATTGGCGGAGGAAAATGACTCTCGCTGCACCGCCGCCGACGATCGGGTCACGGCTGTGAAATAGAGCCAGCAGGACTGCTCGAGCGCCACGCGTCGGTCGGCGCTCACAATAAGTGGCTCAACCTCGAAGTCATTGTCGCGAAACCGCACGATATTGAAGCCGCCAAACGACGCGATAATTTGGTCCTGCCAGCCGCCAGCCTCAGCCAATCGCTCACGTTCAATTCGGATCGCGCGCCTAGCCAAATCTTTCGGCGGAAGATAAATACCGTTCAAGGCGTTCAGTGCGTTCAGCATGCCGACGGTGAACGCGGAAGAGGATCCCACGCCGGTGCCGGAAGGGAGGTCAGCGTAGGAGTGGATATCAACGAAGCTGTCGCCGATCAACTGGTGATAGTCCGTCAAGATCGTGCGGACGATATCGTGCTTGATCTCCGCTACCGTATCCACCAACTCAAGCAGCGAGTACGAAACACGGAATCGCTTGTCCAACAGCCTTTCGAGCGAATTGACCGCAACATAGGAGTATTGTGGCAGCGCCGAGGCTACGACGAGCCCACCCCGGCGGTTGAAATAGCCAGGGAAGTCGGTACCGCCGCCGAAAAAGCTGATCCGGAAAGGCGTTGCTGTAATTACGCTTGTAAGAACTTGAGTTGCCATGCTCGATCACTTCCTGGCGTTGCCGGCCTGGGCGGCATACCATGCGTATGTCGCATGCAGCCCCTCGTCCAATGTGACCCGAGGACGGAAGCCTGTCGCGAACAGCTTGCTGAGGTCGTAGGCTCGGTGGTCCTGCCCATCGGGCTTTTCACGGTCCCAGATGACTTTGTCTTCAAGGCCTGTGATCTTGGCAAGCGTATCAACAATTTCACGGATAGCATGCACACGTCCGCTGCCCAAATTCACCGCACCCTCGACGTCATCGGTGATCGCCATCAGCGCGCGGGCCACATCTTGGGAATACATAAAATCTCGCCGCGCGGTCCCGGTGCCCCAAACCACCACTTCGCTATTTGAGAGCCGAGCCTCGTGAAACTTGCGCACAAGGGCAGGCGTCACATGACCATACTCGGGATCGAATTTGTCATTGGGGCCATAGAGGTTACCACTAATGACAAAGGCATACGATAGGGAATACTGTTCGTGGTATGCGATTAGCTGGGCCAGCATCGCACGCTTGGCGTGGGCATAGGAATCTTCGGACTCATGCGGCTTTCCAGACCAGACCATGTCCTCAGTCAGCGGTAAACCGGGCGGTGGATACGGATAGACGCAACCCGACCCCATCGCCACAATCTTCCGTGCACCAGCGAGTCGAGATCCTTCGATAGTGTGTGTATTGATTAGCACGTTGTCGAGAAAAGACGTTCCTTTATTACACATATTCCCCATGATGCCGTAAACTCGAGCCGCGAGATGCACGACATAGTCGCAAGGATTCTCGAGAAAAAATTGCTTGGTTTGCCGCCAATCCAGGAGGTCACAATCCCTCGAGCCCAGCGGGAGGATGTTGTGAAAGCCGGCATCAGCGAATGCAGCCGCGAGGGCCGTACCGACCAGCCCGGTTCCTCCCGTGATAATGATACGAGCTGCTTTGTCCATGTTTCCCTGCGGTCAGTAAGGTTAGCGCGATCATGCCCCTAGTCTTCTGTTTCCTACGCCCTACCCCGACTGGGGTCCGCGATCGTTCAGTCTGGGCTCGGAACGGCGGAATCGAAGCGTCAGTACCACAACGCTAGCGCGATAGGAATTGTCCGCCGGCACGCACCCGTACACGCCAGTAGTCGAGCAAGTCCGTCATCGTCTGATCAAAACTGTACACCGGTTTCCAGCCGGAATGGTCAGAAAATTTACTCACGTCGGGGATTTGAAGATCTGCATCGATCGGGCGCAGACGTTCGGGATCTTCCTCCAGCCGGATATTACCCACAGTCGATTTGCGGAGGAGAGAATTTAGCATGTCGCCAATCGTGCAGGTGTAGGTTCCGCCGATGTTGTAGTACGCTCCCGGCACCGGATTGACTGTCAGCAGCATGTGGTAGGCACGTACTGCATCGCGCACGTCGGCGAAAGTGCGCAGCGAATTGAGGTTGCCGACTTTCACGACCGGTGCGATTAGGTTGGCCTCAATCATTGCAATCTGTTTAGCAAAGCTTGACTCAGCGAATACGTCTCCGCGCCGCGGGCCCGTGTGGGTGAACATCCGTGTGACCATCACATTCATGCCGTATGCCTCGGCATAGTACCGACCAAGAAGGTCAGTGCCGACTTTAGATATCGCGTATGGCGAGGCCGGATGAAATGTGCAGTCCTCTTTAATGGGGACTTTTTCTTTCGGCACGCGGCCGAATACTTCTGATGATGAGCATACGTGTATCTGCGATGAAGATCCGATCGCCCGCAACGCCTCCAACAGATTACACGTCCCGTTTACATTGGTATCCAGCGTCTCAATGGGAGCGTCAAAACTTGTCATCGGGAAACTCTGTGCCGCCAGATGGAAGACAAAATCGGGCTTCACCCGATTGATGGCACGTTGAATTGAGCCCGTGTCGCGCAGGTCCCCGTAATGCAGAAAGACGCGATTCCTCTGGTTAATCCATGGTACAAGCTGTTGTAGATTTTCCAGAGGGCTGCGCCACCGTATCAAGCCATGAATGTCCCAATCGGTATTCTGAATCAAATAATCGGCGAGATGAGAGCCGACCATCCCTGTAATGCCTGTGATGAACGCTCGCTTGCTCACGATGATCGAATTCCTCTTTCGCACTCACGCGTCTGACCTGCATGAACCGTCGGACCAATATCTGAAAATCATGCGCACCGCAAGCAATTCATGGCATTGAGACAGGCGCATAGCACTCCTTGAATTCCGTATCAGAAACCCTCAGTTCTCCATTGCCTCGAAAAATCAGGAGGCTAACCTGCATTTATCAGTCTGAAACCATCATCGATGGGGTGCGCGATGCTGGCTCAAGGTCTTCTAGGGCGCCGGCATGAGCAGGAGCACTCCAACGGCAGCCTGACCTCGCTTATTGGGTCTGACTGAGATCTCGACCTGATCCAGGCCAGCGACCTCGGCCCGCGATCAGCCAGCACGCGAGCATACCCGGCCTCAAGGCTATCTGGACCTCCGGCGGGTTCTCGCGGTGGTCTTTCTGAACCTGTTCGGTGGCGATTGCATGGAGGATCAGGAGCGACTGGAACAGGAAGGCAGCTTCGCCGCGGTGCTTGGGCGCCATGGAGCGAGGGTTGTTGTCACGCACCGAGCGGCGGGACCTGAATTCGCGTTGGCGCCAGCCGCGGGAACGGATGGTGTCATCGCCTCGATACAATCGGGATGACCCGACGGTACCCACCACCCAGCGGCACCGCACGCGGTTATCGGTTCGGCGGTCGTTCCGGTGGTGACGGAGGCACGAGGGAACATGTGGCGGGTGAACGCAGCGTTGCTGGGCTTCATCGAGCGTCGCTCGATGAACGGAACGCGCCGGCCGACAACATCGGCAACGCTGGACATGGATGCGACGCGGAACGACAGGCACACGCGGGGTACAGTTTATTGTTACGAGAAGTTCAAAGAGTGTCAGTCGTTGAACTGCTGGTGGGTGGGAGCATGATACCGTGCTTTATTCGGAATCCCGCGACGGAAGCGTATCAACCGGGCACGGGCAATTACGGGCATTGAAGGATTGCCTCGCCCATCTGCCGGCAAGGGTGACGATGGTTTCATCACACTCGGACGCGGCAGGCTATCGGGAAGAGTTGCCCCTGTATTGCCGCGAGGGGAAAGGCCCACAGTTCGGGGTCATCCAGTTCGCGAGCACGTTGACCACCCGTGGCAGCATCGGTCCGCCTCACGGCCCTATTAGCGCCGACGTGAACGAGGCATTCAGCGCCGCGGTCATGACAGCAGCGCATACGGAATGGAAATCCGTGATCCAGATGGTGGACGGCATGCCGCAGCAGACGGACCAAGAATAGGGGCAGGCCTGCCTCGTGGTTAGCTGCGCCGGGCACAGCAAGAAGCGGGTGGATCGCCGGTTTTTGGCGATCTGCTGCGTCAGCTTCCGCCGGGTGATGCGAACGGCCATTCCCCACGCAAGAGTTCGTTCGCTTTAGCACCTACAAGCTGTTCGGCACGATCACCAACCTCAAGACCGCCAGCGATCAGGTCATCTGATGGTCGCGGGAGCGGTGCGGCAAGAGCGGGGAGGTCCACTCGGTCATGAGGACTAGCTTGCCGGCGGGCAGCTCGCACCCCGATTGTTTGGCCCCAATGCAGTGTCGCAGGCGTTGATGATTTTGGCACATCCTCAGCTGGCGGCCCCGGTCGAAAATACGCTCGGCCCAGCTAATCTTACGCCCGCAGCCTGTCGGACGCAGATTGACTACGCAATAATCACTAACATATGGGAAATTTTGAGTTTTGGTATTACGTTTGTATAGGTTTCGGGGGCACAAAATTCCAGGAATTTGAAATTTCGGCCTACGGCCTACAGGTTCCTAGGCAAACCACCGCTTCTATTGTCAGAAATTGCATCAACGCGATCGACAAGCGCTTCAAACTAGCGAACCGAGAAGAAATTCTGCAAAAAGATGCGAAGCTTTGCGTAATAAGGCCCCGTCGATCTCAGTGGCGACTCACGCACCCGTCTTGCCTCTTCACTACCGTTCTCGATGACGACCGCCAGGGCCAACAGCGCTCACCCGTTGAACGATGGAGACCCCCACTCAGCCACTCCCCCTATGTCGGCGTACTGCGACACAAACCGACATCCCTCTAGCTCCGCTTCCTGGTACGTACTGGACCGACGATAGAACGGCTCATCCGACACCGGGGTCAAATGCGTCACCAAGCTCTTGCGGGTCCGGATTGGTTGCGCGATCGGCGAACCGCCATGCGCAAGATCGGCATGCCAAACCAAGACATCCCCCTTCTCCGCGAGGAACGAGCTCTTCACCTGCCCTAACGCCTTGGCATCATCATGCAGGCTTTGCAAGAAACGTGAGTGGTCCGCCGTGTGGCTCTCCATCCATTTGCTCTTGCCGCCGAACAGGAAATCTGGTGCGCGGTGACTCCCAACATAGTACTCAAGTTCACCGGTGCCAGGGTGAACATTCTCAAGCGCCAGCCAAGTCGCGGCCAAATGCATGGGATTGCTGTCGATTTTGACGTATGCGGTATCTTTGTGGATCGCCTGTTGCGAGCCATTCCAAAAGGTAAGGCCTTGGAATGCCTTAGGTTGGTCCTCAAAAATGGCGGTAAGAAATTCCACCACCGATGGAGATGCAATGGCCTGGCGCGCCGTCTTGCTGAATGCGTATAAGTCGAGCATCTTGGTCCGCCCCGCCCGGAACGCAACGTCCGGTGGCACGCACCGCATCTTCCCGTCAGGCTCGAATGTTTCGACCAGCAAGCCGTTCGGCGGGTGCTCCCAAATTCGATCTATCTCGGCACTCAGCCGATCGACAACGGCGGGACGTACGGCACCCTTTAAAATCAAGAAACCATCGCGAACAAATTGAAATATTTTGATGGAAAGTTCTTCCGAGACCTCGCCTTTGCGATGCTTCGCCGCCAGCCGGTCCAACCAATCGTAGCGGTCGATCCACAGGCCTCCGAAACGGCTGACCGTCTCGGCCACGACGCTTGTCGCATCGGTGTCTGGCTTAACGTCGCTACGTGGCAGGACGACGCTCGAATTCTCCAGTCTCACAACGATCTGTCGGATTTCGCTGCCGGGCACGAATGCGGGGGTCTGGAAGGAGAATGCACAATGCCCGCCGCCGATGTCAGCATCCTGCAGGTCCTGCCGGAATAGATCCGCGGTGGTGCGTCCCAACACTTCTCCGCGCAGCACAAACTCCAGATCGATCTTGGCATCGGGGTTTCCGACGATCGTTATCCAACCCTCGATTAGTGTTGCATCACAGCGGTCAACGCTACCAAGAATTTGCAAGAGCATTATCTCCACACAGCGGGAGTCACGAATATCACGGATGGGTCACTGCATAATTGCCTGGATAACCCGTGCGTAAGTTTCTTGGCCACACTCCACACGAATCCGCTCCGACGCCCTCATTCTCATTTGCGTCCATACCACTTCCGAGCGGTATAGTGCAAGCACATGCCGAGCGAACGCCGCGGGGTCGCTCGGGTCAGACGCGAGCAGGTCCTGGCCGTGCTCCCAACCAAGTTGCTGCCGTAGAAGCTCTGTCGCCACAACCGGGATGCCAAAGGACGCTGCTTCATGAATTTTGTGCGGCACCCCAGCAGCGTAGCGCGTGGGCGCCACGAACACCCGATGGGAATCGTATAACGGCTCCAGATCAGCGACCGCACCCCGCAGGGTGATACGCGGATGGTCGCGGAACCGGCCGAAATCGACCCCCTCCGCCACGAACCCGGCAACGGTCAGCCGTGTCTCGTGACCCAGTTCCTGGTCGATCAGTGGCAACACCGCATCGACGAACCAGCAGAGTGCGTCATAATTGGGCGAAGTCATGCCGGGAAATGCGCCGACAAACAGCATCCCCGCACGCTCCTCCCAGCTTTTCGGCGTCAACCGCAGAGGCCGGAGATGCCCCAAAACGTGGACATCCGCAAAGCCAAGCGCGCGGATCAGAGAAGCCTCACGCTCATTGACTGCCACGATACGTTGGCAGAAGTAGGCATCCTGCAGTTCTGTCTCGACCGCCTGTTGGGCGTCGAAGGGTTCGGTGACCCCCGTTATCTCTCGCCGATGGGCCTCCCGCGTGGCTGCGATCGCCTCCGTATCCAACACCAACCGGACGCCA
>ORJL010917924.1_pt1 | contig 12443 bp, 6 predicted proteins | sample 1779941 | NCBI WGS metagenome assembly ORJL01 (sample SAMEA104232317, study PRJEB22302) | groundwater metagenome | biome: forest; feature: aquifer; material: groundwater | place: USA | collected 2011-08-07 | depth 5.8 m
CCGCTCGAGGCGTTTCCGCTGGAATCGCTCAAGATGGTGGGCGTGCTCGAGCGAAACAAGCAGTTCGAGGCGCTGGTGCGGGCCGATGCGAGCATCTATCGCATCAAGCCGGGCAACTACATGGGTCAGAATTTCGGTCTGGTCACCGGCATCACCGAGAACCAGATCCAGGTGCGCGAACTGATCCAGGACGCCGCAGGAGACTGGACCGAGCGGGTCAGCGCGCTGCAGCTCCAGGAAGCGGAGGCGAAGAAATGAATACACCCATGCGCATGGCGACGAGGCTCGTGCTTCTGTGGATCGGACTGCTCGCGGCCCACGTCGCCCAGGCCCAGAACGCCGTCGAGTCGTTCAACGTCACCCAGCAGGGAGGAAGCGTCATCGTCCGGGTCGGTTTCAAGAATGCGATCTCGGCGCAGCCGGGCAGCTTCACGGTGGCCAATCCCGCGCGCATCGCGTTCGATTTCCCCGACACGGCAAACGGCCTCGGGCGAAACAGCCAGGACATCGGTGAAGGCGACTTGCGCTCGATGCACGTGGTGCAGGTCGGCGAGCGCACGCGCATGGTCTTCAATCTTCGCAACATGATGCGCTACGACACCAAGGTCGAGGGCCGCAGCCTGCTCATCACGATGACTCCGAGCGCCGCACCCGCGGTTGCGGGCGCGTCGCGCTTCGCCGAAGGCCGCGCCGACCTCAGCCACACGGTCAAGGACATCAATTTCCGGCGCGGACGCTCGGGCGAGGGCCGCATCGTCGTGGACCTGTCCGATACCTCCACGGGAATCGACATCCGCCAGCAGGGTCAGACGGTCATTGTGGAATTCCTCAAGGCCAACCTTCCCGACAACCTGCGCAAGCGCTTCGACGTGGTCGATTTCGGCACGCCGGTGCAGACCTTCAGCGCTTTTCCGCAGGGCGACAACGTGCGCATGGTGATCGAGCCCAAGGGCCTGTGGGAGCACAACGCCTACCAGACCGACACCCAGTTCGTCCTGGAAGTGAAGCCCGTGCAATACGACCCCAACAAGCTGGTGCAGGGCAGCAGGGGCGGCTACCAGGGAGAGAAGCTCTCGCTCAACTTCCAGAACGTCGAGGTGAGGAGCGTACTGAACGTCATCGCGGATTTCACCGACCTGAACATCATCACCAGCGACAGCGTCCAGGGCAGCCTCACGCTGCGGCTGAAGGACGTCCCCTGGGACCAGGCGCTGGACATCATCCTGCAGACGCGCGGTCTGGACATGCGCAAGAACGGAAACGTCGTCTGGATCGCGCCGCGCGACGAGCTCGCCACCAAGGAGAAACTCGCCCTGGAGTCGCAGCAGCAGATCACCGAGCTCGAAGCGGTGCGCACCGAGACGTTCCAGCTCAACTACGCGAGCGCGGCCGACGTCGTCAAGCTGATCAGCGACGAGAAGCAGAAGATCCTCTCCAAGCGCGGCAGCGCCGTCATGGACACCCGGACGAACCAGGTGTTCGTCCAGGACGTGCCGAGCCGCCTCGACGACGTGCGCAAGCTCATCGCCAAGCTCGACGTGTCGGTGCGCCAGGTGCTGATCGAGGCGCGCATCGTCGAAGCCAACGACGCCTTCAGCAGGAACCTCGGCGCGCGACTCGGCTACGGCGAGGACACGCGGCCCACCGGAGGCGCCGGCCAGCGCGTCTTCGGGAACCTCGTGCAGTCGAACATCGGCGCGAACCTGGGGACGAACGCCCAGACCGCGGGATTCGCTACGGGAACGCCGAACTTCACCGGCGCCTCGGGCACGGATACGGCGCAGAACGTGAACCTTCCCGCGAGCGGGATCGGCGGATTCGGCGCCTCCGCGGTTTCGCTCATCCTGTTCAACCGCGACAAGTCGCGGTTCCTCTCGATGGAGCTCTCGGCCCTCGAATCCGACGGCAAGGGCAAGATCATCTCCAGTCCCAGGGTGCTGACGGCGAACAATGTTGAGGCGCTGATCGAGCAGGGAACCGAGATTCCCTATACCACCGTCAGCAACGCCGGCACGCAGACCAGCTTCCGGAAAGCCAATCTCGCGCTCAAGGTGAAGCCGCAGATCACGCCCGACGGAAACATCATCATGACGCTGGACATCAACAAGGACGCCGTCGGCCAGTTGACCGCATCGGGCCTGGCGATCGACACCAAGCACATCAAGACCCAGGTGCTGGTGGAGAACGGCGGCACCGTCGTGATCGGCGGCATCTACAAGCAGGATTCCAACACCACCGTCACCAAGACGCCGCTGCTGGGGGACATTCCGGTCCTCGGCTACCTGTTCAAGAATACGCAGCGCGCCGATACCAAGACCGAGCTGCTCGTGTTCATCACGCCTCGCCTGGTCCAGGAACAGGTCGGACAGCGATAGGTTCCCATGCCCGGCCTGAGGCAGCAGCACCGGCGTTCCTCTGCCGGACGGGCCGTTTTTCTCGGTGCCGCGGCAGGTGGCTACAATAAGACCGTGAAATCCACGACCAACCTGTTTCTCGTCGGCATGATGGGCGCCGGAAAGACGACCGTAGGGCGCCAGCTCGCGAGGCGTCTGGGCAAGACGTTCTACGACAGCGACCAGGAAATCGAGGCGCGCACCGGCGTTCAGGTGGCGGTGATATTCGAGATCGAAGGCGAGGCGGGGTTCCGCAGGCGCGAGTCGGAGGCGCTCGAACGACTCGTCGCGCTGGAGAACTGCGTGCTCGCCACGGGTGGCGGGGCGGTGCTCGATGCGGAGAACCGCGCCCGCCTGAAGGAGCGCGGGCTCGTCATCTACCTCCATGCGCAGCCCAGGGATCTGTGGCAGCGCACGCGCCACGACAAGAATCGTCCGCTGCTGCGCACCGCGGATCCGCGTGCGCGCATCGACGAGCTGTATCGCGCCCGCGATCCGCTCTACCGCGAGATCGCCGATCTCGTGGTGGAAACGGGCAGGCAGAGCGTGACGGCCCTGGTCAACCAGCTTCTCGAACAGCTCGGACCCGAATGCAGACTCTCCGTGTAGAGCTGGGCGACCGGTCCTACTCCATCCACATCGGCGAAGGGCTGCTCGGCCGCGCGGAGCTGTTTTCTCCGTACCTCCAGAGGGGCAGGGCCGCGGTGGTGACCAACGTCACGGTAGCGCCGCTCTACCTCGAGCGCGTGGCCGGGGCGCTTGCCGCCGCCGGAGCCGAGGTCGTGAAGATCGTGCTGCCGGACGGCGAGGCCTACAAGAACTGGGAGACGCTCAATCTCGTATACGACAGGCTGCTCGAGACGCGCTGCGACCGCCAGACCACGCTGGTCGCCCTGGGGGGCGGGGTCATCGGAGATCTCGCGGGCTTCGCCGCAGCGACCTACCAGCGGGGCATCCCGTTCCTCCAGGTGCCGACGACGCTGCTCGCGCAGGTGGATTCCTCGGTAGGCGGAAAGACGGCGATCAACCATCCGCGCGGGAAGAACATGATCGGCGCCTTTCATCAGCCTCTTGCCGTGCTGGCCGACATGGGCACGCTTGCGACCTTGCCGCTGCGCGAGCTTCGCGCCGGCCTTGCCGAGGTGATCAAGCACGGACTGATCCGGGACCTAGAGTTTTTCGAATGGATGGAGTCGAACATCGAGCGTCTGATCGCCCGTGAACCGGAGGCCCTGGCGCACGCGGTTCGCCGCTCCTGCGAGATCAAGGCGGAAATCGTCGCGCTCGACGAGCGCGAGACCGGCCCTCGCGCCCTGCTCAACTTCGGCCACACGTTCGGTCATGCCATCGAAACCGGCGCCGGCTACGGCGTCTGGCTGCACGGGGAAGCGGTGGCCGCGGGCATGGCGATGGCCGCGAGACTGTCGCTTCGGCTGGGCGGTCCCAGCGAAGCCGACGTGCGGCGCATCCTCGGGTTGCTCGGACGGGCGGGGCTGCCCGTCTCGGTGCCCGGAATGTCGCCGCAGCGCTTCATGGAGCTGATGAGCGTGGACAAGAAGGTCGAGTCGGGCCGGATGCGCTTCGTCGTGCTGGAGCGCTTGGGCTCGGCGGCGATCCGCAGCGACGTGCCTGCGAGCGTGCTCGACCAGACCCTGGCCTCGGCGGCGCGGGCCTGAGGCTGCGATGCGGCCAAAGGCCAGACTTGCGCTACTACCTGTAGCGCAAGCGGGCCCGAGGTACCGCTAGGCGTAGTATGCCGGCGAGCTGGGAGAGATTGTTGAACTGTTTCAGGGGCGGCATAATGACCGTTGGGGCAATCGGGCAAAGGGAGGCTTCCGTGCGGAACTCATCTACCATCAACCAGAACGTCTCCGGGTTTTCTGCATGGGTCATGCTGGTCGCCTCGCTGGCCGTTCTCGCGGGCTGCGGCGGCGCCGGCACCCAGAGCACGACGGTGGGAACGACGACGCCCACCGCATCATCGGTCCAGCTCCTGGTGAGCGACCCGCAGATACTCTCGTCCGGCGCGACCCCGATCGATCTGACCGCCGTCGTGCTGGGCCCGACCGGCCAGACGATCTCCGGCAGGCCGGTGTCCTTCTCCACGGAATCCGACAGCAGCGCGTTCATCAACAATATCAGTGCGTCGGGCGTGTCCGACAGCAACGGATTGGTGACCGCCAAGCTCAACCTCGGCGCGAACAAGACAAACCGCACCCTCACGGTCAGAGCGTCGGTCGACGACGCTTCGAAGACGGTCAACGTGGACGTCACGGGAACGACGATCGCGATCAGCGGCAGCAGCTCCCTTTCGTTCAACGCCAGCACGACCCTCAGCGTCATCGTCAAGGACTCCGCGGGTGCGCCGCTGCCCAACGCGACGGTGACCGTCACCTCGCAGGCCGGGAACACGGTCGCCCTGTCCCCGACCACGGGGATCACCAACAGCGCGGGCCAGATCACCGCCACCGTCACGGCCACGAGAACGGGCAACGACGTGATCACCGCCAGCGCGGCCGGGACCAGCAAGACCCAGGCACTCACCGTCAGCAATGCGACGTTCGGCTTCACCACGCCCGCCGCCGATGCCCAGATCCCGCTAAACACCGCGAGGACCATCTCGGTCAACTGGACCAGCAGCGGCGCCGCCGTGGTGGGACAGGCGGTCAGCTTTTCGGCCAGCCGCGGCTTGATCGCCGGCGCGACGGCGACCACCGACGCCGCCGGCAACACCCCGGGCGTAACGATCTCCTCCACTTCCGCAGGTCCCGCCATCATCAGCGCATCCGGGCCCGGTGGTTCGCCGGCCGCCACGCTGAACGTGCTGTTCGTCGCGACCAGCGCCAGCACCGTCACCCCCCAGGCCACCCCCAGCGTCGTCCAGCCGACCTCGACCTCGTCAAGCCAGACCAACAACAGTTCCACGATCTCGGCCGTGGTGCGCGACTCCACCGGCAACCTGGTGAAGGATGCGCGCGTGAACTTCACCATCACCGTGGATCCGAGCGGCGGCTCGCTTAGCGCCGCAACCGCGGTCACCGACGTTTCCGGCAGTGCGTCCGTGGTCTATGTCGCGGGCGGCACCAGCAGTCCGCAAAACGGGGTGATCATCAGCGCGACGGTGACCGACATCAACGGCGTCCCGCTGTCGCCCTTCGTCGGGCCCAGCACCGTGACATTGACGGTCGGCGGACTGACGCAGTTCGTGCGCCTGGCGACCGACAACAAGATCAATGCGTCCACCAATTCCTACAACAAGGCCTACTTCGCCCTGGTCACCGACGCCGCGGGAAATCCGGCGCCCGCCGGCACCACGGTGCGATTCGCACTGCGCCCCAGCAGGTATGCGAAGGGGTTCCACACTTTCGTCGATCCCCTCTGGACGCCGACCACCAATGTGATTTGCGCCAACGAGGACCTCGATTTCAACGGCATCGTCAATACCGGCGAGGACATCAACGGAAACGGCCGGCTGGATCCCGGCGGCGTGGCGAGCGTGAACGCCTCCGCCACGACGGACGCCAACGGATTCGCTACGGCGACGGTCAACTACGCACGGGATTTCGCCCACTGGGCAGAGGTCACGCTCGAGGCTCGCGCCGGCGCCGTCACAGGCAACGATCCGCCGGCCACGGTCACGTTCTTCCTGACCGGTCTTTCGACGGACTACACGGACCAGACCGTTGCGCCGCCGGGGCTCGTCAGCCCCTTCGGGCGGGGTGATCCGCCGAACAACGTCTGCACCAATACGCTCTAGCAGGAGCGTCCGGAAGCCGGTTCCGCGCGGCCGGCGAGGCCGGCCGCGATGCTGATGCGGCCGGTTTCGCGCTTCTCCTTTCCGGCGCACTCGCACTAATCCGGGGGGAATCGTAGACCTGAACCGGTGAGGGGACGATAATGGCTGCGCAATCGAGCCGGCCTTTCTCCGAAACCCCGACACCCCATGAATGAAACCAGAACCGTGGCCCAGGCGCTTTCCGAGCGCGGTGCCGAGCGCTTCGTGACCACCGGTCTTCCGGGCCTGGACGCGATTCTCGGCGGTCTGCGGCTGGGCGACAACGTGGTCTGGCGGGTCGACAACGTCGAGGATTACCGGGCCTTCACCGCCCCGTATGTCGCCGCCGCGGCGGCCGCCGGGCGCCGCGTCGTCTACATCCGCTTCGCGTCGCACGCGCCGGTGGTGGATCCCGCCACGGTGAGCTCGGTGCACGACCTGGACGCCTTGCGCGGGTTCGAGTCCTTCACGGTTCGCCTGCATACGATCATCGCGCAGGAAGGCAAGGAGGTCTTCTACGTCTTCGACTGCCTGTCCGACCTGCTCGACGCCTGGGCGACCGACGGTATGATCGGCAACTTCTTCCGCGTCACCTGCCCGTATCTCTTCAAGCTGAATACCGTCGCGTACTTCGCTCTCGCGCGGGGTGCGCACTCGTTTTCAACCATCGACGGGATCCGCACCACCACCCAGCTGCTCATCGATCTCTACAGCGAAGGCGGAACCCTCTACCTGCACCCGCTCAAGGTCTGGCAGCGGTCCTCGCCGACCATGTTCCTGCCGCATCGCCACCTGGATGGGCATTTCACGCCGATCACCGTGAGCTGCGAGGCGACTAGCCTGTTCAAACGCCTGCTCCACAGCGCGCCCGGCGATGCGGAACGGCACCTGGATTCCTGGGAGCGCCTGTTCATGCGCGCTGCGGACCTGGCGGAATCGGGGCGCGATGTCCCTGAACGCCAGGCGATGGTGGAGCAGCTGTGCCGGCTCCTGATCGGCCGCGACGAGCGGATCCTCGCGTTGGCCCACCGCTATTTCGATCTGGAGGACCTGCTCGCCATCAAGGAACGCTTGATCGGCACCGGCTTCCTCGGCGGCAAATCGGTCGGCATGCTGCTCGCACGGGCGATCCTGCATTCCGATGCGGATGCGGGGTGGGACGAGATCCTCGAGGCGCACGACTCGTTCTTCATCGGCTCCGACCTGTTCCACTCGTACATCGTCAACAACGGCTGGTGGCAATTGTTCATGTGGCAGCGAAGCGAGACCGGCTACTTCAGCGGAGCCGCGCAGCTGCGGGACCTGATCCTGCGGGGGACTTTTCCGCTCGAGATCCAGCTCGAGTTCCAGAAGATGCTGGAGCACTTCGGCCAGTATCCCATCATCGTCCGGTCCTCCAGCCTGCTCGAGGACGGATTCGGCAACGCGTTCGCGGGCAAGTACGACAGTTACTTCTGCGTCAATCAGGGGTCGCCCGAGGAACGGCTGGTTCAATTCGTCGAAGCGGTGAAGCAGGTCTATGCCAGCACCTTGAGCGAGGAAGCGCTCCAGTATCGCCTTCAGCGCGGTCTGGCACGCCGCGAAGAGCAGATGGCGCTCCTCGTGCAGCGCGTCTCCGGCGCCTACCATGGAAACTACTTCTTTCCCGCCTACGCAGGCGTCGGGATCTCCTACAACACGTTCGTATGGCGCCATGACATCGATCCCACCGCGGGAATGCTCCGGCTGGTCGTCGGCCTGGGCACGCGCGCGGTGGACCGCGTCGAGGGGGACTACCCGAGAATCGTCTCCCTGGACAAGCCGCTGCTGGTTCCGCACGGCGACCCCGAAGGCCTGCGCCGCTTCACGCAGCACGACGTCGATCTGCTGGACATCACGCAGAACAGCTTGAGGACCGTGCCCATGGACGAGCTGTCCGCCGAGGAGCCGACGCTCCCGCTGCAACTGTTCGCCGAGAGGGACAGTAGCGGCTGGCTCGTCACCTTCGAGCAGCTTCTCACCGGAACGGGCTTTGCCGCCACCATGCGCAAGCTGCTCACGACGCTCGAGCGCGCGTACGAGTACCCCGTGGATGTGGAGTTCACCGGCACCTTCGACAGCGTGGGCGGGGTCTATCTGAATCTGATCCAATGCCGCCCGCTGCAGACGCGGGGGATCCAGTCCAAGAGGGTCGAGATCGGCGAGGCGAGGGATGTGGATACGCTCTTCCGCAGCACGGGGAGCTTCATGGGGGGAAGCATCGCGCAGCCCGTACGCCGGGTCATCGCGGTCGACCCCGAGGCGTTCATGGCCCTGACCCTCTCGGACAAATACGAGCTTGCGCGCCTGGTCGGGCGAATCAACCGCCACGTCGTGGAGAGGGACGCGCTCCCGACGCTGCTGCTCGGCCCGGGGCGCTGGGGGACCTCGACGCCGCGGCTCGGCGTCCCGGTCCGGTTCGCGGAAATCAACGCGATGAGCGCGATTGCCGAAGTGACCTTCTCGGCAGGCGGGCTTCAGCCGGAACTCTCGTTCGGCACCCATTTCTTCCAGGACCTGGTCGAGACGGGCATCTTCTATCTCGCGCTCAATCCCGAGCGTCCCGGCTGCTTCATCAACAGCGGATTGCTGAAGGGGTTTCCCAACCGCTTGGCCGAACTGCTGCCCGACGACGCGCGTTTCGCCGAAGTCGTCCGGGTCGTCGATCTGCCGGAAGGCTATCAGCTGCAGGCGGACATCTTCAGCCAGAAGGTGGTCTGCTCCCGTTAAGGCGCCCCGCGCCCGGCCGGCCCTCGGCACGCTGGGTTGCTGCTTCGCACCAGATGTATAACCGCTTGAAGCAGCGGGGTTTTGGAGTTAAGCTTACGAGTTGCTTACAGCCCCGCAGTCCCATCCCTTCGCACGCGTGCAAAGGCCTCTGGCTGCTCGGAATTCGAGATACTCATAACGGGAGTCATCATGGCTGTCGTACTGGAAGAAACGATCGAAACCATCTATCAGAAGGTCAGGGCCAGGAATCCAGGCGAAGAGGAATTCCATCAAGCGGTCAAGGAGGTACTCGAATCGCTCGGGCCGGTGCTCGTCAAGTTCCCCGAGTTCGCTCACCAGAAGATCATCGAGCGCATCTGCGAGCCCGAGCGCCAGATCATCTTCCGCGTGCCGTGGCAGGACGACCAGGGCGAGGTGCATATCAATCGCGGTTTCCGCGTGCAGTTCAACAGCGCCATCGGGCCATACAAGGGGGGGTTGCGCTTCCACCCGTCGGTCTATCTCGGAATCATCAAGTTCCTGGGCTTCGAGCAGATCTTCAAGAACGCTTTGACCGGCATGCCGATCGGCGGCGGCAAGGGCGGGTCGGACTTCGACCCGAAGGGCAAGACCGACAACGAGATCATGCGGTTCTGCCAGAGCTTCATGACCGAGTTGTACCGGCACCTGGGCGAATACACCGACGTTCCGGCGGGCGACATCGGGGTCGGCGGCAGGGAACTGGGCTACCTGTTCGGCCAATACAAGCGGCTCACGAACAAGTACGAATCGACCGTGCTCACGGGCAAGGGGATCGGCTGGGGCGGATCGCTGGTCCGTACCGAGGCGACGGGTTATGGCGCGGTCTATTTCGTCCGCGAGATGCTCAAGGTCCGCAAGGACACTCTCGAAGGCAAGACCTGCGTCGTGTCGGGTTCCGGCAACGTCGCGATCTACACGATCGAGAAGCTCAATCAGCTGGGTGCGAAGGTGGTCGCCTGCTCCGACTCCAACGGAGTCGTGATTCACGAGAAGGGAATCGACCTCAAACTCGTCAAGAGGCTGAAGGAGGTTGAGCGCCGCCGCATCGCCGATTACGCCACCTATCACAAGGATGCCAAGTACGTCGCCGGGGGCAATATCTGGGAGATCCCTTGCCAGGTGGCGATGCCGTCGGCGACCCAGAACGAGATCAACGGCAAGGACGCCAAGACGCTGGTCAAGAACGGCTGCATCGCCGTCGCGGAAGGCGCGAACATGCCGACCACCCCTGAAGGCGTCAGGGTCTTTCTGGACGCCAGAATCGCGTACGGACCCGGAAAGGCGGCCAATGCGGGCGGGGTGGCCACGTCGGCCCTCGAGATGCAGCAGAATGCGAGCCGCGATTCGTGGAGCTTCGACTACACCGAGAAGAAGCTCGACGAGATCATGACCGGCATCCACGCCACGACCCACGAAACGGCCGAAGAATTCGGGGCGTCGGGCAATTACGTCATCGGCGCGAATATCGCCGGCTTCATGAAGGTGGCGAGGGCGATGGTCGCGTTGGGGCTGATCTAAGCCGCGCAAATCGTATATCCTTATAGGTTCGCCCCCGCGCGCCGGGGGCGGGACCTGCGGCCGCCGCATTCCCGGGGGTCCCGCTGCCTTCGCGCGCGTCACGACGCGTCGCCACGGCGTCTGCGGTCATCGAGATTCGCACGGGGCGAAATTGGCTATAGACTTGAATTGTCGGTGCTGAAATCTCGCGCCGGCGAATGCTGGATGATTGGAAAGGCAGTCCTAGAGGTGGAACTGTGAACGAACTCGGATCTCCCAAGCGCCAGGGTCTGTACGATCCTGCCAATGAACACGACGCCTGCGGCGTGGGCTTTGTCGCGCATATCAAGGGCACCAAGAGCCATGCCATCATCGAACAGGGGCTGTTGATCCTCAAGAACCTGACCCACCGCGGCGCGGTGGGCGCTGATCCGAAGGCGAGCGACGGCGCGGGCATCCTCTTGCAGATTCCGGACCAGTTTTTCCGCGAGGAGATGGCCAGGCAGGGAGTCAGGCTTCCCCGGGCCGGACAGTACGGCGTCGGGATGGTGTTCCTGCCGCAGGAACCGGCGTCGCGTTTTGCCTGCGAATACGAAATCGAGCGCGCCATCAAGGACGAAGGACAGGTGCTTCTCGGCTGGCGCGACGTGCCCGTCGACGGCAGCGACCTCGGCGAAAGCGTCAAGAGGATCGAGCCGGTCATCCGCCAGGTGTTCATCGGTCGCGGTGCGGGGGTCACGGTCACCGATGCGCTCGAGCGCAAGCTGTACATCATCCGCAAGGCGTCGGGCCACGCCATCCAGGCGCTCAAGCTCGCCCACGGCAAGGAGTTCTACGTTCCGTCGATGTCGGCGCGCACCGTCGCCTACAAGGGCATGCTGCTCGCCGGGCAGGTCGGAACCTACTACAGGGACCTGCAGGACCCGCGCGTGGTTTCGGCGCTGGCGCTCGTGCACCAGCGCTTTTCGACCAACACGTTTCCCACCTGGGACCTCGCGCATCCGTTCCGCCTGATCGCGCACAACGGCGAGATCAACACCCTGCGCGGCAACGTGAACTGGATCCGCGCCCGTCAAGGCGCCATCTCGAGTCCCATCCTGGGCCAGGACCTCGACAAGATCTGGCCGCTCATCTACGAGGGCCAGTCGGACTCGGCATCGTTCGACAATGCGCTGGAACTGCTGGTGATGAGCGGCTACTCGGTTGCGCACGCGGTCATGATGATGATCCCGGAGGCCTGGGAAGGCCACACGCTGATGGACGCGAGCCGACGCGCGTTCTACGAGTACCACGCGGCGATGATGGAACCGTGGGACGGACCGGCGGCGATCGCGTTCACCGACGGCCGCCAGATCGGCGCGACACTGGACCGCAACGGCCTGCGGCCGGCGCGCTACATCGTCACCGACGACGACCTCGTGATCATGGCCTCGGAAGCCGGAGTTCTGCCCGTGCCCGAGGAACGGATCATCAAGAAATGGCGGCTTCAGCCGGGCAGGATGTTCCTGGTGGACCTGGAAAAGGGCCGCATCGTCGACGATAAGGAGTTGAAGGACACCCTGGCCGCCGCCAGGCCCTACGCGGAATGGATCGAGCGCATCCGCATCAAGCTGGACGACGTGGAGAGCGACAGGCAGCAGCCCGAGCGTTCGAGCGTGTCGCTGCTCGACCGGCAGCAGGCGTTCGGCTACACGCAGGAGGACATCAAGTTCCTGATGCTGCCGATGGCGATCAACGGCGAGGAGCCGGTGGGCTCGATGGGCAACGACTCGCCGCTCGCGGTGCTGTCGAACAAGAACAAGACGCTCTACCACTACTTCAAGCAGCTGTTCGCGCAGGTGACCAATCCTCCGATCGACCCGATCCGTGAGGAGCTGGTCACCTCGCTCGTGTCCTTCATCGGTCCCAAGCCCAACCTGCTCGGCATCGACGAGATGAATCCGCCGATCCGGCTCGAGGTGAGCCAGCCGGTGCTGGACTTCTACGAGATGGAGAAGATCCGCAATATC
>ORJL010743992.1_pt1 | contig 12441 bp, 11 predicted proteins | sample 1779941 | NCBI WGS metagenome assembly ORJL01 (sample SAMEA104232317, study PRJEB22302) | groundwater metagenome | biome: forest; feature: aquifer; material: groundwater | place: USA | collected 2011-08-07 | depth 5.8 m
CCGGAATCGGCGCGCCGGCCGCGCGAGCTCACGTAGCACGCCGCCGGGCTCAGCCGGGGCGCTCGTCGACGCGGTATCCCGCGCCGCGCAGGTGCGCGATCAGCGCGTCGATGTGATCGCGACCCGACGTCTCGAGCGTGACCTCGACCTCCGTCTCGCCGATCGCGACCCAGCTCGAGTACGCGCGATCGTGCTCGATCTGGACGATGTTGCCGCGCGCTTCGGCGATGATCTCGGTGATCCGCGCGAGCGCGCCCGGCCGGTCGCGCAGCACGATCGTGAGCCGCACCATCCGTCCGTCCTTCACGAGCCCGCGCTCGATGATCCGGGACAGCATCGTGACGTCGATGTTGCCGCCCGAGAGCATCAGCACCACCGTGGAGCCCTCGAGTCCGAGCGCCCGGTTCAGGAGGGCGGCGAGGGGCGCGGCGCCGGCGCCTTCCACGACCGTCTTTTCGATCTCGAGGAGCCGCAGGACGGCGTTCGCGAGCTCTTCCTCGCCGACGGTGACGACGCGGTCGACGAGCTTCTTCACGTGCGCGAACGTGTGCTCGCCGACCTCGCGGACCGCGATGCCGTCGGCGATCGTGGCCGCGGCCGGCACGGCGACGCGGGCGCCCGCTTCGAGCGCGCGCACCATCGCGGGCAGCGCGGCGCACTGCACGCCGATCACCTGGATCTCGGGGCGGTGCGCCTTCATCGCCGTCGCGATGCCGGCGATCAGCCCGCCGCCGCCGACCGGCACGACGACGGCGTCGGCGTCGGGGCACTGCTCGAGCAGCTCGAGCCCGACGGTGCCCTGGCCGGCGATGACGCGCTCGTCGTCGAACGGATGGACGAACACGAGGCCGCGCGCGGCTTCGAGCTCGCGCGCGTGCGCGTACGCCTCGTCGAAGTTGGCGCCGGACAGGATCACGTCGGCGCCCGATCGCCGCGCGGACGACACCTTGATGAGCGGCGCCCACTCCGGCATGACGATGACGGCGTCAATGCCGAGCCGCGCGGCGTGGAACGCCACGGCGAGCCCGTGGTTGCCCGCGCTCGCCGCCACGACGCCGCATGCGCGCTCTTCCGTGGAGAGCTGCAGCAGGAGATTCGCGGCGCCGCGCTCCTTGAAGGAGCCGGTCATCTGGAGGTTCTCGAGCTTCACGAAGCAGCGGGTGCGGGTCAGGTCCGACAGCGTGCGCGAGTGTGCGCACGGCGTTTCGTAGATCGAGCCGACGAGTCGCTCGCGCGCCGCTTCGATGGCGCCGACGTCGATCATCAGAACGTGAGCTCGGGCGCCTCGTGCGCCGGCGACATCCACGCGACCGGCATGAGCGGTGTGGAGTGCGCCCAGCCGACGCGGCCGCGCCAGTCGAGCAGGATGAGCCCGCCGCCGCCGCGGCCTTCGTCGACGAGCAGATCGACGGCGACCTTCGCCGCGTACGCGGGATCGTCGGCTTCCTTCAGAACGTCGAGCGCGCGGCGCGCGAGCACCACGCGGATCGTCGCTTCGCCGTCGCCGGTGCACGACACGCCGCCGAGGGTGCTGTCGGCGTACGTTCCCGCGCCGATCAGCGCGCTGTCGCCGACCCGCCCGGGCCACTTGCCCCACATGCCGCCGGTCGACGTCGCCGCCGCGACGGTGCCGTGCCGGTCGAGCGCGACGGCGCCGACGGTGCCGGGCGTCGCGCGCTGCACCGCTTCGCTGCGCTTCCGCTGCGCCTCCGTGACGAGCGACGCCGGGTCGCACGCCGGGACGCCGGCCGTCCGCGCGAACGCCTCGGCCCCGTCGCCGACCATGAGGACGTGGCGCTTCGACTCGAGCACGCGCCGCGCGAGCGTGACCGGGTTGGCGATGCACCGGACGGACGCGACGGCGCCGCATTCGAGGCGGTCGCCTTCCATGATCGACGCGTCCATCTCGATCGTGCCGTCCGACGTCAGGACCGAGCCGTACCCGGCGTTGAAGCGCGGGTGATCTTCGAGCACGCGGACCGCGGCTTCCACCGCGTCGAGCGCGCGGCCGCCGCCGGCGAGCACCGCGAAGCCCGCGGCGACGGCCGCCTGCATGCCGCGGCGCAGCTCGTCGCGGCCTTCGGTCGGATGCGCGCCCGCGCCCCCGTGCGCGATGATCACCGGGACGCGCGCCGACACCGCGTTCACTTCGCCTTCAGCTCGTCGAGCCGGCCTTCGATCCGCTTCCGGAAGTCCTGGTTGACCTGCTGGTAGCGCTTCCGTGCGATGTCGTCGTCGTACACGTTGCTCACCGGCCGGTCGAAGATCGAGCGGATCCCGCCCATGAACTCGACCGCTTTCTCTTCGATCGAGCCGGCGCCGCCCTGCATCTTCAGCCCCGGCACGATCGAATAGAGGCCGATCCCCATCAGCGCGCGCTGCCCGGCTTCCGAGACCATGAAGCGGATGAATTCCTGCGCGAGCTCGCGGCGCGGCGCACCCGCGAGCACGCCCCACACTTCCGGCGCGACGTACGAGTTGGACGCGAACACGAAGCGGATGGGCAGGCCCTGGAGGCGCTCGTCGAACGCGCCGATGCTCGGCACCGCGAACCCGACGGCGAACTCGCCCTTGGCCACGACGCTCGGCACGTCACGGCTGCGCGCGGTGAAGATGCCGGTGTAGCCGGCGAGCCGCTCGAGCCATTCCCAGCCCTTGTCGTCGCCGAGCGACTGCAGAAAGACTTCGTAGAGCGCGTGGCTCGAGCTCGAGCGCGTCGGCGCGCACTGCGCGATCTGGCCGCGGAGCTTCGGCTGGAAGAGGTCCTCCCAGTCCGCGGGCGGCTTCAGGCCGAGCTTCTCGTACAGGCGCTCGTTGTAGACGAGCCCGTAGATCTGCGCGGCGCTGCCGACCCAGAAGCGATCGGGATCCTTCAATAAGATTGGCTTCGGCTTGCCGATGCTCGCGGGAATCGCGTTCCAGAGCGGATCCGGCACCGTCAGCTTCGCGAGGAGCTTCTTGCCTGCCAGGTCGTCGTAGAGCGAGCTCTCGCCGCCCCAGAAGACGTCGGCCTGCGGGCGGCCGCCCCACTCGATGATCCGGCCGTAGGCGATCGGCGTGCCCATCGAGAGCGTGTGGATGGTGACGTTGATGCCCCAGCGCTCCTTCGCGTGCGCCTTGAAAGCGGCGATGGCGGCGTCGCTCATGCGCTTGGGGATCGTCGCGAGCAGCGTCATCTCCCGATCGGCCGGCGCGGCGCCCTGCGCGAACGCAGGCGTGGCGGCGGCGATGGCGAGCGCGACGGCGAGCAGGGCGCGGCGGATGGTCATCGGCGAGGCTCCTCAGTAGATGTAGAGCGTCAGGGCGGGCCGGTTCCGCACGTCGTCGAGACTCGGGTGTCCATCGACGACGCGGACTTTGCGGTCGTGACCCGGAATGATCCAGTCGGCGGACGACAGAAAGCGCTCGATGGAGCGCGTGGCCTGCGCGTTGTCCACGGCGGCGCTCGGGAAGACCTGCTTCGTGATGAGCTCGCTCACGCTCTTGGCCGCGTCGGACACGATCGCCACGCGGCCTTCGGGCGTGCGCGCGAGGACCGACAGCATCCCCGGCGTGTGGCCGGGACTGCGGAAGAGCGTGACGTCCGGCGCGATCTCGAGCTCGTCGTCGACGAGCTCGGTCTTGAGCGGGCCGAGCAGCGCGTCGGGATCGTCGACGGTGTAGGGATCGGCGTGCGGGTACTGGCGCGCGGACCACACGGCGAAGTCGTACTCGGCTTTCGTGACGTACACGCGCGCCGTGCGGAAGAACCGCGCGTTGATCGCGTGGTCGAAGTGCAGGTGCGTCAGCACGACCGCGTCGATGTCGTCGGGTGTCAGGCGGCGCTCGCGCAGCGCGTCGTAGAGCTGCGTGCGGTCCGCGTACCCGGCGCAGTCGACGAGAATGCGCCGGCCGTCGTCGGTGGTGACGAGGCTCGACGACGCGTAGCCGATGGACCCGCGCGCGGTCCGTACGGGATACCCCGGCAGCACGATGTCGACGCTCGCCACTCCGTGTCCTCCTGCGCGGGCCGCGCCCGCTCCGCGCCACCGTACCGGATGCGTCACGCCAGCGCCAGCTTCGTCGTGCCGTCACCGTGCGGTCACGGCGATAATGCGGACCCGTGGACGCACGCGCGGCCCTCGACCGGCTGAATCGCCAGATCGTCCGCTGCCGCCGCTGCCCGCGTCTCGTGCGGCATCGCGAGGCGTCGGCGGCCGATCCGCCGCGGCGGTACCGCGGCCAGACGTACTGGGCCCGGCCGCTGCCCGGCTTCGGCGATCCGCGCGCGCGACTGCTGCTCGTCGGTCTGGCGCCGGCCGCGCACGGCGGCAACCGCACCGGGCGCATCTTCACCGGCGACCGGAGCGGCGACTGGCTGTTCCGCGCGCTCCACGAGGCCGGCTTCGCGAACCAGCCGACGTCGGAGCATCGCGACGACGGGCTGGCGCTGACCGACGCCTACATCAACGCGACGATCCGCTGCGCTCCGCCGGCGAACAAGCCGGCGCCCGACGAGGTGCTCAACTGCGCGCCCTATTTCCTGACCGAGCTGCGCGCGCTGTCACGCGTGCGCGTCGTCGTCGGGCTCGGCCGCATCGGGTGGCAGGCGTACCTGCGCGCGCGCCGCACGCTCGACCTGGCGCCGCCCACGGCGACGCCGGTCTTCGGCCACGGCTCCATCACGCGCTTCGGCGACGGCGCCGCGCTGCTCGGCTGCTACCACCCGAGCCAGCAGAACACGTTCACGGGCAAGCTGACGCGCGAGATGCTGCGCAGCGTCTTCCTGACCGCGCGAACGCTGATCGAAACCTAGTCTGCCAAGTCGGACGGCAGGCGCGGGCGTTCCGCGACCGTGATCGTGAGCTCGCGCGGCTGACCGTCGCGCACGACGGTGAGCTTGATCCGCTGTCCCGGCCGCAGTCCCCGGACTTTCGTCACGTAGTCGTGATGGCTGCGGATCGGCGTGCCCTGGATGGACGTGATGATGTCGCCGCCGAGCAGGTATTCCTCGCCCTGCACGACGACGGAGAGATTGCCGCCGCGGACACCCCCGCGGTCGGCGGGACTGCCGTCGTACACGACCTCCACGAGATAGCCCGGTGTCAGCGGCAGCCGCACGATCCCGGAAATCCGCGGATCGATGCCGCGTCCCTGGATCCCGAGCCACGGGCGGATCACGCGGCCGACTTCCCGCAGATCGCGCAGGATCGCGCGCACCGCGTTCGACGGCACGGCGAACCCGATCGACTGCGCGTCCTCCGAGATGAACGTGTTGATGCCGACGACGTGACTGCAGCGGTCGACGAGGGGACCGCCGGAGTTGCCGGGATTGATCGGCGCGTCCGTCTGGATCATCGGCTGGTCCGACACGCCCGGCAGGATGCGGTTCAGCCCGCTCACGATCCCGCGCGTCATCGTCTGGTCGAGGCCGATGGGATTGCCGATCGCGACGACTTCCTCGCCGACACGCAGGTTCGACGAATCACCGAAGCGCGCGATGGGCAGCGCGGCCTTGGCATCGACGCGCAGCAGCGCCAGGTCGAGCACGGGATCGAGCCCCATCACGCGCGCCGGGTAGCGATCGCCGTTGTCCATCGTCACCTGGAGCGACGCGGCGCCATCGACGACGTGCGCGTTCGTGATGACCTGGCCGTCCTTGTCGATGATGACGCCGGAGCCCATGACGGTTTCGAAACGGCGCTGCGGCCTGGCCTTGTTGATCTTCATCGCCTGGATCGCGACGACCGCGGGCGACACGCGCTCGAACACCGTGGCGAGCGTCTCGTTGCACGTTTCTGCGGCAGCCGTGGCGGGAAGGAGCAGCAGCGACAGTACGGCCGCGAACGCGCGCATGGTGCGGGATCATACACCAACGTCTGACGCACCGCGCGAAACGTCCGTATAATCGATGCGTGCCCCGGCTCCTGCTCGCCCTCGTGCTCGTCGTCGTCGCCGTCGGCCCGGCCGTCGCGCAGGACGGTGTCCTCGCGACCACGCTCGACAACGGCCTCCGCGTGCTGCTGCTCGAAGACCGGCGCAGCCCGATCGTGACCGTGCAGACGTGGTATCGCGTCGGCTCGCGCAACGAGGCGCCGGGCCGGACGGGCATCGCGCACTTCCTCGAGCACCTCATGTTCAAGGGCACGCCGAAGTACGGGCCGCGGCAGTTCGCGCAGCTGATCGAGCAGAACGGCGGGCAGGACAACGCGTTCACCACGCACGACGTCACCTCGTACTTCGTCAACATCGCCGCGGAGCGCCTCGACCTCGTGCTCGATCTCGAGGCCGACCGGATGACGAATCTCCTGATCGATCCGAAGGCGGTCGACTCCGAGCGCGAAGTCGTCATCGAGGAGCGCCGCACGCGCACCGAGGACGATCCGGGCGGCGGGCTCAGCGAGGACGTCAGCGCGATCGCGTTCAAGGCGCATCCGTACGGGTGGCCGATCATCGGGTGGATGGAAGACATCAAGCGCATCACGCCCGACGAGATCCGCGCGTTCTACACGACGTATTACCAGCCGAACAACGCGCTGCTCGTCGCGGTCGGCGACTTCGAGGCGCCGGTGGTGCTCGAGAAGATCAGGAAGACCTTCGGCGCCATCCCGCGCGGACCCGAGCCGCCGCGCGTCACGAGCGTCGAGCCGCCGCAGAACGGCGAGCGGCGCATCAACGTGCAGAACGCGCAGGCGAAGCTGCCGATCGTCTACATCGGCTATCACGTGCCGAACCACCGGTCGAAGGACTCGGCGGCGCTCGAGCTCCTGTCGATGATCCTGTCCGGCGGCCGCCCCTCGCGGCTCTACCAGAGCCTCGTCTACCAGCGCCAGCTCGCGCTCGATGCGGGCGGCGATTATTCGTACCTGTCGTTCGACCCGTACCTCTTCTGGTTCTGGGCGACGCCGATGCCCGGTCAGACGCCGGAGACGCTCGAGAAGGAGCTCGTGGGCGAGCTCGAGAAGGTCAAGACCGAGCCCGTCACCGCCGTGGAGCTCGAGCGCGCGCGCAACCAGATCGAGGCCGCGTTCGTGTTCCAGGAGGACTCGGTCCATCGCCGCGCGTCGCTGCTCGCGCGCTTCGAGCTGACCGGCGGGTACCGCACCAAGGACGACTACCTGCGGAACCTGCGCGCCGTGACGCCGGCGGACATCACGCGCGTCGCGCAGACGTACTTCCTCCCCCACAAGAAGAACGTCGGCGTCCTGATTCCGCGCCCCTGATGGCGCGGGCGCTCCGGCTGCTCGTCATCGCCGTGCTCCTCGCGGCGGCCGGCCTCACCGCGACGTGGGCGTCGCGGCGCTTCGGCGCACCCGATCGCGATCTCCACGTCACCGGCACCATCGAAGGCACGCAGGTCGACATCTCCGCGAAAGTCTCGGGGCGCATCGTGGAGCTCCCGGTGCGCGACGGCCAGCGCGTCGAGCCGGGGCAGCTCATCGCGCGCCTCGAAGCGTCCGAGCTCGAAGCCGAGATGCAGCGCGCGGCCGCCGCGCTGCGCACGGCGACGGCGCGGCTGCGCGAGCTGCAGGCCGGTTCGCGCGCCGAGGAGATCCGCGAGGCCGAAGCCCGCGCGGCGCGCGCGGAGGCGCAGCTGCGCGACCTGATGGCCGGCGCCCGGCAGCAGGAGATCGAGCAGGCGCGCGCGGCGCTCCGTAACGCCACCGCCACGCGGGACTGGACGCAGCGCGACTACCGCCGCGCGCGCGAGCTCTTCGCCAAGGAGCTCGTCGCGGCGCAGGAAGTCGATCGCGCGAAGCAGGCCTACGAGGTCGCGCTCGCCGACGAGGAGAGCGCGCGCGAGCGGGCGACGCTCGTCGAAGCCGGTCCGCGCACGCACGAAGTGGAAGCGGCGAGGGCGGACGTGCGCGCCGCGACGGAGCGTGTCTCGCTGCTGCGCGCCGGGCCGCGCGCGGAGACGATCGACGCGGCGCGCGCGCAGGTGGCGGAGGCGCGCGCGGCACTCGATCTGTCACGCGCGCGGCTGGGCGAGGCGCGCCTGGTCGCGCCGATCGCCGGCGTCGTGCTCCGCAAGAACGTCGAGCGCGGCGAGACGGTGACGCCGGGGACGCCGATGGTGACGCTGCTCGATCCGCGCGATCTCTGGCTCCGCGCGTTCGTCCCGGAGACCGACATCGGACGCATCCGCGTTGGACAGCCGGCCGGGGTCAGCGTCGACGCGTATCCGGGCCGCGAGTTTCCGGGCGCGATCAGCGAGATCGCCTCCGAAGCGGAGTTCACGCCGCGCAACGTGCAGACGAAGAAGGAGCGCGTGAATCTCGTCTTCCGCGTCAAGATCGCGCTGCCGAATTCCGACGGCGTGCTGAAGCCGGGGCTGCCGGCCGACGCGGTGATCCGACCGGCGCCGTGAGCGACGCGCAGCTCGCCGTCGTGACGCGCGGGCTGACCAAGCGGTTCGGCAAGCTCGTCGCGGTCGACCACCTCGACCTGTCCGTGCGGCGCGGCGAGCTCTACGGATTTCTCGGCCCGAACGGCGCCGGGAAGTCGACGACGCTCCGGATGCTGTGCGGCATTCTCGAGCCGACCGAGGGCGAGGGCCACGTCCTCGGCATCGACATCCGGACCGATCCCGAGCGCGTGAAGTCGGCGATCGGCTACATGTCGCAGCGCTTCTCGCTCTACGACGACCTCACCGTCGACGAGAACCTCACGTTCTACGCGCGCGTGTACATGGTGCCGCGCGCCGAGCGCACCGCGCGCATCGTGCGCATGGTGCGGCTCGCCGACCTGGTCGGTCGCGAACGCCAGCTCTCCGGCCAGCTCTCCGGCGGCTACCGGCAGCGCCTGGCGCTCGCGTGCGCGCTCGTGCACGCGCCGGCGCTGATCTTCCTCGACGAGCCGACGGCCGGCGTCGACCCGGTGTCGCGACGGACGTTCTGGGCGCTCATCCGGCGTCTCGCGGACGAGGGCACGACGATCCTCGTGACGACCCACTATATGGACGAGGCCGAGCTCTGCGATTCGCTGGGCTTCATCTACCAGGGGCGCCTCATCGCGCACGGCTCGCCGGAGCGGATCAAGGGCGAGACGTTTCGCCGTCCCGTCGTCGAGCTCGACGTCGACGACGTGCGCGCCGCGACGGAAGCGCTCGTGGACTGGGCGGCGGTGGAAGAAGTCGTCCGCGTCGGCCGGCTGCTCCGCGTGATCCTCGTCCCTGACGCCCCGGGCGCCGATGGCGTGCGCACGTGGCTGACCGGGCGCTCGATCACCGTGCGCGCGGCGCGCGACGTCGAGCCGTCCGTCGAGGACCTCTTCGTGTCGTTCGTCGACAAGGAGCGCAAGGACCGGGTGCGCGAGCAGCTCCGGGCGCTGAGCCAGCCGACATGATCCACCGCCTGTACGGCATCATCGCGAAGGAGTTCATCCAGCTCCGCCGCGACTCGCTCGCCGTCACGCTCGCGCTCTTCGTGCCCGTCGCGATGCTCTTCATCTTCGGGTGGGCGATCAACACCGACGTGAAGCACGTGCCGACCATGGTGCTCGACCAGTCGCGCAGCCCCGAGGCGCGCACCCTGCTCGGGGCGTTCGTCAACAGCCAGTCCTTCGCCATCCGCGGGCCGGTCGCGAGCCTGCGCGAGCTCACGCGCGCCGTCGACTCCGGCACGGCGAAGGTCGGCATTGTCATCCCGCCCGACTACGCCCGACAGCTTGAACGCCGTGCCGCCGAGATCCAGGTGATCGTGGACGCGTCGGATCCGATGGTCGCGAGCTCGGCGACGAACGCCGCCGCGTCGCTGGGCGCCGATTTGTCGCTCCGTGTGCTCGCGCGCACGGTCGAGGGGACGACGCTCCGCACCGCGCCGCCCGTCGATTTCCGCGTCCGCGCCTGGTACAACCCCGACCTCGTGTCGGCCATCTTCATCGTCCCCGGGCTGATCGGCGCGCTGCTGATGCAGACGACGATCACGCAGATGGCGGTGTCCGTCGTGCGCGAGCGCGAGAAGGGCACGCTCGAAGCGCTGGTCGTGAGCCCCGTGCGGCGGTGGGAGCTGCTGCTCGGCAAGATCATCCCGAACCTCGTCGTCGCGTACGGCCAGATGACGATGGCGCTGCTCGTCGCGCGCTTCGTCTTCGCCGTCCCGATCCGCGGCAACCTCTGGCTGCTCTACGCGCTCTCGGCCGTCTTCATGTGGGGCACGCTCGGCGTCGGCATCTTCGTGTCCGCGGCGTCGCGGACCGTGCCGCAGGCGATGCAGATGGCCTTCCTCACGTTCCTGCCGTCGATCTACCTGTCCGGGCTCCTGTTCCCGATCGAAGGCATGCCCGCGGGGGCGCAGTACCTGTCGGCCGTGATTCCGCTCACGTATTACCTCCGCATCGTGCGCGGCATCGTGCTGAAGGGCATCGGCATCGACTACCTCTGGCGCGATCTGCTGGCGCTCGTGGCATTCGGCGCGGTCATCTTCACCTTGTCCATCTTCCGCTTCCGGAAGCAGCTCGATTGATCGGGATGGGCGCCTCGAAATGGTCCCCATCCCCCCGACGTTCGACCGGCTCGAGATGAACTCGGGCCCGTCTCCATCTCGACGTGCCGGCCACGATTCGGCCGCGTATCATCGAAGGTCGATGAGGATCACGCGTCCGCTCGTCCTGCTCGTCGTCACCCTGCTGGTCGCCGCGTCGTCGGCGCCGGCGGCCAGCCCGAAGGCGCACCGCGAGGTGCTGCCGAACGGCATCGTGCTCATCGTCAGCGAACGCCCGGCCGTCCCGATCGTCGTCGCGCGCGTGTACTCGCGCGCCGGCGCCGTGCTCGACCCGCCGGGGCGGGGCGGTCTCGCGAGCCTCACCGGCTCGCTGCTGACGCGCGGCACGGCCAAGCGCACCGGGCCCGAGCTCGACGCGGCGATCGAGTTCGTCGGCGGCAGCGTCGAGGCGGGCGCCGGCCGCGACGGCATGGCGGCGTCGCTCGTCGTGCTCAAGAAAGACATGACGCTCGGCCTCGATCTCCTGGCGGAAGTCGTGCTCGCGCCGGCGTTTCCCGAAGCGGAGTTCAAGCGCAAGTGGGCCGAGGTGCAGGCGGGGATCAAGCGGTCGGAGGAAAGCCCCGAGACCGTCGGTTACCGCGCGCTCGGCCGCCTGCTGTATCCGTCGCATCCGTATGGCACGCCCGTCGAGGGCACCCTCGAGTCGGTCGCACGGCTGACACGCGACGACGTCGTCCGCTTTCATCGCGAATGGGTGCGCCCGGACACGACGATCATCGCGGTCGTCGGCGCCGTGACCGTCGCCGAAGCGCGCCGCGAGGTGCTCGCCCGCTTCGGCAACTGGCAGCGTCCGTCGGCGCCGCCGCCGGCGATTCCTTCGGCGACCGCCGGTCCGCCGCCGCGCGAGGAGCGCATCGAGCGCGACCTGACGCAGGCGACGATCCTGTTCGGCCGCCAGGCCATCCGCCAGGTGGACCCGGACTACTTTCCGCTGACGGTCGCGTCGTACATCCTCGGCGGCGGCTCCACCGGCCGCCTGTACTCGCGCGTCCGTGACGAAGGCGGGCTCGCGTACTCCGTCGGCAGCTACCTGAGCCCGGCGAAGTACGGCGCGTCGGCCGTGGTGTCGTCCCAGACGCGGGTCACCGAGGTGAAGAAGGTGCTCGACGTGATCCGCGAGGAGATGACGCGCATCGGGCGCGATCCGGTCAGTGACCAGGAGCTCTCGCTCGCCAAGTCGTATCTCGTCGGGAGCTTCCCGCTGCGGCTCGACACCTCGCGGAAGGTGGCGGACTTCCTCGTCGCGGTCGAGGAGCAGGGGCTCGGGCTCGATTACGCCGATCGCTACATCGAACGCATCCGTCGCGTGACGGCGGCCGACGTCCAGCGCGTCGCGGCCAGGTACTTCAAGCCGGATACGTTCAATCTCGTGGTGGTCGGCACCGTGAAGTGACGGCGCGCGCGGTCGTGATCGCGCTCGCCCTCGCGAGCGCGATGGCGAGCGCGGGGCGCGCCGACGCCGCGTCGCTCGTCCTCGGTGACGCCGAAAAGCGCCAGGCGCTCGCCTACGGCGCGCGCAGCGTGAATCACGACCAGTTCGACGCCGAGTGGCGGGTCACCAACGCGGCCGGTGACTCCGTCACCGTGCTCACGCCGTTCCACCGCCTCGTCATCGCCGCCCGGCACGCCGCGTTCAAGCAGGCGCCGCTGCGCGCGAGCGAGCCGGACCGGCTGCTGCGCGAGCAGAAGGATCGGCTCGTGTTCGTCGCCGAGCTCCGCGGCCCGCGGGAGGACTTCGCGCGCGTCGTGGCGCCAGAGCTGGAGCTCGGCGGCCGGCGTATCAAGCCCGCGTTCGTGCAGAACGAGCGCACGCCCGCCCGGCAGGACGACGGCCGCTACCTCGCCCGGTGCGTGTGGACGTTTCCGATGAAGGAATTTCCGGAGCGGTCGCGCGGCGCGCTCATCGTGCGCGACGGCGACGGCCGCGAGACGGGCCGCTTCACGATCGACCTCGGAG
>ORJL011909763.1_pt1 | contig 12435 bp, 19 predicted proteins | sample 1779941 | NCBI WGS metagenome assembly ORJL01 (sample SAMEA104232317, study PRJEB22302) | groundwater metagenome | biome: forest; feature: aquifer; material: groundwater | place: USA | collected 2011-08-07 | depth 5.8 m
AGCGCTTGCTGTACTGCTGCTTCTTGCGGGCGCGTTTGAGGCCGTACTTCTTACTCTCCTTCACGCGAGCGTCGCGGGTAAGGAGTCCCTTCTTTCGCAAGGGAACCCTCAGGTTCTCATCCAACTCCACCAAGGCCCGAGCGATGCCGTGGCGTACTGCGCCGGCTTGGCCGACGACGCCGCCTCCCACCACTTTGACCTGGACGCTGTACTTGTCCAGAGCTTCGGCTACCTTCAGGGGCTCCTTGATGATGTCCTGCCAGACTTCCCAGGGGAAAGCTTCTTCCATGGGCTTGCCGTTAATAACAATACCGCCCGGCTGGGTGTACAGGCGAACCTGGGCGATGGCACACTTGCGCCTCCCCACCGCGTGATAGTAGTGCTCTTGCTGCATCATAGATTGGTTGCTCCTGGGCCTATGTTCGCCCTTTTCCTGTTTGGACCCTAAGAAACTCTTCACAGGCTAGCAGGGTGCTGAAAACCCCACCGACCATCCCTCCGGCCCTCTTTCCTTCGTCCCGATGTCCCGATGTATCGGGAGGACTCAAGGACAGGCTCTAGCCAAAAAGAGGGAGATTCTGAATCTGAGGGATATCCTCAGGTTTCCGGCAGAGGTCCGATTGGCCGGGACTCTGCACTCCTTTTTCACTCCTGTGGTGATTTCTCCTGTTGTTGCTTCTGGCTACCGGTCACCTGAGCCTGGTGAGGATGATCAGGCCCAGGGTACACTTTCAGGCGTTTCAGCATATGGTCGCCCAGGGTAGTCTTGGGCAGCATACCCTTGACCGCCTCCTTGATGGCGTGTTCCGGGTGTCTGACAACCATGTCCTGATAGGTGGTCTGCCGCAAGCCGCTGGGATAGCCAGAGTAGTGATAGTACATCTTCTGGGCGGGCTTGCTTCCAGAAAGCGCCACTTTGGTGGCGTTCAGGACAATGACATAATCGCCAGTGATGATATAGGGGGTATACGTCGGACGGTGTTTGCCCTGCAGGATCATGGCGATCTCCCCCGCCAGCCGGCCCAAGGGTTTGCCTTCGGCATCTACCACCTGCCAGCCCCCGCCGACTTCGCCAGGCTTGGCGTTGTAGGTCTTGGTGCGTTTGATGTTCATACGGAATAGTCCTTATAGGTTACTTGCATCAGGCACAACCCCTGGGGAGGCAGCGTCGGCGAAAGTTTGGCATATTCCGAACTGCCATGCCCTTCCAGGATAGCCTTTGCCCCTTCCAAGGAGAGGCGCCCTGTTCCCACAGACACCAGCATGCCGGCAATACGGCGCATCTGGTGGGGCAGAAAGGCGTTCGCCTCTATCTCCAGGTGGAGCATCCCATTCTCTTGCCTCAGGTGCGTGGCGAAAACCTCTCGTACTGTGCTCTTACCCACCCCGGGCGAACCGGCCAGCCCTTTGAAATCGTGCGGCCCCATCAATATGCCCAGAGCCATTCTCACAGCTCCTTCGTCCACAGGCTCAGCCACCCAGTGGGCGTACCGCTGGCGTAGGGGCGATGGCGTTGGTTGGTTAAGAATCGTGTACCGGTACACTCGGCTCTTCGCGTGTCGTCGCGGGTCAAACCCCAAGGCGACTTCCCCGGCCCGCTGTACCGCTATGTCTTTCGGCAGATAGTGGTTCAGCCCCCCTAATATGGTCTCGCAAGGCAAGACGGACGTGGTAACGAACGCCGCCACCTGGCCTTTGGCGTGGACGCCGGCATCGGTACGTCCCGCACCCTGCACCCGGGGGTGTTCCTGAGTGAGGGAGGCCACGGCCTTCTCCAGTTCTCCCTGGATGGTGGGGACATTGCGCTGGAGTTGGAAACCGGCGTAATTAGTGCCGTCGTATTCCACCACCATAGCGATTTTCCGCTTAGGCCGCTCCTCCTGCACCCTGATCCTCTGCGTCTTGCGTTTTTTGCTTCTTCGCAGCACCCGCAGGTACTGCCTCACCCATTATCCCTGTTCTCCTCCGCTTCGGGCAGGTCTTAACCCTCACCTTAGCCCTTTTTCAAGGGAGAGGAGGTTCCCCTTATATGCTACACCAACTCTATCAGAGCCATAGGCGCACCGTCTCCGGTGCGAGGGCCGAGCTTGAGGATGCGGGTGTAGCCACCATTGCGCTCAGCGTAGCGCTTGCCCAGATCGTCAAACACCTTGGCCACAACATCCTTATCCGGCAGGCGAGACAGGGCCACGCGCCGGTCATGCACCGTGCCCTTCTTGCCACAGGTAATCATACGTTCGGCTATGCCCTGGATCTCCTTGGCCTTGGCCACGGTGGTCTGGATGCGCCCGTGAAGCAGCAATTCTCGCACCACGCTGCGATAGAGCGCCTTGCGTTGATCGGACGGCCGGTTGAAATGCCTTCCTGCAACCTTATGCCTCACCACTACACCTCCGAATCGTTGTTGTCGTCATTCCCCTCACCAAGGCCATTCATGTCGCCGTTCTGATTCACTTCTCCCTCAGACCGGGGCTTGGGACCCAACCGCAGCTTCGCGTCAGCGGGCAAGAAGCCCATCTGATCCAAACGGTCGTGTAGCTCCTCCAAAGACTTTTCGCCAAAGTTGCGGATCTTTAGGAGGTCGCTACGGTCCTTCTCCAAAATCTCGCCCACACGGTTGAGGTGGGCCCGTTTGAGGCAGTTCAGGGTACGTGCTGAAAGCTCCAGCTTCTCCACGGGTGTGTTGTAAATATCCGCAGGGATAGACAGAGCAAGAGTTGGCGGCTGGTCTACAGCTTCAGAGCCTTTGCCGATATTGGCGAAAAGGAAGAAGCGGTCTAGGAGTATTTGACCCGCCTTTGCAAGTGCCTCGGCTGATGAGATGGTCTCGTCAGTCCAGACTTCAAGCACCAGCCGTTCGTAGTCTGTTACCTGGCCCACGCGCATGCGCTCCACAGCATAGTTGACACGACGCACGGGTGAATAGATAGCATCAACGGGCACCACACCAATGGGCAAGCCGCTTTCGCCGGTGGCGGGGACATAGCCGGTACCTTGCTCCACATTAAATTCAATGGAGAGACTGGCCTCAGGGGAATCCAGCGTCGCCAGGTGCAACTCTGGATTCACGATCTCAAAGTCAGCGGAGGCCATGATATCGCCCGCAGTGACTGCTCCTTCGCCCTTCACTTCCAAACGCAGCCGACCCGGGCGGTCCACCATGGAGCGAAGGCGGATGGCCTTAAAGATCAGCAGCAGGTCGGTGACCTGCTCTTTCACATGAGGAATAGTGGAGTATTCATGAGTAATGCTCTCTATCTTCACCCACGTGACCGCTGTGCCCGGGATAGAGTTAAGTAACACTCTGCGCAAGGGGTTGCCCAGGGTCATACCGTATCCGCGATCCAGCGGGCCAACGCTGAAGCGAGCGTACCCTGGGGTGGACTCCTCGGTTTTGATTTCAGGCCGAGGCTTCTCAACTTGCGTCATTGTCGTCATCATTACACTACTCTCCTTGGTCAGAGCCATCCGCACCCTCACCCAAACCGTCCAACGTTCCTTGTCAGAGAACGGTGGAACACTTGTCACGGGGCAACGCCCCAATCCTATGCCAAAGGGGAAATCCCCTCCGGATCTCTTGTCCTGTTTACGTTACTTAGAGTAAAACTCCACGATGAGACGTGGCTCTATGTTGATGTCCAGGTCTTCAGAGCCAGGAACGCGAGCGATAGTACCCTGCAAGTTAGCTGCATCCAATGTCAGCCAGCCAGGCACTGGCTTGCGAGGTATGGCTGCCACCATCGCCTTGACGAACTCGCTCTCGCGGCTGCTGGGCTTCCATGCGATAACATCGTCAGCCTTGACAGAGTAGGAGGGCACGTCCACCTTGTGACCATTGACGGCGAAGTGGCCGTGGAGCACCATCTGGCGAGCCTGGCTGCGCGACTCAGCAAAGTCCAGCCTGAACACGACGTTATCCAATCGCCTTTCCAGAAGTTGTATCAGCACCAAACCAGTAGCCTGAGGGTTCTTACGGGCGACCTGGAAATAGCGGCGGAACTGCCGCTCCAGCACACCGTACATAACCCTGGCCTTGCGCTTCTCTTTAAGCTGGACGCCGTAGTCGCTGAGACGGCGGCGGCTGGTCTGGGCAGCGGTCTGGCCCGGAGCGCGACGCCGTTTTTCAATAGCACACTTGGCGGTGTAACAGCGTTCGCCCTTCAGAAATAACTTTTCGCCTGCCCTCCGGCAGAGCCGGCACGCTGGCCCTGTATACCTTGCCATACTTGCTCCTGGTGTGTTTGGACGATTCCTTGTTCTTTGCTGGGAGAGGGTGCTTCTTGGTTTTGTGCCCTCATCCCCTGAACCTTCTCCAAAAGGACAAGGTTCAGGTTGCCCACGCCGCACCCTCGCGGATGCGAGTTTCTTACACGCGACGCCGCTTAGGAGGGCGGCAGCCGTTATGGGGGATAGGTGTCACGTCGCGTATGCTGGTGACAGCTATCCCCACCGACTGCAGGGAACGAATGGCCGCTTCCCGGCCTGCGCCAGGGCCTTTTACAAAGACGTCCAACTGGCGCACGCCGTTTTCCACCGCACGGCGACCCGCCACCTCCGCGGCGCGCTGCGCTGCAAAGGCTGTGCCCTTACGAGCGCCTTTGAAGCCTGCGGTACCTCCACTGCCCCAAGAGATGACGTTCCCCTCCGGATCAGTGACAGTGATAAGTGTATTGTTGAACGTGGACTGAATGTAAGCGCGACCCCTTGGTATGAATTTACGTTCGCGCCTTCTGGCTGGCCTTCTCGCCATTGGATACTCCTGACAACTTCCTTTGCTGTGGTACGGGAAGAATTAACGCTGTTGGCTAGCTTCCCGCCTCGTCCATGGGTTACTTCTTACCAACAGTGCGGCGGCGACCGGCCACGGTCTTGCGCTCACCGCGCTTGGTCCGCGCATTCGTCCGGGTGCGCTGGCCTCTCACAGGGAGTCCCATACGATGACGGCTACCCCGGTAGGCGCCTACATCCATCAGTCGGCGAATGTTCATGTTCACATCCCGCCGCAGATCGCCCTCTACCTTATAGTGCTTGTCCACTACCTCCCGAATGCGGTCAAGGTCCTGCTCCGGTAGGTCTTTCACCCGAGGGTTGCCAGTTACGCCAGCCTGCTCCAGCACCTTGATAGCCAAAACAGAGCCTATACCATAGATGCGGCACAAGGCCACCTCTACTCGTTTGTTATCGGGGATATCAATACCGGCTACACGCGCCATACAATCCTCCTGCCGTAAACTAGCCCTGCCGCTGCTTGTGCTTGGGGGTATCACACAAGATGCGCACTACACCGTGACGGCGAATCACCTTGCATTTATCGCAACGCTTTTTGACAGAAGCTCGCACTTTCATGTTGTTCGCTCTCAGTGTCATCCCAGGCAAATTCCCATCCAATAGGAACGAGGCGAAGAATCTCTTTACTTACGAGGTTCATTCGGTCGTCCACCTCAGACGGACTTCCTCAAGATGACATTAGATTGTTGCCGAGTGTTTTCTCTCGTCAGTTCCTACACTTGCACGGCCTATCGGAAGCGGAAGGTCACACGGCCCCGACTTAGATCGTAAGGAGAAAGTTCCACTAGCACACGATCCCCAGGCAAAACACGAATGAAATTCATACGCATCTTACCAGAAACATGGGCCAAGGCCTGATGACCGTTAGCCAGTTCCACTTTGAACACGGCGTTGGGCAGCGCCTCAACTACCGTGGCTTCCACTTCTATGGTTTCTTTTTTTGCCATACTCTCCTGGTTTCCACCACCGCTAACGATAATACATGAGGCTTTGCCTCATCTCCTGACCGCTCTTTTACCGGAAGGAAGAAGGAGTCATCCCTATTCTCCTTCAACTGCCGTCAGCACCCATGGTCCATTTTCCGTAATGGCTACCGTGTGCTCAAAATGGGCGGAGAGGCTGCCATCGGCGGTGACCACTGTCCAGCCATCGTCCAGTTGGCGAGTCTGCCAGGTACCCATGTTCAGCATAGGCTCAATGGCGATGACCATACCTACCCGCAACAGGGGCCCTTTGCCGGGCACACCTACATTGGGAACCGCAGGATCCTCGTGCAGGGCACGGCCAATGCCGTGACCCACGTACTCCCGCACGACGCCGTACCCCTGGGCCTCGGCAAACTGCTGCACTGCATACGAGATATCGCCCACTCGCCGTCCTGCCACAGCTTGCTTGATGCCCAATTCCAAGCTAAGGCGAGTGGCTTCAATGAGGCGATCCGTTTCTTGGGCTGCCTTGCCGGCAACGACCGTAACGGCGCTGTCTCCATGGAAGCCACCAACGATGGCTCCCACGTCAATGCTCACCACGTCTCCCTCTTTGATGACCCTGTCTCCCGGGATGCCGTGAACGATTTCGTTGTTAACAGACACGCAAATAGTAGCAGGGAATCCACGGTAGCCCTTGAAGGAAGGCTTACCACCCAGCCTCCGCATCTCTTTGGCGGCGATGGCATCCAGTTCCTTCGTCCTCATACCCGGCTGCAGGGCCCTCACCACCGCTTCGCGAGCGGAGGCAGTCACCCTGCCAGCTTCCCGCATGACCTTCAACTCCTGGGGAGACTTGATGGTGATGCCGTTGTTGCGGCCTTCAGTTGTAACGTAGAGTCCTTGCGTGCGCTCCATGAATTGCTATTGTAGCACCTTTTGCCGTTCTCGGCGAAATCCTCCCCAGAATGGCTATTGGCTACACCGCCTTCCCTATGGCCTTAACCAAGTCAGCGCCAACCTTCTCCACACCCTGCTCACCATTAATCTCCACCAGCTTTTTCTGTTTGGTGTAGTACTCGGCCAGAGTATTTACCTCCGGCCACTGCACCTGCAACCGCTTGCGCACCACTTCGGGCTGGTCGTCAGCACGCTGGTACAGTTCGCCGCTGCACTTGGGGCAACTCACCGCTCCGGCAGGCAGCAACTCTTTCTGGTAAGGGGTGCCGCAACTGCGACAACTGACGCGGCTGCTGAGCCGGCGAACCAGCTCAAGCTCGCTCACCTTGATGTACATCACCTTGTTGATGCCCTGTTCCCCTAGGCCCCTGTCCAGGGCCTGCGCCTGGGCAAGAGTACGGGGGAATCCATCCAGAATGAACCCTTTCTGGCACTCTTTTTGGCCAATGCGATCCAGCACCATACGGATGGTCACATCGTCGGGTACCAATTCTCCCTTGTCCATGTACCCCTTGGCCAGCTTGCCCAGATCCGTACTCTGGGAGAGGTGGTAGCGAAACATATCGCCAGAGGAGACAAAAGCTACACCCAGACGTTCCGAAAGCACCTGGGCCTGCGTACCTTTGCCCGCACCAGCAAGACCAAGAAAGATCAGACGCATGAAAACCTTACTTCAGAAATCCTTCGTAGTTACGCATCAGAAGCTGCGCCTCAAGTTGACGCAACGTGTCCAAAGCGACGCCCACCACGATGAGCACGCTGGCACTGCTGATCTGGATCGCACGGATATCGGTTATCAAAGTAGCGAAGTACGGGATGATAGCGACGAATCCTAAGAACAAAGCTCCGCCCCACGTGATGCGAATAATGATGCGGTTGATATAGTCTCCCGTGGGCTTCCCCGGCCGGATGCCCGGGATGAATCCCCCGTTCTTCTGTAAGTTCTCAGCAAGGTTCTGCTGCTGAAAGACGACCAGGGTGTAGAAGAAGGTAAAGATCACTACCAAGATGAAAACAAATATCCAATACGTCACCCCTTGGGGTGACAGGGTCGTGGTGAAGAAGTTGGCGATCCTGGCCCCGATAGATTCGCTGGTGGGGTCGGCGAAGTAGCTCGCGATGGTGCCTGGAAGAATCATGATGGAAAAAGCGAAGATCAGCGGAATCATGCCAGCAGAGTTGATCCGCAAAGGGAGGAAGGACGTGCCTGATTGACGGAACATACGCCCGCCGCGGAAGACGCTGCGGCCATATTGTACCGGCACACGGCGTTGCGCTTCTGTAAAGAGCACGATGAGGAAAATCATGGCGAAGCCAAGCAACACGAGAAGGAACAGGCCGCCCAAGTTGCTCCGTTCCAGGAACCCCTGGCCAACGAACTGGGGAAATTGGGCCACAATGCCTCCGAAGATAATAATGGACACACCATTCCCAATGCCCCGCTCGGTGATGAGCTCGCCGAGCCACACCAAGAACGCCGTACCGGCAGTCAGCGAGATGAGGATGGCGATGGTCTCCAAACTAAAGCCGCCAGCAAAGGGGGTGACAGTAAGACCCCCCAGACGCTGCATAAGGGATAGCTGGCCATACGCCTGAGCAACCGCAATGGGCACCATCAGATAGTGAGTGATCTGGTTGAGCTTCTGGCGTCCCGCCTCACCTTCTTTGCTCAAAGCTGACAACATCGGGATGACGGGTGTCATGATTTGGAGCACGATGGAGGCCGTGATGTAGGGGTACACACCTAGGGCCACGATGCTCAGAGTACGCAGCCCGCCGCCGCTGAAAAGGTCCAGGAAGCCCAGGAGTTGACTTTGGGCATCGCCTCGGTTGAAGAGTTGCTTAAGGGTCTCCGGGTCAATGTTGACCACGGGGACATGAGCCAACAAACGGAAGACTACCAGCATCCCTAAGGTAAAGAGAATACGCCCCCTTAGGTCAGGGGTACGGAAAGCGTCAATGACGGCCTGCAGCAATGCAGGCCGGCCAGGGTTCTGTGCCCTGGTAGCGGCCACACGCACGGCTACAACTCCTCCACGGCGCCGCCGGCAGCCTCAATGGCGGCGCGAGCAGCCTGAGAGAACCGGTGCGCCGCAACCGTCAAAGGCCTGTCTATGACGCCGCGGGCCAACACCTTGATCCTTTGAGAAGCGTCCTTGATAAGGCCGGCTGACTGCATCTCTGCAGGCGATACCCTAGAACCTTGGGCGAAAACGTCCAAACGGTCCAAATTGACTTCGGTGTACTCCACTCGGAAGTTGTTCGTGAAGCCACGCAGCATAGGCAGGCCCTTCTGCAGAGGCACCTGACCGCCTTCAAATCCTCGGCGGACACCACCACCGGAGCGGGCCTTCTGGCCCTTGAGGCCCCGCGTGGAATAACTGCCCATGCCGCTGCCATCGCCGCGCCCAACGCGGCGCTTGTCGTGCTTGGCGCCTGGATTTGGTTTCAGTTCGTGCGCTTTCACCATTGTTGTCCTATGCCTTCACCCTACCTCGGCCCTCTCCCCTGGGGAGAGGGCTTTCACCTTCCCATTTGAGCAGGAAAGCAGGAATAGGGGAAACTGACCTATTGTTGAATGCCTATGCTACGGGCAAACGCCCTACTGAACCTCTTCCACTTTGAGAAGATGCTGTACCTTATGCACCATCCCTCGTATGGAGGGGGTATCAAACCGCTCTACGGATTCGTGCAAACGGTGCAGCCCCAAGGCCTGGATCACTTTGTGCTGGGGCTGATGATAGCCGATGGTGCTTTTGATCCACGTGATGCGTAGCTTTGTTGCCATAGGCTGACGAACCTCTCCCCTCAGTCTCCCTCTCCCTTGGGAAAGGGGAAGGACAATCTTACGGACATCCCTACACCCCGTAACGTTACGTTGTTGTCTCCGGCAGCAGAGGCGCTGCTAAGGTGGAGGTACCCCCGACGGAAGGGGGATCCGCAACAGTGGCCTGCTTCTGTTGCCGCGGGGCCATGGGCTTCAAGTCCCGCAAGGCGGCCAGCGTAGCCCACACCACATTGATAGGGTTCTGGCTCTTGAAGGACTTGGCAACCACGTCTTTGACCCCCGCCAACTCCAATACGGCGCGCATGGAAGAGCCAGCAATGATACCTGTGCCCTGGGGCGCTGGCTTAATCATCACGTGGGCGGCCCCGAAACGCGCCTCCACTTGATGAGGAACCGTACTACCTTTCAAGGGGAAAGTCACCAGGGTTTTGGTAGCATAGGTCGTGCCTTTGCGCACCGCATCGGGGATCGCATCGGATTTACCGATTCCAGCCCCTACACGGCCCCTGCCGTCGCCCACCACCACTAGAGCGCGAAAGCTTAGATGACGCCCACCCTTCACCACCTTCGCAACACGGCTTATGTCTACTACCTTTTCTGTGGTAGCAGCTTGTTGTTCCAGATCTTCATCTGTCGCCCGAGGCAATAGATTCACCATTAGAAGTCCAGACCTCCCTTTCGGGCAGCGTCAGCTAGCGCCTTCACCCGGCCATGGTACCTGTTCCCGCCCCGATCAAAAACCACCTTTGTGACGCCAGCCTCCTTGGCCTTGCGGGCGATCTCGTCGCCCACCAGTTTGGCCTCGTCGGTCTTGGTGAGCTTCTTGCCCTCCTGGGCCACAGCCACCTTCAAGCTGGATGCGGCGGCCAGGGTGCGGCCCACGCTGTCGTCAATGACTTGAGCGTAGATTTCCTTGATGCTGCGGTAGACGCTGAGGCGAGGCCGCTGGGCCATTCCTTCCACGCTCTTGCGCACGCGGACATGCCGCGACCTACGCCGCTCCACTCGTGTATTCAACCGTGCCATTACCGTGCGCTCCTGCTGGCGCTCTTGCCAGCCTTCTTGCGGACTTGTTCACCCGCGTACCGAATACCTTTGCCAGTGTACACGTTGGGCGGTCTTACTGCACGAATAAGAGCTGCTGTCTGGCCCACCTTCTGCTTATCCGTACCCATGACACTAATGCGGGTGTTGGCCTCCACCGCAAAGCTGACCCCCTCCAGCGGTTCTATCTCCACCGGGTGAGTAAAACCCACCGCTAGGCTCAGCTTCTTACCCGTTTCTTGGGCACGGTAGCCAACACCCACCAACTCCAGGCCTTTCTGGAAGCCTTGAGTAACACCAGTCACCATGTTAGATATCAGGGTGCGGATCAGACCATGCAACGCCTTGACCTGCCTCTCGTCGGAGGAGCGGGACACGACGACTTTCCCGTCCAGCACTTGAATGGATAGGGCATCGCTGAAACTTTGAGTGAGCGTCCCTTTGGGTCCCGTGACGGTCACAACCTGATCTTGCACCGTCACGGTCACGCCTCGGGGGATAGGTATAGGCTGTTTACCAATTCGGGACATCGTTCACCTACCAGATATAGCACAGGAGCTCGCCGCCAACACCGCGGCGATAAGCTTCCCGTCCCGTCATGATGCCTTGGGACGTGGACAGCACAGAGATGCCGCGGCCTCCGTAGAAGCGGGGCAACTCCTTCTTGTCCACGTAGATACGCAGGCCCGGCTTGCTGATGCGACGCAACCCGCCAATGTGCGGCTGATTCTTCTCCGAGTACTTCAAGCGGATGCGCAGCAATTCCCAGTTACCTTCTTGGGCTGCTTGGTAATCGGCAATATATCCTTCCGATTTCAGCAGCTCAAGCACGGCGCGCTTTAGCTTGGAGGACGGCACCGACACCACATCCTTCCGCACGACCTGGGCGTTGCGGATGCGGGTCAACATATCTGCGATGGGGTCTGTCTGACTCATCTGCTCACCTACCAACTGGCCTTTCGCACGCCGGGGAGTTCCCCTCGCAGCGCCAAAGTCCTGAAGCATATCCTACATAGGCCAAAGTGACGAATGTAGGCCCGGGGCCGCCCGCATTGCTCGCACCGGTTGTGGTGCTGCACCGCGAACTTAGCCGGCTTCCTCCACTTTACGATTTTGGACTCTTTTGCCATTGCTTACCTCTAAGTCTCACACTCGGTTTTCTGCCTCACCCCTACGCCTTGGCAAAGGGCATACCCATAAGTTCCAGCAGGCGGAAAGCCTCGCGGTCGCTCTTAGCCGACGTCACGATGGTGATCTGAAATCCACGGATGCGGTCAATTTTGCTGTAATCAATCTCTGGGAAGATCACCTGCTCCCGAATGCTCAGGGTATAGCTGCCCCGCCCGTCAAAAGCCGTGCGGGACACCCCCCGAAAATCGCGGATACGAGGCAGGGCCGCGTTCAACAGGCGATCCATAAACTCGTACATGCGCCGGGAACGCAACGTCACCATTGCCCCTATGCGCATGCCTTCGCGCACCTTGAACGTAGCGATTGATTTCTTCGCCTTTGTCACCACGGGTTTTTGACCGGCCACCGTCGCCAGCATCTGCGTGGCGATGTCAATCACATTTGCGTTGGTGAGAGCCTCACCCAGGCCGACATTCAGCACTACCTTCTTCAGGCGAGGCGCCTGCAAAGGCACCTGGTATTGGAAATCCGCCATGAGCTTGGGCGCAATCTCCTCCCGGTAGCGCTTGAGCAAGCGAGGCGTGACAGGAACTTCTGGGCCTCTCGGCTGCTGAGCAGCCGGGGCCTCCCCGCGCACAACACTGCCTCCACCCTGTCGGCCGCCGCCCTGTGCGCGTTGCTGCCCGCCCTGGCGACCCTGCCCCTGCGACTGGCGGGGCTGCCCTTCACCCTGAGGTTGGCCGCCCTGCTGCTGACGTGGCTGGCGTGGCTGCCGAGGCTGGGGGGGCTGGCTCTCAC
>ORJL010047536.1_pt1 | contig 12434 bp, 7 predicted proteins | sample 1779941 | NCBI WGS metagenome assembly ORJL01 (sample SAMEA104232317, study PRJEB22302) | groundwater metagenome | biome: forest; feature: aquifer; material: groundwater | place: USA | collected 2011-08-07 | depth 5.8 m
GAAGTTGCCCAGGCTGTAGAAAATGGCCTTCCCTTTGTATGACTCGATGCCTTTGATAATCCCGGCATGGTGTCCGAGGACGAGGTCGGCGCCGGCATCGATAGCCCTGTGTCCGACCGCAGGCTGGTAGGTGGCGAGCACTACGGGCTGGTGTATTCCCCAGTGCTGGGAAACCACCAGGATGTCCACGTCCTTTCTCAGCTTACGTATGTCTTCTTCCATGGCACGGATGTCTTCTTCCAGGGGGACGGTGACGACCCTGGGAAGATTTCCTGGCTGATAGTCCTGTATCTCGAAGTAGGTAGATACCCTGATGGGCGTGCAGCCGGGCTTCGCTTCCCTTGCCTCGTACTCGACGTCCATAACGGAGCAGTAGGCCAGGAATCCCACCTTGATGCCGTTCTTCTCGATGATCGCCGGCTTTCTGGCTTCGGCAATGTCTTTCCCGGCCCCGATAACCTGAATATTGTTCTTGCGCAGGACATCGAGGGTCTCCAGCAACGCCTCGGGGCCATAGTCGAAGCAATTGTTGGACGCGTGCGAGACCACATTGAAACCGGCAGAAACCAGAGACTTGACGTTGTCCGGATGGTGCCGCCCGTACCAGCTTGTGTGGTCCCGGTACTGAAAGCAGCCTTTAGTGGAAAGATTGCGTTCCATGTGGCAAAAGCGCACATCTGCCTCTTTTATCTTCTTGGCGACCATGGCGAAGATGGACTCGGGCGCTTCGCCATATTCCACGCGCCTGGGGCCGGCGTCGCCTGCCGCGTGTATTACGATGGTGTCCTTTGAACTTGCCTGGCTACTCAATGTTTCTCCTTCTGACGGTCATCGAACGGCTAAAGAATGGCGGAGTGGCCTTAGTCCCAGGCCTTTTCAGCAGCGGCATTGCCTCCCGCTATCTGCCCAAAAACGAAGCACTCCGTGAGGTTGCCGGACCCCTGATAAATGAAGCCCCAGATCGAGCCCATTTCACCGGCCGAGTATAGTCTGGGAATGGGTGTGCCATCGGGGTCCAGTACTCTTGCCTCACCGTCCCGGCGGGGACCGCCCTGGGTGTTGCACAGGCAAGGCCAAAGCTCAATAGCGTAATATGGTGGCGTGTCGATGGGGACGAGGGTGTCTTTGGCCCTGTCAAAATCGGCGTCTTTTCCGGCTTTGCAGTACCCGTTGTATTTCGAAAGGCAGCTTTCGAGAGCCGATTCGTCTATCTTGATCTTTCGAGCCAACTCGGCAATGCTCCCGGCTTTGATCACCCACCCCTTTTTGACCTCTACGGAACTATCGGCGCTCCACTTGTACAGGGTTTTGTTGAACCCGCTATTGCCTTCGAACAGGGGAGCCCTTTTCCTGCCTATTTCATCAAAGACGGCATAGACTGGTATGTAAGGATAAGAAAAGCGGTCGGTATGGAACTCGCTGACACGGGTGGTGAGTTCGTGGTCCTCGAGGCCGGTTTCATTCAGGAACCGCTTGCCGTCACGACTAACGAAAATGAACCTCTCGGTGACGAAGCTGATACAGAACGCGGTGTCGTACTCCGGCGTCTTGAAGCCGAGGGCAGAGGAATTTCCCGGCATGTGCCACAGCGCGGCCCCAACTTTTTGGGCCATTTTGATGCCGTCCCCGGTGTTCTGCGGAACGCCAAAGTCATAAACCGGGCGGCAAGGCAGGAAGTTCTTCTTCATCTCTTCATCCCGTCCGAAGCCGCCGGTGGTGAGGATGACGGCCTTTCTGGCCTTTACGAAGATAGTTTGGCCCTCTCTGCGGGCCCTGACGCCGATCACTTCTCCACCCTGGTTGAGAAGCAGCTCTTCGGCGGGGGTGTTGGTCATGATCTTTATAGGCCTCTTCTCCACGGTACCGGCGAGCCACTTCCACAACCGGTATCCCTCTTCCTCGTTGGCAGGTTCTTTGACCTTGAGTTTGACCATGAACTCCGAGCCGGGAAGCCAGGGAAAACTTGCCTTTGGAAGCGGGCCGGCTACGTAAGCGACCTTTGACGGCTTAAAGACCAGGACTTCGCCGCCGACGCTCTTTATCCAGTCGGCGTTCTCCATGGACTTCTTGATGAACTTTCTGATTATCTCGGGCTCAGTCAGTCCGCCGCAGAGTGTGTCCATGTATTCGGCGAACCGCATGTCGGTGGGCGCCAGCATTCCGCCGCCGGATATCCGGGTGTTTCCTCCGCCGGCTGCCGTCTTTTCTAGGATCACGACCGAAGAGCCCTTGTCGAAGGCTTCGATGGCTGCCACCGCGCCGGCTCCTCCGTAGCCCACCACTACTACGTCGGTCTCCACGTCCCATTTCTCAGGCACGTTACAATGCACTTGTTGTCTCCTTATTATCAGGCCAGCAGCCGGACGATGTCGCCCATGTCGCTAACGTGTTCCAGGTCCAGGACCATGTCGGTCAGATTCTTGAGGTCCTTTTTGTTCAATGGTTTAACGGCGTAAGAAGCACAATCCGTGAACTTCGAGATGAGGCGTTCCCTGGGCATTGGATTCTTGGGGCTGCCGTAGGGTACATCTACCCTCTTCGAGTAGACCTTGCCATCTTTCGTCTTTATCTCGGTTATGCCGGGAACGAAGGTGTTCTTGACAGTGTTGAATTCCGGATATACCTTGACGGTGACCTTTTGGGCCACCTCGAGGACGGCCGGGTTCACTATTGCCTCGGGCCCGTAGTCCCGGAGGCCGACCCCGCGCTTTACCACGGCAGTGGCCACGGCGTATGGCAGGCTGAACTGGGCGTCGACGACGTTGGTGGGCCGGCGTTTTCTGTCAACGGGCTCGGCGAGGACTTTGGCCGCGGTTTCGCTCTTGAGTACCGTAATGCTTTCTATGTCCCCGGGTTGCAGATTGTGTTCGCCTACGATTTCCAGTGTAGCATCGATGGCGGCATGGGTGCCCCGGGGGGAGGGATACGGCTTGAACATGAGGTTGCTCACTTCAAACTTCTTGCCCAGGTCGGCGGTTATCACGGCAGGGTCGTACTTGCCCTGATGGTAAACCTTGTATAGTCCGAACTCTCCCTCCAGGCTGTTCGTTGCCCCGGTGATGCCTTTCTGCGCCAGCAGCGCGGAAAGGATGCCGGCCATGGAAGCAAAGCCGACTTCCAGACGTTTTGTCAGGGCGGCATCGTCGACGGCCTGGCGGTTGCCCGATGCCTGGGAATAGGCAATGCCGAGGGCGTTCTGAATCTGATCCGCGTTTAACCCCAGCAGCTTGCCGGCGGAGGCCGCCGTTCCAAAAACTCCGTAAAGGCTGGTGGGATGCCAGTTTCGAGGTAATTTGGGGGTCGCCAGAGATATTCTGAAAGCCATGTCCATGCCCAGAATGACGGCCGTGATGAACGCCTTTCCGTCCACCTTGCCGAGTCGCTCGGCGACTGCCAGTGTGGCAGGGACATGGGTTGCGCCGCCGTGGGTCATGGCCTTCTCGTTGGAGTCGTCGTAGTCCAGCGAGTGGGCCATGGTACAATTGGCGAAGGCCGCCATCCAGGAAGGCACCTTGCCGCCAAAACCGATTATGGTGCTTTCAGGTTTCCCTCCGCCCTCTTTAACAAACTCGACGACGCCACGGCAGCCATGGTCCAGAGTGGCCGCGGCTATGGCGTTGCCCAGCGTGTCCAGGACGGACATCTTGGCGACGTTGACGACGTCGGCAGGAATATCTTCGAACTTGATGTTCGCTACGTTGTGGGCAAGAGCATTGGCTGCATCCATTTGGTTAGCTCCTCAAGTATCGTGGCTATTTCAACCTTATGAGGCCGACAATCTTGAACAGGTCGCCTACCACCCCGTAGTGGGCCACCTGGAATATCGGCGCGCTTTTGTCCTTGTTGATGGCGATGATTAGCTGTGAGTCCACCATGCCAGCCACGTGCTGGCTGGCCCCCGAGATGCCACAGGCAATATACACTTTCGGCTTGACCGTCTTGCCGGACATCCCTACCAGGCGTTCCGCCGCCACCCATCCGAAATCGGCTACCGGTCGGCTGCACGCCACCACTCCTCCGATGGCATTGGCCAGATCTTCCGCCATTTGAACGCTGGCCTTGCCACCGATGCCGCGGCCTACCGCTACTACGATATCGGCCTTGGAGATATCAACCCCGCAGACGGCGGCCTCGACGGTACCGATGACCTTCGTCCGAAGGGAACTCTCATCGATCTGCACCGGGACGGGCGTGATGGCGGCGATCTTGCCGGAAGGGGTCTTCCGAATCAGTTTGCCCTTTTGCAGGCTGACCATGTATGGGGTTGGTCCCTGTAACTCCAGTTTGGCATGCGCCACGCCCGCGAAGACGGGACGAGTCACCGTGAATGCGCCATCGGACAGGTCCGCTTCAACACAGTTGCTGGCCAGGACAATTCCCAGCCTGGTGGCGATGGCGGGGCCGATCTCCATGCCCAGGAACGTGTGGCCGATGAGGAAAAGCCCCGGCTTGACGTTCCTGATCACATCGCTCACCACGTTGCGGTATACCTCCGGGTTGTAGGGCTCCAGCAGAGGGTGGTCGGCTACCAGCACCGCGTCGGCGGCTTCCCGGGCCAGAATTTGAGCCGGCGCCTCCAGGTTCTTCCCCAGCAGGAGGACTCTTAGCTGCCCTCCCGATTTGTCAGCCAGTTCCCGGCCCTTGTTCAGTAGCTGGAACGTTATACTGTCGAACTCGCCGTTTCTGTGCTCGGCCAGCACCAAGACGTCGCCATGAATGCTCATCTCAACGCCTCCTTGATCTTCTCGACGAGCACCCGCGCCATGTCGGACGGCTCCCCTTCCATGATTTCGGCTCCGGCCCGTTTGGGAGGAGGAGCGACGCCGAGTATCTTGAATCTCCTGGCGTCTTTCAGGTCTTTGTCGCTGATCTTGAGGGCGTCCAGCGTCATGGCTTCCACCGGCTTCTTGCGGGCCTCGGTGAGCATCCTGAAAGATATCGAGTTGAGAGGCACTATTCCCGATTGTATGGCGAGTACCGCGGGAAGCGACATTTCCAGTATCTGCTTGAGGCCGCCCCCGAGCTCTTTGATGACGCGAACGGTTCCGGGACCTTCCCCGGCTTTCACTTCGACGACGCCGTAGGCGAACGGGGCGCCCAGCCTTTCGGCTAACGACCCTCCAACCTGTGCCGCCATGTTGTCGGCGGACTCCATGCCGGTGAACACGAGGTCACACCCCACCATTTTGACGGCCGCCGCCAGCACCGTGGATATCCCGGTGGAGTCGGAAACGTCGGCGCTGATCCGGATGGCCTTATCGGCTCCTTTGGCGAGTCCGGCGTACAGCGCCTGTTGCGCGGATACGGTCCCGATGGTCATGACGGTGACTGAACCGCCGACGGACTTCCTCAGAGCCAGGGCCGCCTCGAGGGCATAGTCATCGGCTTCGTTGATGATGATGGAGCCGCTTTCGTAGTCTATCTTGTCCTGGGTCTTGGCCACCTGGTACCGGGTGACAAATCCCGGCACGGCCTTGAGACATACGATTATCTTCATATCAATTGCTCGCGGCGTTGGCGCCGGCTATTTTTCCGAACACTGCTCCCAGGGCGACGCCGCCGCCGCCGGTGTAGGTCTTATGCCAGATGCCGCCAATCATTTCGCCGGTGGTATAGAGTCCGGGTATGATTTCGCCTTCCCTGTCGAGCACCTCGGCCCTGCTGTTGATCTTGAGGCCGCCGAAAGTGTAGGTGATCCCTGGTCCGAGGGCATAGGCCAGAAACGGCGGCTTGTCGATCTTCTGCGCCCAGTTGGACTTGGGCGGTGTGATCCCGACGGTGCACCGGCCGTCCTTTATAGAGAAGTCCAGCGGTATATGCTCCTGCACCGCGGCGTTGAACTCTTTGATGGTCGCGGGCAGCGCCGGCATGCTCAATTGCTCAGCCAGTTCTTCGATGGAGTTGGCCGTCACCGGGGTCCCGTTGGGGTATCCTTCGGTGAGAAGGTGTGCCACCTTGTTGTCAAATATCTGCCAGGCCATTCCCTGCGGCTGCGCCAGGAGAGGCGCACCGTACATGGAGTAGATGAACGTCTTGAAGTCCAATCCTTCGTCGAGAAACCGCTGTCCGTTCACGTTCACTTCGACGGCCAGATGGTAGTGGTCCCGCTTGTCGTCAATGCCGCCTATGTCCTGCCCTTCGGGGACTCTGGATTTCTCATAGTCGACGGCGGAGCAGTGGCGTCCCGACCAGTGCCCGGCGGGCTGTGCCCCGATCTCCAGGGCCATCCTCAACCCGTCCCCGGTGTTGAACCGGGTGCCCCTCGGTCTGACGAGGTCCCAGCCGGGGCCGAGGTACCTGGCCCGCCATTCGCGGTTGGACTCGAAGCCGCCGCAGGCCAGGACGACGGCCTTGCTGCGAATGTCTTTGAAACCGTCCTTGTCTTTGGCGGTGACGCCGCACACGGCGCCTTTGGAATCACACAGGAGCTTCACGCCCTTGGTCTCGTACAGGATATGCACGCCCTTCTTTTCAGCGATGGCGAAAAGGGCGTCAGCCAGGCCTTTACCACCGCCCCTGGCGCGAATCACGCCGTGCTGCGGCCTCCACTTGAGCTTGGCGCCGTCCCGGACGGTGGAAGCGGTAATCAGCTCAAACTTGAGCCCCTGGTCTTTCAGCCACCTGATGGTAGGATTCGACTGTGTGACCAGCACCTCGGCCAGTATGGGGTCGGCCCGTTCCTCGGTGACCTCCATTATCTTGTTGTACCAGGCATCCACGGGATTTTCCGGCACGACCATGCACTCGACCTCTTCCGGGGAGAGGTCCGGCAGGAATTCCAGTATCTCGGAAAGCCCTTTGTGGCAGAACTGCATTCCTCCCCCGGTGAAGCGGCAGTTCCCGCTCCTCAGCTCCTTGGGTGACTTTTCGAGGACCAGGACAGTGGCTCCTTCATTGCGCGCCGATATGGCGGCGGTGAGCGCCGCGCTGCCGGCGCCTACCACAATGACATCGTAGTCCCGAGACTCTTTCAAATTCTAGCCTCCTTAGCGAATCCTGGAAGTCTGATGGGAATCACAACTTGATGGATGCCATGAAGAGTAGTGCTATTTACTTATCTGCCTACCATGGACCCGAATATCTCCTTGGCCAGGGTGGCCGCGGCAGCCTGCTGCAACTGGAAGTCCTCGGTTTCCGCGTTCACGTACTTAGCTCCTGCCTGGCGCAGTCCATCCTGGGCCAGGAAGTCAGTGGGCACGTCAAGCCTGGCGCTTTGCATGGCATTGAGGCGGGCCAGCACCGTGTTGGCATCTTTGGTCAGATACCAGTTCATGAACACCTTGGCGGCGTTAGGATGGGGGGCGTTCTTGAGGAGGGAAGTGGCCATGGCGCCCCCGGCGAGCATGACGCCCTCTTGAGGCACGATCTTCTTCAACGGGGCCCCGGCTGACACCATTTCGGCGATGACGTCGGTCCTGTTGACAATGTAGATAGGATATTTGCCGTGGGCCAGCCACTGGGCGCCGAGCCCCTCGTCGTCCACAATGTTGAGACCATTGGCGGCCAGTTTCTTCCAGAAGTCAGGTCCCATAATGGTCAGGGTCTCGCTGAACGCCCTCGGGTACAACAGGGGGTTGGAGAGAATGATGTTGTTCTTGAATCGAGGAGCCAGCAAGTCATTGTAGGACTTCAACTCCTCAGGTTTCACCAACTCGGTGTTGACGGCGATTCTCAAGCTGGGAGCAAGAAGCGGGTTGAGGGTAAGGGCTTTGTCGTTGTCCACCCACGGCAGTTGGCCGCCGAACCAGGCTTTTGTATCCAGGACCTCGGGCAAAACCAGCAACGGCTTTATCGGGTCGAAGACGCCGGCCGGCTTGAGAGTGGTCATCTGAACTGAAATGGCGCCGTTGACCAGGTCAACGAGGTACAGCCCGGCGCGTCGCTCCTGCATGATTTTGGTTGGAACCTCCTGGGATTTCAGGGAGGTCCACTCTATCTCAATTCCATATTTGTCCTTGAAGGCTTTGCTGACTTGCTGCCGGAGGTCGGCGGCGGCGGGGGAATATATGCTGAGGGTGCCTTCCTTCCTGGCTTCTGCCAGAGTCTTATTCCAGTCTTGTTCCCAGGCGGCCTGCTGGGCGGTTGGCTGGGCGGTTGGCGCAGTTGTCGCGGGCGCGGTCGTCTGCGCGGGGGCGCAGGCGAAGATAGCGAGGACGGAAAGCATGAGCGCTATCAAAGTGAGGTTGCGGATGGTCTTGCCGGTCGTCATTTTGTCTCCTTTGTACTTTCTATTAATTGGTCTAAACGCTGGATTCAGGGCGGTAACTGCCAGGGACTGCTGATTTCATACGGTTTCTTTGCCTAGGCGAGCAGCCGCATGATGGCGCTGACATCATCAACGGCTTCCAGTTTGATGATCATGCCAACTACTTTGTCGAGAGTTTGGGCGCTCAACGGCTTGATGTTGTTGGAGGCGCACTCCATGAACTTCTGTATGAGGTTCTCTTCGGGAATCGGGTGGTCCGGATTGCCGTAGGGTTCGTTCACCCGCCTGGTGTAAACCTTTCCGGATTTGGTCTTTATCTCCGTTATGCCCGGATGGAAATTGGTGGCGCCGAATTCGGGGAAAAACTGGACGTTTACCTTCCGGGCGATCTCCAGAACGGCCGGGTCTTTCAGGGCCTCGGGCAGGAAATCCTTCAGGCCGACGCGTCTCTTGACCACGGCGGTGGCCACGGTAAAGGGGATGTTGAATTGGGCGTCGACGACGTTTTCAGGGTTTCTCTTCCGTTCGATCGGTTCGCTCAGGACCTTTACTCCCACCTGGCTCTTGAAGACGGTGATGCTCTCGATATCCGAGGGCAGAATATTGTGTTCCTTGACCAGTTCCAGGGTGGCGTCGATGGAAGCGTGGGTGCCGCGGGGCGAGGGATATGGTTTGAAGCTGAGGTTGCTGACTTCGAACTTCTTGCCCAGGTCGGCGGTGAGGGCCGCCGGGTCGTACTTGCCTTGATGATAGACCTTGAACAGGCCGAATTCCCCTTCCAGGCTGTTGGTGGCCCCGGTAATGCCTTTCTGGGCCAGGAGGGCGGAGAGAACGCCGCCTTTGGAGGCAAAGCCGGCCTGAACACGCTTGGTCAGGGACCCATCGGTGGATGCCTGGGTGTTGCCGGCCGCCTGGGAATAGGCGATGCCGAGGGCGTTCTGGATGCCTGTCTCGTTCAGGCCGATTATCTTGCCGGCGGCGGCTGCCGCGCCGAAAAATCCGTAAACAGTAGTGGGGTGCCAGCTTCTTACCCTGGGGGCTGCCACCGACAACCGGCAGCCGAGATCGATGCCGGCAACCACCGCGGTGAGGAACTGTTTTCCGTTAACTTTCCCGACCCGTTCGGCCACCGCGAAGGCGGCCGGAAGAACGGTGACGCCGGAATGTATTTGCGCCGTCAGGTGGCACTCATCGTACTCCAGCGCATGGGCCAGGGTACCGTTGGCCAGGGCGGCCATCCAGGAAGGCACCTTGCCGCCGAAGCCCAGGATGGTGCTCTCCGCTTTGCCGGCGCCTTCCATGACCAGGTCCACCACTTCACGGCAGCCGGGGGCCAGGGTAGTCGCCGCCAGGGCGGTGCCCAGAGTGTCCAGAACGTCCATCTTGGCGACCTTCACTACGTCGGAAGGAATGTCCTCGAACCTGAGGCTTGCCACGTTATGGGAAAGGGCGAAAGATGCATCCATTGCGGTATCTCCTGATTATTTCGTTTTGTCTATTGCTCTGGTGGCGGGCTAGAAGAGCCACATGGCGGCAGTCACAACTTCAGAGACTACTAGACTCTAAGCCTTTGGCAAGGGAGGGTCAATGATTTGGGTCAATCAAACTGCTCGCGGCAGCTTGTTAGCCACGGTTGGCGAAGGCCCGAGCGCCTGCCAACCGGGATATTGCCATGTCACATTTGTTTGACCAGCCACCCTAACTTAGCAAACTATAAGAACATGCCACCATTGTATAGGGGAGCGGTGTTCATGTCAAAGCATGCTGGTCTGGGCAATTGGCTGCTGGACAGCCGGAATCTGGTTCGTGGTGGCCAATAGGACTTCTGACGGCCGTTCCGAATGTCCCTCCGAAATGGGCTCGAAGGAGTCCCTGGTTGACCGCTGGTTGTAGCTCTCGGCACAGACCCTGTGTCACGCTGGGCATAGGTTGATGGTCAATTCGTATATCGGCCCTGGTTCAACTCTCCCTGGTTTCTCCATTCGGCAACGCCGGCGACTTTCCTTTTGCATATTTCGTTAGAATGTTGGTTGGTGAGCGCTGAAAGGTTGGAAATGGCACTACTGCAGCGTACTTTCGGGGGATGCCGAGGATATTCTGTCCCCTATCAGGGCATCTTATTCAGAGTCCCGGGATGTCCTGTCTGATCTTACCAACGGTGACTCGACCTGCCGCTGCCGGGCTTCGCGGAGCAGGTCAGGCATTGGATGACTTTAGCCTTTCAATGCCATCGAGGACCTTCTCTTTAGACATAGGCAAATCATGAATGCGGACACCAGTGGCGTTGTAGATGGCGTTGGCGATTGCCGGCGCTGTGGCTACCAGCGGCAATTCCCCAACTCCCTTGGCCCCATACGGGCCTTCGCGTTGTGGAACCTCCACTATGATCGCCTTACTCTCGGCAGGTCCAGGCAGATCCAAAGATCGCGGCAGCTTGTAGTCGCGGTAATTGGTGTTGGTTACCACACCTCTGTCGTCGAACAGGACTTCCTCGTACAGTGCCGATCCAATTCCCATCCCGTTTCCACCTTCGATTTGCCCCTCCACTATCTGGGGATTAACGGCCTTTCCCACATCACAGGCGACGGCAGTCCTCAGTATTCTCACCTCACCTGTTTCCTCGTTGACTTCCAACTCGACGGCGTTAGCGATGTACGAGTGATCAAAACACGACCTCGGGCTCTGGCCGGTCTCGGGGTCTTCCGGGACCCAGGGGCCCGTATATGAACCCCTCCCAATGACTTCTCCACCTTCCAGCGGTGTTCCTAATGGGGTGAAAAGCTCTCCAATCCTGATTGTCTTCTCGGGGGCTTCCTTGACATAGATTGTGCCATTAGCGGTATCGAGATCAAAGGCGCCCAGTCTCGCAGAGGCCATCTTAAAAAGCTGCCGTTTCGCATCCCGGCAGGCTGCCATAAGGGCATTGCCCACATGACTTACAGATCTGCTGGACACTGTCCCAAAATCGTACGGGCAGACTGCGGTGTCGCCACTCACCAGCTTGACACGATCCAGCGTGATTCCGAACTCCTCGGCAGCGATCTGGGCGAGGGCCGTCTTAATCCCTTGTCCCATCTCAGTGGCGCTGTGCCGGACTTCGATCGTGCCATCCTGCCAGACCTTCACTATGACAACCGAGGTCGATCCCGGCGTGGTGGGTTTGCTGCCGATGGCAATTCCTCTGCCGCGCTTCCATGGACCCGTGCCGCTGGCGAGGCTAGAACCCCAGTCGATCCAACGAACCGCCTCTTCCAGGCATTCTTTCACCCCGATGCTGCTGGCGGGAGTTCCGCTGGCATCCGTCTCTCCATTGTACAAGATATTCCTTCTCCTGATTTCTACTGGGTCCAATTTCAGCTTTGCAGCCAGGATATCCATTTGCTGCTCAATCGCCCACTCGATTTCCGGGCAACCGAAGCCGCGAAGTGCCCCGGTCAAGGGAAGATTGGTGTAGACGCCAAAAGAGTCGATCTTGAGATTCGGGAGACGGTATATCCCGGTTGCTCCTCCAGGAGCCTTGCGTGTAACCAGTACCCCCTTGTCGCTGTAGATCCCGATAGCCAAAATGGCTGTGATTTCTCTGGCGGTCAAGGTGCCGTCCTTCTTAGCTCCATCCTTTATGTGTATCGTGAAAGGTATACGGTGTCCTCCGAAAACAGACATTTCTTCTCGTGTGAAGAATAGGCTCACAGGTCGGCCGGTTCTCTGCGCCAGCAAGGCAACTATGGGTTCGGCCCTTACGCCGGTCTTGCCCCCGAATCCACCTCCAATATAAGTCGAGATTATCCTGACTTTGGATGGAGAAAGATCAAAAGCCTTGGTAAGCATTCCCTTGAGCTCGTAAAGCATCTGGTTGGTGGTTATGACGTTCAGGCCGGTCTCAGGGTCGAACCAGGCGATGGCGCCATGCGGCTCGAGGGGCGAATGTTGCATCCTGGCTGTGGTGAACTTGTTCTCGACAACGACATCAGCCTGTTCGAACCCGCGAGCGACGTCTCCTTTCCGGATCCTGTAGAACTGGCAGACGTTGGGCCTGTCGGGGACCAGATTGACCGGCAAAGCTCCCAGAACCCGGTACCGGGGCAGGTCTGCATGAACCGTGGCGACGGGGGTGTGGTCGAATGCTTCTTCAGCATCGAAGACGGGCGGCAGCACCTCATAGTCAACTTCGATGAGGTGTATCGCTTTTTCGGCAATTTCCGCAGTGTCGGCGGCTACGGCTGCGACC
>ORJL011621955.1_pt1 | contig 12432 bp, 11 predicted proteins | sample 1779941 | NCBI WGS metagenome assembly ORJL01 (sample SAMEA104232317, study PRJEB22302) | groundwater metagenome | biome: forest; feature: aquifer; material: groundwater | place: USA | collected 2011-08-07 | depth 5.8 m
AGCGGCACGTCGAGGACTCCGTCGCGAAAATCGTCGCGGATCTTCGCTGGCTCGGACTGCTGTGGGACGAGGGTCCGTTCGTCGATGGCCCCTACGGTCCGTACCACCAGAGTCAGCGGGTCGACATCTACCAGCGGCACATCGATCAACTCCTCCGCGAGGGGAAAGCCTATTTCGCCCTGGAAACGCCGGAAGAGCTGGCCGCCATGCGTGAATCCGCAAAACGCGACAAGCGAAACGTCACGTATGTCCGCCCCAATCCCACGCCGACGGTGGAGGAAGGTCTCGCCGCGAAAGCAAGCGGGAAATTGGTGGTCGTACGGCTGAAGATGCCGGGGACGGACATCACCGTCGTCGACGACATCCTCGGTGAAGTAACCGTCCGCGCCGATCAACTCGAGGACTTCGTGATCCTCAAGAGCGACGGATTCCCGACATACCATTTCGCCTGCGTCGTCGACGACGAACTGATGAAAATCACGCACGTGCTCCGGGCGCAGGAGCACTTGATGAACACGCCGAAGCACATCGCCTTGCAACGGGCGATGGGCTTCCGCACGCCGCGCTATGGTCACATGCCGCTCATCTTCAACATCGATGGAACCAAGATGAGCAAGCGTGACAAGGAAAAGGCGATCGCCAAGGGACAGAAACCGCCGGAGATCGACGTACACGACTTCCGCGCGTCGGGATACTTGCCCGAGGCGCTCTTGAATTTCATCGCCCTGCTCGGCTGGTCGGCGGGTGACGATCGAGAAACGTTCACGCTCGACGAACTCACCAAGGCGTTCAGCGTCGAGCGCATCGGAAAAACCAACGCCCGCTTCGACCGCGAGAAACTCCTCGCCTTCAACACGCAGTGGGTCGCGCGAGTTTCGCCGGAACGCCTGCTCAACGCCTTCAAGGATTTCCTCTCCGTGAACGGGAAGGCGAATTCCCTCTCGAACGACGAGACCCTGTCACGGATCCTGCGGGTGTGCGCCGGCTTCCGGACCTTCGCCGACGTCATGACCAAGGCCGGATTCATGTTCGTAACGGACGACGGCTACGACTTCGACGCCAAAGCCGTGCAGAAGGTGCTCGCCAAGAACGACGGCGAGGGGTTCGAGATGCTGGCCTCGGTGGGCGCGAAGTTGCAAGAGCAAGAAGCATGGTCGACCCTGGACCTCGACGGCACGTTCAAAGGATTCAGCGAGGAGTCTGGCGTCCCAATGGGCGCGGTCGCACAGCCGGTCCGCGTCGCGGTGAGTGGGTCAACGGTCAGCCCCTCGATCGGCGAGACGCTCTCGCTACTCGGCAAAGAGCGTACGCTCGCCAGAATTCACCGCTGCCTTTCGCATCGGACCTAGAATGGTTTCGGCGATGGGCGTATCCAACATTCGACCAAGGCTCGCCGCGCGCGTATCTTGTTCCGACCATGGCCGCAAGTGAGCAATTCTCGGTGGATCGTGCAAAGCAGCTACGTGAAGGTGTGAGGCGAGCCTACTCGGCCGCGGCTGAGCAACCCACCGGCGAGCACCCGTTCCCGGTTGGTCGAGCGTTTGCGGCGAGCGTCGGCTACCCCGCTGACCTTCTCTCGACCCTGCCCCCGGTCGCCGTCGACTCCTTCGCCGGCGTTTCCAATGTGTCGCTCTGGGCCGACATTCGGCCGGGAGACTCCGTTCTCGACCTCGGGTGCGGTGCGGGATTGGATTCCTTGATCGCGGCGCGGCGCGCCGGCGAAACCGGCAAAGTCACGGGTGTCGACTTCAGCACCCCCATGTTGGAACGGGCCCGTCGCGCGGCGCAAGAAGGCGGTACACTTCACGCCGAGTTCGTGCAGTCCGACGCCGAGAAGCTCCCGGTGCCCGATGAGTCCATCGACCTGGCGATCGTGAACGGCATTTTCAACCTGAACCCGGCGCGAACCGCGATCTTCACGGAGTTGGCACGAGTGATACGGTCGGGCGGTTCGCTCGCCGTCGCTGAACTCATCCTGCGCGAGCCGCTACCACCCGAGGTCGTTGCCAGCGACGCCAGTTGGCTCGCGTGAATCGCCGGAGCCAAGGAGGGCGGAGCCTTTCTCGAAGAACTCCGAGCAGCTGGGTTCCGCGAAGCCAAGATCCTCCGCACGATGCGCAACGCCCGGACCCAGAACCCTTGGGTGATCGCAGCCGAAGTCGTTGCGAAACGCTGACACAACTCGCGGACGGCCCGGTTTCGACGGACCGACGCTACTCGTCATCGTCGTCAAACTCGTCGTCCGCGCCGACCTCCTCGACAATCACCGCTGGCCCGAAGGCGATCAGATAACCCTCCAACATGCGCAGCGCCTTGGCGCGAGGTTCGTCCGCCTCGAGCTCGGCGATCTCGGAGAGATCGAGCGGCGTGGCAAAATAGAAGTACGTTCCCGCGTCGCGGAAGTGCTCGACGGGCGGGTTCTTCCAGTCCAGACCGGCCTCGTCGAACCCAAGCTCGACGAATTCCACCATTGAGTCCCCGGAAGACTCGATCAGCTCCTCCAGCTCCTCGCTCTTCCAGCGGTCGTCCGTCAGGATGCCGATGCGCAACTGCGGAATGAAAGGGCGGACGCCGAGCTCCAGCCAGAAGTTCGGACCGACCTCGAAGCGCGTCGCCAGGATCGAATCGTCGTCCCGATCGTGTCGCACGGGCGCACCGTAGCGGTCGTCCTGCGCCAGGGCGTCCTCCATGTACGTGCGAAAATGGTCAATTCGGTCGCGGTCGAGTTCGGTCAGGGGCATAGGGTTCACCTGAAAATTCGTTGCGTCCACGGACACGCTTCAGAAAAACGGGGGCGGTGCCCACTCAATACTATGATCGGTCGACGTCTTCATGCGGGAGCAAGACCGAGAGCACCGCCAACAACGGCGGAAGCTCCTCATGCACCACAATCCCAGACCAGATCGTAGTCGACCTCCATGTAGTCGTGAACCACCTTGTGCCGCATCCCGATGATTTGCTTCCGCGGAACCTCGGAATGACGATGCCGGAAGTCCTCGGATACTCGGCGGGCAGCCTCTCCGATCGTTTGGACAAGATGGGTCAGCGCAAGACGGAGATTCTCATCCCGTTCGTACGCGTCGCGCGTGAGACCCCGCAGTTTTTGGGTCGCGGCGTTCGCCACGTCGACCATGTGCCCAACATAGATCCGGTCATCCTTCGCCATACTGGACCTGTGCTTCGGCGAGGACGCGTTGCCTCAAACGGCGGTTGAGGTACTTCTCGTTGACGATGTCGACGCGGCGACCTCCGAACATTCCGGAACGCTCGTCCTCCATGTCGAAGATCCGGAAGCCCACCGAGTGGGCTGGATCAAAGACGACGAGTACGTCGACATCGCTATCCGGGCGAAAATCATCGCGGAGCACCGATCCGAACAGGGAGAGTTTGCGGATGTGATGCTTCACACAGAACGCGGCCACGCTCGCACGATCGATTGCAATGTTGTTGAGGACCATCGACGAAACTCTATACCCGCTTCCGGGCGTTGATTGAATCCATCCGTGCCCGCGTTCGAACAAGCGACGAGAAGGTGGGCCGTGCCCACCCTACCCGTTACACGTTGCACCGGTCCTACGCCCGTTCTCGCGTAACGCGACCCCGTTCGCCGGGACCGCGGGCAATGCCGAGGCGATCCAGCACGCGGCGGCGGCACCATGTGAACGGTCGCGTTAGGCCGTCGTACGTCCGCACGTACCACGGTTTTCGGTACGACGCGGCGATCTCTTCATGCGACAACTGATCGGGCCGCGTGCGACGCTGCAACTTGCGAAGATGATACCGATCGCCGGCTTGCAGCCAACCTCGGATCGAACGAAGCGGCCAGAGTTCGCCGCCTCGTCGCGCCGACCAGCACCACGCGATCTGGAAGTCGAACAGGTGCGGGTGGCCGTCGTCGCCGACGAGAACGTTCTCGCACTTTTCCAAATCCACGTAGGCCATGCCGCGAGTGTGGATTTCGTCGACCAGCGATCGAAGACGAGCATGAAACCCATCCGGGACACGTTCGCCCTTTTGCATGGCGTGTCCCTCGATGAACTCACGAATCAGTCCGGTGCGACCGTGGCGGGAGATGAGTCGTGGGACGCCTTCGACATCGGCCAGGCGTTCGAACGCGGCGACTTCCCGATTCGCCAGCGAACGTCCCAACCAGCCGAGCGGAAGCCCCAGAAACGGCGCGACGCGGTGGACCTTGAAGAGGACGCGACCGGCGTCGCTTTCGTACATCGAGGTTGTCGCGAAGAAATCGTTCTTAAAAACGCGACGCAACGCGAACCGCCGACCGTCGACGACCAATTCCGCAGGCAGCTCCGCCGAACCCAGCGCGGTGAGACTTCGCGGAATGTGCCTGTCGGACGCCATGGGAACCTACCGTTTCGGAAGTTCTCGTTGATCTCATTCCGGGACCGCGTGGCACCGGCATCGTTCGCGCTTGGCGCAGCGCGGCGGCGAGACCCGCAGGCTGAAGGCCTGCTCTACAGTAGCCGGTGGCAAGCGCCAACTTCCCGACCCTGAAAGGGTCGCATCATTCCGCGCATCGTATGCGACCCTTTCAGGGTCGAATCCCTCATGGGTGTCCGGCCATCCGTGGGCGGCGCTGCGCTTGCCCACGGCTACTGCCTGTCAGCCTTTCAGGCTGAATTGCGGGTCAGCCTGTCAAGCTGAAGCCGTACACAACATCGGACCGAGTGTTCCACAGCAGCCGATCCGAGCACCGCGACGCCAAACACGTACCCGGCATCTTGCCGGTGCGCACGCGTTGAAAACCCGTGCCACACAGAGCTCCTCGCACCAAGTAGTTCAACAAGGCGCTAACCGAACCGCAACAGCACGGTCTTGGCGTGGTCGGGATCGACCGCGAAATCGGGAGGCAGCGAAGGCGTTTCGAGAACCTCGAACCGCCGCCGGCTCACTCCTCGACGGATCTGGTCCCGGATCGCGGCGAGAGTGAACGACCGCAGGTTCGTCGAGACCAGCATCACGCCGCCGGGACGAAGTACGGCGGCGGATGCCGCGACCAGTTCGCCGAGATCGCGCCGAACCGAGAAATCCCGCTGTTTCCGGCGACCATGAGCGAAGGTCGGCGGATCGAGCACAACAACGTCGAACGATCGAGCCGCGTCGCGCGCTCGCCGAAGGAACTCGAACGCCTCGCCTTGGAGAAACTCGTGGGTTCCGACGTTGATCTCGTTCAGGTCGAAATTCGCCCGCCCCCAGCCCAGAGGCTGCGGCGAAAGATCAACGCTCACCGTCGATCGCGCCCCGCCGACCGCGGCGGCCAGTGAGAACCCGCACGTGTACGCGAACAGATTGAGCACGTCCTTCCCCGCCGCGTTCTCCCGTATTCGCGCCCGGTTCTCGCGTTGATCCAGGAACAACCCCACCGCCTGTTCCGCCGGGCGAACCAGGAACCGAATCCCGTTCTCCCGGATCTCAAACTCCTGCGCCGACTCCTTTCCCAGAAGCAGCGTCGCACCGTCGGACTCTTCGTCGCTTCGTGGGCGTGGCCCTTCCGAGGAATCACTTCGATCCCGTACGTTCCATTTCGCGTAAACCGTTCGCGCGCCGATCCAGTCGCGATACCACTTCGCGTATTGCTTCAGCAGCGGCATCGAGGCCGCGCCCTCACGGAGAACCTGCAAGATCACCACATCGCCGAACTTCTCGGCGATCACCCCGCGCACGTCTTCGACGTCCCCCGAAAGCAATCGGAGGGCGTCCGTTTCTTTCGGTTCGCCGCTTTCGCCGGAAGCGAAGCACGGGAGTCGGCGGACGAGCGCCGCGTACAACGGACGGAGCGGATCCGCCCCTCCTTCCACGACATCCGCGAACGCAGGCGGCGGCGGACAATGCAGCGAGATCGGCTTTTTCGTCACCGGATGTTGAAACCCGATTCGCGTGAGATGCAGACAAGTCATCGCGTGTCGCATCGGTCGGTTCGTCTGATTCTGGATCAGGTCGCCGAGGAGTCGCAGCCGAATCGAACGGAGCTGGGCACGAAGTGCGTGCGTCGTCGGCACTCGCGTCAGGATGCGAAGGAGGGTTCGCTTTTCGCCCGCGCGGAGGGAGCTCAGCGTCGTCGATCCGCCGGACGCACCCGCCCCACCGGGACGCGGTGCGACCGTCGAACGCGCCTTCACCGCAGCCGCCTTAGCCGACGCACTGCGAACGACCTCACGCCGAGCAGCGCCCCGTCGACCCTCGGACGCCCCGGGCTCAAGCCCGATCGTCAAACTCGACTTGCTCATCCGCCCCAATACGACGGCGACATATTCCTGAGCCACGCGCGACGCTCGAATCTGCACGCGAATCGCATTGGCCGCCGTCTCATTCTTCGCCAAGATCAAAACGCCCGACTCGTACCGACTCAACCGATTCGCGGCGACCAACCGCTCCTTCTTCCCGCGAACCGCGGGCAACAGCTCCACCAATCCGTCCCACGTCTGCTCCTCCAGCCCCCCCGAATCCACCCCCGCCGGTTTCGCGACGGCGAGCAGATGCTCATCCTCGTACAGAGTGGGAAGCAATCGAGTGATGAGCTTATCTGGATTCATACATTCCGTTCGGCGACGGACTCCGGAGTCGTCAGGTGGCATGGCCAAGCGAAGCGCCGCCATGCTCTGCCAAGTCGATCTACAAGCGACCGCTACGCCCGTTTCACAAACGACAGCGCTCTCCGATCCTTCACCACGCCGGGGAAGGAGAGGACGCGATTATGCATCGCCACGTACACGCCCGGCGGAACGATCCGGCACGCGAGAAGCGCCTCGGTGACGTTCTGACCCGCATCGGAATCACGGAACTCGTACGGTCGCATCGCCCCGGTCAACACCACCGGCACCCGCGGCGTCGGGAGTTCCTTCGCCAACCGCTCGCCGGTCAACTCCAGCGTGTCCGTCCCGTGCAGGATCAGCACAGCGTCCGCCTGCACCACCGCCAGCCGCACCGCGTCGGCAATCAACGCTCGATCCGTCTCGGTCAGATCCAGCGAGTCTTTCTTCAGCAGGTCGTGATAGCTCACCTCGAGGTCCGGCAGGCGCAGCTCAGCCAGGATGGTCTCGATAATCGGACGGTGAATGCGCATGGAGCCGTCCGACTCGTCGTAACTCTTGGCGATCGTCCCACCGGTCATAATGACCTTGATGTGGAACGCCTTGTGGTTGCGCGTCGCACTTCCACCTGTCTGCGGCACGTCCATGGAAACCGGCTCCGTTGGTCGACACCTGATCAAGGCCCATAATAGGGCGGAACAGGGTGGACTGCCACCGAACGCCGACGTAGACGACGGACGACATGCGATTTCCCGACAACTCCGCACGTCGACCGCGCTATACTATAAAGAGGCAGCCATCTGCGGGTGCGGAACGTGCGCGGGAATGAAATCCCGTAGGGTCCGCTCGTCAGACGTAGGGTCCGCTGTGCGGACCGTTACTTCTCTTGCTTCCCCCCTTACCAAGGGGGGACTGAGGGGGGTAACCGACTGTAGGGTCCGCTGTGCGGACCTTTCTTCTTCGGAGGCGGCGGCGCACGACCGCGCGTGGGAACGAACGAGTCGATTCAACCGCGAAGGAGTACACGATGGATTGGGAAACCTTACGTGACGAGTTCCCGATCACGCGGAACTACAACTTCCAGAACCACGCCGGCGTCTCACCGCTGAGTCGGCGCTCCGCCGCCGCCGCGCGAGAATACCTCCAATACGCAGAGGACAACGCCTACGTCAAAGGCGGATTCTACAAGCACGCCGACCGCGTTCGCGGCCAACTCGCGCAATTGATCGGCGCCCAGCCGGACGAAGTCACCTTCTGCAAGAACACCAGCGAAGGTCTCAGCATGGTCGCCAACGGACTCAGCTGGAAGACCGGCGACAACATCGTCACCACCAACGCCGAATTCGCGGCCAACATCTATCCCTGGCAGGCGCTTCGCTCTCGCGGAGTCGAGGTGCGCATGGTGTTCGAGGAGGACGGCCGAATTCCTCTCGAGCGACTCTTTGAGTCCATCGACAGCCGCACGCGCCTCGTGGCCATCTCGTCGGTTCAATACGCCAGTGGCTTCCGCACCGACCTCGCCTCGCTCGGCGACTATTGCCAGAGCAAGGGCGTGCTGCTCTGCGTCGACGCGATCCAGTCGCTCGGCGTCTTTCCGATTCACGTTCGCGAGATGAACATCGACTTCCTCGCCGCCGACGGACACAAGTGGCTCTGCGCGCCGGAAGGCATCGGCATCTTCTACGTCCGCCACGAACTGCAAGGACATCTTCGCCCCACCAACGTCGGGTGGATGTCCATGAAGGATCCCAACAACTTCGACAAGTACCAATTCGAATTCGCCGAGTCCGCCAGACGATATGACACCGGCAGCTACAACCTCGCCGGCGTCTACGCCCTGGGCGGCGCGGTGGAACTCATCCAAGAACTCGGCGTCGAAGCCATCTCCCGCCGATTGCTGCATCTGACCGATCGCATGGTCGCGGGGCTTCGGGAAAAAGCCTATCGCGTCATCAGTTCGCGCGCCCCCGGCGAAGGCAGCGGCATCGTCTCCTTCGTCTCCGACGCCCACAATCCAGAACAGATCCAGCAACACCTCCAAGCCGAACACCGCATCGTCATCGCCGTCCGCCGAGGCCGCCTCCGCGCCTCGCCCCACGTCTACAACACCCCCCAGGAAATCGATCAACTCGTCGAAGCCCTGCCGAAACACTGATACGCACCCATCGAATAACTGCGCTCCCTCTGTGAGCAGTGCTCTTCGCGGGTGCCCCATCCTCGCTACTGCGAGGGCGGGGGACGGAAGGCTCGGCAATATTCATCCAAAATGGCGAGGGAGCCCGTCGGAAGTCGCACGCCGCGGCCAACTTTCTCAAATCTGAAATCTTAGATCTGAAATCTTGGATCCGAAGTCTTAGATCTGAAATCTTAGATCTGAAATCTGCCTTCCTCCTCCCGTCCGCCCGCCCGTTCGAGTCCCGGCGTGCCGCTCGGGCAAGAATCCTTCCGCTCGTGCGAGAATCCGTTCTCGCACCGCTCGTGCAAGAATCCTTTCTCGCACCGATTCCCTACGCCCCGGATGGGGCGTCGGACTGTAGCCACGGGTGAAGCGGCGGCACGGCGAAGCCCGCCGACGCGAAACCCGTGGTCAAAGTTGATTTCTTGAGCTCCGTCCCCGAATGGGGCCGAGGAGGCACACAGTCCCCATCGCGCGCTCCTACTTGCCTCCCCCCTTACTAAGGGGGGATCGAGGGGGGTTCCTCCCGCCGTTCACGCCAACGATCCCCCGCGCCTCCTACGCCGCGCCCTTGGCCGCCCGCCCAACCTGACGAAACGACGGAATCGGGACCATCGCAAGCGAACGCTCAACACCGACCGAAGCCTCCAGCGCGGTCTCCCGCAGAACGCGAGTTTCCAGGCTCGCCGACACACCACTCGCAGCGCCGTCGCCACGCCGATATACGTCATCAACTCCATGACCATCACTCCACGGCCACCGTTGGCCAGTAAGTGAGTTACGACCCATGTGGACGGACAGAATTGTTTCGGCGAGTTGGCGTCCGCCGAATTCGCGGCGAACCACTGAGAACCGCTATGTTTCAGGCCGAAGAGCGTTACCCAGAATCGGCCCAGCGCCGCCCAACACTTGCTCCGCATTTACTTCCGGGACCAACGTCCATATCATTTGCCGAAGTGCAATCTGGTTTCGCCATCGAGAGGTCGGCGCGTGCCGCTTCAGATGGCCCTGGAATTCGGCAGGAGCCAAATCTTGAATTCATTTCGGGTTCGTATCTTCTTGTGCTGCGTTCCTGCGATCTTCACAAACGGCTGTGATCCTATCGATCCTTGCGCGGGTACTTGCGATCCAAGCGAAATCTGCATCAACGGAGAGTGCGTTGAATGCGAAAGTGACGGCGATTGCGACCCCAACGAACAATGCGACGATGGCACCTGTGAAACCAAATTCGTCACTTGCGACAGCGAAGAGGATTGCCTCGGCAACCAGACCTGCGTCCTCGGGACGTGCGACGGCGGCGAATGTGAGAGCGACGCCGATTGCGGCGCCATCATCGGAGGGCTCTGCTCCAACGGTAGGTGCTTGTTGTGTATTACGAATGCTCAATGCGAAATGGACAAAAAATGCTTCGGCGGTAGCTGCGTCCCCCGCGACGCATGTGAGAGTGACGCCGATTGCGACGCCGACAAATACTGCTCCACGGGTGCGTGTTTTCCCGACTGTGACCCGAATGATTGCAATGACAACAACGCCTGTACCAGTGATAGCTGTGTGGACCAGGCCTGCTCGAACACTCGCATCACTTGCGACACGGCCGCGACTTGCCCCGCCGGATGTAATGCTGAATGCCTGGGTGGTATTTGCTTTGCCCCCTTCTGACCTGTCGAACGGCGATGTAGCCTGACCTACGACCCGGCGGCCTCAAGACCGCCGGGTCTACTCGTAGCTCGCGGCATCGCCAGTATACAAACGCACGAGAATCAACTGCATGCCCTGGCAGAATCCGGATTGCCTCAGCCAATCCGAAACCGTATGATTCATGAAAGTCCAGCCTCGGTGGCCGTCGTGAGACAGGTGCGGGCTGCTTTGAAATGACAATGGAATTCGGCAAGGGAGCTAAATCGTGAATTCACTTCGGGTTCGTATCTTTCTGAGTTGCGTTCCGGCGATCTTCGCAACCGGCTGTGATCCCATCGATCCTTGTGCGGACGTGACTTGCGATCCCAACGAAGTTTGCTTCAATGGCACGTGTGAAACCGTGTGCGACGGCGACGACGATTGTGCGGCCGGAGAGATCTGCTTCAACGCGGTGTGCGCCGCCAATTGTATTGTGAATGATGATTGCGCGTGCGACGGCGATGCCGATTGCAATGACCAGGACGCCTGCACCACTGACCTTTGTGCGGGCGATGACTGCGTGAACACCCCCATCTCTTGCAACACGGCTGCCACTTGTCCCGCCGGGTGCAACGTCTCCTGCAACGCCTTATTTTTCTGTAGCAATTCCGTCGATCCTTGTGCAAATGTGACTTGCGATCCAGACGAAGTCTGCGTCGATGGCGCCTGCATTGAATGCTTTAGTGACGCCGATTGCGACGGCGGCGAAGTCTGCTTCAACAACGGACGTTGCGTTGACTGCGTGAGTGACGCCGATTGCGACGCTGGCGAAGTCTGCGACGAGCCCACAAACACATGTGTCGAGTGCTTCTTCAATAACGATTGCGACGACCAGAACGCCTGCACCGCTGACACCTGTGTGGACCAGAAGTGCCTTAACACTGAGCTCACTTGCAATGTGGATGCGGATTGCCCCGGACAATGCATGTGCATCCTAATCGCTGGTTCTGGTGTTTGCATTACCCGCTGACTTGTCGGAGGGCGATCTAGCCTGACTGACGACCCGGCGGCCTCGAGACCGCCGGATCTTCTCGTAGCCAAGGGCGGGCTCTGCCCGCCTGGGGCGCTGCGGGGGTGCGGGCCAAGCATCGTCCGTCGATCCGCGAATTCCCAAGAGTCTCCGATCAACGTCCGCGCTCTTCCGTCGCAGGCTTGCGCGCCGACGTTTCCGTCAAAGGCGTCGCCGCCTCGTCGGACCACTCGTGGGCAAGCAAGGGAGATGCTTGGTTGATCGCTCAACTAACGAAACCGCAGACCGTTGCGATTCACGCCCTTCGGCTGGTGCGAGAATCCCTTCTCGCACTTCCTCTCGCAGGAGTCCTTTCCTGCGAATCCGCGAACCGCCTTCCACGGGAGTGCCACACCGTGGCACCGCAAAAATATGAAATATACCAAACGAACCCACTTTCCGCTGACGCTTCACAAAACAAACGCCAAAATTACGGGATCGCTGTTTCTGACGAAACAATCAACATCCCCCGGGGGAATCGGCTCTACTTCTGTTCGATCCGCCCGATCTTCCGTTCCACTTCCTCCCGCTCCTTCGCCCGCATTCGGTGGTACTTCTCCCACGCCGGGCGGGCGTCGTCCAGGGAGAGAGCTTTTCGGTACGCGGCCAGTGCTTCGTTCATGTGTTCGCGCCGCGTGACGCTGGTCTCTGGAACCCCTCTCCCTCCTAGGGAGAGGGGCAGGGGTGAGGGTTCTTCGGACGCGCCGGTAGTCGCCTCGCCGGCGGTCATGCAAGTGTCACCGAGTGACACCCAATCCGGCGGGCTCGTCGGGTACAGGTCAAGCACATCACGCGCCGCCGCGACCGCGCGGGCGTGGGCTTCCGCCGCGTCCGGTGATGTTCCCGCGATCTCGGCTGCTTGGCGAACGATGGAACGACGAAGTCTTCGCAACCCCGTGCTGAACGGATCACGCTCGATCGCCGCTGCGACGGCGCGCTCGGCGGCGGAAAGAAACTCGCCGCGAGATTCCGGGCCTTTCCCGACTCCAGCCGCCCACCGATACAGATTCGCAAGCTCC